>ERZ772973.54-NODE-54-length-85356-cov-30.5488_pt1 | contig 85356 bp, 84 predicted proteins | sample MGYA00580672_ERZ772973 | MGnify/ENA primary metagenome ERZ772973 (study PRJEB29015, sample SAMEA2737938) | human oral metagenome | biome: human oral; feature: human-associated habitat; material: dental | place: China | collected 2152 ...
TTTTCTAATGACTCAGCAGAATCAGACAGATAAATCAAGCTTTTTAATTGATTAAGCGAAATAGCAATACTCTGTACCATTTCAAACTCCAGACCAATCGGCAATTCATGATTTTGAATCGCCTCTTGAGTTGTAGGCAGATTGAGAAATTCTTCCATCGTCAACTCCTCCGGCACCATCGGGATGGCACCTGGGCGCTGTCCTGTCCAAGCTTCTTGGAGGGAAGCCACTTCCTGACGTAGGTTGTTGAGGACTTGGGTGTCATTGGCTCCATAAACTGGGAGTGCCAGCTGGATGACATCCACCTCTTCACGCTTCATGAGAGCCCGTCCCTTGATGTCTTCCATAGTCATAGCAAGTGGCGTAGAGCCCACGATAGCCCGCACTTCACCCGCCTCATTCTGTGGCAAGCTCAACTGGTGCTTGAAGTTTGAGTAGAGTTGAGCACGAAGGTTGGTCTGACGACCGGCTGTCACCAAGAGATGAACCCCGATGCTGAGACCTTCACGGGAGATGCGCACCAAGAGCTTGAAGAGTTCCGCCTCATAGGCTTCTTCCTTGAAGGCTTCATAGCTATCTAAAAGGATGACGATAGAGGGCTCCTGCTGACCACTAGCCTGACGGTAGAGTTCCAAGGTCCCAACGCCATAGTCCGCAAGCAGTTTCTTACGACGGTTGAGTTCTTTCTCCATGATTCGTACAAACTTAGAAATCTTCTCCGTTTGGTCCAAAAGCATGGTATCCGCCACCTGTGGAAGCTTAGACAATGGAGCCAAACCATTGGTCCCAAAGTCCATCAAGTACATGGTAAGGTCCTTGGGACTGAACTTTCTCGCCAAGTCCATGGCTGCGGTTTGAAGGAAGGTCGTCTTTCCTGTACCCGGACTTCCATAGAGGAGGATATGACCATCCTTGGAGAGATTGATAGAGACGGCTTCCTGCTTCTGAGCCTGCGGGATATCTGCCATTCCGAGTAGGACAGAGAGTGGTTTCTCTTGTGCCCAGGCTACTGCTGGTTGCACTTCTTCCAGTTCCTCTAACGCGATGCGCTCCTTAAGTGGTGGCAACCATGGCTGTGGTACTGGCGGGATATTCTGCTCTTCACTCAGAAGTTTGATATTTTGCACAATCGCATCCAACTCTGTCGGAACTTCCTTGATTTCATCCACATCTTCTAAACCTGATAGGTCCTCATTCAAGATCTCATATTGACCCAATTCATTGATCAGGTAGATGGTATGGTCCTCGATCCCCATATCGTCCTTGTCTGGCTGGTAATCCGCGCCTGACCAGGCTGACTGGAAGAGCTCATAGACTTCATTGTTTCCGACTTGCAGATAGGCACGCCCCGTCTGAGTGATCTCAGCCGCATCCGGTGTATGAAGCATTTCATTGGAGTCCGAACGATCCGCCACCTTGAGGGCAATCTTAAAGCGTGAGTTGGACCAGATCTGGTCATCCACCACACCTGATGGCTTTTGAGTAGCTAGGATCAAGTGGACACCGAGGGATAGGATATGTTTTTTGTAAATAGCAGAGCGGATAAACAAGAGAAAAATATAGAATTTTCAAGGTACTATAAGGAAAATGTCTTTGTATCATTATACCATATGCGTGACACCGCGAAAAGAAGAGAAATACAAAAGAAACTCACCTGAATCATGTTCAGGTGAGTTCAGATAGTTATGGAAGTTGATAGTCTTTTTTTCTTTGTTTTGATAACTCATACTGCTTCTTTTGTGCAGGGGACATATTCGCTTCACGTTGCTTCTGTGGATTAGAATAGGTAAACATGGAAGTTTCAGTAGCAATCCCTTTAGCTATGTCATTATCCATCTGTAAAAAATAACGAGCCACTTGATTTAAATACACATCCAAAGAATCTACTGTATCTACTAAGTTTGAACTCATTTTGTTAAGAGCATCCTCTGCATCTTGCATCTGCTCAGTCGCAGAAGATTGAATCAATCCACTTACTTCGCCATTAAACCGTTTCGTCATCTCCTGCATACTTGCTTTGCAGGATGTCAATTTTTCTGGATTTATTTCTTTACGACTCATCTGTACATCCCTTCTCTTCTTAGTTAAAATATTGCTAGATAGAGCTTGACTACCTTTGATTAGGATCCCCTTTTTCCTTATTACGATAGTATCTAATAAACTCTTCCTGACTATTGACAATATGTTCCTGTCCATCTACTGAGTTTTCCGCAGGAATTTTCACATTGTCAAATAAGTTTGTTCCTTCCTTATACAAGAGTTGATAAATTGGCATGTTGTTTTCGATACTTGGCTTATCAGCCAAGACTACAATTGATCCGTTATTATCTTCTAAAAGCTTTGCTGCTTCAGGGTACTTTTGACGGATAAGGGCATCTTTATCCAACTTTCCATCTTTAGTGACACCAATTTCCCAATTATACATAAAATAGTTTTTAGACTCCGGTAGTAAAGTGGCAAAACTTGTTGCCTTAGCATACTGTATATAATTTTTTCCTTCACCTAATTCCACAATCTTCCCCTCATCTAAATCAATAGACTTAGTAGAAAGAGAACCGTCTTTGGCATTTTTTAAATAAATGTCTAACAATTCTCTCCCCTCACTGATATAGATTACAGAATCAATCCCTGTAGGAATATAGTCTGAATCATAATCTCGAGTCATTTTAAAAACATCGTAGTCTTTGGAAGGAAAGCCTTTCGTCTTTATATCATAAACTGCAATCTTCCAATATTCATCTTCAATAGGCTCATTTCGATACATAGACGATATCGCCAATCTTTTGTATTCCTGAACAATCTTATTCTGGCTGGCAACGGGACTAACCCAATAAACATAGGTAGACTGTGATGCAAGCCAATAGTCTAATGGATTATCATAGTCCCACTTAATCGCCAAGGCTTTCCCATCCTCTATATATTTGTAATCCACTATCTTTCTCTTAAACAAAAAAGTAGAGTATGGATCAACATATTTGTTCACATAGTACTTATATGCCAAGTAAGGCGTAAGTAAGAGAACTCCCACCAACATGACAATAAATACCATTTTTTTCGAAAACCTCATTGCAAAGCCTCCCGATATTTATTATTTGCTAAGTAGTTATCAACAAATCCTTCTCTACCATTGGGTAACTTGTCAAGAGCATTTACAAGTTCAAGTAGCTGTTTTTCATCCATCTTTTCAATAGTCAGACTAGACTGTCCTTTCAAATATTCCTTAATTTCTGGACTTGCCGTATTACGTAATTTCAACATATACTCTTCCATATTTAAGGTTGTTGAACCTGATTCAAAATACTTCTTAACACCGTACTGGTCTAGATACTCCTCTCGAACATAAGCGTCGTAATCATAATAATTATTTGGATCTATACTTAGTACTTTAGGTGTATGTGTAGGGACATTTCCTTTCCAAATATCATACTCCGGAACATTCTCCTGAATTAACGATATTGCTCCCTTGCCTGTAAGACTACTAGTAAGTTTTACGCGCGCTTTCTGAATTTCTTTGCTTTGTTCACTTAAATTCTCCTCATGCTTCATCCTTGAAGCCAGATATCTACTTGCACCAGTAGTAAACTCTTTAAAAGGAATTTTTTTACCTCCTATTATAAATTTTTCTGGAACCGCTTCTCCTAAAGTGCTGGCTCCCCCATCCAAGTCAATAGAAGCATCTACTGAGTTTAGAATCGCTTTGAAAGCTCCTACAGCCACTTTTGTCGGTTTTCCTCCAGGAATGAGATCAGCTGTTGCACTTAATATATTCAAGAAATTATGCATTCCTTCTTTTTCTTTCTTGTCTACACTATCACCCAAAGTTTTTAATGCATTAGCAAGATCAGCATCGTCACTCGTCACTGAGAGGCTACTACTATAGAGTTTCTTTTCTAGAACTCCATCTTTATCTTTCGTCACTTCAAACTGAATAACATCATTTTCTCTCCCTAGATCAAGAATTTCAAAGCTATATTTCGTATGGTGGGTATACATTGTACTGTTGCTATAGGTGCTGGAAGTGCTAGTACCTATATTTAATTCCTCCACGGCCTGAAGTAAGCCATTAAATTTATTGATTGCCTTCACTCTTCTCTTCATCGCAATCATCTCTGGACTATTCTCATCATATTTAGCTTCTTGCAAGCCTGCTTGAGTAGCTATCAATTCTTTAGCATACCCTTTATTCACTTCTTTTAGGTTCTTTATATGAGCCTTACTAGTTTCAACTTCCACTTTTCCAAAGGCATCAATATAACGTTCAATTTTATACTTTTTTCCATCCTCTACAGCAGACGAAATCTCTATAGAAATAATCAAGTAACCACTTGGACTAATTGATTTCGGGTCCATCTTAACTGTTGTTTCTAATCTATCTTCCCAAGCTGCAATCATGACTTGTGCATCAGCTTCATTTTGAATAAAGTCTAAGTAGCCAATCTTTTCAACTGTTACAGCATGATTTTTCATAATATTTTGGTAAACTCTCTCTGGAGCTGCGGATAAAACTGCCTGAGCATTTTTTATTACCCCAGCCAGGTCTTCAAAAGAGGTTTTTCCTGTTTCGGCAACTGTCTTTAAAGCGTCATCAGCATCAGAAATTCCTTGGTGGGTGGTATTACGAGCCTTAATTTCTTCATTAATAAAACCTTGTGCTTTCTCTTCATAGCCAGTAAAATCGACTGTCCCACTTCCTAACGCTTCCTGTGCTTCTTCCATCAAGGATTTCAAGCCATTTTTCTTGGCAATCATATCATCATACTGAGGACCACTTAGCGTAGTAACTATATTGTTTATTTCTCCCTTATCAGTATAAGCGTATTTCCCAAATCCCAGACCTTGTACAGTATGACTAAAGTCTGAAACTCCTTCTCCATAAGTTTTTAATGCTTCTGGTCCTTGTTGAAAAACTTGTTCCTGTAGAATATTTAACTTTTTAAAAAAAGCATTAATAACCTCTCCCCTTTGCCCTTCTACCTTTTGCGTAAATGTGCGCTGAGTTTGAGCTGCAGCCGCTGTCAGTGTTGCTGAAAAACTCGTAATGGATTCTCCATACTCCTTAATACCGCTCAAATTATGCGCTTTAACACTATCACCCATCGGTCATCTCCCCCTTCTCTATTCTATTTTATCTTAAATGTTGGTGTTTTAAGTAAACTATTTTTTTGGTATTCTTCCCATTCATTAGCTATAGCTTCTGAAATCTGAGTATCTAAAGAGGATATCTCTAATCTTAGTAGCTCCACCATTGTATCACGTTTCGTATCTAAAGTGGTAGACAAGGTATTGATATCTGCCTGTTCTTGCTCACTTTCTGCATCGTACTTATCTCCAGCAACAGTTCCAAACGCACCATTCATATTAATATTAGCAATTCCGTAAACGCCTGCAACTGAAGCAATTAATTTCTTATTTTCAATAACACATGAATACTCTTCTAATTTTTTCTTAATAGCCTCTAAATTAGCTTTTCTAGCTTTCAAACTAGCCGAGACTCCAAAAGGATTCCCTGAAAAGCCAATAGGACTAATCGGGGTTAGACCATATAAATAATTAAAATCGTTCATCTTTTCTCCTCTCTTTTTATATGGATGTTCTTATTTCATCAAAACTTTAATTTTACGTGCAATATTATCTAAAATGTAATAATGAATCTGTAAATCTAAGTCACCTTCACGAATCGGACGATTATTAAGCGAACTAAAGACACTTTGCTCATTTATACGCATAGCTACTAAACCTTGTTTAAGACCTTTTGCAACCTTAGATGCAGCGTCTATACCGCGAGAAATATTTGGAGATGTCATTACGATAGAAGCATAACCAGCCCTTATACCTTTCTCCAAGACAAAAGCTAATCGTTCTTGAACTGAACTATCTAATTCTGTCATCAATTCTGTCATTTGGTATACTATCACGGTCGCTTCATGCTGATTCTTGCGTTCTTTAGTTCGTATTCTAATACGTTTTTCTACATCTTCAAGAAGTTCTGAGACTTCTTGAGCCCCATTCGCTAAAATTATTCCCTCTTGCTCATTCAAATTATGGTAAGTAGGAGCGAGTACAATTATACGCTGAGTCCCACTTCGAACTTGATTTATAAACGCAATCATCTGACTATCTTGGTCTGTTAAGTAAAGGAGATTTCCTTTAGCCAGATTCCAAGTAACAGGTTCAACTGTCTCCAAGTCAAGTCCTAATGGCACGAGTCCGTGTTCATAGGCAGTCTGCACACTTGCACGACCATAGAAGTCTGCCTCCGTCAACTCCTCCGGCACCATCGGGATGGCACTTGGGCGTTGTCCTGTCCAAGCTTCTTGGAGGGAAGCCACTTCCTGACGTAGGTTGTTGAGGACTTGGGTGTCATTGGCTCCATAAACTGGGAGTGCCAGCTGGATGACATCCACCTCTTCACGCTTCATGAGAGCCCGTCCCTTGATGTCTTCCATAGTCATAGCAAGTGGCGTAGAGCCCACGATAGCCCGCACTTCACCCGCCTCATTCTGTGGCAAGCTCAACTGGTGCTTGAAGTTTGAGTAGAGTTGAGCACGAAGGTTGGTCTGACGACCGGCTGTCACCAAGAGATGAACCCCGATGCTGAGACCTTCACGGGAGATGCGCACCAAGAGCTTGAAGAGTTCCGCCTCATAGGCTTCTTCCTTGAAGGCTTCATAGCTATCTAAAAGGATGACGATAGAGGGCTCCTGCTGACCACTAGCCTGACGGTAGAGTTCCAAGGTCCCAACGCCATAGTCCGCAAGCAGTTTCTTACGACGGTTGAGTTCTTTCTCCATGATTCGTACAAACTTAGAAATCTTCTCCGTTTGGTCCAAAAGCATGGTATCCGCCACCTGTGGAAGCTTAGACAATGGAGCCAAACCATTGGTCCCAAAGTCCATCAAGTACATGGTAAGGTCCTTGGGACTGAACTTTCTCGCCAAGTCCATGGCTGCGGTTTGAAGGAAGGTCGTCTTTCCTGTACCCGGACTTCCATAGAGGAGGATATGACCATCCTTGGAGAGATTGATAGAGACGGCTTCCTGCTTCTGAGCCTGCGGGATATCTGCCATTCCGAGTAGGACAGAGAGTGGTTTCTCTTGTGCCCAGGCTACTGCTGGTTGCACTTCTTCCAGTTCCTCTAACGCGATGCGCTCCTTAAGTGGTGGCAACCATGGCTGTGGTACTGGCGGGATATTCTGCTCTTCACTCAGAAGTTTGATATTTTGCACAATCGCATCCAACTCTGTCGGAACTTCCTTGATTTCATCCACATCTTCTAAACCTGATAGGTCCTCATTCAAGATCTCATATTGACCCAATTCATTGATCAGGTAGATGGTATGGTCCTCGATCCCCATATCGTCCTTGTCTGGCTGGTAATCCGCGCCTGACCAGGCTGACTGGAAGAGCTCATAGACTTCATTGTTTCCGACTTGCAGATAGGCACGCCCCGTCTGAGTGATCTCAGCCGCATCCGGTGTATGAAGCATTTCATTGGAGTCCGAACGATCCGCCACCTTGAGGGCAATCTTAAAGCGTGAGTTGGACCAGATCTGGTCATCCACCACACCTGATGGCTTTTGAGTAGCTAGGATCAAGTGGACACCGAGAGAACGCCCGACACGCGCGATAGATACCAGCTCCTTGATAAAGTCAGGCTGGTTGACCTTGAGCTCTGCGAACTCATCTGAGATGAGAAAGAGGTGAGGGAGTGGTTCTGTCGCTTCTCCGTTTTTAAATTTCTTCTGGTATTGATTGATATGGTTGACTTCGAACTCTCCAAAGAGTCGTTCACGGCGATGGATCTCCGCATTGATCGAAGCTAAGGCCCGCATGGATTGGGCACCATCCAAGTTAGTAATGGTTCCCAAGAGGTGGGGCAGGTTTTTAAAGAGATTGGCCATTCCCCCACCCTTGTAGTCAATCAGCAAGAAAGCCACATCATGTGGGTGGAAGTTGACAGCGAGGGATAGAATGTAGGATTGGATTGTTTCTGACTTCCCTGATCCAGTCGTCCCTGCGATCAAACCATGAGGTCCATGAGCTTTTTCATGGAGATTGAGCTGAACAATGTCATCCTTGCCGCGTAACCCAATCGGAACAGCCAAGCTCTTGTAGGGTGCGTTCTTTTTCCAACGGCTCGATACCTGCAAGTCCTCAAAGGTCTCCGCCCCATACATTTCCATAAAGGTTACGGAATCTGGGATCGAACTCTTAAGGTTTTGGAGGTGATTGAGCGGTGCCAAGGTACGGGCGATCCGCTCCTTATCATAATCTGCTGGGAAATGATCCAAACGGAAGTCCGTTTCTTTCAAAACTCCCTCTTCCATGACTAGTTGGCCCGTATTACGGTCCTTGATGTTGATGACTGTCTGGATATTCTCAGACAAGGAACTCATAACATCCTCTACAAAAATAAGAGAACAGCCTAATTCCGTTGGATCTTCGGTAAAGAATTCCATGATAACATGGTCCAAAATCAACTTTTCATCTGTCACTAAAACCACGTAATGGGGATGGAAGAGAGTGCTCTCCTTGTGGGAGGCTTCCTCTTTTTGGCTACGGCGCAGTTTTAAGATTTGGTTCAAACTGTTTAAAACTTGGTCTCGTGTTCGTTGATTGTAGACAAAACCACGGACATTCAGCTCTTGCAGTTTGGCATGAGGTAGCCAACGCATCCAAGACCATTGTTCTTTTTCCTCTTCCGGTAAGATCGTAATAAACTGCACATCATGATAAGAATGAAAAGTCGCTAGTTGCATCACTAAAAGCTGCAGTTGTTCTAGGACGAGATTTCTAGGTCCAATATAACCCACCGGTCCATGGCTAAGGTTTGCCGGAATCGGCATATCTGGAATTTTTTTGTGACGACTATAGAGAGCGTATCCCTCTTCTTCCAAAGCATCCTTCTTACCGCTGCGCTCCTGTTGACCATATTTCAAGTCATAGCTAGTCGGCATTTTCCCGAGTCCCAAACGATAGTATAAGAAGTCAAAATGCAAGGGAGTTTTTTCGTAAATCCGGTGATTATAACTCTCAACCAAGTCCGTCAACTCTAAAATAGTTGGAAAATGATAGTGCATCCCTTCTTTTTGTTCCCGTTCCAGACGAGTCAATTCCTTGACCTTATCTTTCAGGTACAGACGATAGAGATCGATCCGTTCCTTCTTATCAGCCTTGTACTTTTTACGATTTTTGATAAAACCACGGATAGAAAAAATCATTGTGGTGATGGACATCCCTACTGTCGCAAGAATATAAATCCCTCGAGGTTGAATCAAGGTGATCAAGACGGTTACCCCGACCATCATAAGAGGAGGAATGATTAGCTTTAACAGTTCATCACTCGGCTTTACCGGCTCCTGTCCAGGGGGATTGATCAAGATTTTATCCTCGCTACCACGATAGATGATTCGTGGAGAACGATGATAATCTGGATAATCTTCATAAAAGCCATATCGAGATGGTTCTCTCAGAGTCAGTTGTTTCCCGACTTGGGCAGGCCCCTGAATCCATACTTCATCTGGATAGAGCTTTATTGTCACCGCCCCTAGACTCAACTCATCTCCAAAACCAATCAATTGCTGGTCCATTTGTTCCAGATGGTTGTTTCGATAAAATGAGCCTTTTAGTCGAGTTAGCATCCATTGATTCTGAGATTTTTGGAGTAAGAGTTCAACATCTTCATCTAGTGTGATTAACGCACCTCTTTGAGAACCGATCTGAAACTCGGATAAATCCAAAAGATCATAAACCCTTGGCTCCCCTTCTCGGAGATAAAAGACAACCTTACCCAAACGTAGACCATCTTTCAATAATCCCGCTTCGTCCTCATACTGATAAAAGACCTCGTCACCGTCGATCTTTAGCTGAATCGGTCTCTCCTGCTGAGGGAGGTAGACTTGAGCTTTTTCAGTAGCCCCAACCAAGACCGTCTTATCTGCACTCAGTTCTACTTCATAACGCAGACCTTGGCTGTAGAAAATGATTTGTTTTTTCATAATTTCTCTCCTTGGTCTACTTTAATTGCTAGAGGAGCTGCTAGGGCTAGATTTCTTCTCAGATGAAGGTTTGCTTTCAGAAGCCTTGTCTTGTGAACTAGGACTAGTAGATGCATTAGAGCTAGAATCACTTGTTAATAGCTCACTTCGGCTATCCCAGTATTTCTTATATTCACTCTCCAAAGTATTCAGTTTACTTTCACGATCTTTCCCTGACAACTTGCCATCTTCCCGAACCTGCTTGATTTCCTGAGTCAAAGCATAGAGAATCAAGTCACTGTCATTAATCCGCTTGGCAATATCAAGCGCCTCTTCAAAGCGATTGCGCCCAACTTGAATCCAATAAGTCAAATAAAGCTCATCGGACTTGAGGGTCACATTATTCAGGATGACCTTCTTTTGTTCAGAAGAAAATTCCAATCCCTGAATATAAGAATAGGCCAACTCATACTTCTGCGTATTAGGTAAGCTAGCAGGAGCAATTCCCTCTAATTCTGTAATAACACCACTATAATCTACTTTAATAAAGGCTGTATCCGCCTGCAACATCTTTTCTTTGAAAGGATTCTGCACGAAAATCAGATAGATGAGTGGAACGATTAACAAAACAACACTCGCTGTCAACCAAATCGTCGCAAGCTTAAATACACGATGCCGTCTACTTGGAACCAAGACCAAATCCGCCTGTTCTTTCGCAGATTTCTCTACATAATACCGTTCCAAAATAGCAACTGCTGTTGCAATATCATCTGCCTGACACAAGTCATTTAAAAAGTCTGGCAAGGTCTCTAATTCTAAGGAACCATTGTAAAGGTCCATAAAGTCCAAATCCCTAAATAGAGTTACAGTAAAACACTTAGCCTGACGTAAAAAATCTTCTGAGGATATTGATTGAGGAACCATCAGATCAGGAATTCCACGATAAGCAATCTTAGCCTGAGCATCTTTGGTAATAAAGAGATTTACTGGATGCAAAAGGAAGGTCACTGGCAACTCCAAGGCTCCCTCTAAACGAAAAACGTTTAACGCCAAACGAATCCTCTCCGAAATGGTACGACTCTTTATTTCTTCATAAGTCAGTCCATGAGCTTCAACTTGATAGGAGAAGGTTACACTATCCTCATCAGAAACCATCGATTGCTCCAAAAAGAATGGATGATGTAAATCCAACAGTAACAGTTCACGTAAATCTTGACTCGCTACATCTGAGCGCTTAAGGCTCAATTGCCAAGTTGTTTCATTTTTTTCATAGATAAATGGCTGTTCACCAAATACAAATTTTTCCTCAGTCACCTATATCTCCTCTATCTCTACTAGATCTCCTGTCGTCATGGGATAATCAGACAGTTGTTTCCCTTCATCAATCAACAAACCTTTATTGACAATTCTTAGTTGATATTTTTTTCGCTTCTTATCCGGATTAAAAATGGCATCCACTTCTCGGATTAATCGACGCACTTCAATCCGACGTGGAATACGAATATCCACATCTCTTTCTTTCAGGCGTAGGGTAATATTGATATGTTGCTCCACTTCTTACATGCCTCCTGTATCTGATTTATCTTTTTCCTCACAAGTTGTCTTGATAGATTTACTAAAAGTTTAATCCATCCCCTCTACCATCACGCGATAACTCATCACAGCAGTTGCTCCAAAAAGCAAGAAAATTAATGCTATATAGAATATCTCTGGAAGAAAGTCACTTAATCCACTTTTTTCTACCTGACCTATATTTGTTTGAAATTTAGCTATTTTTTTTGAATTTGGTTGAAACAACTGCTCTTCGGAAGTTTTTTTAACTGGCTCCTGTATAGCAGAAAACAGTTGGCCCCTTTCTGTGATCAACTGTTCCTCTTGATGTTGCTGCATGTCTTGCAACTTCTTTTGAGTCGCTTCGTTAAAAAGCTCCTTGATTTGTTCAGATTGTAGTCCAAATTTTAATCCCTCTTTCTTCTCAAGTCGGGAGTCATCAATCTGGAGACTATTATCCTTCAAATCATCTGCAGCAGCCATTGAGACTGCTGCACATGCTACTAAGGTAAGAAGTAAAAGAATTATTTTTTTCATTTCCTATTCTTTCTCAGTTTGAAATACTTGAGGCCAAAAGTTTCTTTCTTTGATAAAAATATTCATAACAAGTAATCCAGCTACGACAATCGTCATTGCAACAAATGCTAAAATGTTTGCTGGTTGCCCATCAAAATATCCTGAGAGTAAAGCTTCTAATATTGATAAAGCATTGAGATTTTTGATAAAGGCTGGGAAGCCTGTTAGACTGGCCGTCGTCCCAATTGCATTCGACAGATAGACAAAGCTAATCATCATAAAGAAGGCAAGGCCCATTCCAATTACTCGGAAATGTTTGAGCAATAAATACTGTCCTTGAATCAGTACTAACGCAGCCAAAACAATCAGCAAGACCCATGACGGTTGGTATTCACGGCCAACATGAAGCTGTGCACTCGATACAATACCAACTACTAGACCAACTACTACAGCCAAAATAGAGAGTAGCCCAACTGTCATAATATCCGTATCATGTAGCTTATCTAGTTTGAACTTATCTTTGACTTTGCGAATAACATTTTGAGTTGCAAACAGGTAGGCTGTAAAGAGACTAATAATCTCCAATAGTAAAATCCATGTAAACGGACGGTAAACATTGACAGTCGCTTTTACTGAAGTAGAATTTTGAGCAACAGGGTTGGATAAGAAGTTGAGCAATACTTCGTTTGGTACCCCATTTTCATAGGCATTATTCAAAACCTTCACGAAGGATTCTACAAAGTTTCCATTATTAGTCAATTCTTCATTAAACTGTGTCATCAAAGATTCTGCGTTCTGTGATAACTTTTCTGTGCTACTTTGAGCATTTGACAATTCGCGGTTAAAATTGCTCAAAACTTCATTAACAGATTCAGCTGCCTTGATATTGCTTTGAGAAGAAGCCTTCACCTCAGAGGTCTTCGTCAAAAGAGCCGCATACTCACTACTTAAAGCTGACAAGGCCGAGTCCGTATTCTTAGAATCTCTTTCATTCGTTGCTTGTTTCGTCACCAGATCATCTAGTTTTCCTCGTAATTGCGTATATGAATCATACTGAGCATTGATTTTTTTAGATAACTCATCATTGTTTTTCAAGACATCAGACAGATTCTTCTCTAGTTTTGGTTTTAAATCTACTAGATTAGCTAAAGCTTGATCCACCTTTTGATTGACGCTGGTACTAGTAGAATCAGCGAGGCTATCTTCGTATTTCTTTAGATTTGAGGTGATTGCCTCAAGCCAAATATTACTCAAGGCATCACTCAGGTCACTATTGCGCAAATTTTTCACAGCCTTATAGGCACTGAGCAGAGAGTTTACTTGGTCATAAGAAGAAGCGATTTTCTGAACCTTTTGACCATAAGAAACAGCAGCTTGTTGAACCTTCAACACGTCTACCGGTGCACTGACAGCCTGAATATCATTTAAAGAAATAGTAATCGCAGGTTTAGGTGAAGTAGGAGGAGTTACAGAAGTTACACTGTACTGAATCTTAAATGCCCCACCTGTCTTCAAATCAATTTCCTGACCAGATGTAACAGGTTTTCCATCATAAAAAACGGAATCAATGGTTAATCCTGCATCAGACGTCCAAGAGACCTTAGCCTTGGTTCCAGTTTTTCCAACTGCACTGGTACTTGTAACGGCCAGGCTTTCTAAGTTGTTCAGATCCGTCAAAGTTGTGCCATCATTTGGAGTCGCAATGTTTTTGACTTCATTATAATCTACTTTTGGTATGGTGATAGGGGTGATACCAAAACTAGTAAACTTATGTCCGCTAAAGTCCTCTTGTGGTAGTTCTTCAATGGCAAGTTTCAGCTGAGTTTCTATTGATTTTTCAACAGTGTCTAGGTCCTTATTCCCAGCCTTATTTAAAAATTGATCAAGAGTAATAGTGCTCTTCTTGGCGACACCATAATAAGCCGCCAACTTCTCTTCAATAAAGGTTTTAATGTTCTTTTTATGTTCATCAAACTTGTTGCGTTCCAACTTCAAGTTGGTCTCTAAACCTGCAATCTCTTTACTGATACTACCCGTTAGTTCCTGATAAGACGGTTCTTGAGTGCCTGTATACGTTGGAGCTGGTGCTCCTTGAAGAGTCCCCAACTGAGAAGTCAGAATTTTATACTCCTTTAAGGCTTGTTCATAGGCCGTAACTTGTGAATGCACTTCATCCTTGCTCTGTGAAATCATTTTACTCAGGGTATCCGCATTCTCATTTTCCTGTTTCCGCTGGTCCAGCATCGTTCCAAAGTTTTTACCGTAGGTAGTCTGCGAACTATCCAGTTGGTCAAAAACCTGTGAATAACTTTCCAAAACCGTCTTCAACGCTTTGTTGGCATCAACTGACGAACTAGACATAGTATAGAGAGTTGGGAAAAGATTTTTAGAGTTGATAGCTGTCCCATATAAGTTCGTACGATAGTTTCCGATATTGGTCGCTTGTATCTGTGAGCTAGCTTGAACATTCTTTTGTGCCGTATAAAGGTTGTTCAAAATACTAACCATATACATATCCACTAGTTGACTATTGAGATTTGCCACGATATCCTTAGCTAGTTTATTGGCGTCATTTTCGACCTGTAGATTCCCTTGAGCATTGACTTTGTAAGTAATGGTCGTCTTATCAACATTGATGCTGTTAATATCGAGTATTTTTTCAGAAAAGTCACTAGGAATTGTTAAAACGAGTTGGTATTTCCCACTTTCTAATCCAGAATCTGCAGCTCCACGAGGAACAACAGACCAGTTTTGTGAATTATCACGCTCGATATTTTTTACATAACTAGCACCTAGGTTATACTCTTTTGTATCAACATAGACAGGCTTATCTTCATTTACAATAGCCACATTTAATTTGGTCTGTTGATTTGCTTTTGCACTATTCTCATTATGAATAGTCGTATTTTTTTGAACTGATAGATTCAAAAAAACCATCAATGCCAGCAATCCTAATGCCAACAGACTACTTCCTACATATTTATAAATTCTATTCTTTCCCATTTTAGCTTTCAATCATATTCACCATAAAAAATAGGAAGGCTCTCGCCCTCCTAAAGCCATTTATAACAAATTAAATTTGTGAAGCAAGATCTTGGTCGTTTTGCTCAACAATTTCAGCAACTTTATTCAACTGTGCATTGATTTCGTCAAGCAAAGTTGCAAATTCCTCAATTTTCGGAGACAATTCTGTAAACTGGCGGTCAAAGCTCTCAAAAGCTGCACCTTTCCAGTTGTCGCGAATAGTATCTTGTTCTTGACTCAATGTGCGAAGTACTTGTCTTACTTCTTCAGAACCTTGAGTATACTTTTGAGCAGAGGTACGTAGTTCTTCTGTTGTTAATTGAATTAAAGCCATGTGAAACTCCTTTATATTGTTTTACTCCTTCAGTATATCAATAATTTGCTTCAATTACAAGTTTAATATTCATTTTTCTAAAAATATTTTTAAAAAAAGTCCTACTTACATCTAAAAACTAGTAAGAAGAATTAAATTATCTACTTTTATTGTATAATTACTTCTTTTTTATCTATAATAAAATCTATAACAAAGATACCCTTCTCTTATAGGGTATCTTTGTTATAGATCCTTTTCTTCTAACTTTCGATAAAAGTTTTTATTCTCTTGGTGTCGAGCTTCCAGTACATTCTCTATACGATTCTTATACAGTTGATGATAGTTGTCTAAATTGTTCTCTATCTCAAAGATATAAGGTTGAATTTCAGCAAAATTACTGTCTCTACATGCATAGGAAAGCGCCTCTAGGAGATGATCCGTCTCCCTACTAAACTTGTGGAAATCATCATCCAAATCCATCTCCAAACGCTCTAAGTCTCGTAATTTACGATTGTGCTCATCCTCTAATTTCTGAAGTTCCTTTTTATCCATGACTAGTTTTCTCCTAGCTTTTGATCGGACTCTGTAAAGTAGGTGTTTGCAAGGTCTGTGTCAAGTAAGTTTCGGCAGCATCTGCAGCTTTCCCTTCAAATCCACCCTTAATATTGTTCACATAGGTCTTAGAAGCGTAGTCTCGCATATCTGTGGCTGCTTCTTGCAATTTTTTAGCTAACTCAGCTCCTTTAGCAAGGATTGACAACTCTTTTGCAGTTACCAAGGCCCTGATTGCTTGGCGTTCTTGTTCCTTCATTCTTTCCTTGAAGCCTCTGTCGAGCTGCTCTCTTGTAATTAAAGTATCCTCATCCGTTAGGACTAACATTCTTTCCCCTCCATGTTTGTTTTACATCTGCCAATAGATTATTAAAATCTTCAGCACTATCTGTATCTATGGTCTCAAAGGAGCCACTAGCTTTAACCAGACTTTCCCCTAGTTGCTCGATTTGTGTCAGGAAGGATGTTGCTGCAGTCTTCGTGTCACTCGCAACGCCTTCATCCCAAAAGCTTGTTGTATTAAAACCAGAAAGCAGATTCGTAACTTCTGAGCTTGACAAATATCCAACCATGTCAAATGCTGTTGACCTTGTCTCCTTTACAATATTTTGAATATCTTCCTTAGCATCTGAAAGTAAGGTTTTCACAGATTTTACTTTATCTTCCATGTCAAAATTTGCCAACTGGGCTGCTGTCTGAAGCAACTGAGCTCGGACCAAAATTCTCTTTTCTCCTGTAAGATTGCCATTTCTCAGTTGTTCCTGATAACGAGGAATAGCTTCTCTATCCCATTTTATCGATTCTTTACGAGCTTCTTCGACAATTTTACTATATTCTGTTGTAAAATTCTCAAAAACAACATAACCGATAGCCATCTTTGTTAGAGCCTCACCCCTCATAATGGCATTCAAAGTATTTGAGGCTACATTTTCATTGACTCCTAAAGCTCGGAGGGAATCCAAGGTTGTTGCTATCAGTCGAGCCAGCTTTTCACCTGCCCTGAGCAATTCCGGGTGAAAATCCTCAGACGCGGTCAACAAATTTCCCTTTCCATCCGATTGGAAAACACCAAAGTCATGGGAGCTTTCCGGATCAGTAATCTGGGTATAATGCAAGGGGACGAGGACATTGACTTTACCGACGGGTTTCTTAAGGGGTTCATCGGAGTCCCCAGATAATTTGGTAATGGTGTGCTCACGGTTGAGCATACCCACGACATCAAAAGGATTGACATAGTACTCGATCTTTTCGCTAATCTTTTTGATTTTCTCATCGCTGAGGCCCATTTTCTTTAAGCTCTTTGTCGTGTCTGGACCGTCAAAAAGAACAACTTTTCCGATTTTCTCCAGTTCTTCATCAGTGAGGCCAGCTACCCCTTGCGCAGAGACAATGGTTCCTAGGGAATGACCTGTGATGTCCATCGTAACTTGAGGAGCTTTTTCGCGCATCTCTGCGATTTTAGCTTTCATACCTGCCGTCGCTAACTTAGCTTGCGGCGTATGGATGTGGTTAAGGGCAAACTTCGCATCGTTGTCAACCCAGTCGTTCCAATTCTCTATACTGATGGCATCACTTCCACGGATGGTCATATAGGTTTTCTTGGTGTCTTTAGTCAAGGTTGGCGTATCCGTTAAGTAGTAGGCATTGAAACCAGCTTCATCATCAGTTAACAATCCTTTTTGATAACGTTTGTGATGAATATCCTGCCTCATCCCATTCGTATCAGGAACTGGTACCGATGTGACTTTATAAGTATCTCGCAAATCAGGATCTGGTTGCAAGTAGACTTTACCGTCATGAGGAAGTTTTTTACCTCCAGGGATGATTTTACCATCGTCATCTATATCTTGTGAATAATCTATTAAAGTCCAGTTTACAGCATTATTATAGCGTGATAAAGTATTTGGCCTCCCTCTATAAGCCGACTGTGCTAAATCCGCATAGAAGTTGTTATAATCTTTTAAATTACTATCCGTCATACTTGTCCCAACCTCCATTTTTTAACACTCTAGGGGGATTGTACATGCCAATCCGTTCTATTGAAGGTACATCATTTTTAGTTTTTAATCGAAAATCTATTGTAAAGTCAGAATCCTTTATATAATTAAAAGAACCCTTCACTGATAGATTATAACCTCCACCTTGTGGAGTTCCATTCCCTATCTGTTCAACAGTTAAACTATTCCAATCCATCTGAACAGATTCAATCTTTGAATTTTTAGACTTTACGAATTTTACAATCTCTTCTTCATGCTCCTTTAAATAAGCCAACTGCTTGGCTCGCGGACTAAGAAATACTCCTCCAAATAAATTTGTCTCTTGTGCCATCCATGCTCCTCCTCCAAAAATTACAAGTGCTAAAATTAGCCAAACTAAAGTACGTTTTTTCATTTCTTTCCTCCCATATAGCGGAATCTAAGTATATTATATCATGAATGTAAAAAAAAATACTTTTGGCAAGTATTCGAAGTCAATAGAGAATGAGGAATAATGTTCAATCCGCATAAAAATTATCAAAGGTTTTTAAATTACTATTAGTCATAATAATACCATCCCCCATCCCTATAAATTCTTATAGGCTGCATTTCATAAATTCCAAATTCCTTTGGTATACTGTTTGCATCATTGTCTAAAGAAAATCCAACCATGAATTTCGTCTTATCATTATTATTTACCTTTCCTCTAAGTGTCAACATATAGCCTCCACCTTGTGGAGTTCCATTTCCTACTTGACCAACCTTCATACTATCCCAATCAAACTGAACACTTTCAACTTTAGGGCTTAAAGACTTTACAAAATCAGCCATATCTTCTTTATGGTCTTTCAAATAAGCCAACTGCTTAGCACGTGGGCTCAGAGTTATTCCTCCGAATAGATTTGTTTCCTGTGCCATCCATGCTCCTCCTCCAAATACTACAAGGGCTAAAACCGGCCAAAGTAAAGTACGTTTTTTCATGACTGTCCTCCTAATTAAGCCGGCTGTGCTAAATTTACATAAAAGTTGTTATAATCTTTTAAATTACTACCCGTCATACTTGTCCCATCCTCCATTTTTTAATACACTAGGTGGATTTAGCATTCCAATTAAATCTATTGAAGGAATAGCATTCTCATTTTCTAGCGGAAAATCTACTGTAAAATCAGAATTCTTTATATAATTAAAAGACCCCTTCACTGATAGATTATAACCTCCACCTTGTGGAGTTCCATTCCCTATCTGTTCAACAGTTAAACTATTCCAATCCATCTGAACAGATTCAATCTTTGAATTTTTAGACTTTACAAATTTCTTAATCTCCTCTTCATGCTCTTTCAGATAAACCAACTGCTTAGCTCGTGGGCTCAGAGTTATTCCTCCAAATAGATTTGTCTCTTGTGCAATCCATGCTCCTCCTCCAAATACTACAAGAGCTAAAACTAACCAAAGCAAGGTACGTTTTTTCATGATTATTCTCCTAATTAAGCCGACTGTGCTAAATTTGCATAAAAATCCTCAAAGGTTCTTAAATTACTATTAGTCAAAACCTCTTCCTCCTACACGCAATGGAGCCCCACTTCCGATTCCTTCAATAAAATCTTCTTCATTGGCCTTTCCATCTTTTATATAAACTAAAACACTCCAACTGGAATCTTTAATTTGGTTAAAGCCACCGAAAACTCGAATAACTTTCCCTCCACCCTTGTGGTGTACCATTTCCTATCTCTTCCCAGCGTGTTTCTTCCCAAGCAATCTGAACCGATTCGACTTTAGGATTTAAAGATTTTACAAACTCCTTAATCTCTTCTTCGTGCTCCTTCAAATAAGCCATCTGCTTAGCCCGTGGGCTCAGAGTTATTCCGCCAAATAGATTTGTTTCCTGTGCCATCCATGCGCCTCCTACAAATACTACAAAGGCTAAAATGAGCCAAAGCAAGATACGTTTTTTCATGATTATTCTCCTAATTAAGCAGCCGACTGAGCTAAATCCGCATAAAAGTTATCAAATTTTTTTAAATTACTGTTAGTCATAAATCTCCCATACATTGCCTTTCAAAACTCTTATCGGTTGCATTTCAGAAATCCTCTCAAGGTTAGGCAAGGAGTCCCTGTTATTATCCAAAGGAAATCCAAGAGTAAAACTACTTTCCTTTATATTATTTATACGCCCTTTAAATGTTAGCATATAACCTCCTCCTTGAGGAGTTCCATTCCCTACCTGACCAACTTCCATACTTTCCCAATCAAATTGAACACTTTCGACTTTAGGATTTCTAGACTTTATAAAGTTCGCTATCTCCTCTTCATGCTCCTTCAGATAAGCCATCTGCTTAGCTCGTGGGCTAAGATATACTCCTCCGAATAGATTTGTTTCCTGTGCCATCCATGCACCTCCTCCAAAAATTACAAGTGCTAAAATTAGCCAAAGTAAGGTACGTTTTTTCATGACTGTCCTCCTAATAAGAAACTTTCTATTTCTACTATTAAAATCACTACTGTTAACCCGTTGTCATCATTTTACCTTATTTATTCGTTTTTTTCCTCTAAACACGGTTATCAAAAAAGCTAGAACAAATTGTTCTAGCTTTCTTTTTAATATTTTCTAAAGCGTTGGTAACGTTCTTCGAGTAGCTGTTCCAAGGCTAAGCCTTGCAAGCGGTCAAGCTCTGCTCGCAATTCATTTTTAACGCATTCTAGCATTTCTTTACTTGAGAGCCCTGCCTCTGAGATTACCTTGTCCACGATTCCCATTTCTAGGAGTTCGTGTGAAGTGATTTTCATCAACTCTGCTGCCTCCATAGCCCGGCTTCCATCCTTCCAAAGGATAGAGGCAAAGCCTTCTGGACTGAGTACGGCATAGATCGAATTTTCCAGCATCCAGACACGGTCAGCAACGGCTAGTGCTAATGCACCTCCAGACCCCCCTTCACCGATAATAATCGCGATGATTGGAACCTTGAGGTCACTCATTTCCATCAGGTTTCGAGCGATTGCTTCCCCTTGTCCACGTTCCTCAGCTCCAACACCTGGGTAAGCTCCAGCAGTGTTGATGAAGGTTACAACTGGACGACCAAATTTTTCTGCTTGTTTCATCAAGCGAAGAGCCTTGCGATAGCCTTCTGGATGGGGTTGCCCAAAGTTCCGTTTGAGGTTATCATGAAGACTCTTCCCCTTTTGGATACCGACAACTGTCACCGCTTGGTCACCTAACCAGCCAATTCCACCAATGACCGCACCATCGTCTCTGAAAGAACGGTCTCCATGCAATTCGATAAACTCATCGAAGATGCCATTAGCAAAATCAAGGGCTGTCAAGCGACTTTGCTCGCGTGCCTCTCTGACTATTTTTGCAATATTCATCCGCGACTTCCTCCATGCAATCTCACTAATTTAGCAATTGTTTCTGGTAGTTCTCTACGTTTGACAATTGCATCAACAAATCCATGTTCAAGCAAAAATTCTGCTTTTTGGAAATCATCCGGCAAGGTCTCACGGACTGTATTTTCGATGACACGACGCCCTGCAAAACCAACCAAACTCTGAGGCTCTGCTAGGATAATGTCACCCTCCATGGCAAAGGAAGCAGTCACTCCACCTGTTGTCGGATCCGTCAAAATCGTCAGGTAAAAAAGGCCTGCCTTAGAATGGCGTTGAACCGCCGCAGAAATCTTAGCCATTTGCATCAAACTCATGATTCCCTCTTGCATGCGGGCTCCACCAGAAGCTGTGAAGAGTACGACTGGTAAATTTTCTACCGTTGCATACTCAAACAAGCGCGTGATTTTTTCACCCACAACGGTTCCCATAGAAGCCATGATAAAGTTAGAATCCATGATCCCAAGGGCAACTTTTTGTCCCTTGATGCTAGCTGTACCAGTCAATACTGCTTCATCCAAACCTGTCTTTTCACGCATAGTAGCCAGTTTTTTCTGGTAGCCAGGAAAGTTTAATGGATCTTGAGTTTCAATACCTGTAAACATCTCCACAAAGCTATCAGAATCAATCGTCAAATCCAAGCGTTCCTGAGCTGAAATACGGAAAGTATAGCTACAATGGGGACAAATGCGCTCACTCCCAAGGTCCTTTTGATAAATGGTGTGTTTACATCCAGGACACTTGGAGAAGAGTTCATCCGGAACCTCAGGCTTGGCTTGTGGTTTCTGCCTTACGGAACGGTTAGGATTGATCCGAATATACTTATCCTTTTTACTAAATAGAGCCATAACTCCCCCTTTTAGTTCTCATACTGTTTGAAAGTCTATTCTTTTTCTTGGTATTTTGGCAAGAAAGTTTCCATCAAGAAGGAAGTATCATAGTCACCAGCGATAACACGGCGGTCTGAAATCAGATCCAATTGGAAGTCTGCATTGGTTTGCACTCCTTCTATATCAAGTTCATAAAGTGCCCGTTGCATCTTCATTAATGCATCAAAACGATTCTCCCCATGAACAATGATTTTGGCAATCATACTATCATAGTAAGGGGGAATGGTGTAACCTGGATAAACTGCTGAGTCCACGCGCAAGCCAACTCCACCACTTGGTAGATAGAGATTGGTAATTTTCCCTGGACTCGGAGCAAAGTTAAAGGCTGGATTTTCCGCATTGATCCGGCACTCGATAGCATGACCTCGTAGAACGATATCTTCTTGTTTGAAAGGCAAGGGTTGCCCCGCTGCAATGCGAATCTGCTCCTTGACGATATCCACACCTGAAACAAACTCAGTTACTGGGTGTTCAACTTGCACACGAGTATTCATTTCCATGAAGTAGAAATTGCCGCTGACTTCATCAAGCAAAAATTCAATCGTCCCTGCATTTTCATAACCTACAGACTCTGCTGCACGAACGGCTGCAGCACCAATTTCATGACGAAGGGTTTTGCCAATCGCAATAGATGGGCTTTCTTCTAAAACCTTTTGGTTATTCCGTTGGAGTGAGCAATCCCGTTCACCAAGATGGACAACATGTCCCTCTTGGTCAGCAAGGATTTGAACTTCGATATGGCGAGCTGGATAAATCACACGCTCTAGGTACATAGCGCCATTTCCAAAATTGGCCTTGGCTTCACTGGATGCTGTCTCAAAGGCCGCGACTAGGTCTTCTGCCTTTTCAACCTTACGAATCCCTTTTCCACCACCACCTGCCGATGCCTTAAGCATGACTGGATAGCCAATTTTTTCTGCAACTGCAAGTGCTTCTTCAGCCGTATGAACTTCTCCATCAGAGCCTGGGATAACTGGAACCCCAGCCTTAATCATTTGCTCACGCGCATTGATCTTATCTCCCATGGTATCCATCACAGCTCCAGAAGGACCGATGAACTTAATTCCTACTTCGTCACACATAGTGGCAAACTTGGAATTCTCACTAAGAAAACCAAAACCTGGGTGAATGGCTTCTGCTTCTGTCAAAACTGCTGCAGATAAAATCGCATTGATATTGAGATAAGACTCTGTCGCCTTACCAGGTCCGATACAGATAGCTTCATCCGCTAGGAGTGTGTGAAGAGCTTCCTTATCAGCAGTTGAATAAACTGCTACGGTTGCAATGCCCAATTCCCGCGCCGCTCGGATAATGCGAACCGCAATCTCACCACGGTTGGCAATCAAAATTTTACGAAACATGGAGAACCTCCTTAGTTTCCAATTGCAAAGGTAAGAGTACCACTCGCTGCAAGCTTGCCATCTACTTCAGCCTTTGCTTCAACCACGGCGATGGTACCGCGACGTTTTACAAAAGTAGCTGTCATGACTAATTGATCACCTGGTACAACTTGCTTCTTAAACTTGACCTTGTCCATGCCAGCGTAGAATACGAGTTTCCCTTTGTTTTCAGGCTTGGACAATTCCAAAACACCCGCAGTTTGTGCCAAGGCTTCCATGATAAGAACACCTGGCATAACTGGGTATTGAGGAAAATGACCATTAAAGAAAGGTTCGTTGATCGTGACATTTTTAATGGCAACAATGGTATCTTCGCTCACTTCTAAGACACGGTCCACTAGGAGCATGGGGTAGCGATGGGGCAAAGCTTCTTTAATTCCTTGAATATCGATCATTTGATACGTACCAATCCTTTACCAAACTCAACCATTTCTTCGTTAGAAACAAGAATTTCAGTCACTACACCATCCTTAGGTGCCGGAATTTCATTCATGACTTTCATGGCTTCGATGATCACCAAAGTCTGGCCTTTCTTGACACTGTCACCAACCGTCACAAAGGCAGGTTTGTCTGGTCCAGCAGCCAAGTAAGCCACCCCTACAAGTGGGCTTTCAACGACATCACCCTCTGGAGCAACCGTCGATTCAGCAGGCGCTGGAGCTTCTTCCACTACACTTTCTACTGGAGTTGAAGGAGCAGAAACTACTGGACTTGTAGCTGCCGCAGTTGGTACTGGAGCAACTGGAGCAGGCGCTTCAGAAGCCATTCTAGCTTCATTCTTACTGAACTGCAATTCGTCCTGTCCGTTTTTATAAGAAAATTCTCTCAAACTTGATTGGTCAAATTGAGCCATCAAGTCCTTGATCTCATTTAAATTCATAATTATTTATTCTCCCAACGTTTGAAAGCAAGAACCGCATTGTGTCCACCAAATCCAAAAGTATTTGAAATGGCATAAGGAATTTCTTGCTCCAAGCCTTGTCCATAAACGACATTCGCTTCGATATAGTCTGACAACTCGCTTGTCCCAGCTGTCATTGGTACAAAATTATGACGCATGGCTTCGATGGTAGCGATTGCTTCTACTGCCCCTGCCGCACCAAGCAAGTGTCCTGTAAAGGACTTGGTTGAAGATACAGGTACTTCTTTACCAAGAACAGCTACGATCGCACCGCTTTCTCCTTTTTCATTAGCAGGAGTTGAAGTTCCGTGGGCATTGACATAGGCCACTTGCTCTGGAGAAATTTCTGCTTCTTCCAAAGCCAGCTTCATAGCCTTAATCGCACCTTGACCTTCTGGATGAGGTGAAGTCATATGGTAAGCATCACAGGTATTTCCATAACCAACTACTTCAGCCAAGATAGTTGCACCACGTTTTTCAGCATGTTCAAGGCTTTCAAGAACCAACATCCCTGAACCTTCTCCCATCACAAAACCATTACGGTCTTTGTCAAATGGAATAGAAGCACGAGTTGGATCTTCTGTAGTTGATAGGGCAGTCAAAGCTTGGAATCCAGCAATGGCAAAAGGAGTGATTGATGATTCTGATCCACCAACTAGCATGACATCTTGGAAACCAAACTTGATTGAACGGAAGGCATCCCCAATCGCATCATTTGATGAAGCGCAGGCTGTATTGATTGATTTACAGATACCGTTTGCTCCAAAGCGCATGGCAACATTTCCTGAAGCCATATTTGGCAAAGCTTTTGGAAGCGTCATTGGTTTAACACGTTTTGGACCTTTTTCATGAAGACGGATAACCTGATCTTCGATTTCTTTGATACCTCCAATACCTGAAGCAACGATGACACCAAAACGATCTTTATCGATTGCTTCTACATCAAGATTAGCATGTGTCACCGCTTCTTGAGCTGCATACAGGGCATACAAAGAATAGTTATCAAAACGGTTGGTATCTTTTTTGACAAAGTATTTATCAAATGGAAAATCTTGAATTTCTGCTGCATTGTGCACAGCAAATTCGCTGTGGTCAAACTTAGTGATTTCTCCAATTCCAATTTTCCCAGTTTGCAAACTGTTCCAAAATTCTTCTGGAGTATTTCCGATAGGAGAGGTCAATCCGTAACCTGTTACTACAACTCGATTTAGTTTCATCTGTCTTACCTATATCTTTCTTTTTTTACATGCTAAGTCCGCCATCAACAGCGAGAACTTGTCCAGTCAAATAATCTTGTTGGGCTAAAAAGACCGTGGCGTCCGCGATATGGTCCGCCTGGCCAAACTGTTTCATAGGGATTTGCGCAAGTGTTGCTTCCTTGACCTTATCAGACAAAACGGCAGTCATATCTGATTCAATCATTCCTGGCGCAAGAGCATTTACACGTACATTGCGATTGGCTACTTCACGTGCAACTGACTTAGTGAAACCAATCAAACCTGCTTTAGAAGCTGCATAGTTTGCTTGACCGATATTTCCCATCAAACCAACCACACTCGACATATTGATGATCGCACCTTCACGCGCCTTAATCATCTGTTTCAAGACTGCTTGAGTCATGTTAAAGGCCCCTGTCAAGTTGATCTTAATCACTTTTTCAAAGTCTTCCTCGGTCATCTTAAGCATGAGCGTATCTTGAGTGATCCCAGCATTGTTGACCAAGACATCGACAGAACCGAGTTCTGCAATCGCTTGATCTACCATACGTTTGGCATCTGAAAAGTCTGAAACATCACCCAAGATCGGTACCACTTTGACACCGTAGTTTGAAAACTCAGCCAGCAATTCTTCTGAGATTGCTCCGCGACTATTCAAGACTACATTGGCACCCAGTTGAGCAAATTTGTGAGCAATGGCAAGCCCAATACCCCGACTTGAACCTGTAACAAAGATATTTTTATTTTTTAGTTGCATTCTGTTCTCCTGTTTCCTGTTGTATTTGTGGGAGAAGGGATTACTAGTTTCCCAGTAAAGCATCCAAACTTGCCAAATCTTCGACATTGGCTAGTTGAGCTGTTTTATCAATCTTTTTGACAAAGCCTGACAGGACTTTCCCCGGACCGATTTCAATGAAGTTGGTCACGCCAGCATTCTGCATCACTGCGATACTCTCATAGAAACGAACAGGTTCTTTCACCTGACGCGTCAAGAGCTCTTGGATTCGGTCTTTTTCCATGATTGCAGCTTCAGTATTACCTACTAGAGGACAGTTAAAGTCTGAGAAACTAATCCCCTCAAGAGCCCCAGCTAGCTGTTGGCTAGCTGGCTCTAGAAGGGCTGTGTGGAAAGGACCCGACACATTTAGGGGGATCAATCGTTTGACTCCTGCTTCCTGCAAGAGTTGGACTGCACAATCAACCGCAGCTACCTCTCCACCGATAACGATTTGGCTTGGAGTGTTGTAGTTAGCTGGAGTGACTATACCGACTTCAGAAGCTGTTTTACAAGCTTCCTCTATCACATCTACTGGAGTATTGAGGACGGCTACCATTTTACCAGAACCAGCTGGCGCAGCCTCTTCCATATAAGCTCCGCGCTTAGCAACCAAGGCAACTGCCTCTTCAAAGTCCAAGGCACCACTTGCTACAAGAGCAGAATATTCCCCAAGAGACAATCCTGCTACCATATCTGGCTGATAGCCCTTTTCTTTCAATAGTCGGTAGATGGCAACCGAAGTCGCTAAAATTGCTGGTTGCGTATAGCGAGTCTGGTTTAACTTAGTTTCTTCCTTATCAATCAAGTCACGAAGGTCATAACCCAAAACCTGACTGGCTTGGTCAATGGTTTCCTTGACGATAGGATAGCGATCATAGAGATCACGCCCCATCCCTAGATACTGAGCACCTTGACCCGCAAATAGAAAGGCTGTTTTAGTCATTTCTTACAACTCCTGCCCAACGAGAGGCTTCTTCTTGAATTTTTTTGGCTGCGCCATAGTATAGATCTTTTAGGATTTCTTCGACAGTTTCCTCTTTAGAAACCAAACCAGCGATCTGACCTGCCATGACAGATCCACCTTCTACATCTCCATGAACAACGGCTTTAGCAAGAGCACCAGCTCCCATTTGCTCAAATATTTCTAAATCTGGATTTTCTTGTTTAAAGGCATCTTTTTCAGCCTGCTCAAAGTCACGTGTCAACTGGTTTTTAATGGCACGAACAGCATGACCAAAGTGTTGAGCTGAAATAGTCGTATCGATATCACGTGCTTTTAAGATTTTTTCTTTGTATTTTGGATGGGCGTTAGATTCCTTAGCTACTACGAAACGCGTACCAACTTGAACAGCCTCAGCACCAAGCATAAAGCCTGCAGCGACACCCTCACCGTCCGCAATTCCTCCAGCTGCGATAACTGGAATTGAAACAGCTGCAGCAACTTGGCGAACCAAGGTCATCGTTGTTAGTTTCCCAATATGCCCACCAGCTTCCATTCCTTCTGCAATAACTGCATCTGCACCAATTTTTTCCATGCGTTTTGCCAAAGCAACACTTGGAACAACAGGAATAACTGTAATTCCTGCATCATGGAAACGAGTCATGTATTTACTTGGGTTTCCAGCACCAGTTGTAACCACCTTAACCCCTTCTTCAATCACGAGATCAACGATGTCTTCTACAAAAGGTGACAAGAGCATGATGTTGACACCAAAAGGTTTATCCGTAAGTGATTTGATTTTATCGATATTAGCCTTTACGACCTCTTTAGGTGCATTTCCACCACCGATAATCCCTAGACCACCAGCTTTTGATACTGCACCAGCCAAGTCACCATCAGCAACCCAGGCCATTCCTCCTTGAAAAATAGGATAATCAATGTTCAATAATTCTGTAATACGTGTTTTCATAGTGCCTCCATCATTCCTTGCTTACGTAATAGTTCGATGAGCTTATCGTTTGAGTTTCAAACTATTACCTAAACAAGAGGGAGTGGGTTTCCCCTACTCCTTCTAGTAATATGTTAATTATTTTGTTTGCTCTTCAACGTAGGCAACCAAGTCACCAACTGTTTTCAAGTTATCTTCTGCTTCGATTTGAATATCAAAAGCATCTTCGATTTCAGAGATTACTTGGAACAAGTCCAATGAATCTGCATCCAAATCATCAAAAGTAGATTCAAGTGTTACTTCTGATGCATCTTTCCCAAGTTCTTCAACGATAATTTCTTGTACTTTTTCAAATACTGCCATGATAGGACTCCTTTAAAATATAAAAATTTATAACTATGTGTTTACCACATGATTACCTAGATTGTAAGAATGAGTGTGCCCCATGTCAAACCTCCACCGAAGCCTGATAGGAGAATCGTCTGGCTACCATCTAAACGAATCATGCCATTCTCCACACACTCTGAGAGCAAAATCGGGATACTTGCTGCACTGGTATTTCCATACTCCATCATATTGGCGGGAAGCTTGTCTCGGTCTACACCGATTTTCTTAGCCATCTTATCCAAAATGCGGATATTTGCCTGATGAAGCAAGAGATAATCCAATTCCGATGCTGCGATTGGACCATTTTCAATGGTTTCTTTGATTGACCTAGCAACATCTCGATTTGCAAAATCAAAAACTGCTCGTCCATCCATCTTCAAAAAAGCAGGAACTGCTTCTTGATCTGAGAAGGGCGAAGTCAAAGCCGTTTGACCATAGGTCAAACACTCGCTCCGAGAACCATCCGTATAAAGACTTTCCACGAGGAAGTGCCGTGTTTCACTCGCTTCCAAGAGAACCCCACCTGCACCATCTCCAAAGAGAACAGCTGTCGAACGATCCGACCAGTCAACCGCCTTGGATAAGGTCTCAGCCCCGATCACAATCCCTTTCTTGAACTGTCCAGAGCTTAAAAACTTTTCAGCAGTTGAGAGAGCGAATACAAAGCCACTGCAAGCTGCTGTCAAATCAAAGGCGAAAGCTCTATTAGCTCCGATATTGGCCTGAACCCGAGCTGCCGTAGAAGGCATCATCGAATCTGGAGTAATCGTCGCTACAATGATAAAATCAATCTGCTCAGCCTCTATGCTCCCTTTAGCCAGCAAGTTCTTGGCAACTTCTGTCGCCAAGTCACTTGTGGACTCCGTTTTTGAGATATGTCTCTGTTTAATTCCTGTCCGACTTGAAATCCACTCATCGCTTGTATCCATTATTTGGGCTAAGTCATGATTAGTGACCACTTGCTCTGGTACATAATGAGCAACCTGGCTTATTTTTGCAAAAGCCATTATTTCAAATCCTCCAAAAATTGATAAAGGTTCCTTAAGCCTCTGTCCATGACTTCTTTTTCCTCGGGACTCATGCCATCAATAATTTTTTCGACCATGGCCTTGTGGAAACGTTTATGAAGGCGGTGAACTAGACGACCTTTCTTTGTCAAATGCAGATAAACCACACGACGATCTTGGTCTGAACGAACACGCTCAATATAACCCTTTCTTTCTAGGTTATTCAAGCTCGTCGTAACTGTCCCTAAGGTTACCATCAGTTCTTTGGAAACTTTGCTAGGTGTTGCCTCAGGAAACTTACCAATCACATCAATCGTGTGCATTTCTTTGATGGAGATGTCTTTGAAGCGACTACCTCTCAAGCTAACCTCCTCGATCACAAGGACATTATTAAAAATGGATGTTAAATAATCATTGACTTGTTGGTAATCCAATTCTCATCCCTCCTCTTTAGAAAAAAACTTTCACTATCAAAACATTTGATAGAAGAAGTATAACAAACTTCAAAAAATTGTGCAAGTATTTTTTTATTTTCCTGAAAATTTTGGTCTTCTTCTTTCAGAATGAGCTCGAACTCCTTCTTTAAAATCTTCCGTTAAAGATAAAGATTCTTGTAGTTTCAATTCCAAATCGGCATAATTCTGCCAATCCTTAAATTGACTTTCCCAAACCAACTTTTTAATCGCTTCGTATGAGTTTGCTGAACCGCGTCTGAGTTTTTTTAGAACTTGTTCTCTTGTTTTTTCTAATTTATCAGCTTCACAAACACGGTATACCACGCCCCATTCTAGCGCTTTTTCCGCAGTCAAGGCTTCTCCTGTCATGGCAAGTTGTGCTGCTCGTGTTACCCCGATACTACGACTCAAGAGATGAATTCCACCAGCGTCTGGCGCCAATCCAACTCCAACAAAGGCTTGAATGAATTTTGCCTTATCAGTCGCCAAACAAAAATCAACGGCTACTGCCATATTTGCCGCAGCACCAGCAACTGCTCCATCTACCTCCATCAAAACGGGTTTAGGAATTTGCTTGATTTTAAAAGAAATTGTATTGACTAATTCTGCAATCTTATTCAAAGAAGGGATATCATCCTCATCCACTGCTCGTTTCATCTCAACCAAGTCTCCCCCAACTGAAAAGACCTTCCCATTAGCGTTTATCAAGATAAACTGAACAGCTTGATCCTGCTCTGCTAGGGTCAAAGCTTCTAAAATCTCCTCACACATTGGGATATGGAAACCATTTGCCACTTCAGGACGATTCAAAGTAATGATAGCAAGATCATCTACAATCTGATATAAGATATGATTCATAGCTTCTCCTTTTCTTTTGTAAGGCAATGAAATTATTTTATCTTCAAAGTATATCTTTTTTTGGATAAAGAGGCAAGAAAAAACTAAAGGAAAGTGTCTCAGCTGATTATTTTACCATCGTTTATGAATGTGAGTGAAAGTTGGCCACTTATTTTTAAACTGTTGTATCTTTTCAGAACAAATTAACATTTACTTCTATTGTAATAGGAAGATATTTTCTTCATTGAAAAATGCCCCTCTTTCTGCTATAATCGTATAAAATACTTACTTGAGGAGTCCTTATGAAGGTTGTAAAATTTGGCGGAAGCTCGCTTGCCTCTGCTAGTCAGTTAGAAAAAGTTTTAAACATCGTTAAAAGCGATAAAGAGCGCCGTTTTGTAGTCGTTTCTGCACCAGGTAAACGCAACGCTGAAGATACCAAGGTTACCGACGCTTTGATCAAATACTATCGTGACTATGTAGCGGGAAATGATATCAGCGTTAGTCAAAATTGGATTATCGACCGCTATGCGGCTATGGTGAGCGAACTAGGCTTAAAACCAACTGTTTTAGAAAAAATTTCTAAAAGCATCCGTGCCTTAGCGACTCTTCCTATTGAGGAAAATGACTTTCTCTATGACACCTTCCTAGCGGCTGGAGAAAACAACAATGCCAAATTGATTGCAGCCTACTTTAACCAAAACGGTATTGATGCACGTTATGTTCATCCTAGAGAAGCTGGTATTATCGTGACCAGCGAACCCGGAAATGCCCGCATCATTCCATCTAGTTATGACAAGATTGAAGGCTTGGCTGACAGCAACGAAGTCCTTGTCATTCCTGGTTTCTTTGGGGTTACCAAGGAAAATCAAATCTGTACCTTCTCACGAGGAGGATCAGACATTACGGGTTCTATCATTGCTGCAGGTGTCAAGGCTGACCTCTATGAAAACTTTACCGACGTGGATGGGATTTTTGCCGCCCACCCTGGTATCATTCACCAACCCCACTCTATCCCAGAGTTGACCTACCGCGAAATGCGTGAGTTGGCCTATGCAGGATTCTCAGTCCTTCATGACGAAGCCCTTCTTCCTGCCTACCGCGGAAAAATCCCTCTTGTCATCAAAAATACCAACAACCCAGACCACCCAGGGACACGCATTGTTTTAGAACACAGTAGTGATAAATTCCCAGTAGTAGGAATTGCGGGTGACTCAGGATTCGTCAGCATCAACATGTCAAAATACCTCATGAACCGAGAAGTTGGGTTTGGTCGCAAGGTTCTACAAATCCTTGAGGATCTCAATATCGGTTGGGAACACATGCCTACAGGTATCGACGATCTTTCAATCATCCTCCGCTCCCGTGAATTGACTCCTATAAAAGAAGAAGAAATTCTACGTCAACTCGTTCAAAAGGCTGAAGTGGACCATGCTGAAATCGAACATGACCTTTCCATCATTATGATTGTTGGCGAAAAGATGAAGAGCCATATCGGGGTAACTGCTACTGCAACACGTGCTCTATCTGAAAACAAAATCAACATCCAGATGATGTCCCAAGGTTCAAGTGAAGTTTCCATCATGTTTGTTGTCAATAAAGAGCAAGAGAAGGCCGCTATTAAAGCTCTCTACAATGCCTTTTTTGGAGAAAGTAAGGAAGACTAATCATGGCCCAATCTCTCAATAAAGTCATTGACCTCCAAACCACTGGAACATCTTACCTCTCTATCTCTGGAAAAGTTGGAAAATTTCTAGTTGGGGATCAAGCCTTAGAGTTTTATCCTGATGTCAATGTCGAACAATATATCCAGATCCCCTGGTCTAGCATTCAGCAAATCGGAGCCAACGTAAGTGGTCGCAAGATTAGCCGTCACTTTGAAGTCTTCACTGATCAAGGAAAATTCCTCTTTGCTTCAAAAGACTCTGGAGCTATCCTCAAAATCGCTCGGGAAAAACTTGGCAATGACAAAGTTGTGAAACTTCCGACTCTACTCCAGACCATTGGACAAAAACTTAAAAATCTATTTGCAAAAAAGTAGAAACTTTAGTATAATCATAGCAACGGATAAGTAAGTTATCTCCTTCTTTCAGAAAGTCTGCGGGTGCTGCGAGCAGATAGAGGGGATAGGTGAAATTCTACCGTTAGTAACAATTACATACACAATCAAGTGCACACCTGTGAAGTTGGATGGAACCGTGGCCCTGCCACTCCAACGCTTTGTCAGGTGTGCTTTTTTCATAAAGGAGTTCTTATGTTAGATATTAAACGTATTCGCACAGATTTTGATGCTGTCGCTGAAAAATTAGCTACACGTGGTGTAGATGCTGCTGTCTTGAATGAGATGAAAGAAATCGACGCTAAACGTCGTGACATCTTGGTCAAGGTTGAAACGCTCAAGGCAGAACGTAACACTGTTTCTGCTGAGATTGCCCAAGCCAAACGCAACAAGGAAAATGCAGATGACAAGATTGCTGCTATGCAAACCCTATCTGCTGAGGTCAAAGCCTTGGATGCTGAATTGGCGGAAATCGATGCTAAGTTGACAGAATTTACGACTACTCTTCCAAACATCCCAGCTGACAGCGTTCCTGTCGGAGCTGATGAAGACGATAATGTGGAAGTTCGTCGTTGGGGAACTCCGCGCGAATTTGACTTTGAGCCAAAAGCTCACTGGGATCTGGGTGAAGACCTCGGTATCCTTGACTGGGAACGCGGTGGTAAGGTAACAGGCGCTCGTTTCCTCTTCTATAAAGGTCTTGGAGCTCGCCTGGAACGTGCTATCTACAACTTTATGCTAGATGAGCATGGTAAAGAAGGCTACACAGAAGTCATCACACCTTACATAGTTAACCATGATTCTATGTTTGGTACTGGTCAATATCCAAAATTCAAGGAAGACACTTTTGAATTGAAAGACACTAATTATGTCCTTATTCCTACTGCTGAAGTACCTCTAACTAACTACTACCGTGATGAAATACTTGACGGAAAAGACCTGCCAATCTACTTCACTGCTATGAGTCCATCATTCCGTTCTGAGGCTGGTTCTGCTGGTCGTGATACTCGTGGCTTGATCCGTTTGCACCAATTCCACAAGGTTGAAATGGTCAAATTTGCCAAACCAGAAGAATCTTACGAAGAATTGGAAAAAATGACAGCCAACGCTGAAAACATCCTTCAAAAACTCAACCTTCCATACCGTGTCGTTGCCCTCTCTACTGGAGATATGGGCTTCTCAGCTGCCAAAACTTACGACTTGGAAGTTTGGATTCCAGCCCAAAATACCTATCGTGAAATCTCAAGCTGTTCAAATACCGAAGATTTCCAAGCGCGTCGTGCCCAAATCCGTTACCGCGATGAAGCCGATGGTAAAGTTAAACTTCTTCATACCTTGAACGGTTCTGGACTTGCAGTTGGACGTACAGTGGCTGCAATTCTTGAAAACTATCAAAATGAAGATGGTTCTGTGACCATTCCAGAAGTACTTCGTCCTTACATGGGTGGAGCTGAAGTTATCAAACCATAAAAAACAAGGCCTAGCTAAATAATAGCTAGACCTTTTTTCGTAACCAAATCAGATAAGCACCCAATACGAAGAATAAAATAGTGAGGCAAATAACAGTTTCAGCCAACACCAGATAATCCAGAAATGGAAGTTTCAAAATTCCCTGAGCCATCTTGAGAGAGGTAGCTGTGATAATGGTTGGAAAGGTGAGGGCTGAGAAAGCTGGTTGAAAGCCTTGTTTTAGAATATTGGGCAGGCGAGTTAAAACAAAGAAAAAGAAGGATTGAGAAGCCAAAATCATGACGATTAAGAGCCAAGTCGGTAAGCTGGCTCCTCCAACTCGAATCAGAGAAGCCAAGAGTAGAGAGAAAGGGGCGCAGTAGATCCCTTCTTGTCCAAGTAAGGCTAGTGGGAGTGGCTGTTTCTTTAAATCGCTATAAATAAGCGGATAGAGATAGAAGGTTAGGAGAAAACCAAAAATCAAGGTCGCATAGGCGATTTCGATGATACCTACAAGAGGATAGGTCAAGGCAGCCACTGCTATCCCCACATAAAGCACCGTCCAGCTTGGAGTCGCATGAACCCTCCGACCCGGACAAGCAAACTTGATGGTAAAACCAGCAATCAAGACCAAATCCAAGAGAAATGAAAACCACCATAGCCCTTGCGCTACTAAGGGAAGATGAGGGAACAAGCGAAAGACATAAGTTGATAAAATCATTCCAGCCATGGGAAAGGTCGCCATTCCTGACAAAAGAGGGGGCTTGGTCAATTCTTGCCTGGTTTCCTTCCGATTAAACAGATGAAGAATCAGAAAGTAAATCCACAAAATCAACCCTGTCAGACTCAACAGATGTGACAGAGCAGGCCAAGTATCTGCAACCAGATTTCCTGCACCTGCCAAACCTAACAAACAACCAGAAAATACCAAGGGGAGTTTTTTCATGGCAACCTCCATTAATCATATTATTATTAGTATAGCATAAAAGCGCTTAAAATAGCATAGAAAAATGAAGACTGGGTTTCTCAGCCTTCATTTTTTTCTTTATGATTCGAACTAGGCATAGGGTTGCAATTCTGGGTTAATAGGCGTATTGGCTAGGTTATTAGCATAGTTGCAAAGGCTGGCTAGGCTGACACCGAGAACCACATCCAAGGCATTTTGCTGCGTATAGCCGGCTTCTAAAAATTCACTAAGCGCTTCATCCCCTACACGTCCTTTGGTATTGATGACTGCCAAGGTAAACTTGGCCAGAGTATCTAGCTTAGGATCTGCCTCGATTGGAGTGCGATTGCGAAGGGCTTGAAGAAGATCATCATTCATTTGGATTTGTTTGATTGAAAAGGCAGTATGGCCAGCCACGCAGAAAGCACAACCATTGGTTACGGCAGCTGTGATTTGCACCACTTCTCTCTCAACTGGGGTTAGGCTATTGCGACGGTTGATGGCTCCGACAGTTCGGTAGGCTTCAAGCGCGGTTGGGGCATTGGCCAAGAGACCGATTAGATTAGGAATATAGCCATTGTTATCTTTTTGTACTGTTTCAAGAACTTCTTTCACTTCTGCTGGTGCTGATTCTACTGTGTGGATGGTAAATGTTGTCATGAGAAACCTCTTTTCATTTTATTGTCATTTAGTCTATCATAGAATTTCTTCTTTGGATAATATATATTTTCAATTGCCATGATAGGAAACGTTTATGAAAGAAAAAAATCACACTAAGAGTATGATTGGGTTAGTGTTTAAAATACTTTTTGGTTTCAGCAATAACGACTGGTGACAAGACCAAAAGGGCAATCAAGTTTGGTAGAGCCATCAAGGCATTGACGATATCTGCAATAATCCAGACCATATCCAACTCGATAAAACCTCCCAACAAGACCATGAGCACAAAGACCACTCGATAGAGCCAGATAAAGCGAACACCAAAGAGAAACTCGAAACAGCGCTCTCCGTAGTAATTCCAGCCAAGAATTGTCGTAAAGGCAAAGAGAACAAGGAAAATAGTCAAAAGAGCAGAACCAAAATGTGAAAAAACTGTTGAAAAGGCTGACTGGGTCAAAGCAACACCATTCAAATCACCGCTCCAAACCCCTGTCACTAAGATTGTCAGACCTGTCAGAGTACAGATAATCAACGTATCAATAAAGGTTCCTGTCATGGAAATCAAGCCTTGCTCGACAGGCTCATTAGTCTTAGCTGCAGCCGCTGCAATCGGAGCTGAACCAAGACCAGATTCGTTAGAGAAGACTCCTCGCGCCACACCATTTTGAATCGCAGTACGGATAGTCGCCCCTGCAAAACCACCTACCGCAGCTACTGGGTTAAAGGCTGAAGTAAAGATGAGGGCAAGTGTGGCTGGGATTTTCTCTATATTAAAGAGAATAACTGTAAGAGTTCCCAAAATATAGACGATGGCCATAAAAGGAACAACTGCTGTTGAAACCTTGGAAATGGATTTGAGTCCACCAAAGACGGCGATTCCTACAAAAATGGATAAAATAAGAGCTGTGATAGCTGGATCAATTTGAGCTGTATTTTGGATAGATTCTGTAATTGAATTGACTTGGGTAAAGGTACCAATCCCTAGAAGAGCCACCAACACACCAGCTAGGGCAAAGAAGATTGCAAGGGGACGCCACTTTTCTCCCATACCCAAAAGAATGTAGTGCATGGGTCCTCCAGCTACAGCTCCATTTGCATCCTTGCTACGGTATTTGATAGCCAGCAAGCCTTCAGCATACTTGGTTGCCATCCCAAAGAAGGCTGCCATCCACATCCAAAAGAGAGCACCTGGCCCACCAACCTTAATAGCTGTCGCAACTCCGATGATATTTCCCGTTCCAACAGTAGCTGCAAGGGCTGTACACAGTGCAGCAAAACTGGACACATCTCCATGTCCCTTGTCCTTGGTAAAAATCAATTGAAAGGCCTTGGGGAGACGAGCTAGCTGTAAAAGTCCTAGTCGGATGGTTAGATAGATACCCGTTCCGACCAATAACAGTAAGAGGGGAGGTCCCCAAACGAAAGCATCAAGCGCTTTTAGCAATTCTAACATATCCTACTCCTATCTTTCAACCCCAAAAGAAAGAGCACATGCAAGATACATGTACTCTGGAATGCCTAGATAAATGCCAAAAAGCGGTCTATCTTAGCTCTGTCCTTTTACCTGAGAGTTTGAGCAGTTGCCTGCCTTGCCCCTTCGGTGCCTTTACGGTCTCTCCAGAGTTCCGTCCATTTACAGTCATGGAAAACAAACCTTTCTCCACTTCTATTAAACTTCATTCGGTGTTGGTATTTAATTTTTTATTATTCTACAAGAAAAGTGGGGATTTGTCAATGTGTTTGTGAATAAAATAGAAATTAGTTCACCAGTTTTTATTGTATGAATGACCTTATTACCCCAAAAGTAGAGCCATAATTCAATAGAAATCACAACTTTCTGATAAATTTTAAAGTGCTACCTAAACTCATTTCCCACTCTGTGCTTCTCCTAAAAATTTTCGAATCGCTTCTACCATTTTCTCTGGTTCAGTTGACGAAAAAATACGACTATCTCCTCTCAATTCATGACTTGTATTGTCAAAAGCAAAAATTGGTTTATGTTTATTACCAATTTCTTCTACAATCGTTTCTACAACTCCACCATGATTGATATCCAAATAAAAATCCATATTATCCAAAGCTTCTTTCATATTAAAAGGATTAAAATTTGGATAAATTGACAGATTTAAAAATCGTTGCATGTCAACTACACTATCAGCAAAATTTGTTGGCGCTAATATTGTAAAATGAACTTCCGATAGTTCTGACAAAAGATGCTCTATTGATTCTAAAACAGCACTATTTGTAAAAATACAAGTATGATATAACGGTGCTCTCACTAGCTCATTAAAAGAACGTCTGATAATATCTGCTTCCAATAATACATCGTTCCAATTCAAGCCATAATAAAACCACCACAATTTACGAAAACGAGTCAAAGTTAAATGAGTCCATGGTTTAAACTCTGAGGTATAGTGAATAATCTTAGGTTCAGAATTTCCATAATAGACGGATTCATACCATTTACTGTTGCCTGTCAAATGTAAAAATTGATCCAAACCAACCATAAAGTTATACTCTTTATCCAAATGTAGCCACTGGTCACCAAAATACATGTTGAGAACACCTTGATCACCATAAACATGCTCATGGTGTTGGACAGTTAACTCTAGTAAACTTTTTGTCGAATGATTTTCCCGCCATTTCTTCGCATCAATCAATAACATACCTGCATTAAAGGTTGTCAACCAACCATCTTGTCCAAAATCTTGAACAGCTGCAATGGCATAGCCTTGTAAATCTAAGGAGAACAATTCATCCAATCTTGCATTCACGATCATATCCGAGTCTAAGTAGAGGACTCTGTCTTCTTGTACTTCATCTGCTATGAAATACCTAAAGAAAGTAGCATAGGACAGAATTGCATTTGGCAAGCGAAAATCACGAAGGTTGTGAGCCGTTTTTTTAACGTTGACAATCTCAGAACCAATGACTTTAAGGCGATTTCTCATTAAAAGAAACCATTCACTAGGTAAATCGTCATTAAACACATAAAATTTCACTTCATGATTATGAACCGAAACGGATTTTATTACGGTTTCTACCTTATCAAGATAATGAATATCAGCTCCAAGAGCAATCACTTTATGATACATTTTCATTACTACTCTCCACTATCAATTTTCCCTAGTTGATGACGAATAGACATCACCAAGTTCTCTTTATCCTCTAGACTAAATATTTGATTTCCTTATCACTAAAATCCTACCAATCATATCGTCGACCTCATTTCAGTGGCTAATACCCAATTCAGTTTTAAACACGCGATAATTATTAGATTAATGATTAGAATCAAAAACCCTCACTCCATTTTCAAACATTGAGTCATGATCAATAGTGATTTCTTACATATAACAGATTGAACAATGATCATTAAAAAATCTCTATTACCGACTTTTAATCTTTCATCATCTAAAAACTCCAATATGATAATAATCTCCAACTAACTGTACTAGATCTTAAAAAGCTATCCTGTATTTCTCGACTCTTTTATAAAGTGAAATTTGTAAAAACAGTACTCCTATATTCCCAAAAATCACTCCTCATTGCTATCTCTTTACCGTATATTGACTACTGACTTTATCAATCTTATCTTCAACCTCGAATTTGTATTTTAAACTGACTGGAACTGTCTTTATAATTTATTGTTTGATTTAGCTTTACTTTATAAATAACGGAATCCTTCTAACCTTTAAAGGTCACAATGGTTGCACCACTGCCTCCAGCATTTTGTGGAGCATAGCCGAAACTCTTAACATGCTTGTTTCTTTGTAGGTATTTGGTGACGCCCTCACGGATGACTCCTGTACCGATACCGTGGATGATGTCTACCTGCGCCATGTTATTAAGCAGGGCTTGGTCAATAAAGGCATCCAGCTCATTCATGGCTTCTTCGTAACGTTTGCCTCGGAGATCCAATCTCGCTTGTGGACCACGACCAGAAGCACGTTTCACGACATTAACTTGTTTTTTCTTGACTGGGGCTTCTTGTTGAACTTGAACAAGATCAAATTCTTTCTCTTCCAAGGTCATCTTGATCAAACCAACTTGGGCTTCCCAACGGCCGTCCTTAAGCTGATTGGTCAAGGTTCCACGTTGGCCATAACTGAGGACCACAATATCATCCCCCACCTTTGGAGCTCGTTTTTTCTTGGCTTTCTGAAGGACCTTGTTTTTAGATAAGTCGACTTTTTCAGGAGCCAGTTTTTTCAGCTCAGCCTTGGCTTCAATGATTTCGTGAGGTTTGAGTTGAGACTTACTGTGAAGATTTTTGAGAATCTGGTCACTCTCACTTAGCGCTAGTTCCACAATTTCAGCAGCCTGTTCACGCGCCTTATTGAGCTCAGTTTCCTTTTCACGATTGAACTCGTTGTAAAGTTTTTTGAGTGCTCGGTTCATCTTGAGGTTTTCTTGTTCCACCTCACGGATATTATCTAGACGTTTGCGACTTTCAAGCGTTTGCTCTTCCAATTGTTCTATGATGCGGTTGACGTCATTATCTTGGTTGACCTGCTGGCTGGCATCCCCAACGATGACATCTGACAAGCCCAGGCGTTTGGCAATTTCAAAGGCATTGCTTCGGCCAGGAACTCCCTGCATAAAGCGATAGGTCGGACGCAGACTGGCTGTATCAAACTCCATACTGGCATTTTGCACAAAGGCTGTCTCAATACCATAGGCCTTGAGTTCTGGATAGTGGGTCGTCGCCATAGTTTTGACCTGACGTAGGCGAAGATCTTCCAAAATAGCCATAGCAAGGGCTGCTCCTTCCTGCGGGTCGGTACCTGCGCCAAGCTCATCTAAGAGTAAAAGTGAATGTTTGTTGACCTTGCCAAGAATATCTACGATATTGGTCATGTGACTGGAGAAGGTAGACAAGCTTTGCTCGATAGACTGCTCATCCCCAATATCTGCGAAGATTTCTTCGAAAATACCGACACGGCTCCCCTTATCAGCTAAAATGGGCAAGCCTGACTGGGCCATAAGTTGAGTCAAACCCAAGGTTTTGAGCATGATGGTCTTCCCACCTGTATTGGGACCTGTAATGACAATAGTCGTTAATTCCTTACCAAAGTGTACATCGTTTGCCACTGCATTTTTGACCAAAGGATGGCGAACATGAAGAAGTTGAATCTCTTGGTTATCTGAAAGTTGAGGAACAACCGCTTGTCTTTCTTGAATGAAACGCAATTTGGCACGAATCAAGTCTAGGTGCCCGATAATCCAAGCATCATTGGCAATCTCTGCAGCATGAGGACGGACCCGTTCCGATAACTCCTGCAGGATACGAATCATCTCATAGCGCTCATCAGCTCGCAGACTCGCGATTTCTTCGCTTAGTTTCACGACCTCACGTGGCTCGATATAGACCGTATTTCCACTGGCAGAGATGTCGTGGACAACACCTGCAATCTTGTTGCGGTAGGTATTCTTGACGGGTAAGACCTGACGGCCATTTCTACTAGCGATAATCGCTTCCGTCAACATCTGAGCTTTTTGCTTGAGCAAGTCTTGTAAGACATCTCGGACCTGACTCTCGCTATCATGGATTTTTCGACGGATGCGTGCTAGTTCTTCGCTGGCGAAATTTTCGATGAAACCTGCGTCATTTAGGGCTTGGAGACTTCCTTGCAAGTGTGGAAAATCATGCAGTTTTTCAAACCATCTCGCCAACTGTGCCAAGCGTACGTTTTCGAGATTGGCATAAAAACTTTGTAACTCTCTGCTAGCAAGCAAGACCCGTTTGAGGAGCAGGAACTCCTCAATATTGAGGTCCGCCCCCATCTCCAGACGCTTGCAAACAGCTGATATCTCACGCGTCGCTAGTATGGAAAAATGAGGTTGCTCCACAAATAGGGCTTGCATTTCCTCCATCTCAGCAAAAGCCTGTTTGATTTTATCCTCTTTGGTAGTCGGAGCCAAACTTTTTAGCTCCTCTAGTCCCTGTTCTGTCAGGATATGAGGTTCAAACAAGGCTTTGATTTTATTAAATTCTAAGGTTTCTAGTATTTTTGTATTCATATTCTTTCCTTGTGTATTTGTTTACAAAATCGTAGCAACTAGAGGTTTTTGACCTTGCCTTGCCTTAGTCGTCCAATCTGTAAACAAAGGGCTAGGAAAACTCCCGCCCTTTTTATCCGATTAAATTTGTAACCCAGAGTTGTTTGATAAAGTTTGTCGTAAAAGGAACACTTTGGATGATATGCTTGGCTACCACGCTCTTTTCAAGGGGATTTTGCACAGCTGCCATAGGCACCGTTGCAAGAATGGTCAGAGCCATTTGCAAGACAAATAAGGTTACCAATAGCGACAAGAGGCCTGCTCCGATACGAAGCCAAGTGCCCCCTAGCTTCTTAGTCGGAATCAAATGTAGGAACAAACCGATAAAACGTCCAATACTGTAACAAATTCCGAAAACTAGAAGGTAGGCCAGACCCGCATAAAAGACCTTGTCTAGCTGAAAAAGCTGGTCTGAGGGGAAGAAAAAGGTGCCCTGTCCTTCCTGAGGATTGGCATAAGGGACAAGCAAATGGAAGTGTTCCCCCAGTGATTTATAAAACTGTCCCGCAACAAAGGCTGAAATCACTGCCACGAGGAAATAATAAACTTGCAACACCAAACCTCTACGGTAGCCGATGTAAAAGCCCCAAGCAAGAACCAGCAAGAGAAGGATCGAAATCATAGGGAATCCTCAATCTTGCTCTGCTCTTGCTTAACAGCCACTAACTTATTTCGAAGGTCTTCAAGCTCCTGCTCCTTATCGTCAAACTCAATCTCACGACTGAGCTGCGTCGATAGGCTGTTGATCGCTAAAAGGAGGGCAATCGTTTCATCATCCGCCCCAGGCATTTGTTCTTTAATTGCTTGGTATTTTTCAGTCGCAACCTTGGCAATTTCCTCCATAAAGAGATTGTCATGCTCGGTTGTCAAGGTTAATGTCTTTTTCCCGAATGTAAACTTATATCGATTTAGATTTGCCATAAAATTCACCTCACGATATTATACCAAATTTCGCTAATTTTGTCAGTTTTTACCAATTCTCCTGCTTTTATGGTACAATAGAAGCTATGGCAAGTATCACACTCACACCTAGCGAACAGGAAATTCAGAGCTTTTTAAGTCAGTATCAGAAGGCTCTCAGCCCTAGTAACAATACTTATATCCGCTACTTTTTGCGCCTGCCTCAGGCAACGATTTCCATCTATACTTCTGGAAAAGTCCTCCTGCAAGGCGAAGCTGCTGAGCACTACGCCAATTTCTTTGGCTACCAAGTTCGACAAGAAAACAGTGGACAAGATTTTCCTATGATCGGTACCGATGAGGTGGGAAATGGTTCCTACTTTGGTGGACTGGCTGTCGTGGCTTCCTTCGTGACACCTGACCAGCATGACCTCTTACGAGAACTCGGGGTGGGGGATTCCAAGACTCTGACAGACCAAAAGATTCGTCAGATTGCCCCTATTCTCAAGGAAAAAATCCAGCACCAAGCACTCCTCCTTTCACCGAGCAAGTACAACGAAGTTATCGGAGAGCGTTACAATGCTGTTTCTGTAAAAGTTGCCCTTCACAACCAGGCTATCTTTCTCCTCCTTCAAAAAGGAGTCCAGCCAGAAAAAATCGTGATTGATGCTTTTACAAGCGCTAAAAACTATGACAAGTACTTGGCGCAGGAAGCCAACCGTTTTCCAAACAAGATAACTTTGGAAGAAAAAGCCGAGGGCAAATACCTGGCTGTTGCGGTTAGCTCCATCATCGCGCGTGATCTCTTCTTGGAAAACTTGGAAAATCTTGGACGAGAACTGGGCTACCAACTGCCAAGTGGCGCAGGAACCGCTTCTGATAAGGTTGCTAGCAAAATCCTTCAAGCCTATGGTATGAAAGGTCTCAACTTCTGTGCCAAACTGCATTTTAAAAATACTGAAAAAGCTAAAGCACTGCTAGAAAGGTAAATTATGAATTATTTGAAAACATTTCTAAAAGAGTTGGGACTTACGTTCCTCATCGTTATAGTAGTGGGACTCAGTCGCCTCTTTCTCTGGACCAATGTCCGTGTGGAAGGACACTCTATGGACCCTACCCTAGCTGACGGAGAAGTTCTCTTCGTTGTTAAACACCTCCCAATTGACCGCTTCGACATCGTTGTTGCCCATGAAGAGGATGGAAATAAAGACATTGTCAAAAGGGTCATCGGTATGCCTGGAGATACCATCCGCTACGAAAACGATAAACTTTATATCAACGATAAAGAAACGGACGAACCTTACCTAGCAGACTACCTCCAACAGTTTAAAAACGACAAACTTCAGAGCACTTATTCAGGGAAAGGCTTTGAAGGGGATAAGGGGGTCTATTTTAGAAGCCTTGCTCAGAAGGCTCAGGCCTTTACTGTCGATGTAAATTTCAACACCAGCTTCAGCTTTACAGTTCCTGAAGGTGAATACCTCCTCCTTGGAGATGACCGTTTGATTTCTAGCGACAGTCGCCATGTTGGAACCTTTAAGGCCAGTCAAATCAAAGGGGAAGCCAAATTCCGTTTCTGGCCACTCAACCGTATCGGAATCTTTTAAAACCAGCAACCAGATGCTGTGATAGTCTTTTTGAGTTAGCCTTTTAGGATTAGATTGCAACTTGGCGATATCTTATACCAAGTTCCAGATCCAAGAAAAGCCTAACTGAGAGCTCTATCCCAGCTCTTTTTCTATCAAAAAGGAAACCTATGGAAGTTTATTTTTCAGGCACCATTGAACGTATTATTTTTGAAAATGTCAGTAATTTTTATCGCATCCTCCTCCTAGATATCCAAGATACCAATGCGGAGGACTTTGACGATTTTGAAATCATCGTTACAGGAACCATGGCTGACGTGATTGAGGGCGAAGACTACACTTTTTGGGGGCAAATCGTTCAGCACTCCAAGTATGGTGAACAGCTACAGATCAGTCGCTATGAGCGAGCAAAACCCACTAGCAAAGGCCTAGTCAAGTACTTTTCGAGTAGCCATTTTAAGGGAATTGGTCTCAAAACTGCCCAAAAAATCGTTGATACGTATGGCGAAAATACCATAGACGAAATTCTGGAGCATCCTGAAAAGCTGGAAAGTATTGCTGGACTCTCTGCCAAAAACCGTGAGGCTTTTGTCTCCACCCTCCGTCTCAACTATGGGACAGAAATGGTCTTGGCTAAACTTGCCAACTACGGCATTCCCAATAAACTAGCCTTTCAGATTCAAGACTTTTACAAGGAAGAAACGCTGGATATTGTCGAAAACTATCCCTACCAACTGGTTGAAGATATCAAGGGTTTGAGCTTCACCATTGCTGACCAATTAGCTGCTGAACTAGGTATTGAAAGTCAAGCTCCTGAGCGCTTCCGTGCAGGTCTTGTCCACAGCCTCTTTCAAGGCTGTATGAATACGGGCGATACCTATATGGAAGCCCGTGATTTGCTGGAACAGACCCTGACTCTCCTCGAGTCTTCCCGTCCCGTGGAACTGGATCCCAGCCAAGTTGCCCAAGAACTCTCCTACCTCATCGAAGAAGACAAGGTTCAGCAGATTGATACTAAAATCTTTGATAACAGCCTCTTTTTCGCTGAGGAAGGCATCCGCAGTCACTTGGTTCGTATCCTTGAAAAAGGAAAACAAAAGAGTCATGATTTAGAAACCATTCAAAAGCATATCTCTAGTGTTGAGGAAGAACTAGGTATCCAATACGATAGTATCCAAAAGCAAGCTATCTGTGATGCCATCCAGAACAAGGTCTTTATCCTAACAGGTGGTCCTGGTACAGGTAAGACCACTGTTATCAATGGGATTATCGCTGTTTATGCCCTGCTTGAAGCACTCGAACTCAAGAAAAAAAGCAACTTACCTATTCTTCTCGCTGCACCAACTGGTCGAGCTGCTCGGCGCATGAATGAATTGACAGGTTTGCCTAGTGCAACCATACACCGTCATTTGGGAATGACGGGTGATGATGATACCAGCCATCTAGAAGATTATCTGGACGCCGACTTTATCATTGTAGATGAGTTTTCTATGGTGGATACTTGGCTGGCCAACCAACTCTTCTCTAACATCTCTTCAAACAGTAAAATCCTCATCGTGGGTGATAGCGACCAGCTACCTTCTGTCAGTCCTGGTCAGGTTCTAGCTGACCTGCTCCAGATACCCCTGATACCGCAGACTCGCTTGGAACGGATTTATCGTCAGAGCGAGGAATCAACTATCGTTACCTTAGCTAGCCAGATTCGACAAGGCATCTTGCCAGCTGACTTTACCCAGAAAAAGGCAGACCGCTCCTACTTTGAAATTATGAGTAACCATATCCCAGCAACCATTGAGAAAATCCTTGGCGCTGCCCTCAGAAGTGGCATTCCGGCTCGTGATATTCAGGTACTGGCGCCTATGTATCGAGGAACTGCTGGTATTGACGCCATCAACCAGCTCATGCAAGACCTGCTCAATCCTCTTCAAAAGAGCCAAGTTAGCTTTGAAGCAACTCAGTGTCACTATCGAACAGGGGACAAGGTCATTCACCTGGTCAATGATGCCGAAGTCAATGTCTTTAATGGAGACCTAGGCTACATCACAGATTTGATTCCTGGAAAATACACCGAGTCAAAACAAGACGAGATTGTCATTGATTTTGATGGCAATGAGGTCGTCTACCCTCGAAATGAATGGTACAAGATTCGGCTAGCCTATGCTATGAGTATCCATAAGTCTCAGGGGAGTGAGTTTCCCGTTGTCATCCTGCCCATCACCAGTGCTAGCAAGCGCATGCTGGAACGCAATCTCATCTACACAGCTATTACACGGGCCAAGAGCAAGCTCATCCTTCTTGGTGAATTACAGGCCTTTGACTATGCAGCCAAACATATCGGAACTGCTCGTAAGACCTATCTAATTGAACGTTTCAGTGATTTAATTGAAAATAATATTGAAGAAAGTAAACAAGCCTTCTCTGAAACTGCCACATCAAGTGACTCTGAACAATCCTACATCCTCACCGAGGAAAACTGGTCTAGTATTCCAGCCATGATCGGGATTACAGATGCAGACTTAAAAGAGATTTTTGGAAAATAGAGCAGCAGAAAGCCCACCTGATTAGGTGGGCTTTTTATCTTTTAAGATTATTTTACTGTTGCAGTGCTTGTGATCAATTCAACAGCTTTTTTGATTGCGATATCGTGTTTCAACATATCAGCTGAAAGCAAGTTTTGAACTTGCGCCACTTCCATATTGTAAGTTGTAGCCAATTGTTCGATTTCTTTTTGGATTTCTTCTTCAGTAGCGTCAAATCCTTCAGCTTTGGCAACTGCTTCGATAACAAGGTTAGTCTTAGTACGTGACTCAGCCTCTGCTTCGTATTGTTTGTGAAGGTCTTCTTGAGTAGTTCCAGTGATTTGGAAGTACATGTCAGGGTTGATACCTTGACGTTGCAAGTTTCCAAGGAATTCGTTTACTGAGCGGTGAACTTCTTCGTGGATCATTTCTTCTGGAAGTTCTACGATTTCAGCGTTTTCTACAGCTTTATCGATTGCTGCACCTTCAACGGCATCTTTGTATGCTTCTTCTTTCGCAGCAGTCAATTCTTTGCGGTATTTTTCTTTCAATTCGTCAAGAGTTTCCACTTCTTCGTCGATATCTTTTGCAAGTTCATCGTCAAGAGCTGGAACTTCTTTTGCTTTTACTTCGTGGATAGTTGTTACGAATTTAGCTTCTTTACCTGCAAGATCTTCTACTTGGTAGTCTTCTGGGAATGTTACGATAACATCAACAGTTTCGCCAGCTGAGTGACCTACCAATTGGTCTTCGAAACCAGGGATGAATTGACCTGATCCAAGTCCAAGTGAGAAGTTTTCACCTTTCCCACCGTCGAACTCAACACCGTCGATAGAACCAACGAAGTCAATCACAACTGTGTCGCCATTTTCAGCAGCACCTTCTTTGATAACCAATTCAGCCAAGTTGTTGCGTTCGCGTTCGATACGCTCTTCAACGTCAGCATCAGTTACTTCTTTTTCTACATCTACTGATACTTCAAGGTTTTTGTAGTCACCCAATTTTACTTCAGGTTTTGTCACGACTTCAGCAGTGATGACCCAGTCTTGACCTTTTTCCATTGAAGTCACGTCAATTTTTGGTTGCGCAACCACTTCAAGACCAGCTTCTTTTACAGCTGCTTCATAAGCGTTTGGCAAAAGAGCGTTCAAAACATCTTGGTAAAGTGTTTCTTCACCAAACTTTTTATCGAAGATAGGACGTGGAAGATGACCTTTACGGAAACCTGGAACGTTAAGAGTTTTCTTTACTGAGTTGAAGACACGATCCACTTCTGGTTTGATTTGGTCTTGAGAGATAGTAAAAGTCAAGACACCACGGTTTGTTTCTTTGTTTTCAAATGATACAGACATTCTGTCATTTCTCCTTAAAATTTTTTAAATACAGTCTATTATAACATAAACGGGCGACTTTTTTCAAGTCATGAACGCGCTTTTCAATGATGCTAAAGGTACTTGCTAGCCTCCTTGATACTAAGTTCAGCCATTCTTTCCTTGTTTTTTTCAATGAAACGTGCTACCCATTCGGGATTGGTTTTAGAGTAGTCTCTTAGAGCCCAGCCGATGGCTTTGTTGATAAAAAATTCTGTCTGATCCAGATTGTTGAGCAGGATCTTTTCCATCAGTTGGACATTTGTTTTCTCTTTTCTTAACAACTGGTGGTCAATAGCGACTCGTCTCAGCCAGATATTGTCTGATAGGCTCCATTGGAGGATTATTTTTTCCAGTTCTGGCTTGTCGTATACCAAACTCCCCACTACTCGATCTAGGATATCTACCGTATCCCACCAGGACTTGGTCACGACCAGACGCTCAAACTTGGGCAAATCGCTCTCTGTTAGATAAGACTGCATGGCTTTCAAATAGTTGGCAGCCACATATTGGTATTCTCTAGCATCCTTTTCCCAGCAAGTGTCTACAAAATCCCAATCGATAATCTTTGTTTTTTTCGCGCTTGGAAAGTATTTTCTATAGAGCGCATTTCTTTCTGGCGCCGCAATACCTAGAAAGGAAAATTGATGACGCATATAGGCTTCCATAGGTCCCGCTTTCTCAGGGTCTTTTGCTGCTTCTAGCTCCTCAAGTAAATCTGCAAGACTCATCTAAAGGTCCTCCTGCCCGACCAAGTGGTGCTGAAAGGCATAGACCGCTGCCTGGGTGCGATCGCTAACCTCAAGCTTGGCAAGGATGTTGGACACGTGGGTCTTGACCGTCTTGAGAGAGATGAAGAGTTCATCTGCGATCCGTTGATTTTCGTAGCCCTTGGCAATGAGTTGAAGCACATCTCGTTCACGCGCAGTCAAGTCCTCATGAAGCTCGATATGATTGCGGTGGTATTCGACTTTCTTGCTGACCTCTTGTTCAATGGCCAGCTCGCCAGCAGCCACCTTACGAACGGCATGGAGTAGCTCGTCTGCACTAGAAGTCTTGAGCATATAGCCTTTAGCACCCGCGTTCAAGACCGGCATGATTTTTTCATTGTCTAGGTAAGAGGTCACTATCAAAATCTTGGCTTCAGGCCATTCTTTGAGGATAGCCAAGGTTGCATCAATCCCGTTCATCTCAGGCATGACAATATCCATGACAATGACATCTGGACGCAATTCCAAGGCCAAGGAAATCCCTTGAACACCGTTGGCCGCCTCTCCCACAACTTCTACATCTTCTTGGAGGTCAAAGTAGCTTTTCAAGCCCAATCGGACCATTTCATGGTCATCTACCAGTAAAATTTTCATCTTTACTCCTTTATGATTCCTTGTCTAGCAGGGGTATACGGATATCAACCGCCAGTCCTTGCTTAGGTGCTGTCAAGAGTTGAACGGTTCCAGCCATATCCTCGACCCGCTCCTTAATATTTCGCAGTCCATAACTCAAGTCATCTAAGCTCCCCAACTGGAAACCAATCCCATTGTCTACCACCTTCAGCTGCAATTCAACATCTGTCTGATAGAGATAGACATCCAAACAAGATGCTTGGGCATGGCGAAGGGTATTGCTGATTAACTCCTGAATAATACGGAAGATATGCTCTTCGATTTTCTTAGGCAATTTCGTCACATTTTGCTTGAGACTCACCTTGAGATCACTCTTATCCTCAAGCTCTTTTAAGAGGATTTGAATCCCCTCAACCAGACTCTTGTCTTCCAACTCAACTGGTCGCAAATGCAGGAGCAAGACCCGAAGATCCTTCTGGGCTGTTTCGAGGATGGCTGCGACACTTTGCAACTGGGTCTGCATCTTTTCTCTATCAAGCTTCAAAGCCTGCTGACTGACACCTGATAAAATCATATGGGCCGCAAACAACTCCTGACTAACTGTATCGTGTAAGTCACGTGCTATTCGCTTCCGTTCTTTCTCGATGATTGCTTCTTCCTTGACCAGGCTTTGATTTTCAGCCTTTTGAACAGCTTCTGTCAAAAGATTGAGCTTGCCAGATAAGGACTTGAAACTGGCATCCAAGTCTGGGTCTGCAAAAGGAACCACCTCTTTTCCTGCCAACAAGCGCTTGAGATTAACCTGTATTTTTCTGCGAGAAACTTCTTCTATCACTCGCCAAAATAGGACAAGAAAGAAGGTCATGGAAAGGCTAAATACAAAAATCAAGAAGATTAACTTTTCAGTTTTCTCAATATCTTGTAGCAAATAGGTCCAATCAAGATTTAAAATATCAAGTAAACTATTGGTCAAAAAGAGGATAAAGAGGAAAGAAGTCAGCCCGATTAACAGATACGATTGCTTTTTCATCCTCTGATTACCTCCACATCACCAACCATACTGGTTAGGAAAATTTTGACACTCTTGTTACTCTTGAGATAGTCCCTGGTTTCCTGATGATAGTGTTCATTACGAAGGGCTCGCTTGGGTTGATGGAGGAAAGTTAAATCTCCATAGAGGCAGTTGACACTGAGACTGATTTCCACATCTACAGGTACGATAATCCTAGTCGTTCCAATCATCTTTCTAAGGATAATGACATTGTCATGATTGGTTAGGATGACTCTTTCTAGATGAATGGTATCCTTACCCATGAGGCGAAAGAGATTGATATCATCAAACTGACAGGTCTGGTGACTAGAAAAATGATGGAGATTGCCAAACCAGCGATTCTTTTCATTTTTAACCGTCACTACCTCTTCAAAGACCAAGTCGGTCTCCTCTCTTTCTTGATTCATCATTGGATAGAGAAGAAAGAGGCTGTATATGACTGCTACAAAGATAGCTAAAATCACAAAGGGATTGAGCATGACGATGAAAAAGAAAAGAATGGTCGCCACAAGGAGGAGGAAGTTATTGCCCTCTTTACCTGTATAATAGCGTATCAGGAGAAGAAAGAGGAATAAAATCAGCAGAAAACGCGAAAAATGCTCTGACACCATCAAAATCAGAGCTCCCGTCAAAAGACAGGCTTCAATAAATAAAAAGATTTGAAATTTTTTCATAACTGCATCCTCTCTTTTCTATTTTATCACAATTCAAAAAAGTCACCTCGGTCTGAGGATGGAAAAAAGCGGTTGGACAGAAATAGCTCGTACAAGCTAGGTTTCATCAACCCTCTAAGGTTGACAAAGAGATACAAAAAGGGGCGGGATTCTTGTCCCGACCTCTTTAAATCTGATCATTCGCTTCTTTTAGTTTTCCATATAGAATGTAGTCTACGTTTTGCAGATCTGCTATGGTGGCACAATTAAGGGCACACATAATCAAGCGCAGATCTCCTTTCCATCCTTGGACAATCGCAATCACTTCTTCGACTGAGTGATTTTCTACTAGCTCTAACATGGTACGAGACAGTCCTACAGCCTTAGCACCAAAGACCAAGCACTTAATCATATCAAGCGGGTTCCGAACCCCTCCACTAACCAAGAGTTCGACCTTATCTTTCCAGTCTTGGGCATTGAGAAGGGCTTGCATAGTAGACTGCCCCCATTTATTGAGGTAATCACGCTGACCACTGCGACGGTTTTCGATGTAGGCAAAGCTGGTGCCACCACGCCCTGATAGGTCAAAGGTTCGAACCCCCAGTTCATAGGCTCTCTCGATGGTCTTCACATCCATCCCAAAGCCCACTTCCTTTAAAATGATTGGAACGGGGATTTGCTTGCTATAATCTGCTAGATGCGATTGCCAGCTTCTAAACTTCCTTTCTCCTTCAGGCATGAGTAATTCCTGCATGACATTGACATGGACCTGCAAAAGTAGTGGATTCATCTCCGTCACAGTCTGCAAACCAAGTTCAACCGGCTTGTCCAATCCAATATTGGTTCCAAGGAGGAGATTTGGATGGCTAGATTTGACAGAAAAAGAGTCATCTGTTGGAGCCTTGAGGGCTGCACTATAAGAGCCCGTCACAAACAAAATCCCACAGGATTCTGCCACCTGAGCTAGTTTTTGATTGATTTCTTTACCTTTTTCGCTCCCACCCGTCATGGCATTGATATAAAAAGGAAAGTCCCACTTGCGACCTGCAAATTCTGTAGACAAATCAATCTCATCTAGGTCATAGAGCGGTAGCGAAGAGTGGATTAACTCGACCTCATCAAAGCTATTATAGGAACTTTTCTGCTCAAGGGCATAGCGGATGTGCTCATCCTTACGATTTGTCGTCATGTCCTATCCTTTCTTGGTATAAGAGCTCAATCCCCAGATCGGCCCAACGGTTTTTTAGGGTTTCAGTTGATTGCGCATCAAAACTCAAGGCAATACCACAGTCACCGCCACCAGCGCCACTGCTTTTGGCAACGGCCTGCAAACCTTGGCTGGCCATTTTTAACTCTCTAAGCGAAGGCGTGTAAATATCTGTGCTCAAGCCTTCTAAAAGCTGGCTTGCCTTTTCCACCTGCTCGATGATTTTTTCTGCTTTCCCCTGTTCCAAGGTTTCTACCAAAGTAGCTACTGTTGCTTTTGAGGAAGCTAAAAAGTTCTGGTCGATGTTTTGCTTGATTTGCTGAATCATTTGACTCGATACAGCCACTTCCTTGGTCCATCCCACTAGGAAATCACATTCTAGAGCTGGTTGCACTTGTGAGATTGAAAAGCCCCAATCACGCTCCAAAACCGTCGCCAAGTTTTCTTCTTCCAACCAAGCGGCTACCTTCTGGCGATCAAAAGACTGGTAGAGAACCAAATCCTCTGCCACAATACAGGCAAGGTCTCCCATAGAACCATTGTCTCCTCGCTTGAGCAAGACCGTGCTAGCCAGCTTGAACAAGAGATCCTGTTCAATTGAAAGATGATACAGAGCCAGCAGAGCCTTGACAACCAAGACAACGACGCTGCCACTAGAGCCTAGACCAAACTTTTTCCCTTCTCGTTCCATTTTGCCATGAATTTCTAGGGAAAAAGGTCGCAAAGTCTGACCACGATCGGCGAGGAAGTCATTCACCAAAGCAATTGTTTCTTGAATCAAACTGTAGGCAGGATTTGGCGTCAAGTCCACTGCGAAATCAAACATATCTGAGTAAATACGGTAGCTATCAGAAAAGGCAATCTCTCCCCTCATATAGATGGGAATGGCCTTTATTAAGGCCAACTGCCCTGGTTCTAAAATAGCATACTCACCCGCCCAATAGAGTTTTCCGCAAGTTTTAACAGCAATCATCTTGACTTAAATCCTTTGTTTTTGATACAATCAAGCGATAACGTTGACCCAAGATTTCTGAGAGGTGTTCCAAGTCTTTCTCTAGACAAAGAACCTTGACATTGGGACCAGCATCCATGGTAAAGTAACAGGCTTCCCCTTGCTTGCGAAGCTGGCGAACAAAATCCATGGCTTCATAAGTCGCATCTGTGAGATAAGAAAAGGCTGGTGATGCAGTTTTGGTCGTAGCGTGCATAGCAAGGGCGTTTTTCTCAGTCAATTCCCCAACCTTGGCAAAGTCATTCTCCTTGAGATAAAGCAGCATCTCCTGATAGTCTTTCTCAGACTGACGGACCCAGTCATCAAAGGTCGTCGAGGTTTCCACACAGAGTTTCATCCCATCACGACTAGAGATTGGTTTTTTCTTGTCTTCTATCACCAACATAATCATAGCTAGTTTCAAGTCTGTCTCTACAGGATAAATTTCTCCGCTATCCTTGTCCCAAGCACCAATCGGTCCATAAAAACTACGAGAGGAAGAACCTGAAGCGAACTTAGCCTCCTGCGCCAACTGACTCCGATCCAAACCAAGCTGGAAATAGGTATTGCAAGCCTTGACCAAGGCGGACAAACCGCTGGAACTTGAGGACAAACCCGCTGCGGTTGGCATGTTGTTTTGGGTATCAATACGGACAAATCCCTCACCTGCTGGACGGTAACGGTCGATGATTTTGCTCATCTTAGCATGCTCCGCCTCATTTTGGAGCTGACCATTGATATAAAAGGCATCAGCCGTCGCATGGGCTGGTAGAGGTGACAAGGTCGTCTCTGTATACATATTTTCCAAAGTCAGAGAAATACTGCTAGTAGCAGGAACCATCTCTTTTTCTTTTTTCTTTCCCCAGTATTTGATGATGGCAATATTTGCGTAGGAACGTACTGTTACAGGCTTTCGATCCATGTCTGAACAGCTCCTTTCTCTTCTAATCGTTTTGCTAGTTCTTGTGCTTGATCTAGAGTAGCTACCAAGGCTATGATACAGCCTCCTAGCCCACCACCACTCATCTTGGCACCCAAGGCTCCCTGACTCAGAGCCGTTTCAACGAGGGAATCTGCCTCAGGGCTGCTGACACCAATTTCTTTTAAATGTAAATGCGCTTGACTGAGAATTTGTCCCAGTCCTTCAGCATCTTTTTGTCTGATTAGCTCTTCTGCCTTCTGGGTCAATTCTCCCAAAGCATGCAAAAAAGGGAGAGCATCCTTGCCCTTACTTTGAACCACTTGGATGGCTTCACGAGTGTGACCATACACGCCCGTATCTGCAATGACCAAATAAGCAGATAGGTCCATCTTAAGCTCTGTAAATCCAACGTTTTTAATAAAGCGAATAGGTTGGTCACTGAGACAGGTCTTGGCATCTAAACCACTCGGATTCATATGGGCAATCATCTCAGCCCGATTGACCAAGATTTCCAATACATGATGAGGCAGGTCGGCTTGATAGTAGTCAAAAACCGCACGAATGGCCGCTATGCTGATAGCTGCTGACGAACCCATTCCCCGTTTCTCAGGGATAGCCGAGTCAATCACACAGCGAATGCAGGCATCCTTGATATTTAGATGTTCAAGTGAAGCATAAACTGCCATGGACAAGGTATCTTCCTCATAAAGACGCCAAGGACTCGCTGCAGGAACTACCTTACAAATCACCTCCACCTCCAAAAGAGGCAAAGAAATAGCTGGATAACCGTAAACGACCGCATGCTCTCCTATTAAAATAATCTTACTATGTGCCTGACCGACACCAACTTTTTTTGTCATGTTTTCCTTCAACCAGACGAAAAGACCGTCTTACTTTTCATACAGTAGTATTTTCTCCTATCTATTTTATTATATTTTCACAAAAAAAGCGATTGTTTCCTTCACAATCGCCTCTTTCATTATTGGACCCATTCGCCATTATAGTTGACGTAGTAGCCATCTACTCTTGTACTAACTGCTAAAGCACCTGAGCTATAAGCATAATACCACTTGCCATTGACCTGGAACCAACCTGTCTTCATATCCCCATTACTTGCATGGAGGTAATACCAAGTCGAACCATCTTTCACCCAGCCAGTTGCCATGGCTCCTGATGAACGGAGATAGTACCACTTGTTACCGACATAAGCCCAGCCTGTCTTCATATCTCCATTTTGAGCATCTAGATAATACCAAGTTGAACCTTCCTGATACCAGCCAGTCGCCATAGCTCCCGATGAGCGGAGGTAGTACCATTTATTACCAAGATATTTCCAACCAGTCTGCATAATACCAGTTGTTGGATCTAGGTAGTACCAGGTCGAATCATCGTTTATCCAACCCACACGTCTTTCACCACCAAGGTAGTCTTTCCCTGAATAACCTGTTTTTGCTAAGTAATACCAGTTAGATTGATCGTAGAGCCAACCTGTCTTTAAAGAATGATCTTCATTAAAGTAATAATTTGCTAATTTAAGGACTTCTGGACCTTCAAAGCCTTCACCATATTTTTTGCCAACATTTAATGAATCCTTAATCTCTAATTGTTGCCAGCCAACAAATTCTTGGAGAGTCCCATCTTGTCCAAAGTAGTACCACTTCTGTTGAAGGCCAATTTCGAAAACTGGACTATTATCAAATAGATTATCTCGGTAGCCTGTTCCTGGAATTTCTATGTATTGCCAACCAACAACCATCTCTCCTCCATCATCAAAATAGTAGGTTTTACCGTCTATTTTATGCCAATAGATCGCTTTATGGTCATCTTTTATATAGTATTTTCTATTATTCTTATCAACAAACTGTCCACCTGTGGTATCCGCAAATACGGTACTTGTTGCTAGCAAACCAAAGAAAAGGACTGCGAGTCCAGCTTGCATCACTTTTTTCAAAAATTTCATTAGATTTTTCCTCCTTAACTGATTGTAGCAAAGACCTGACTGCATGTCAATATATAGAAATTCCTCAAAAAAAGCAGTTACACAACTGCAACTGCTTTGCTATTCTTGCATGGTGTAACCAACACCACGCACGGTTTTAATGTAGCTTTTTTGACCTTTTACATCAAGCTTGCTACGTAGATAACGGATATAAACATCCACGATATTGGTTTCTGTCGCACTTTCGTACTTCCAAACACTTTCCAATAGCTGCTCACGAGTCAAAACCTTCTTGCTTCCCATGAGAGTGGCCAAAAGGTCATACTCACGACGCGTCAGAGCAATCATCTCCTCGCCACGATAAACGGTATGATGTTCTACATCCATACGTAGGTTGCGGTATGACGTTGGGACCTTCATCTGACTACAGTGTTGGTCGATAAAGTCCCGACCTCGGAAAATCGCTGAAATACGAGCTACCAGCTGATCAATAATCACTGGCTTATAGATGTAAGAAACGGCGAAGCGCTGGATTGTCTCAATCTGGTCTTGCAATTCTTCGCGATGGTCTAAGACCATAATCACTGAGGCCGGTTTTGTCCGACTCAGCCTCTCTGCAAAATCCTGGGCCGTCATATCCCCCAGACGAGCATTCAGTAAAATCAAGTCATAATCTGTCTGGAGAGCCATGGAGAGGGCTTTTTTCCCCTCCTCGACCAGATCAACACGGTATTGCTCTTTTTGGAGTTCCAGACTGAGAAAATGAGCGAGATTTCGTTCTTTCTCAAGTAATAAAATCCGTTTCCCCATGGCAGACCTACTTATTTTTCGTCATACCAAGAGTAGTGGAAGGTTCCTTCTTTGTCTTTACGTTGGTAGGTGTGAGCACCGAAGTAGTCACGTTGTGCTTGGATCAAGTTAGCTGGAAGGTCAGCTGAACGGTAGCTATCAAAGTAAGTAATAGCTGCTGAGAAGGTTGGCACTGGTACACCAGCTTGAACAGCAAGAGCTACGATATCACGCACTGCTTGTTGGTACTTAGCAGTAACATCCAAGAAGTACTCATCCAAGAGAAGGTTAGCAAGGTCTGCATCACGGTTGTAAGCATCTGTGATCTTTTGCAAGAAACGTGAACGGATGATACAGCCATCACGCCAGATAGATGCGATGTCCGCAAATGGCAAGTTCCAGTTATTTTCTTTAGAAGCCACACGCAATTGAGCAAAACCTTGTGCGTAAGAAATGATTTTTGAGAAGTAAAGGGCTTGACGAATCTTTTCGATTAACTCAGCCTTGTCACCTTCAAATTTGAAGGCAGCTGGTTTTGGAAGCACCTTGCTAGCATGCACACGTTCTTCTTTGTAAGTAGAGATGTAGCGTGCAAATACGGACTCAGTGATGAGTGACAATGGCACACCAAGGTCAAGAGATGATTGGCTAGTCCATTTACCAGTTCCCTTGTTACCTGCAGCATCAAGGATATAGTCTACGATTGGTCCGTCTTGACCTTCATCGTCTTTACGGCTCAAGATATCAGCTGTAATTTGGATCAAATAGCTGTCCAATTCACCCTTGTTCCACTCAGTAAAGATTTCAGCCATGTCTTCTGCAGAAAGGCCTAGCAAGTGTTGCATGAGGTCATAGCTTTCTGCAATCAATTGCATATCACCGTACTCGATACCGTTGTGGACCATCTTCACATAGTGACCAGCTCCGTCAGGACCGATGTAGGTCACACATGGTTTGCCATCTTCTGGTGCTTTGGCTGAGATTTCTTCGAGAACATCAGCAACCAATTCGTAGGCTTCTTTTTGTCCACCAGGCATGATAGAAGGACCTTCAAGGGCACCTTTTTCACCACCGGAAACCCCTGTACCGATAAAGTTGATGCCAGAGTTGGCCAATTCTTCATTGCGACGGATAGTGTCTTTGTAGAAAGTGTTTCCTCCGTCAATCAAGATGTCACCCTTGTCAAGGTGTGGAAGAAGGGCTTGGATAGTTGCATCTGTACCAGGTCCAGCTTGAACCATGAGCATGATACGACGAGGTTTTTCGATTGAGTTTACAAAGCTTTCCACATCATAGCTTGGCACAAAGTTCTTTTCAGGATGGCAAGCGATTACGTCTTCTGTTTTTTCTTTACTACGGTTGTAGACAGCAACTGTGTAACCACGAGATTCAATATTTAGGGCAAGGTTACGACCCATTACGGCCATACCTACGACACCAAAGTTAGCTTTTGTCATGTGACACTCCTCTTGTTTAATATGTTTTATTTTATCATTTTTACCTATGAAAGGAAAGAATTTTGTAACGATTGCTTAGTAGTCCAAATCATCTGCATGGCCAGAAGCATTCCCGACAAAGTAACCAGTCTTACAGTTGAGGGTGAAGAGATAGGTTCCATCTGGTTTGTAGAGGTTATAATAACCATTTCCGTTTACGATATTGACCCGTTCTAGGATATATTGGTTGCCAGTGATATAACCGCGAGCACGTGATGTTGCTAGGATTTGTTCCAGAACACCATCAGCAAAAGTCCAGGCAGGGTTGTTGCTATCGTCTACAGCTGATTGGTTGTATGGTACACGGCTAGCACTTCTTTGAAGATTGACACCATCGCTAGACAGGCCTCCGTTTGTATCATTACTAGCTGGGGCAGTTGGAGAACTTGATGCAGAACTAGATGAAGCAGACGAACTGTTCGTACTACTATCAGTCGTTGTGCTTGAACTTTCTTGGCTACTGCTACTTGAACTTGAACTAGAGGCGCTTGTTTGCTGACTCTTACCAAGGCTAATGGCCTTATCTAACAGTTTATCTAGCTCTGTATTTCCCGTTTTAATTTCTGTAAATTTAGCATCTGCCTTGATTTTTGCATTGGTATCCAAGACACCGTCAGTAATTGCAGGAGTCTCAAACTGGGCATTGATATCTTGGATAGCCTTGATTTGAGTTGCTAGGCTATCATACTTAGATTTTGCAAGTGTATGCTCTCGGCTACCTTCAAGTTTATCTAACAAGGTCTTTAGTTGATCCAGCTTATCAAACTGACTATTTTTCAAAGCTGTTTTGTTAGCATCCGTATAGAAGGCATCATAGAGAGTATTAAACTCTTGTAGGTCCGTTTGTGTTTCTTGATTGTTAGAAGACGACTGAGAAGACTGGATGGCTTGGTTGGAGCGAGTTACTTGGCGATAGACGTAGTAGCTTCCTGCCAGGATAAGGACTGCAGCTAAGGCCGAACCGATAACAAACACGCGCTTCTTTTTAGAATTAGAAGTTGTTTCTGATTCTGCCTGAGCTGAGCGGGAAAGTAGAGCTGTCTCTTCCTCTTCTTTTTCATCAGCAACCTCTACTGGCGCTTGCTTTTCCAACACAAGCGACTCCAAGTCTTTGTTTTCTTCTCCTAAAGGAGGCAAAATCACGTCCGAGCTTGTAGTTTCAGCTGAGTCTGACACCGTTTCTTCTGAAACTGTCTCGGGTTTCTCTATGACTGGCGCCGATTCTTCAGTGATTTCTGGAACTTCCTGTGTCAATTCTTCTTGAGCCTGAGCTGCTAGTAGCTCTTCTTTTTTAAATTGACGTGTTTCAAACTTATCCGCCTCGATTTCCTCGCGGTGTTGTTTGATATATTTATCCAGAATGCTGTCTTCTGGCAGAACACCCGCTTCGACTTCTTCATTTTTACGAATGACTTGACCAACTGTCAAATCTTTAGCCTCTCCAAAATCAAATTGGGCTTCTTGTTGCTCATGATTCTGCTGATCCTGTGTTTTGTTACTCATTTGTCTTCCTTTCTATTTCAACTCTTGGCGTTTCACACGCTGACCAAAGTATTGATACAAATCCACTTTTAAGGTCCCGTTATACAGTTTTCGTTTTTTATCAGCTGGACTTCCGTACTTACTTTCAAATGCTTCATCACTCGTCAGGATAAATTTACTCCAGGTTTTCAGTGGTGCAAACACCTGTCCCATCTCAGCATAGAGCTTGGTAACTCCTGCATCATCAGACAAACGCTCCCCATATGGCGGATTGGAGATGATGACACCATTTACCTTGTCTGTGCGCAAGTCTTGTACCCGCATTTGCTTAAAGGTGATATCGCCTGCCACACCTGCTGCTTGGGCATTTGCCTTGGCAATTTCAACCATACGAGCATCAATATCACAGCCCATAATATCCAGTTCAAGTTCATGGTCAATTTTCTTGGCAGCCTCGGTACGCACTTCTTGAATTAACCGATCGCTGACCCAGTTCCATTCCTCAAAAGCAAAGGAACGACGAAGGCCAGGAGCCATCTTTTTAGCTATCATAGCCGCCTCGATACAGAAAGTTCCTGAACCACAGGTCGGATCGATCAAGGGCTTGTCTGGATACCAGTTAGAGAGTTGTAAAATGGCTGCTGCCATGTTTTCCTTGATAGGTGCTCCACCCTTTTCTGTACGATAGCCACGCTTGAAAAGACTAAATCCTGTTGTATCAATCATGACAGTTGCCATATCTTTAAGGATGGACACCTCAATCTTAAATTCAGGACCATTTTCCATCAGGGGAACACCTTCTGGGCGAGCATAATGTTTTTGCAGTTTCTTCACAACCGCCTTCTTGGAAATCGCCTGAACACTAGGCTCATTATGAAGTTTAGACTTGACACATTTAGCCTTTGAGATAGGGAAACGTGCTCCAAGCGGGAGATAGTTTTCCCAATCCAGAGCAAAAACTCCTTGAAAGAGTTCTTCAAAGGTCTTTGCAGGAAAGCTCCCGACTACAATCTTGATGCGGTCAGCTGCTCGAAGCCAAAGATTGGTCTCAATGATTGCCCGCACATCTCCTTGGAAACGGACACGGCCATTTTCAACCTGGCAGTCATAACCGAGCTCTCGCACCTCACGCCCAACGACAGCTTCAAGACCCGCTGCAGCAGTTGCGATTAAATTAAATTCTTTTTTCATTTTACAGTCTTGCAAGACCTTTCTTTTGTTCACTTTAAAAAATGAGGTTGAGAAAGATTTCTCAGCCCCAACCTATATGCAATTTTCTATAAGCCATGTTTTGTTCCAGAAGTGACTAGGACCACTTCCTTCGATAATCATCTGTCTACCACTAACAGCATGAAGCTGCTAGCAGTCAGAGTACTACGTTCGTTTCCGTGCACTCCATGCCCCGACCAAAATTTGGGTTGCTAGCTTGAGGGGTTTACCGCGTTCCACTCTCTCCGTTTCCAGAGAGACTCCGTCACTGTGGCACTTTCAAGCCTACTCTGACCTATCCGAAGACTTAGCCATTTCGACTGCCGTAACGATCTCTCGTCCCTAGGCTTATGGTTTCGCCTAGCACAAACACTACAGGCATCACAGCCTGTGCTAGCATGGACTTTCCTCATGAAAAGAGATTCTCTTCACGCGATTATCCAAAAATTGCATTTATGCACTTGATAGACACTCAATTATCAATCTTGATTGTCTAAAATTTGCTTGCCAAATACTTCTTTTTCAAGTCGATTTAAGCGTTTCAAGATATCAAAATTTGTCATCGAGGTAGTGCTCGTCATTTCGATAGAATCCGGCTGAGTCGGCGTTGTCTGCGATTTATGAGACAATTCCTCCTTCAAATCAGCAATCTCCTGACGAAGAGATTTAACCAAAGCTGCATAGGTTTCATAGTCCTTAATCACATCATCCAAGAACTCGTCCACCTCTGCCTTACTATACCCACGAACTTCACGTCCAAAGTCCTGTTCAAAAATGTCTTTCGCTGAAAAAATAATACTTGCCATCTCTATCTCCATTATCAGTTGCTAGTATTATTATATAAAAAAACAAACAAAAATCAAGGTCAAAGCCTCAATTTTCGGGAAAATTTTCTGCCAATTCATTTAAGTCCTCAAATGTTAATCTTCTTGTAACATAGTTTTCTTGATTTTTCATCATTTGGTAAAAATAGCCCAACTTGCTTTCCTTTTCTTCGTCATAAAAGAGATAGCATCCGTCCGTATTTTCCAGCAAGAATTTCTGATAATCACGCAGTTGTCCCTTATGCTCATAGTGTGGATAGGCGTATTTAACGAAATCAACTTGTGTAAATCCACTTAGTTTGACCTGATTAGCCTCATTCCAATTACTTCCATGAGTTTCGAAATCGAAAATCGTTGCAAGTTGAAATCCATAGTCTGCTTTCATATCCCGAGCAACTTCTAGCACCCAGTATTCAAAACCCAGAGCCCCTGTAAAGACAAGCCAAACCACTCCATCCTCAGCTAGGCGTTCTAAATCTCGTCGGATAGCCTTTTTTATGATTTCAAGGCGGATATCCTTATCATTAAACAAACCCAAATCAAAGGCAGAGTAGCCCAAAATTAAAACCGTTGCCATTTTTAACCTTTCTTTATAATTTTATGATATAATAGAGTGATGTTATTGTACCAATAAGGAGAACTATGGTCAACTATCCACATAAAATTTCATCACAAAAAAAGCAGGCCTCCCCTTCACAAACAAAAAATTTCGCAAATCGAGGGATGTCTTTTGAAAAGATGATCAATGCTACCAACGACTACTATCTGTCACAGGGAGTGGCTGTTATCCACAAAAAACCTACCCCCATCCAAATCGTACGTGTTGATTATCCCCAAAGAAGTCGAGCCAAGATCGTTGAAGCCTACTTCAGACAAGCCTCAACTACAGACTATTCGGGAGTTTATGATGGATACTACATCGACTTTGAAGCCAAGGAAACCAGACAAAAATATGCGATTCCGATGAAGAATTTTCATCCTCATCAGATTCGTCATATGGAACAAGTCCTTGCCCAACAAGGTATCTGCTTTGTCCTCCTTCACTTTTCTTCTCAGCAAGAAACCTACTTATTGCCGGCCATTGACCTCATTCGTTTCTATCATAAGGATAAGGGACAAAAGTCAATGCCACTTGGATATATTCGAGAATTTGGATATGCAATCGAGCCAGGTGCTTTTCCTCAGATTCCCTATCTCGACGTTATCAAAGAACACTTACTAGGTGGTAAAATAAGATGAACAAACAAACTATCCTACGAATAGCTAAGTATGTAAGTATCTGCCTTTTGACCTTATTTATCGCAGCTATTATGCTAGGCGGAGGTCTCTTCCTCTACTATGTGAGTAAGGCTCCAGCCCTATCCGAAAGTAAACTAGTCGCTACAACGTCTAGTAAGATTTATGACAACAAAGACGAACTCATCGCCGATCTTGGATCAGAACGACGTGTCAATGCACAAGCAAACGAAATTCCGACAGAGTTGGTCAATGCTATCGTCTCAATCGAAGACCATCGTTTCTTCAATCACCGTGGAGTCGATACCATTCGTATCCTCGGTGCCACTCTACGAAACCTTCGTGGTGGGGGGGGGCTTCAGGGGGCTTCAACCCTGACACAGCAGTTGATTAAACTGACCTATTTCTCTACTTCAACTTCTGATCAGACCCTTTCACGTAAGGCTCAGGAAGCATGGCTTGCCGTTCAGCTCGAACAAAAAGCAACCAAACAAGAGATTCTAACTTACTACATCAACAAGGTCTACATGTCAAATGGTAATTACGGAATGCAGACAGCTGCTCAAAATTACTATGGTAAAGACCTCAAAGATTTAAGTTTGCCCCAATTGGCCCTCTTAGCCGGAATGCCTCAAGCTCCAAATCAGTATGACCCTTACTCACATCCAGAAGCTGCTCAAGAACGCCGAAATCTCGTTCTCTCTGAGATGAAAGGGGAACATTATATTACTGCCGAGCAATACGAAAAAGCTATCAACACCCCTATTACCGATGGTCTCCAAAGTCTGAAGTCAGCTAATACCTATCCACCTCACATGGATAATTACCTCAAAGAAGTAATTGACCAAGTTGAACAGGAAACGGGCTACAACCTTTTAACTACAGGTATGGAAGTTTATACCAACGTTGATTCCAATGTCCAACAACGTCTCTGGGATATCTACAATACCGACGAATACGTTAATTATCCAGATGATGAGTTGCAAGTAGCTTCTACCATCGTTGATGTCACAAACGGAAAGGTGATTGCCCAGCTAGGTGCTCGCCACCAATCAAGCAATGTTTCCTTCGGTATCAATCAGGCTGTTGAAACCAACCGTGACTGGGGTTCTACTATGAAGCCTATCACTGATTATGCTCCTGCTTTGGAGTATGGTATTTATGACTCTACAGCTGCGATGGTTCGCGATGTTCCCTATAACTATCCTGGAACTGACACCCCTGTCTACAACTGGGATAAGAGTTACTTTGGAAATATTACATTACAGTACGCCCTACAACAGTCACGAAACGTGCCAGCTGTAGAAACGCTCGATAAGGTTGGACTAGATCGTGCCAAGACGTTTCTAAATGGACTAGGCATTGACTACCCAAGCATACACTATGCTAATGCTATTTCAAGTAATACAACCGAATCTGATAAAAAGTATGGAGCAAGTAGTGAGAAGATGGCTGCTGCTTACGCGGCTTTTGCTAATGGTGGTATCTACCGTAAACCAATGTATGTCAACAAGGTCGTCTTTAGTGATGGTAGTTCAAAAGAATTTTCTGACCCTGGTACACGGGCTATGAAAGAAACTACTGCCTACATGATGACGGAGATGATGAAAACTGTCCTAACCTATGGAACTGGTCGTGGTGCCTACCTCTCATGGCTACCACAAGCTGGTAAAACTGGTACATCAAACTACACAGATGACGAGATTGAGAGATACATTAAGAACTCTGGATATGTAGCTCCTGACGAAATGTTTGTCGGCTATACTCGTAAATACTCAATGGCTGTTTGGACTGGTTATTCTAACCGTCTCACTCCTATCGTTGGGGATGGTTTCTACGTCGCTGCTAAGGTCTATCGTTCGATGATGACTTATCTTTCTGAAGATGACTCCCCTGGTGATTGGACCATGCCGGAGGGTCTCTATCGAAGCGGAGAATTCATCTTTAAAAATGGAACACGCTCTACATGGACAAATCCATCTCCCCCACAGCGTTCTATCCCTGAAACCTCTACTTCTGAAAGTACATCGCAAACTACTACGACTCCCCCAAATACAACTCCAAACACGAGCAACAGTCAGCAACCAAATTCACCTCAACAAAATACAAACCCTAATCAACAAAATCAGGCTCCTCAAACAGGACAGCCATAATAAAAACAACCTCCTGAGAATATTCTTTCTCAGGAGGTTTTAGCTGTTGGCACTCGATAGTTACATAGTATAGCGGTAAACCTATTAGATGGGATTAGTACTCAACTTACCTGTATTATTTTGCTACAATTTCAATTTTACAAATTGGGTAATTTTTCTTCTGTCGAATCTCTCTTATACTAATGTTTAATTTTTCTCTCTCTGTCATTAGAGTTCTATCTAATCTCCAGAATCAAGCACTATTTTATCTATCTTGAATTGTCAAATTAAGTGCACATTTTCTTCATAGAAAACTTCATAAGCTATTTTCCGGTTAAGACACTTTCGTGGCCTATTATTTAGTTTGTTCTCCCACAGCTGAATGATTTAATCATCAACCACTGTAAGATCCCTTCCTTTTGTAAAATAGACTTCAATTTTTAATTGATCACTCAATTTCTAATGATAGGTGAGTTCTTTTCCTCTATCTGGAGTGACGGTTTCTTTCTGCAAGGGCTCTAACATTTTTACCATAGCTTCTATTACCAACTTACTTTTCTTGACATCTACCTTCTGGATTTTAAGAAAGCGAGAATAGCGATCCGTTAGAGTCACTAAACAAGCTTTTCTAGTTTTCCCACGATGGCGGAGCTTGCGAATGACACTACGAGATAGGGAGCTATCATCAAAATGCTCTCTGTAAATGGCCTATAAATTGTTTGATAACTGATAACAGCTTTACCATACTCTAATCGAAACCGACCTTCCATTTCTTCAGGAGACCATTGATAATTGAGAAATAGATGTTTGACGGTATTGCTTAAATTGTGATCTATTTCAAGTATCCATTTCCGCCTACAGTGTGATTTAGCAATATGGTAAGATTCCTGTGCTTTGTTGGGAGAATAGATGTTTTCTTTCGTATGACGTTTCCACCCGCGACTAATGCTGGAAGGATGATGAAGCAACTTAGAAATTTGAAAAAAATTTAGGCCTTGCATACGGTAAATGAGGATACTTTCACGATTGTCTATGGTGAAATGATGGGAGCTCATAAGATTTCCTTTCGTAACTAGTTCGTTCAATTCTATTTTACTAGAAAATCTTATGAGTTTTTTATTGTGCATTTAATATTGTATATTCAAGACACATAAACTACTACAACATTGAATTCTGAATTTTTGTTGATATACCACATTATAAATGTTATTTAGACTCTATTCTTAATTACTTACACTTTTGTATTTAAAATATTGAGTAAATAGAAGATTTTTTATCACTTTTTTGCTATGATTAAATAGAGGAAAAGAGAAGGAGAAGACAATGATATTAATTACAGGTGCAAATGGTCAACTCGGTACCGAACTACGTTATTTACTGGATGAACGAAATGTGGACTATGTTGCAGTGGATGTGGCCGAAATGGATATCACTAAGTCTGAAATGGTTGAAAAAGTCTTTGCTGAAGTTAAGCCAACTCTAGTCTATCATTGTGCAGCCTACACTGCTGTTGACGCAGCTGAAGACGAGGGGAAAGAACTGGATTTTGCCATCAACGTAACTGGAACTGAAAATGTAGCCAAGGCCTCTGAGAAATACGGAGCTACTCTAGTCTATATCTCGACAGACTATGTCTTTGATGGAAAGAAACCTATCGGACAAGAGTGGGAAGTCGATGACCTACCTGATCCGCAAACAGAGTACGGACGTACCAAGCGAATGGGTGAAGAACTCGTTGAAAACCTTACGTCACAGCATTACATCATCCGTACTGCTTGGGTCTTTGGAAATTATGGTAAGAACTTTGTCTTTACCATGCAAAATCTTGCTAAAATCCATAAAACACTCACAGTGGTCAATGACCAACACGGTCGCCCAACCTGGACACGGACCTTGGCCGAATTCATGACCTACTTGACTGATAATCAAAAAGAGTTTGGTTACTACCATTTGTCAAATGACTCCACTGAAGATACCACTTGGTATGACTTTGCTGTCGAGATTCTTAAGGACAGTGATGTTGAAGTAGTACCAGTAGACTCCAGCAAGTTCCCTGCTAAGGCTAAACGTCCCCTCAACTCAACCATGAGTTTAGCCAAAGCGAAGGCGACAGGTTTCGTCATTCCAACATGGCAAGATGCCCTCAAAGAATTTTATAAACAAGAAGTAAGAAAATAAAAGATTACGACATACATAAAAAACAAGAGAACTCAAAGTCTCTTGCTTTTTAGTATGCATTTAGTTAATTACTTGTTGCGTTTTAGCATAGTTAGCCTCGACTGCTTCTTTTTCAGATTTCCACCAGTCTTGGTTGTCTGTGTACCATTTGATGGTCTCTTTGAGACCTGCTTCAAAGTTGGTAAACTCTGGTTTCCATCCTAGTTCATCACGAAGTTTGCTGGCATCGATGGCATAGCGCAGGTCGTGACCAGCTCGATCTGTCACGTGGTCATAAGCGTCAGCAGGTTGCCCCATTTCCTTGAGGATGAGTTCCAAGACTTCCTTATTATTCTTCTCACCATCCGCACCAATCAAGTAGGTTTCACCGATTTGACCCTTGGTCAGAATCGTCCAAACTCCTGATGAGTGGTCATTGGTATGGATCCAGTCACGGACATTCTTACCTTCACCGTAGAGTTTTGGCTTGATACCACTCAAAATATTGGTGATTTGGCGCGGAATGAACTTCTCGATATGCTGGTAAGGACCATAGTTGTTTGAACAGTTAGAAATAGTCGCTTTGACACCAAACGAGCGCACCCAAGCTTTGACAATCAAGTCTGAAGCTGCTTTAGTTGATGAGTAAGGCGAGCTTGGATTGTACTTGGTTTCAGCAGTAAACTTCTCACCTGGGCCTTCTCCATGGCCAGGCAAGTCTTCACGCAGAGGCAGGTCCCCATAGACTTCGTCTGTTGAAACATGGTGGAAACGGAGGTCGTATTTACGAGCTGCTTCCAAGAGTGTATAAGTCCCGATGAAGTTGGTGTGGATAAAGGGGCTCGGATCATTGAGCGAGTTGTCATTATGGCTTTCTGCCGCATAGTGAACAATAGCATCTGCTTCAGCTGCCAGCTTATCTACCAAGGCTGCATCAGCGATATCTCCAACAACCAACTCAACACGGTCGCCTAAAATTTCTTCAATATTGGCACGATTTCCCGCGTAAGTTAGCTTGTCCAGTACTGTCACATGGACATCTGGAAAGTTATTGTAAACATAGTGGACAAAGTTAGAACCGATAAAACCAGCTCCACCTGTCACGATAATTTTTTTGTATTCAGTCATAATATTTCCTTTTACAACTCGTCTTTCGTAAGTGGTTTGACATCCTTAAGCAGTGGATGATTCTTGTCTGCCTCTGAAACCTCAGCTTCCGCTAGGTTTTCCCACTCAATTCCCAAGTCTGGATCCGCATAGTTGACAAAGGCATATTTAGGCTTGAGTTCCAATGCCCAGTAGTCATTCACCAGATAACTATAGGAAACCGTGTCTGACAAGACTTGAAAACCGTTGGCTACGCCACGAGGGACAAAGATTCCCTTGCTAGCATCGATCACTGTCTGGTAAACATTTCCAAAGGTCTCACCTTCACGCAGGTCCACCCAAGATCCTAGGACCTTGCCATCATCTGCAACCGAGATATACTTGTCCCAAGGTTCAGCATGGAGTCCTCGAAGAACATTTTTTCGAGAAAAGCTGACGTTATTTTGCAGTTTCCCTTCAGCAAAGAAGCTTTCAGGAAAACCAAGCGGCACCATCTTTTCCTTCTGAAAATTTTCTTTAAACCAACCACGATTGTCTCCATGAACTGGAATGTCAAACTCTAACATACCTGGAATGGCATCAATCTTGCGCACTGCAAGTGTTTTTCCAAAAAAATTATCTGTCATCTAGATTTCTCCAATCAAACGGAGCAGGTATTGCCCGTATTCATTTTTCTTGAGAGGTTGTGCCAACTTCAGCACATCTTCACGGCTGATATAACCCATTCGATAGGCAATTTCTTCAAGATTAGCCACCTGAACATTTTGCATCCGTTGAACCGTTTCGATATACTGAGAAGCTTCTAGCAGGCTTTCATGGGTTCCCGTATCCAACCAAGCAAATCCTCGACCCATCAGCTCAACAGAAAGGTCACCACGTTCTAAGTAAGCCTTGTTGATATCTGTAATTTCTAACTCGCCACGTGCACTTGGTTTAATGCCTTTAGCAATTTCTACAACATCATTATCATAGAAATAAAGACCTGTCACTGCATAGTTGGAGCGAGGATTTTCCGGTTTTTCTTCTATAGAAATGGCATTCATGTCTGTATCAAACTCGACCACACCAAAACGCTCTGGATCCTTCACTTGGTATCCAAAAACAGTTGCACCTTTCTCTTTCTTGGCTGCTTTCTGAAGCATCTTGCTGAGACCAGGTCCATGATAGATATTATCTCCTAAAATCAAAGCAACACTATCGTCACCGATAAATTTTTCACCGATGATAAAGGCTTGCGCTAGTCCATCTGGACTAGGTTGTTCGGCATAAGAAAGCTTGATTCCAAATTCAGAACCATCCAAGAGTAAGTCCTTAAAACGGGGCAAATCTTGAGGAGTTGAGATAATCAAAATATCTTTAATTCCAGCCAACATTAATGTCGACAAAGGATAATAAATCATAGGTTTGTCATAAACCGGCATCAGCTGTTTTGATGCAGCACGAGTCAAAGGATACAAACGTGTCCCCGAACCACCTGCGAGAATAATACCTTTCATAATAAGATAACCTTCCTTCGTTATTTTTCAGTTACTAAACTCTTCCTCTACCACATTCAGAGCCCGTTCAATCACCACATGCATATCGTAATATTTATAGTCTGCTAAACGCCCACAAAAGATAACTTTATCATTCTGCGCTGCTTCCTCTTGATATTTAGCAAACATAGCATTATTTTTCTCATCGTTGATCGGATAGTAGGGCTCGTCCCCACGCTTCCAGTCGGCTGGATATTCACGCGTGATAACTGTCTTTGGCTGCGTTCCATATTCAAAATGTTTGTGTTCGATGATACGAGTATAAGGAATCTCACGCTCTGTATAGTTCACTACAGCATTTCCTTGATAATTTTCCTCGTCCAAAATTTCATGCTCAAAGCGAAGGCTACGGTATTCTAACTCTCCGTGCTTGTAGTCAAAATACTGGTCGATCATTCCTGTGAAAACAACTTTATTAGCAGATGCTTGTAACTCCTCACGGTGAGCAAAAAAGTCCACTCCAAGTTCAACTTCTACGTCTTTAAGCATGTTTTCGATAATCACATTATAACCACCAATAGGAATTCCTTGGTAACGATCGTTAAAATAGTTATTATCAAATGTTAAACGAACTGGAAGACGTTTAATGATAAATGGAGGAAGTTCCGTTGCTGAGCGCCCCCACTGCTTTTCAGTATAACCTTTGATCAACTTTTCATAGATATCTGGACCAATCAGCTTAATAGCCTGTTCTTCCAGATTTTTCGGCTCAACATCCTTCATATCAGCTGTCTGCTCTGCAATCTTATCTTTTACTTCCTGTGGAGTTTTTGTGCCCCACATAGCATAGAAGGTATTCATATTGAAAGGAAGATTATAAAGACTTCCTTTGTAGTTTGCGACAGGTGAGTTGATATAGTTGTTAAATTCAGCGAATTGATTGACATAGTCCCACACTTTTTTATTAGAGGTATGAAAGATATGGGCACCATATTTATGAACATTGATACCTTCTACATTCTCACAGTAGATATTTCCACCGATGTGATCACGCTTGTCAATCACTTTTACCTTTTTACCACGCTTGGTTGCCTCATGAGCAAAAATCGCTCCAGACAAACCAGCTCCAACGATTAAATAATCGTACATATTACTCTCCTTTTTATAATTTAACGATTCGATTGAAATAAGGAATTTTCATTAACATTCCAACAATGATAAAACTAACACTTAAAGTAAATATAGCAAAAAGTAAATATGATCCTACAAAACTAAAACCAAATAGTTTTTCCCATACCTTCATAATATATGTGTGTATTATAAAAACTCCCATAGTTTGATTAGAAAGGGAAACGATACATTCGCTCCATTTTTCATTCAAAGTAAGCGTGAGGATAGTTAGAAAAATTCCCAAGCTTACAACTTTTACAAATAAAATATCATAAAAATATTCAGCAAAAGAATTATGGTAAGTGGTTCTTGCTAAGAAAAATAATATTAAAGGCGAAACCAGGAACAAAAGTACTACGATTATTTTCATCCATCTCTTAAACCTACTTTTGATAATATCTTTGTCAAATTGAGCTATAAAGCCACCTAAAAGATAATAGAAAAACCAAGTCCATAACCTAAAGGTTTGTATAACATATGTTTGTATTGGCATTTGAAGTACAATATTTGTTAACTCAAAAATCAAACCAACAACTAGCAATACAGATAGGATGTATAAATAACTTCTTTTTGAATTAAGGAATTTTTTCAAAACAGGCAAACATATATAAATAATTATGAGTGCACCAAAAAACCAAAACTGGAAGAAATACCCCTTTTGTATCAAAGAACCTACAATTTTTTTAATTGGATTAACTGTAAAATCTCGTTTAAAAAGCCAAATGATTACGGACCATGACGATACTGTTATTAGAATCCATTTTACTTTCTGCAGTATATAGGAATAGGTAATCTCTCTCTTTCCTAACAATAAATAACCATTAACCATAAAAAATAAAGGGATAGAATAGGTTCCTAAGTAGTATAAATATGTCGAAAAATTCCATGAACCTGTCTCTTTAAATCCTCCCATCGCTGTATGGAGTAGAACAACCCCAACACATGCAAGTACTTTTAGTAAATCTAAGTTAATATTTCGATATTTGCGCATTCTAATTTTTCCTAATTATTTGTTTTAATTCTTTCACATCTACCACTTTTAGAGATAGAATCGCAAAAAGGTAAATGATTCCACCAATCACAGCAAATGCTAGAACATTTACGGTTGGTGAAAAATGTATGACTGTTTTTGAAACTAGCAAGAGGCCATACATAATAGCTGATGCTAGAATAATCTTCATCATCGATCCGATAATCGGAACATCTTTTATATATTTGCGAGTAAAGAACAGTTGAATTGCCCAAACAAAGGCTTCAGTCAAGACCGAGACAATTGCAGCCCCCATATAACCAAGTTTGGGAAGAAACAACAAATTTAATCCCACACTGGTAATTGCGGGAACCGTTGTTGAAATCATAAATTCTTTATTTTTATTATGTGGAATTAAAATCTGGATTCCCATAATATTGGTCCAGCCGATAAAGAACATCCTAAAGATCATGATTGCTATCGCGAAACGTGCATCTTGAAAATCTTGACCAAGGAAAAATTGAACAAAATCGTCATTAACAATCAACATACCTGCCATAATCGGAAAAATAATCAAATTATAAACTAGGAATGAAATCTCATGCATCTTATTGACTTCTTCATGATTGTTTGTTGCTAATAAATTAGCAACTCGAGGCAACATGACGCTCCCCAATGATGTTACCAAGGTTAATAAAATATTCACCAATTTAAGTGCCTGATCATAGATTCCTACATCTTTTGTAGAGGCTAAAACTCCAAGCATCGTACGATCTAAAGTAACGTATAAAGTGATTGCTATCTGAGGAAGAAATAATAAAATAATTGGTTTCAAATGGTACCTAGCGTATTCTAAATCAACATGGGGCTTACCAATAAACTCTCGGGCCGGCAACCACATACTTAATTGTCCCAATAGCTCAAATATTGTTAATAAGAACACATAAAGGTAAAGATCGTTAGTAGATTTGACAAACAGGAAAATCGAGATTACCCCAACGAGTTTTACCGTAATATTTCGAACAGTAATTTTACGAAAATCCTCTAACCCTTGAAAAAGCCAGGAAATATCTAAACCTTTAGAAACTAAACTCAATCCCAAAATATAGGCTACTGGGTTTTGCATTGAAGGAAGGTTAACGCAAAAAATACAATATAAGGAGATTGAAAGGATTGTAGCACCTAATTGTAAAGAGTAGATACCCCAAAAGTTTTTATTAATCTCATTACGATGTCCAGAAATCACTTTAGTCCCATAGTTGGCGACACCTAAAGTAGCGAGCAATATAAAGTAAGTTACTATAGAACTATAATATCCATAATCACCTAACTCTTGAGAACTAAAGATTCTAGTAATATAGGGTGTAGTTATTATTGGGAGAACAACTACTAGTATCTGATATGACAAATTATAAACATAGTTCTTTAAAATCTTCATCTTTAATTAACTTAGTCTTTCTAGGAGTATTTATAAAGACAGTGCAATAAAACTTATTTAGAAAAGAGGAAATAGCACCTTGAAAGATTTATTAACAATCTACTTTTATAAATAAACTACTACTTATTAAATAATTTCTTCTGAATTCTTTGTAAGAATCCTGGTTCTTCTGTTGAAAAAACTGGAAACTCTTTTACAGTTAGTTGTTTCTTATGTACCCATACGTTAATTAAACGTTCGGCAACAAAACCAATCATACGAGTATTGTAACTATCATATCTTGAATAATCAATCTTCTTATCTAGTTCAAAAAGAATCGGAAATAACCAACTGCAATATTCATCCATCATTTCTCTAGACATTATAAACATATTATAACAGTATCCTGTTTTTTCTTTAGAAAACCAATTAAAAGCATCAAGGTAATCTTTATTGTTTTCTGAAATAATCTGTCTACACATTTCCCAAACTTTATGATCGTGATTCTTGTTAAAAAACTCTTCAGCAGTATACCCGTTATACTCGTTCATACCCTTTGATGGTAATATTACATCATAATCATTTAATTGTTTTAGAATATCATTCTTTGTTAAAATAGAATTCTGTTTAAAGAAACGCTTGTTTTTCCCAAAATAACGTCTATAATGGCATAAACCAACAATATCATCTTTAGAATTTTTCCAAATCCAATACAATCCTGTTAATTCACAAAATGTAAAGTTTCTATCAGAAATATTATTATCTCCCTGATTATCTCTTAAATAATTCTTTTCTCCAATATTCTTATTCGCGCCCACCAATATAGGGATATATATGTCCTGGTCTTGAACTTGATTATAAGATTTATGTGTTGCGACGTATAGCTTCACTTCCATTACACTCCCTTAATATAAAACCTTAATTTCCTATAAAGACATTTAAATTTTAATAGAATAGGATTACTTGGCCAAACTCCAAAAAAAGTGTATATTACTGAATAATTTTTAGAGTATTTTTTCAATAACCATTGTATCGCATCAAAATAATTAAGGTTTAAAGATTTCCCATCTGACACATGCCATAACTCACTTGGAAAAACTAATACTGGCGAATTGATTAACTTCATCTGTAATGCATAATCTGTTCCATATAAATGCCAGGTAGGACCGATTATACTAAATTGATTCGTACTAAAAACTTTTTTCGGAATAATAATCAAACACTCATCAATTGCATCAACTTCAACAGGGGTACTTATAGATTTACTAGCCGCCTTTGTTTTCGGGTCCCCATGAAAAATATTTGAAAAACTGACGACCTTTCCCTCAATATTCTTTACCCCCGCTACTCCTGCTACTCCAAATATGAAATTTCTACAATAAGATTCTAGTTTTGCTAACTCAAAGTCATCTTGAAAACTAATATCTTGATGAACAAAAAATAGATAATCACCTTTTGCTTGTTTGCCTCCAAAATTCAAAGCCTCAGCAGCAGAATTAAATCCATATTTATTAGAATCCACTATAATAAGTTCATAATTAACATCTTTTTGTCTAGATAAAGATGATTTAAGAATTGTATTTAACTTATCGTAATTATTCGATACGCATATAAGTGATATCATCTCCAATTCCCTCTCTTTCATCTAAAAACGTTCTCGCAATTAAAAACAAAAATGGATTGAACCACAGTAAAAATAATTGTGGGTCAATACAAGCTCTTACTGACCAAAAAATTAACACAATCAATAAAGTTTTATTTCGATTAATTATAACTTTTTTCATTATAATTGAATAGCTTATTAACGTAAGGAAAAAAATTATTGTTCCATAGCTTATAAGTATATTAATGTACGACGAATCTACATAAAAATAAGAATTCGCCGAAGTATCCCATTGAACATGAGTTCCAAATAATCTTAGAGGGTATCTCCTTAAACCTTCTTGACCGAATCTCAACCTTTGACTCAATAAGTCATTTATTAAAGATAATAAACTATTTCTACTATCAAATTTTACTGTCAGCCAATAAGTCATATATGCCATAATTGGATAAATAAGAGTAAGTAAATATTTCAGAAATTTAAAATTCATATTGATTGATATAAATCTTCTCGAAAACGATATCAAAAGAAGGATAAATACCATAATAAAAGTAAGACGGGTATCTGTGTATTTATAAATAACTATATTTAATAATACACAAATAAAAAGCTCTTTTATTGTCCAATATTTTTCACCTTTTAAATAAACATATTCCAGCAATATACTCAGGAAATAATTTGGAGTAAATGATGTGTAGTTAAAACCTAGTCCATACCGTGAGCGAATTACACCTCCTGAATATGTTAAGGTTAGCTCGTTTGGAATAATACCAAGTAAAGAGCTTACTACAACAGTTCCTACAACTCCAATTTGGCAGAACATTGTATTCCTTACCAAATGACGAAAATTAATATCCCTTGAAGAATATATAAGAGTCAAAGTATATGCCACAAAGGAGGCGTTACCATTATCATAACTTACAATAAAACCTATAAGAAGTATAATTGGAGTAATGATTATCGATTTTATTTTAGATTTACTTAACATAAATTTAAGTAACAGAAAAAACAATCCTACATACTCCCAAGTTTTTATTATTCCATAAGGATGTATAAAATCTTTATAAAAGGTCGAAGTAAACAGCCATGCTATTAGCCAAGGATAAAAAGCTAATCCAAAAAGAAACTCATTCAATTTCACATCAGTTTTAACTCTTGATGGATTCACTTTGACTCCCCCCTTTAATTTCACTAATACTCTTTAACATTACTAGAATTACTCCTTCATATATAATACTATAAAATCAGTAATATATGACCTGAACGACCAATACAACTTATGATATTTAAATAATTTAAAAAATATAAGTACATTCTTTTTCATAAATAATTCTCTTCGATTTTTTCCCCATAGAATGTAGTCATTCAAAACACTAATTTGTTCATTTGAAAGTGATAAATCATGTTGTTTACTAAATTTATCTAATCTCTGAAGCAAATTATCATAATAAATAACTTGCTCTTTTCTCCTTAGGAAACTTCTTTCTCTGCTACCAGTCGCATTGCTATCGTGTCTTCTAAAATCGATAGTAGAGTAGGAATAAATGTATAACCCATTAAGAAGCGAAGCTAGCCTCCATAACAAGGCATCATGTGCATCTTCATTACTTCGGATTTCTAAAAAATATGGAATAATCTTTTTGTTCACCGCATACACACACCCTGGCCTTCTAATATGAAAGAAGTTATCTAAAAAATTTGGTTGATACACTGCCTCACTATTATCCAAATCACTTTTATCCAATTTAATCTTGACACCATCACCAACATAAAAAGGTGTGTAGTTAGAGGCTAACAACAAAATCTTATCATTATTTTCCATAATCTTAGACATTTTTTGAATTTTATCCAAATGCCAAATATCATCTTGATCACATAGAAAAATAATATCTCCTTTCGCTTCCTCTAATAACATAGCAAAATTATTCTTCCATCCTTGATTCTCTTTATTTTTTTTTATAGACCAATTATCCAACTTATATTTAGCAATATAATCTTCAATTATTTGAACAGTATCATCTGTAGATGCATCATCACTAATCAAGACTTCCTCAGCAAGGCGTGTTTGATTTCTTAGAGTATCTAACTGTTCAACAATATATTCATCACCATTAAATGTTGATAATACAATTGATATATTCATTGTATTCTTACTCCCCAATCAACTTTTTATACTCATTCTCTAATTTTTTAGCCTCAATTCTGATATCATAGTTTGATTTTTGAGCTAGGTCAATATTTTCTCTAGATTTTTCCAATCTGTTTATATATGAAAAATCTTCAATAGCTTTTATCCAAGTACTTACGTTGTCAATTGGTAATTGTTGGATACTGTTTGTGAAGATGCACTCATCAGAAATTGTCTTTGAAAGAATAGATTGAATTCCATTAATTTGCCACTCAATAGCAACTAAAGGTAACCCCTCGTATAAACTCGGTAATAACATTATATCCATAGCAGAAATAAACGATTGCATATCCGAATACTGATTCAAAAAAACAATTGAATTTTCCAATTTTCGTTCTTTTACATATCTCTTAACATCATCTACCTTTTCCCCTTCACCGACCAAAAACAATTTTACATCCTTCTGCTTACATTTCATTTCATCCATTAAATCAAGAAGAAATATATGATTTTTTTGAATATTGAATCTGCCTACATGGCCTAATGCAAGTGTATTTTCTTTTAATGAATGCGTTGTTCGAAATACTCGGCGAAGATGAGGATTAAAACTATATTTTTCTACATCTCTGGCATTATGTATAACTTTAAATCGTTTGTCCTTAAAAAGCCATTCTCCTGCCATTTCACCACACGCCCAAGATTGAGTATATAACGTGTTAAAAAAAGGGCGTAGTATTCTATCTAATAGAATATGACTGCATGTTGTATTATGACTATGTGCTATTCTTACAGGAACTCCCATGATTTTTGCTATAGATAACTCAACTGACATAAGAGCACTACTTCCGTGAACATGCACAATATCATATTTTTCTGTTTTTAAGAGTTTAAGGAAATCTCTCATATATGCCAATATTGAAGATTTTTTTCTTTCAATTTCTACAACTTGAACACCTAATGCTTTAAATTTCATTTTATCTTCTAACAACGGTTTGTTAGTGGCTAGAATTGTAACTTCAATTTCACTCAAATTCATGTACTCAAGGTACGAATATATAAATGTTCCAATCCCATCAGAAAACAAACCTCCTGTTGGAATATGCAAAATTTTCATTAAGCGTCTCCTTTTATACTCTTTATCATTATTACTCAACTAATTCTGCAATTAAATTTGAAAACTGTTTTACAAAGCGTTCGTTATTAGATTTAATTGTACTACTACTAGAAGGTATCAAATGTTCTCTAATCTCTTTAATATCTTCTATAACCACCAAATCATAGCCTTCTTGAACGATTCTCTTACAAAAATCTAACTGATGGTCATTCACATGTTCTCCAAATTTTTTTCTTCTCGGAACAACTACTGGTCTTTTCCCATTAGCAATAACATTCATAAATGTAGCAGGACCACCATGAGTAATAATTATATCCGCTTTTTCCATTAGGTTATTCATCTCATCATATGAAAGAAAACGTTCCCATCTGCAAAATCGAGGTTGGTAGTCTGAAAAACCAACTTGGATAAATACATCCGACGTAATAACGCCCTCTTCTTTCAATTCATCAATCTCTTTTATTAGTCTATTAAATTGTTGCTCATGCGTACCGACAGTTACAAAAATCATTAGAAAATTCCTCCCAAATTGATTGCCTTGGGATAGATTTTTTTCATTTCTTCCCATTGGACAATGAATCTATCTGTAACAGGGTACACTATTTTGCCAGTCGTTGTCGGAGCGTCTACACGATCAAATACTTCTATATAAACAGTTTTAGCACCAAAGATTTTACCTAAATAAAAGAACGGTATTGCAACTGCTGCCCCGGATGAAATGATAACATCTGGCCTTTCTTTATATAATATTCTTAAAGCAAGAAATGTATTTTTTATTAGATTTTTTATATTACGATTAGTCGGATAATAGCAATAATAACATTTTTCATTTGATAAAATACTTCGAGCATCTTCTTTATCAAAAGTAACCCACAGTCTATCTTTATCCTGCCAAAATGGTTTCAATAGATAGAGATGATTTAAATGCCCACCGCTAGATCCTACTAGACAAAGTTTTATCTCTTTTTTAGCCAAAGTTATGAATTCTCCTATTTTTCTGCATATGGGCCAAAATCAATTTCAATTCGTTTGTGATGATTTCGTTGATTATCAGGTGGAAGCTGCATATAGTCACCATACATATGTTTTAAGTAGGCTCTATAATTCTTCATTCCCCATAATTTTATATCATCAAAGGAATAACTTTCAACTTCGTCTAACCACACTTTTGGAAAAGTTTCTTTCTTTATTCCATAACTACCATCACTAACCACTACATTATCAGCATTGGTACTCCGCCCTAATAATATACACTTCTCCTTCATCTTTTTCAAAAAAGATATTGAGAACGCATATGTGACGAGCTTAGCTAGCTTATACGCTAACCGTTTTTTTCTATCGTTGTCCCCATATCCACATTTTATCCATAATAGATTTCGGAATAACCAAAATCCTTTAAGTTGAATGAATCGTCTAAAGGGCTTGGGACAGATATCATCAATCGGGAAAATATCAATATAAATTCCATCATGAACATTTGCATCTAAAGAAAATTCCTCAGAAACATGTGTGTTATTGAGACGTAGTTTTACAAAATTAAATGGATAATTCAAATCTGTTTGATCAGTCTGCAAAAAATATTTTTCACTATCTAAATCTGAAGAACATAATTCTTTAAATCTTTCAAAATCCTTTCTTGGCATACCAAAATCCATATCATCGTCCCACGGGATGAATCCATTATGGCGTATAGCCCCTAGAAAAGTTCCTGCTAGCATCACAATTTTTAAATTATATTTTTCACATATTTTTAACACCTCTGAAGCTAACAAAAGTTCTAAGTTATGTAACTGTTCCAATTCATCTGTCATATGTTTATCTCAAACTCCGTTTTTAATATTTTCTAGTTGCCAATGAATTCTTGATTTCAGTTGTACTGATTTCAGGAGTCCGTGGTAAATAGACCACTTCAACTCCTTCTTTCTCTAAAAAATCAAATTTCCCCTTCCAATCATCTCCCATGACAAAGGTATCTATGTGATATTCATGGACATCTGTCACTTTTTGTTCCCAGGATTCCTCAGGTATTACTAAATCAACATATCTAACAGCCTCTACGAGTGTTTTTCTTTGTTCATATGTGAAATAACATTTTTTTTGTTTTTTATTCCAGTTGAATTCATCAGTTGAAATCACAACAATTAAATAATCACCTAACGATTTAGCCCTTTTAAGAAGATTAATATGACCATAGTGCAACAAATCAAATGTTCCATAAGTTATTACTTTTTTCATTTCCTACTTCGCTCCATCTCTCATAAATACTACTTTAACTGTCTTCAATAAAATTTCAATATCTTTCCAGATTGTCCAATCGTCTATATAGGCCACATCTAATTTGACAACTTCATCGAAATCTTTGATTTCGCTTCGTCCACTGACTTGCCACAAGCCTGTTATTCCAGGTTTAAAACTTAGACGGCGTTTTTGTTCTGGGGTATAGTGCTCATACTCGTCCACTGTTGGTGGTCGTGTACCTACCAAACTCATATCTCCCTTTAGAACATTATAAAACTGTGGTAGCTCGTCCAAGCTAGTCTTCCGTATAAAACGACCAATTTTCGTGATACGAGGATCATCGTCCACCTTAAACATTCCACCCTGCATGGTATTTTGTTCCATGAGTTCTCTCTTTTTATCCTCAGCATCCACGCACATAGAGCGAAACTTATAAAAAGTAAAATGTCGGCCGTTTTTCCCAATACGCGTCTGAGCAAAAATAGCTGGTCCTCCATCTTTTCTGATTAAAGGAACCAGAACAATACTCACCAAACCACAGATAATCAGTCCGACAATCGAACCACAAATATCAATAATCCGTTTAGCAACCACATGGCTAGTTTTATAAAACTTTGTCGAAAAAGTTACCACATTTAATCCAGCCATCTCACGAATTTCCTTGTTACGTGCCAAGCTACGATCAAAAGCATTTAGATTTACTGTAACATCTATTCCCATCGTTTCAAACTGAGAGATAAACTCTCCAATATTGTATTTTTCACTTGGAAGATTGATAAAGACCTCATCTACTACCTCGTGGGTTGTAAAATCTAAGATTGAATCCATTGGGACCACTGTCACTCTATCATGTTCAAAGTTTGGTTTATCCAATACGCTAACCGCTGCTAGTTTCCAAAAAACATCATCCGACTCCAACAACCTCGCCATTACCTTCTCCACACGGGAAGTTGCTGTAATCAAAAGAACCTTTTTAGTCCCTTTAAAATTGGAAGAGAAAAACTTCCAGTAGTGCTTAATAGCTAGATTTAGCAAATAAAGCAAGACACCTTGAAGAATCAAGAAATAAATCATACCACGTCTTGATATGCTAAAACGTTCCTCTAAAAAAAAGTTGGAGATACTGATTGCTAGGGCAAAGAAAGCAATATACTTTAAAGTTTGAACGAACTCAAGAAAGTGTCCTCTTTTAAAAAATTCTTGCTCATAGTTACTCATATAACAGACTACATAATGAAGAATATATAGTACAATCATTGTATTTGATACAATCTCTGTTTCTTTTACAAAACTAAGTAAGTAAGTTAATACAACGACTAAGATGCTCTGAACTAATGCAAGAGAAATCTTTGATACCTTTTCATTCATTTTGACCTCCCCAGCCGATCATTTATTTCTTTCCATAGTTCCCATAGACTCCATAAGAAGAATATTTCTCTATTGAAGTATTCAGTTTATTTAGCACAACTCCTAAAAACGGCTTGCCTGTTTGTTCCAACTGCTCTTTCGCCTTTTGAACATCCCTGCGATGTGCTTCACCAACTGCCGTAATCAAAACAGAAGCATCACATTTCTGTGTCACAATAACTGCATCGATCACGATACCTACGGGAGCAGTATCCACAATGATATAGTCAAAATATTTACGCAGGGTATCTAGCATCGTTCTGAAATTTTCACTTTGTAGAAGGGCTGTGGGATTGGGTGAAATTGAACCCGCCTGAATGACAAAGAGATTTTCAACATTGGTATCACATAAACCTTGTGACAAGTCTGTTGTACCTGATAAAAACTCTGTTAAGCCAGTAATCTTCCCACTAGATCTAAAAACACCTGACATGACCGAGTTACGAATATCCGCATCAATCAATAGGGTTTTATAGCCTGCACGCGCAAAAGCCCAAGCAATATTAGTAGAAGTTGTAGACTTCCCTTCTCCCGGCTTAACTGAAGTAATAGAGATGACTTTCAAATTATCTCCACTTAACTGTATATTTGTACGCAAGGCATTGTAGTATTCCTCTGCCTTTTTTACGAGCTCCAATTTTTTCTGTGTGATTTCTAATGTTGGCATCGTTCTCTCCTATTTCAATTTATCTAAATTTGGAATGACCCCTAAGAGTGGAATTTGCATAACGTCTTCGATATCCTCTGGTCGCTTGACGCGGACATCTAGCAATTCAACCAAGAGAACGACAACAACTACCACCCCTAATCCTCCGAGAAAACCTATCAAAGTATTACGACGGATATTTGGAGATGATGGGGAAGTGGCTGGTCGCGCTTCTTCAAGCGTTGTCACATCAGATACACGAGTTACGTTAATGATTTTTTGAGCAGCAACCTCACGCAGAGAGTTAGAGATACGGCTAGCTTCCTCCGGCTGTTTATCTTTAACAGAAATAGATACGATACGTGTATCGACTGGAACAGTTACTTGTATTTTACTAGCAAGACCCTTTGTTGACATATTTAGTTTCAAGTCGGTTACAACCTTTTCTAACACATCTTGGGAAAGGATGATCTCACGATAGTCTTTAACAAGATAAGACCCTGCCTGCAAATCCTGATTTGTCAATCCCGGCTTATCTCCCTGGTTTCGATTGACTACATAAATACGCGTAGTGCTAGTATATTCTGGTTTTATAATAAATTTGCTATATGCAAAGGCAACTGTTCCTGTTACAATAGCCACCAAAGCAATAATCAATTTCCGTTTCCACAATGTATTTAGCAATTGAAATACATCAATTTCCATAGTATTTTGTTTTTTCATCATTTCTCCTAAATTAGTTGATTCATTACAATTTGTCGAGGATTTTCTTCAAAGAGTTCTCTCGCTTTCTCTTCCCCATACTTTTTGGCAATTATGCTATAAGCTTCGGCCATATGAGGAGGTCTACCATCTAGACTGTGCATGTCACTTGCAATCACATGGACCAGATCATGCTCTAAAAAATACTGAGCTCTTTTTTTCATGAACTTGTAGCGTTCTCCAAAAAGTTTGGGTTTAAGGACGTGTGAACTATTTACTTGTGTATAACACCCCATTGCAATCAGTTCACGAACACGTTTTTCATTTTGTTCAAGAGCATCATAGCGCTCGATATGGGCAATGACTGGGGTAATACCCAACATCAAGATTTTGCTTAAGGCACTATGAATGTCACGATATGGTGTGTCCATACTAAACTCAATCAGGGCATAACGACTAGCATTGAGGGTGGGGAGTAGCCCTTGTTCTAATTTATCAAGGACATCTCGTGTATAATAAATCTCCGCTCCATAGGCAATCACCAAGTCATCTGCCACTTCCTTGGCGAGTTCCTGCACCTGACGAAAATTAGCAGCGATCTTCTCTTCTGGAGTCTCAAACATACCTTTGCGACGGTGAGAGGTGGAAACAATCATCCGTACTCCCTGATGATAAGCTTCTGCCAAGAGAGCCTTGCTTTCTTCTCTTGATTTCGGCCCATCATCTACATCAAAGACTATGTGCGAATGAATATCAATCATCTCATTTGCCCTCCAATACATCTTGAATTGCCGACTTGACAGCAGCTAAGCTACTATCATCAATTTCCATCATATAGAGGTTGCTATCCGGCATGGCATAAGAAGGAAGATCCATTCGTCCTGTTCCTTTTAGGTCTTGAGAGTTGACCTTATAGTTGCCACCACTCTCCAACTGTGCGTTGACCAAGTCCATCATGGTCTCAAGTGGCATATTGGTTTGGAGAGAGTCTTGTAGACCTTGAATGATATGATCATAATTTTTCAAGGCTTCAGTTGAGGTCAATTTTTGAATAATGGCCACAATCACTTTTTGCTGATTGCGTCCACGATCTCGGTCACCATCTGCTAGAGAATAGCGTTCTCGAACAAAACCAAGAGCTTGTTCTGAGTCAAGATGCACATTACCAACAGGGAAACGGAACTTCCCGTGTAGAGATGTAAAATCCTGATCATTATAAACGTCTACACCACCTAAAAGGTCAATCAATTTTAGGAATGATGTAAAATTCAAGCGAACGTAATAGTTAATATCTAAACCATAGAGATTTTCCAAAGTGTGGATAGAAGCATCCACTCCATAGATTCCTGCG
>ERZ772973.60-NODE-60-length-79220-cov-10.4355_pt1 | contig 79220 bp, 60 predicted proteins | sample MGYA00580672_ERZ772973 | MGnify/ENA primary metagenome ERZ772973 (study PRJEB29015, sample SAMEA2737938) | human oral metagenome | biome: human oral; feature: human-associated habitat; material: dental | place: China | collected 2152 ...
CAGTTCCCAGGCGCCCCGGAGCGACCGCAGGGTCAGCCACACCGGTTCCCCCGGGGCGGCGTGGCAGAGCCGCACCGCCGGGGCGTTCCCGGTCAGGGGCAGGTTCAGCACCAGCACCTGCGCCGAGACCGCGTCGCAGATCACCCCGGCGCCCGCCCAGGCCGCCGACCACAGTTGTGCGTCCTCCAGGGGGTCGCGGTAGCTCCCGCCCTCGGTGACGGCCCGGCGCAATTCCAGCGACCTGACGCAGGCCCGTCCCAACGGCGTCGAACGGTCCAGGGCGTGCGGATCCCGGAACAGGGCGGCGGCCAGTTCAGCCAGCCGGCGCGGCTCCTCCCCGGTGGCCGCGAGCACATCCGCGACTTCACCGGCCAGCAGCGCCCACGACGGGGCCGGTTGCAGAATGCCCCGGGCCACCACCGTCAGGTCGTCCCCCCAGTCGCCGACCGCACCTCGCAGCAGCGCCAGACCGGCCGCACGGTCGGATTCCCGCGCCTGCTCCGCCTCGGCCCGCTCCCCCCGGAGATCCCGCAGGGGTCCTCCGAGCGCGACGAGCAGCTCGTCCAGTCCGGCACCGTGGGCCCTCAATCCCTGCCTGAGTTCCGACGCCCTCACCCCCCTGCCGGATTCCCTCCAATCCGCCTTCAGGAACCGCCCGATGTCCCGGCGCTCCGATGGCGACCAGTCCAGGGACACCTCGCCCCTGTCCCCGCGCCAGCCTCGTTCCCGGCGTCTCCTGACCTCCGCCAGCAGGCGGGCCGGTCCTGGCAGCCGCGCCCAGGCCAGCAGATAGCCGGGCACGCTCACAGCAGCTGGTCCTGCCTTTCGGACGCCCCGAGCGCCGGGGTTTCAATGGTCTCCAGTTGTCCGCCCGCCCACAGTTCCAGAACCAGATCGGCCCCGGGCATGGGGGCCGGCGCCCTGACCACCTGGTAGATGGCCGCGACGGGCACGGCGGCGACATTGACGATCCTTCCTGGCCCGACCAGCAGCACGTCGAGGTCGAACTCCCTGAACAGTTTCATCACGGTGGCGCGGTTGGCGGCGTCAAGACCGTCGAAGGCCTCGTCCAGCCACAATGGCCGGGGCCCGGTCGGCATCTCCTCGTACATCGCGGCGAGGGTGGCCACGAGCGGCATCATCAGCATCACAACCCGCGCCCCGCCGGAGAGTTCCGCGTAGCCCCTGCTGGTCAGCGGTCCCCACTTCCCGGAGCCGCGGCGATGTTCCAGGTGGATATCGTACCAGCTCCGGTAGTCCAGCCGCTCCGCCAAGCCGTTTCGCCAGTCGGCCAGCCCCGCCCCCTGGGCCTCCCGTTTCACCTCGTCGACCCGGACCCTGAGGAACTCCCTGACACGCTCCTCCACCTCGGGATTGCCCCAGGCGGGACCGCCGACGGCCTCCAACACCTGCCGGGTGGCGGCGTCCTTCGGTTCGAGGACGATCCTGAGGGCGGTGCGGTCGGTGCGGGTGGCGTGGGCCTCCAGCACCTTGTTGATGCGCCCGACGAGCGCCTGGGTGGCGCCTATCCGGTCCCGCAGGTGATCCATGAAGGTGGAGCCGAGCAGCTGCCCGAGCGTGTCCTGCACCCGCTGGTCGTAGTTCAGGGCCAGTTCCTCCTGGATGGCCCGCAGCCTCGCGAGGGCCTCCGTGAGGGGGTGGCCGGCGCCGTGTGCGTCGACCACGACGGTGACCCTCGGCAGGTCATCCACCTCATCGATGCGAAGGCTGCGGCCACCCGCCTCCAGCGCCCCGCGGGCCTCGCCTGCACCGGTGTGCAGCCTCCGCCAGGCGTTCTGGACCGCCTGATCGGCCTGGTCGGGATCCTCGTTCCAGTTGCGGATGGTGACCTGCTGGCTGACGAACCGCACCTGCGCCCGCACCTGCATGATCGCCGTCGAGTCCGGTTCCGGCAGCTCCAGGCCCAGTTCCTCCGCCAGGCCCGCGTCGACGAGCCGCCGGAACCATGCGAAGGCCCGGTCGCGTTCAGCGGTGACCGTCTCCCGTTCCCGTTCGGCCGCGGCCAAGGCCTCCTCGGCCTTGCCCACCCGACCGGCCAGCCGGAGCAGTTCCCGCCCCAGCCCCGTGGCCTGCGAGGCCACCTCGGCGGCCCGCGCCTGCAGCTCCTCCAACTCCCGGACTATCTCCTGGTCATCCGATCCGATGGCCTTCTCGAGGGCCTGCACCCGGGATGTTGCCGATCCCAGTCGTTCCTCGGCAGCGCGCGCCTCGGTGATTGCCTCGTCCCGCTGTCTGTCCCCCTCCGTCGCCGCGGTGACCGCCGCTTCACAAGCGCCGAGGGCCAGTTCCTCCCGTTCCCGGGCGTGACGCAGGACCCCCAGGGCGTTCTCGGTGCGGCGCAGGGCGTCCTGCACCTCCACCAGTTCGGCCTCCCGGACCGGCAGGTGATGCTGCGTGGCGAAGGTCAGCAGGGTCGCCCGCCTGGCGTCGGCCTCCGCCCGCAATCCCCGGGCCCGGGCCTCGTGCTGCGCCGCCGTCTCCTCCGCAGCAGCCGCCAGGGTCTCCGCAGTCGCGGCGTCCCGCAGCAGCCCGAAGAGTTCCCGGTCGTCGGGGGCCGAGGCCATCGCCCTCTGCAGGGCGGCCAGTTCGGCGGAAGCCCAGCTGGCCTCGGCCTCGTGCTCCGTCGTCTCGGCGAGGGCCTCCTCCCGGGCGCGGTTCAGTTCGGCCCTGCGCCGGGCCCGGCCGGCCTCCCGGGCTTCCTCCCCCAGGTGCTCGGCGTTGCCGTTGGGGCAGCTGGCCCGCCCCACCATGGAACCGTTGCGCCAGCGCCCGTCGAGGGCGATCGCGAGCCCGGTTCCCGGCAGTTCCTCCCCCGCGTGGACCAGATGGACGCCCGCCAACAGCGCCTCGACCCGCTCGTTCCACGGGCCGGAAGCGGCCTCCAGCACCTCCCCGAGGCCTCTTTCGACAGGTTCCTCGACGACGGCCAGGACATCGTCGGCGACGACACCCTCGTCGCTCACCCAGGCGTCCAGCAACCCCGACGCAGCGAGCGCGGCCTCGATGGCGGCCAGTTCCTGCTCCTGCAGACCCTCGCGCGGGTTCACGAGCCGCCAGACGGGGGCTCCCGTGTCGGGGCGAGAACGCCGCACCCACAGTGCGGACGGCTGCGGATCCGCTACCCCGGCCCGGTCCAGTTCCTCGATGCGCCCGTCCAGTTCGCCGACGCGTTCCCTGGCGAGCCGGCCCTGCAACTCGGATTCCCGCAGCCTCACCTGGACCGGGGCGCGTGTTGGTTCGAACCATTCCTCCCGGATGCGTTCCCTGAGCGGCCGCTGTGGGGTGCTGCCGTCGGGCAGGGCGGACTGCCAGGCCTCGACGTCCACGCCGCCTCCGACTTTCTCCGCCCAGACGTCGAGCCCGGCCGCCAGCGAGTCGCGTTCCTGCTCGGCCACATCCCAGGCGGCGTCGCGACGTTCCCCGGCCTCGGTGGCTCGCTGCCGGGACTCCGCCGCGACGTCCTCCGCGCGGCTGGCTTCCTGATCGGCCAGGACCACCTCGCCCAGGAACTGCTGGGCGCGTTTCACGTCGCGTTGCCTGTCGCCCACCCGCTGTTCCGTGAGCACCGGGTCGAAATCGGCGATGTCCACCCCCGCCTCCCGGGCCGCGTATCGGGCATCAGCGAGGCGCTCGGAGGTTTCCCGGCGCCGTGTCTCGAGCGCGGCCTCAGCGGTTTCCCGGGTCTCCTCCGCCCTGCGCGCCGCCGCATCGGCTGCCTCGGCGCGCCGGTTGGCCTCCGCGGATTCCCTCCCCGCCATCTCCGCGACGGTGCGGGCGTGGGTCAGGCGGGTCAACCTTCCCTGCGCGTCCTGGTAGCGGCTGGAGGCCCGCAACTCCTCGGCCGCCACCCGGGCGCCCTCACCCGCGAGCTCCAGGGAGCGGCGTTCCTCCTCCACGACAGCCCGTCGCGCGTCCGCCTCCCCGAGTTCCCGTCGCGCCTCCCGTTCCCTGCGGGTGACGTTGTCGAACGCGGTGATCGCGGACCTGCCCCTGTCCGCGGCCCTCCGCAGCACTGCCCGCACCCAGGGCCGCCAGGAACGCACGGTGAACCCCTCAACGATTTCGACGGCGTCCGCGGCGCGATCCAGATCGGCTCGGATCTCGTCCAGCTGGTCCCAGCCGTCGGCGAGCTGGTTGATCTCGGAGCGGTCAAGTTCTGGCAGGGCGTCGTGCAGCCGATCGCTGATGAAACGCACCTGGAGTTGCTCACCGAGTTTCGGGGTGCGGGTGACCCGCAGCAGCTTCCCCACCGCCTCCAGTTTCTCGGCGGTGCTGCCCAGCAGCCGGGAGGCCACTTCGCGGCGGTAGGCCGCCGCGCTCGGATGCCTGGTGAACCCCTCGGCCGTCACATCCTTGGGTAGCACCACGCGGCGGGCCGCCAGCAGGTCGCAGCCGCCACGCACCCGTTCCCCGCCGGAGAGGGTGCACCAGTGGAGGCGCATGTCGGCGGCTGCGCCGCGGGCCTCCGCGAACAGCAGCGTGGTGAAGAACTCCTCACCCTGGTCGGTGCGGCGCCCGTACTCCACCCACAGCCAGCCGTGGTGGGTGGAGGCCGTGGCCTCGCGGCGATCGGCGTCGCGGCCGGTGGGTTCGACGTAGTAGCGGAACGTTTTCCCGGAGCGGCCCAGCGTGTCGATGTTGCTGGATGCGACATCCGCGAGCCAAGGGATCAGGGTGGTCAGCGCCATCAACGACGACTTACCGGTTTCGTTGCTGCCCATGAGCTGCACCCAGCCGTCCGCATACCAGTACTCGGTGGTCTCGAACTCCCACAGGTTCACCACCCCCGCGCGCAGCGCCTGCCAGCGATCGGCCCTGATGGGGCCGGGCAAATCGCCCGCGACCACGGCGTCGCGCCACGACTTCAGTTGCTCGTCATCAAGCATCACTCCTCCTCGCCCGAGGTCAGTTCGGCATCGCGGTAGCGCCCCGCGGCCGGGGCGAGAATCCAGTCCCCGGCCTCCACCCTGAGTAGACCGAGTTCCCCCAACCGCCCCGCCACGGCGTCGCGGATCGCCGTGGCGGATTCCCTCAGGGCCACCGTGAGTTGTTTCTCCCTGCCACGGTGAATGTCTTCCGCGGCGGCCAGCACCCGGTCGGCAGGAACCCGGTGGAATCCTGCCGCCCCCGGGCACAGCGCGTCGATCATGGCCAGCGTCACCCAATCCAAGGTGGTGGCGTCGGGGAAACCGCAAACCAACCCCTCGGGCAGTTCCCGGGATGCGGGCATCACCAGCACGAGGGCGTCGCTGCGCACCTCGACCCGGCCTCCGGTCAGTTCCTCGGCCCGCTCCACCAGGCGGCTGCGCTGCCGGGTCAGGTAGTCGCGGTGGGATTCGGGAAGCTCCTGGGGATACAGGGCCTGGCATTCCACCAGGATCCGCAGCAGTTCCTGTCCCCGGGCGTCCTGGCCGCCGTCGACCCGGCGCGCCAGGGCGAGGTCGACGTCATTGGTGTCCACCAGCAGCATCAGGGCGTCCCGGTGCAGCAGGTAGCCGGCGCCGATCCCGGATCCGGTGCGCTCCCAGTCGTTCTGCAAGGTGCCTGAGGTGCGTTCCTCCAGCACCCCGTGCCCGATGAGCAGCTGGATGGCGGCGAGCAGCCGCTGCCGGTCCGGGCGGCGGTTCGGGTCGTAGGGCCAGCCGCCGTTGATCTGCGCCAGCCGCGCCACATCGTCGGAAAGTTCCTGGAGGGTCAGTGACTCCCCGGGGCTTGCCTCCAGGCAACTGGCGGTGTACAAGGCCAGCACCAGCTGGCCGCGGGGCGGTGGCGTGGTCGCGGGAAGAGCCACTCCTCCCCCGATGGGTGGCCTGCGCAACCGGTAGCAGCGATTGATACCAACCAGGAGATAGCCCACCCGCTTCGCCCAGACGTTCAGGACGGCGGCGTGACGGTGCACCAGCACGTGCAGTTCGGGATGTCTCCAGGGCGTGACGATGGGGTTCGCCAGCAGGCCGGTGAAGGCGGCCTGGATCTCGGAGTGGTCGTTGCCCAGCATCACGCGGTGAACTCCACCAGGGCGTCGGCCAGCACCAGTCGCCCTTCCTCGGTCCGGCAGACGGCGGACCGGGGAGGGTGGACGGGGGTCAGTTTCATGGTGCATCTGCCGTCGGCGGTGGTGCCCGTCCCGTCCGATTCCCGGGCCGAGGTGAGCAGGTCCAGGAAGAGCCGGGTTTCCTCCGCGGTCAGGACGGCCCAGTCACTGAGGTGTGTGCCGGAACGGGAGACCAGGCGGTGTTCGGCCTCCCGCAGCGCGGCCTGGTCGTGGGCGGCGGCAGCGCGGGCCAGTTCCCTGGCCCTCGACCGGTCCACCACGCGGGGGGCCCGGCCGGACAGGGAACGCCGGCCCTGGGAGCGCAGCCGTTTCGACACCGGGGCGGGGGGTGCCTCCCACACGCTCGGGGTACCGGGCACCTCTGGGGTCTCCATGGCCAGGTGCCTGGCGGAGTAGAGCCCCGTGCCGGATGCGAAGACCCGCCAGGCCTCCGCGTCGTCCTCGGCCCCGGCGACCGCGTCGGCCAGCCGGGACAGTTCCGCGGCCCGGGAGACGGTGCCCCCGACCGCCAGCAGCGCCCGGTGCCCACGGAGCACCGGGGTGACGGCGTCACGCATCTGGCGGCGAAGCCGGGTGGCCTGCGGCAGTTCGCCGCTGAACCAGCGTTCCAGGACTGCGACGATGCCCGCCAGGTGGGTGGTCGCGCGGGTCACCGTCTCCGGGTTGATCTCGGCGCCGAGGCGTTGGAGGGTCAGGGCCCGCCAGATATCGGGGCCGATGGCCTTCAGGTCCGGTAGGCAGGCCGTGATGCGACCGGACCAGGCGTCCACCCCGGCACCCCAGGCATCGATGTAGGCGAGGATGGTTTCCAACAGGCGCGTGATGCGCGCCTGGTCGGGAACCCCACCGAGCGCAGCGGCCATCCGCGACTGCCACTGGTTGGCCTCCCGCGCCATGGCGTCCAGGGTGGTTTCGACCACGGAGAACTCCCGGGAGGCGTCATCGATACGTTCCCCCGCCAGGGCGTCCAGGGCGGCCCGGAGCCGGTCGGCCAGCACCGCCGGGGCCAGCAGCACCGCCGTGGAACCCGCCCCCAGGTCCTCCTCGATGGCCCTGACGGCTTGGTTGAGGGCCGCTCCGGCCTCGGTGAGCTGGTAGCGGTAGCGGTTCCGGAGGAACTCTTCCTCCGTGGTGGCCCGGTCCTGCCAGGCCTCGCAGGTTCCCCAGGAGACCAGCGACGCGAGACGGTCGGAGAGGTTGAGGTCCTCGACCAGCTCGGCCACCGTCCCCTGCGGCAGCCGCGCGCGGATCAATTCGGCCAGTTCGTCGTGACCCACCCCCGTCAGCGACACCTCCTGCCGGTCTGCCAACACGTCCACGATGAGCCGGTACTGGCGGGCGTGGGAACCGACGAGGTAGCTGGCGGCGCGGATCTCCCCGGGGGTCGTGAGCAGGCTCCAGGGCGACAGATCCCCTTCTAGCGCTTCGGTCACGGATCCACCCTACCCAGCCAACAGGTCGGGAAAAGGCCGTGGCCCCGGGATCTCCCGGGGCCACGGCGTGTTGGGGCGGGACCGGTCAGAGACCTTCACCCGTCCTGGGAAGACCGGGTCTGACCGGCGTCTTTCTGGTGGGCTGGCCCGGCGTGCCCGGATCCGTGCTCGTCGGCGTCGCGGTTCCGGTCGGGGACGCGGTTCCGGTCGGTCCGGCGGACGGGGAGGCCGTGGGTTCGGTGCCCTTGTTCAGCTCCCCTGTGATGGCCTCCGTGACGCCCTGGGCATTGTCGAAGGCCACAGCCATGTATCCGAGCGTCTTCTGGTCGGTGTAGGCGGCGTCGTTGCGTTCGAGATTGAAGGTCTTCGACTCGCCCGGGTTGACCTTGAAGAACTGGCCGTCGTTGAAGGGCTTGTTCGTCGGATCGTACTGCGCCCACTGTTCGATGGTGTCGATAGCCGCCTCGTTCTTGAGGTCGGTGGCGTAGGCGGTGTAGCTGAACTTGCCCTTGATGCCGACCTGGCTGGCGACCACCTGCAGCACCACGGTGCTGGAGTCCGTCGGGGCGAGGGTCATAGAACCGGAGGCGTAGACCTTTCCGTCGGAGAGATCCGCCACGAACACCTCGGCGACACCGTTGATCTCCTTCGCGCGCACCAGCCCGGAGTCGATGCTGATGATCCGGTAGTCGGCCTTGCCGTCATTGTCGTTGTCAATTTCGACGTTGTACATGAGCTGGGCTGGGTTGGAGAACCGGGAGCTGGAGTTCAACGCGAAGTTCACGGTCCTGAGCATCTCGTCGCCGTAGCTCGCCACCCCGACGCTGGCCAGGTCCTGGCCGCTGTCGACCCCGTCCGGGATGTCGGCAGGATCGCTCAGTCCCCACGTGTAGATCGCGGTGTAGGCACCGACCGCGCCGCCCTCGTTGGTGAAGGTGACGTCGGTTCCCTTGGACGTGGGCGTGTTGGCCGCCTTCACGTTGGACAGGGAACGCGGAACCAGCAGGTAGGGCATGGTCAGGGTCTTGCCACCGGACCCGGTGAACTTCAGGTTGCCGGAGGCCTCGTAGAACCACGGCGAGTTCGGGCTGTTGACTCCGCTGGGCACGTCGGAGGCCGACACGGTGATCTTGACGTCGATGTCCACGCTGCCACCAGCCGGAACCGTGATCTTCTCCTGGCTGAAGGAGATGGTGGCCTTCTTCGATTTCTCGGCCGGTTGTGAACTGGCGGTGAACTGCGCTGTCTCGGTTCCCTTGTTGACGAGAGTGACCTTGCGGGTGGCCTCGAAGGTGGTGGACGACTCCGCGTACCCGAAGCTGAGCCCCGCGTCACGCACCGCGGTGCCGTTCACGTCCGTGGAGTCACCGTAGGCGACGACGGAGGCACCGACCGCCTCGACGGGGTCAACCAGGCCTCCCGCGAGGGTGGGATCGTATCCACCGACCTTCTCGGGATCGGCGGTGTTGACCAGCGAGGCCGCGATCTCCTGGGCGCTCCACTCCGGGTGGGCCTGGACGGCGAGAGCGGCGACGCCGGTGACGTGCGGGGTGGCCATGGAGGTACCCGAGTCGACGCGACCGAAGCTTCCGGAACCGACGGCCGCCGACAGGATCGAGACGCCGGGGGCGGTCACGTTCGGGCGCACAGCCGAGTCACCGCTGCGCGGACCCGCGGAGCTGAAATCCGCGAGTTTGCCGTAGTCCCTGTTGGGGATTTCGTTGGCGGTCAGGGTGACCTCCTTGTCGTGGGCGGCGACGACGGCTTCGGTGTCGGAGGATTTCACCCCGAGCAGCGGAACGTTGACCCGCCACTTCTCACCGGTTTCGGGATTGCCGGTGATCAGGCCCTCGTAGGGTGGCAGCTCGTCGCTGTCGTTGATCATGATGGCTCCCGCCAGACCCCAGCGCTGGGCGTTCATGGCGCGCAACACACGGGCGCAGTCGCCACGCCTGGTGACCACGATGGCCCCGCGCGGAACGCTGGCGTACTCGTCGCGATCGCAGCCGGTCGAGATCTTGTTGTCCTCGGTTCTGAGGACGTGGAGCTTCGCGCTCTGGGGAAGTTTGGCGCCGTTGACGTTGATGGTCTGGATCGTCTTGCCGTCGATGGCGAGCTGTGCGGCCGGGTAGTTCTCCATGGGATCGTTTGCGGCGACGGAGACCACCCCTGCGCCGGTGCCTGGAGAGGACGTCAGGTAGGGCTGCGAACCGGCGTTGCCCGCGGCGGAGACCACCACGACGCCGGCGGCCACCGCGTTGGAAACGGCGACGGCATCGGGGTCGGTGGCCCTGCCGAACGGCGAACCGAGCGAGAGGTTGATCACGTCCATGTGGTTCTTGACGGCCCAGTCGACGGCATCAGCGGTGAGGCTGCTGTGTCCCTCGCACCCGAAAACCTTCAACGCGTACAGATCGGCTTCGGGAGCCACGCCGGGACCGACCCGGAACTCGTTGTTGTGGGTGGTGGAGTCATAGGGACCCTTGTAAGTCTCGCCGTCAGCGGTCACGCCTGATCCGGCGGCGGTGGCTGCCACGTGGGTTCCGTGCCCGAACTTCTCGCAGTCGATGGGGTTGGCGTCCGGCTGCGGAGTGTTCTGCCCGGTGTAGGAGTCGCCCGCGAAGTCGTATCCGCCCTTGAACCGGGGGCCGTAGTAGGGGGTCGGATCCGCCGCCGCGGTGGCCTCGGCGAACGCATCCGGGGTGCCTTCCCCACCGAAGGTGGCGTGGGTGTAGTCGACCCCGCTGTCGATGATGGCGATCTTGACGCCCTTTCCGGTGTAGCCGGTGCCGCCCGCGCCCTGCCAGACGTTCGGGGCGCCGATGTAGGGCACGCTCTTGGTGTTGCTCCGCTCCTGCTCGGGGATGGCCTGCACGCTCTTGACCCCGTCGATCGCCTCGACGTTGGCCAACTGACCGCTGTCGATCGTCACCCGCAGACCGTTGTAGGCGGACTGCAGGCGGTTCTCGACGGTGCCGCCCAGAACGGCCACCTGCGCGGCCACCTTCTCCTGGGCCTTGCCGAGATTGTCCTGTATCTGCTTTTCCTCGCTCTCACTCAGGGAACCCCCGTTGCGCGCCTTGACGACCGCGACGGGATCCTCCTTGAGCTCCACCATGACCGTGACCGGACCCTGCTTCTTGAGGATCTCCTTGGCGGTTTCGGCGGAAACCTCGGTCTTGGGGGCCGACTTGATCAGATCGGACATGTTCTGCGGGTCCGCTGTCTCGTCGGCGAAAGCCGTTGCCACTGGGGTGATGAGAGCCAACACCCCGATCATGGCCAATAGTCTGCTACGTCGCACAGCTCTGCCTTTCATAATTGATAGTGCGACCCCGGACGGCACCACAAAAGTAGCGACACATCGTCCGGGTATTTAAGGTAAACCTTAGTTAAACCGGGGCTTTTTGTGAACCCCCGCGTTGGGAATGGTCACGTCACCGCCCTCCCCGCAACTCCTGCTAACCTTCCAGAACGCCGGGGTGCCCCACCGAAAGGGGCTGAGATCAAACTCGTCGAACCTGATGCAGTTCGCACTGACGAAGGGAGCGCCATGAACGTCGCGTCCGTCCTTGCCCAACTCCGCGCCACGACCCCGCTGGTCCATTGCCTGACCAACACCGTGGTGCCGCAGATCACCGCCAACGTCCTGTTGGCCGCCGGCGCCGCGCCCGCGATGATCGACCTCCCGGAGGAGGCGGAGCTCTTCGCCGGGATCGCATCGGCGGTGCTGATCAACGTCGGCAACGGCTCCTCGGAGCAGCACGCGGCGCAGCGTGCTGCCGCGAGCGCCGCCCACGGGGCCGGCACTCCCTGGGTGCTTGATCCGGTCGCGGTCGGTGCACTGCCGGTACGGACCGCCCTGGCCCGAGAACTGCTGACTCTGTCGCCTGCCGCAATCCGGGGCAACGCGTCCGAGATCCTGGGCCTGGCGGGCGCCGGCGCCGGAGGGCGGGGCGTGGACTCAACCGACCCCGTCGAGGCCGCGGTGGAGGCGGCACGAGACCTGGCCGACAAGCACAACACCGTCGTGGCGATCTCCGGGGAGGTCGACGTGGTGGTCAGCACGTCGCGAACCACGCGCATCCACGGCGGCGACCCGCTGATGCCGCTGGTGATCGGCACGGGCTGCTCGCTCGGCGCACTGGTCGCGGCGACACTCGGCGCCACCCGGGAACACCCCTGCCCACACGACGCGGTCGTCGCCGCCCACTCCCTGTTCGCGGCCGCTGGCATCGTGGCGGGTCGCGACGCGAAGGGCCCGGCCAGTTTCGAGATCGCCTGGCGCGACGCCCTGTACGCGCTGACCCCCGACGAGGTCGCTTCCCTGGTCACCGTCGAGGAGGCCTGATGCGGATCGACTGGCGGCTCTACTACGTCACCGACCCCGACCTGTCCGGCGGTCGCGGCCGCGTGGCCCACACCGTGGAACAGGCCGTGCTGGGCGGGGCCACGGTGGTCCAGTTCCGCGACAAGAACGCCGACGACGACACCTTCCGGAAAGGCGTGCTCGCCTGCCGGGAGGCCATCGAGTCCGCCGTGGCCAAGGGTGCGGCCGGAGCGGAGCTGTTCGTCAACGACCGCCTGGGGATCGCGGTGGAGCTGGGCACGCACCTGCACATCGGGCAGTCCGACGGCGACCCCGCGGTGGTCCGCGAGGCTCTCGGTCCGGACCGGTTGCTGGGGGTCTCCGTCAGCTCCCGGGCCGAGCTGGACGCCATCGCTGCCATCGGGTGTGCCGACGTTGTCGGGCTGTCCCCGGTGTGGAGCACCAGCACCAAGACCGACACCGCCCCGGCGCTGGGCCTGGAAGGGGTCCGGGAACTGCTCGCCGCCCGGCCCGCGGGCCTGCCCGCGGTGGCCATCGGGGGAATCAACGCCACCAACGCCGCCGAGGTCATCGCGACCGGGGTAGACGGTATCTGCGTGGTATCCGCGATCGCGGCGGCCACCCGTCCCCGCGAGGCCGCAGCGCGGCTGAAAGAACTCTGGGAGAAACCATGACACCGAGAACTGCACTTTCCATAGCGGGCTCCGACCCGAGCGGTGGCGCCGGGATCCAGGCCGACCTGAAGACCTTCGCGGCCCTCGGGGTGCACGGCATGGCCGCGCTGGCGGGCCTGACGGTTCAAAACACCCAGGGGGTGCGGGCCGCGTCCCCCATCGACCCGGGATTCGTCGTCGCGCAGGTGGAGGCGGTCCTCGACGACATCGAGGTGCACGCCACCAAGCTCGGGATGCTCACGAACGCGAGGATCGCGGAGGCGGTGGCGGACCTGATCGCCGCGCGCCGGGCGGACTTCGGTTTCCTGGTCCTCGATCCCGTGATGGTGGCGACCTCGGGCGACAGGCTCCTGGCCGACGAAGCAGTCGAGGTGGTTCGCACCCGATTGTTGCCGCTGGCCGACCTGATCACCCCGAACGTCCCGGAGACCGCGGTGCTGGCCGGTTCCTCACCTGCGGGTAACAGCTCCGAGCTCCAGGCGCAGGCGGAGCGCATCGTCACGACGGGCGCCCGTGCGGTCCTGGCAAAGGGCGGTCACCTGACCGGCGAGGAGCTGACCGATCTCCTGGTCACGCCGAACGGAACCGCACGGTTCACCGGCGCTCGCGTGAACACCCGCAATACCCATGGCACCGGATGCACCCTCAGTTCCGCGATCGCCGCCACCGCGGCACGCGCCGGAATTGCGCCAGGCGGCACCGTCCCGGAACACGTGGTTGCGGAGGCCCGTGATTTCCTGCACCGCGCCATCCTTGCGGGGGCCGATTGGCAACTCAGTCGCTCCCCCGGGACCGGACACGGCCCGGTGAACCACCTGATCAACCTGAAAGGAGCACAGGCATGACCTGGCGCACACGGGAGTTCAGCGCTTCGGCCTGGGAACACATCGCCGGGATCCGCGAACGCATCGAACAGCTGCCGCTGCTGACCCAGCTGGCCGACGGCACCCTGGAGCCGCGCCGCTTCGTCGAGTACATCGTCCAGGACGACTTCTACCTGCGCGGCTACTCCCGGGCCCTGGCGCTGCTGGCCGCCCGGGCCCCGCACGCCAAGGCCCGGTCCTTCTGGGCACAGAGCGCCGGAGAGGCCGTCGCAGCCGAAAAGCTGATGCACGATGCCCTCCTGAACGACCCCCTGCTGCGTTCCGCCCCGCACGCGGCAGCTCCCTCCCCCACCACCCGCGGCTATGTGAACTTCATCCAGACCGCGGTCGCCTACGATCCCTACCCGGTGGGGGTGGCGGCGGTGCTGCCCTGCTACTGGGTCTACGCACAGGTGGGCCTGGACCTGGCCGAACGGGCCGGGGCGGTGGAGAACCATCCCTACGGAACCTGGGTGGCGGCCTACGCAGACCCGGCCTTCCAGGAAACCACGGCCACCGCCATCGAGCTGCTCGACGAGGCGGCCGAGGCCGCCGACGATGCGACGAGAACGGTCATGCTCGAAACCTTCGCCGACGCCACCCGCTACGAGGAGCTGTTCTGGGAACGCAGTCACTCCCTGGAGACCTGGACCCTGTAGCCGACCCTGCACGGACGCCGCGGCGGATACGGAACACGAACGGGTAACGAATCCGCAGATTCGGATAATCAGAATGGATTTTCCCGCAGAAGAGATATAGATTACGGACAGTTTCCGCACCTGATGCTCCTGCATCCGCACTTAAGGACCCCCCATGGCCCTCCGTGAAATCGGAACCTCCCTGTCCGCCCTGGCGCTCGCCGCGCTACTCACGCTCACCGCCTGCGGCGCAGGCGGCCCGGCGACCTCCTCCGGTTCCGGTTCCGTCCCGGCCGCCTCGCAATCCGGCGCCACGCACGTCGTCGACGACGAGCTGGGGCAGATCACGGTCCCCGCCGAGTCGAAACGGATCGCGACCACCGCCCCGGCCTACACCACCGCCGTCCTGCTGCTGGGCGGCGCCGACAAGCTCGTCGCCCTGGAGGACAACTACGGCAAGAACGAATGGATCAAGGGCAAATACCCGCAGCTGGCGAACCTGCCGGTGGTTTTCTCCGGCAACGAGGTCAACATGGAAGAACTCACGAAACAGGACCCCGACCTCGTGATCTACGCCTCCCGGTACGGGGAGAACAACCTCAAACAGCTCCAGGACCTCGGCATCGCCACCGTGTCCAGCCCCAAGGGCAGCGACAAGCAGGGAAACAAGATCGATCAGCTGCGCGCCCGGCAGGTCTACCTCGGTGAGGTCATCGGCGGTGTGCAACTGGACAAGGCGAAGAAGTACTCGGAGGAGTACCTGGCTATCAGGTCCGAGATCGAGGCGAAGACCGCGAGCATCCCGGAGACGGAACGCCCCACGGTGGTGCAGCTCTCCGGTGCGGGCGACTCCCTCCAGGCCAACAACGGTTCCGCCATCGGGCAGGAGCTCATCACCCTCGCGGGCGGCGTCAACGCCGGCGCCGGGGCCACGGGCGAGTCGAAGGGCCCGTCCGGCCAGACGAAGATCGACCCGGAGCAGCTTCTCAGCTGGAACCCTGAGCTGCTGCTGGTCGACAGCACCAAGATCCGTGACTCCATCAAGTCCGATCCCGTGCTCTCCGGCCTGAAGGCGGTGCAGAACAACAACATCATCGTCATCCCGAACGGCGCCATGGCCTGGGCCTACAATGGCCCCGAGGAATACCTCAACATGTACTTCTTCGCCAAGGCGGTCCATCCGGAGCTGTTCAAGGACGTCGACATGGAGGCCAGGACGAAGGCCTTCTACAAGGAGTACTTCGGTTTCGATCTGACCGACGACGACGTCAAACACCTGTTCAACCTCACTGACGGGCAGGGCGTCGAAGACGTCTTCAGCTTCCAGCGAAGCTGATTCCATGGCGGTCCGGAGGAAGGGCGCCGACCGGGCGGAGGTCCTGGTGTACCGCCAGGGCCGCCGCCCGGTTCCGTTCCCGGTGATTCTCATCCTGGTGCTGGCGGTGCTCGTGATCGCGATCGCGGTCTCCTTCGTGATCGGTCGTTACGCCATCGACCCGTGGCAAGCCATGCGGATCATGGCCTCGAAGTTCTTCACCGTGGAACACACCTGGCGGGAGCTCGACGCGAAGGTGATCTGGGAGGTGCGCTGGCCCAGGACCCTGATGGCCGTGCTGGTCGGGGCGGCGCTGTCCTGCTCCGGCGCGGTCTACCAGGGAGTTTTCCGCAATCCCCTGGTCTCCCCTGACATTCTCGGGGTCTCCGCCGCCGCCTCGTTCGGGGCGGCACTGGCCATCGTGCTGGCGGGGGCCTTCTCGCCGCTGGTTCCCACTCTCGCGTTCGGCATGGGCATCCTGGGGGTGCTGCTGGCCTACGGCCTGGCGAAGGTGCGGGGCATGACCCCGACGATCATGCTGGTGCTGTCCGGGGTGGTGGTCAGCTCAATCTTCAACGCCGGGGTCTCGATCATGAAATACCTGGCGGATCCCGAGAACGACCTGCCGGCCATCACCTTCTGGCTGATGGGTTCCCTGTCCGGGATGCGCTGGGACAACCTGGCCTTCGCGACCCCGATCATCCTGACAGGGCTGGTGGTGGTCATGATCGTCTCGTGGCGGCTGAACCTGCTGACCATGGGCGACTCCGAGGCCCGGTCCCTCGGCGTCAACACCCAGCGGACACGGATGATCGCGATCATCTGCGCCACAGCCATGACCGCGACGGCCGTATCGCAGAGCGGCGCCATCGGCTGGGTGGGGTTGGTGATTCCACACATGGCACGGATCCTCGTCGGCCCCGACCACCGGAAACTGGTGCCCGTGGCGGCCACGCTGGGGGCGGCCTTCCTGTTGATCATCGACGGCCTCACCCGCACCGTCTCCGAGTCCTCCCTGCCGTTGTCGATCCCGATCGCGCTGGTGGGGGCGCCGTTCTTCGCGATGCTGCTGCGCCGTTCCAAGGGGGTGTGGACCCGATGACCTCGGTGCTGCGCGTGACGGACGTCGAGTTCGGGTACCACCCAGGAAAACCGGTCCTGCGGGACATCAGTTTCGAGGTCTCGCCCGGCGAGGTGTTCATCATCCTGGGCGCCAACGGCTGCGGGAAGTCGACGCTGATGCGCACCATCCTGGGGGAACACAAACCCACCTCGGGAAGCATCACCATCGGCGGCGACGAGGTGGCCTCGCTCGGCGTGAAACAACTGGCCCGGCGGGTGGCGATGGTTTTCCAGGACCATTCCGCCCCGTTCCCGTTCACGGTCCTGGACGTGGTGAAGATGGGCCGCACCCCGCATCTGCCGCCGTTCGGTTCCCCCACCCGCAAGGATCAGGCCGTCTGCCTGGAGGCCCTGGATACGGTGGGGTTGCGGGACCTGGCGCTGGAGCCGTACACGCAGCTCTCCGGCGGCGAGCGGCAGCTGATCCTGATAGCCCGTGCCCTGGCCCAACGCACCGATGTGGTGATGATGGACGAACCGACCAGCCATCTCGACTACCGGAACGCCACCACCGTGATCTCAACCGCCCACACCCTCGCCCACGAGCAGGGCAAGGCGGTGGTGATGATCACCCACATGCCCGACCAGGCGTTCTACTACCCGTCACGCACCGCATTGATGAAGAACGGCCATTTCTTCGCCTCCGGTCCGAGCGAGGCCGTGCTGACGAGGGAGAACCTCAGCGAGGTCTACGACATGGACATGCTGGTGCTGACCGCCTCAGACGACGACGGCCACGAATATCTCACCTGCCGTCCCGCCCTGGCAGCCCCGGGGAAGACCTGAGGTTCCTGCTAGATCTCGGTTTCCGTTGCCTCCCCGGAGACCCTATGCAGTTGAGAACCGGTCGGTGCGGTCATCGCCCCGGCGGAACCCGCCACCACATCGACATCGTTCCACTGCATGCGGGCTCTCAGGAACACATTCAGCCCGCTGATACCCAGAGCATCACGCCTCGCTGATTCCCATCCTGAGGATTCGCTGGTGAACCCAGCACAGGGTCCCGCACATCCCACCCGAGACGACCAGAACCACGAGCAGCCCCGGCAGCAGGTCGGCCGCCCGCAGCCCGGGCACTGCCCCGAGCCCGCCGCCCATGGCCAGCATGGCTTCGTGTTCGGACCGCGGCTGCAGGATCTGCCGCGGGATCCGCACGAGCACGCCCGATGCGAACCAGGCACCCCCAGGGGAGCGACTCCTTGAGCGCGGCACCAAGGACCGAGTCGCCGTGGAGCCGGGAGATGGCGTGACGTCTGGTCCGCGAGATCACGAGAGCGGCCGCAACCGAAGCCAACCGGGCCCCGTGACCATCTCGGATGACTCCGGCCTCCTGGGCGAGGGCCAACGGGGCAGAGTTTCCGATTCCACCTCGGCCCCCATCCAACGCAACGCGTCCGCCAGGGCGGGCTCGGCCTCCTGCCGCCCCAGAAGTTGCGTGTGGCGGCGAAGGCGCTGATGTCGCGCCGCAGCTCAGCGGTGCTCCGATCCCCCCGGCCACTCCCTGACGGCAATCGCCTCGTCGCTGGTGAGGGGTAACGCGCTGTTGCGCGACTCCACCGTGAGAGCGGTGAGAACCAAGGTCACGATCCACTACGCGACCAGCAGACACCTCGCGAAGAAGTTCAGCAAGGCGTGGGCCCCTCACCCGGGATCACCACGAGCTCCCTCGTTCCTCGGCCAGCAGGAGTGATCCGTCCTCGTGCGACATCTCTTCTTCCCACCAGTTGTGTCCGGTTTCGGAATGGGCAGGAGGGCCGGGCCCGGTGCGGGCCCGGCCCTCCCTTTGGTCCGGTTCAGTCCTCGCGCTGTTTCAGCACCGCCTTGGCGGCCGCGAAACGGGCGATGGGCACCCGGTACGGGGAGCAGGAGACGTAGTCCAGGCCGACGGACTGGAAGAACTCCACCGAGTCCGGGTCGCCGCCGTGCTCACCGCAGACGCCGGTCTTCAGGTTCGGTTTGATGGAGCGTCCCTTCGCGACACCGATGTCGACCAGCTGGCCAACGCCGGCAACGTCGATGGACTCGAACGGGTTGCGTTCCAGTACCTTGCTCGTGACGTACTGGGTGAGGAAGCCGTTCTCGGCGTCGTCGCGGCTGATGCCGATGCCGGTTTGGGTGAGGTCGTTGGTGCCGAAGCTGAAGAAGTCGGCGTACTCGGCAATCTGGTCCGCCACCAGGGCGGCCCGCGGCAGCTCGATCATGGTACCGACCGTCACATCCAGCTCCTTGCCGGCGGCCTTCAGCTCCTCGGCGACCGTCTTCTCCACGATCTCGCGCTGGATCTCCAGTTCCTTCGACAGGGCCACCAGGGGGATCATGATCTCCACGCCGATCGTCTCGCCCTCGCGTTCCAGCACCGCCAGGGCGGCCCGGATGATGGCTCGGGTCTGCATGGCCGGGATCTCCGGGTAGAGCATCGCCAGGCGGCAGCCACGGGTGCCGAGCATCGGGTTGAGCTCGTGGAGGCGCTTGACCTGGGCGAGGGTGGCGCGGGCGGCCTCCAGCTCGGAGGCGTCGCCGCCCGTCAATTCGAGACGCTGCACCAGCAGCGACTGCTCCACCAGGTTCGGCAGGAACTCGTGCAGCGGCGGGTCGAGGAGCCGGACGGTGACGGGAAGCCCCTTCATCGCGGTGAAGATGCCCTCGAAGTCGGCCTGCTGCATCGGCAGGATCTTCTCGAGCGCATCCGCGCGGGCCTCGTGGGTCTCCGCCAGGATCATGCGACGAACCGCGGGAAGCCGGTCGGCGGCCATGAACATGTGTTCGGTGCGGCACAGCCCGATGCCCTCGGCGCCCAGTTCGCGGGCCTTGGATGCGTCCTCGAAGTTGTCGGCGTTCGCGCGCACCCCGAGTTCGCGAACCTCATCGGCCCACGTGACCACGCGCTGGAAGTCCTCGTTGATGCGCGGCGGGATCAGTTTGATCTCCTGCCCGAACACGTCGCCCGTGGAGCCGTCGAGGGTGATGACCTCGCCCTCCTTGATGACCCGGTCCCCGACGGTGAGGGTGCGGCCCTTGGCGTCGATGTGGATACCGGAGGCGCCCGCGACGCAGGGCTTGCCCATACCGCGCGCCACCACGGCCGCGTGGGAGGTCATGCCGCCGTGGGCGGTGAGCACGCCCTGGGCGACGATCACGCCGTGGATGTCGTCGGGGGTGGTTTCGTAGCGCACCAGCACCACCGCTTCGCCACGCCCGCCGCGCTCCGCGGCGGTATCGGCATCGAAGACCACCTCGCCGACCGCGGCCCCCGGGGATGCGGGAAGGCCCTTGGCGATGGGTTTCTCGCCGTGTGACGGGTCGATGGCGGGATGCAGCAGCTGATCCAGCTGGTCCGGTTCAATGCGCAGCAGCGCCTCCTCCTTGGTGATGACCCCCTCGTCCACCAGATCGGAGGCCACCTTCAGCGCGGCGGCCGCGGTGCGTTTGCCGTTGCGGGTCTGCAGCAGGAACAGCTTGCCATTCTCGACGGTGAACTCCATGTCCTGCATGTCACGGTAGTGGGCCTCCATGCGGTGCATCGTGTCGATGAGCTCGTCGTAGGCCTCGGGCAGCACTTCACGCATCTCCGCGAGCGGCCGCGGGGTGCGAATGCCAGCCACCACGTCCTCGCCCTGGGCGTTGACGAGGAACTCGCCGTAGAGTTCCTTGGCGCCCGTCGACGGGTTGCGGGTGAAGCACACGCCGGTGGCGGAGTCATCACCGCGGTTGCCGAAGACCATCTGCATGACGTTGACGGCGGTGCCGAGGTCGGAGGGAATGTTGTTGGCGCGGCGGTACACCTCGGCGCGGGGGTTCTGCCAGGAACGGAACACCGCGTTCACGGCCCGGTGGAGCTGTTCGACCGGGTCGGAGGTCCACTCGCCACCCAGGTGCTCGTTGCTGATCTCCTTGAAGGTGGCCACCAGCTCCTTCAGGTCCGCAGGTCCCAGGTCGGTGTCGAGCTCGACGCCGCGCTTGCGCTTCAGTTCGGTCAGCGCGTCCTCGTAAGCGTAGGCCGGGACGCCCTCGACCACCTCGCCGTACATCTGAATGAAACGGCGGTAGCAGTCCCACGCGAAACGTTCGTTTCCGGATTCCTCGGCGATGGCCGCCACGGACTCGTCGGAGACACCGAGGTTGAGGATGGTGTCCATCATGCCGGGCATGGAAAACACTGCGCCGGAGCGCACCGAAACCAGCAGCGGATTCTCGGAACCACCGAGTTTGCGTCCCGTGCGTTCCTCCAGCCGGGTCAGGCCTGCGTTGATCTCGTCCGCCAGACCGTCGGGCCATTCGCCGCCCCGGTTCATGGTTTCCACGCAGGCCGTCGTGGTGACGGTGAAGGCGTCGGGGACAGGGACCCCGACCCGGGCCATCTCAGCGACGCCCGCCCCCTTTCCCCCGAGTAGGTTACGCATGGTCGCGTCACCTTCCGAGAGGTCGTAGATGTAGCGTTTCTCGCTCATTCGCGTTTGTCTCCCTTGATCGTTGCGACGGGTCTACCTCGTCCGCCCCAACCTTAGCGGTTTCCCGTGAGGACCCGCCAAAGTGTGCGCAGGATTGAAGCTCTTATGCCCGCTCACTAGGCCTTTGACGCCGTCAAGTCCCCGGGTAAACTCGGTATATGTTGAAACCACTGGTCGGAATTGCTGGCATGCTACTCACCGTGTCCCTGGCCGCATGCGCCGCGGACACCCCCGCCGAGCCCCGGGATCCGGGAACCGAGAAGTCCCCCACCGGGCTCCCCATTGCCACCGCACCCACTGAGATGCCCAGCGCCAGCACCGGCACCACGGGCACGGTGGATCCGCCCGAAACCCATATGGCGGCCATCCGGGCCGACCTCGACGGGCGTGGCGTGAGCGGTTCCGATGCGACGCTGGTGGAAGCCCACAGGAAGACCTGGAATACCGGTGCGCTGGGCTGCCCGCTCCCCGGGGTCAGCTACACCCAGGCCTTGGTCGAAGGCTGGCAGGTTGTGGTCAAGGTCGGGGACAAAACTTACGATTACCGCTTCGGGACAGACGCCACTCCGACGCTGTGCGAGAACAGCATGAACTTCATCGGTATCCCCGCAGAGACTCCCACGGATATCTGAACCGGTAATTCCACAGACTGGGTTACTTGAAGAACCAAGAGGGATGGCCCCCGCTGATGCGGGGGCCATCCCTGTGTTTCGGGTCCGATTCAGAGCATCACCCCAAGTCGCCAGTCTTGGGCAGGCCCGGCTTGAGCGGAGCCCGGGTCGGGACAGGCGAAACCGGAGCGCTCGGGTCACCCGGGGAAGCCGAGCCCGTGGGGTTCGGATTCGTGGGGGTCACCGTCGGGTTCGGAGTCGTGGGGCTCACCGTCGGGCTGGTTCCGCCACCGGTCAACGAACCCGTGACCGCCTCAGGAGTTCCCTGATCGTTGTCGAAGACCACTGCCATCCATCCCAGCGACTTCTGGTCATCAGCCGCAGCCTTGTTGTACGTGACGGACACGTCCTTCGACCCGCCGGCAGGCACCTGGAAGCTCTGGCCGTCGTTGAAGGGGCGGTTTTCCGGATCGTAGGTGGCCATGCCATCGGTGGCGTCCTTCGCCTGGGCGTTGCTGCCATAGGTGACGGCCCCGTACTGGAACTTGCCGGTCACACCGACGCTGGATGCCTTGACCGTGAGGAGCGCGGTGCTGGAATCGCTGGGTGCCAGGGTGTAGCTCCCCGCCGGGACGCCCGTCTTCGTGGCCATGTCGTAGATGAACACCTCGGGAACGCCGTTGTAGACCTTCAAACGCCTCTTCCCGGAGTCGGCGCTGAACACGATGTAATCCGTCTTACCGTCATTGTTGTTGTCGATCGGGATCTGGTAGCTGTTACCGGCCGCGTTCGAGTGGCGCGTGTGACTGTTGATCGCGAAGACCAAGGCCTTCTCGCCGTCGAACGTGGTGGTCGCGACCCCGACGTTGGCGATGTCAACGCCATCGCCCGCTTCGATGGCCTCGGCCGGGAGGTCGCCCTTCGGGTCGGTGGCGCCCCAGTTGAACAGGAACCCGCTGGTGTCGTAGGTGCCGCCCTGGTTCTGGAAGCCGATCTTGGAGGAATCGGAGCTGATCTCACCGGTCACCTTGGTGGTGGAACGGGGAACCATCAGGTAGGGAACGCTCAGCGTCTTGTCACCCGAGGTGAACTGCACGTTGCCCGAGGCCTCGTAGAAGTTCTGGGAGTTCTGGGACTTGAGGCTGCTCGGAACATCCGAGGCCTTCATGGTCAGGGTCACGGTGACATCGGCCGTGCCGCCCGCAGGGACGGTGACCTTGTTGGTGTTGAGTTTCACCTGAGCGGGCAGGCTCTGGCTCGAGGCCTTGACCTCCCCGTTGAAGGTGACCTCCGAGTTCCCCTTGTTCACGAGGGTGATCGTCTTGGTCGCCTCGAAGGAACCGTTGGATTCCTGGTAGCCGAAGCTGAGCAGGGCGTCACGGACGGTCTTGTCCTTCACCTCGTTGGAGTCACCGTACGCGAAGACCTGGGTGGTGGTGGAGTCCACCGGATCCACCAGGCCGCCGCCACGCGTGGGTCCGTAGCCGCTCACCTTGGAGGCGTCGGCCGTCGAGACGATCGCCGCCGAGATCTCCTGGGAGTTCCAGGAGGGATGGGCCTGCTTGGTGAGAGCCGCGACGCCCGTTGCGTGCGGAGCGGCCATGGAGGTGCCGGAAAGAGTGCTGGAATCGTTTCCGGAACCGACCCGGGCCGAGGTGATGGACACGCCGGGGGCAGCCACGCTGGGACGCAGGGCGGAATCACCGCTGCGAGGACCGGCGGAAGTGAAGTCACCGTACTTGGTGAAATCCGGGTTGGGGACCGTGTTCGCTGCGAAGGTCATCTGCTTGCCATCGGTAGCGGCCAGGGCTGCGCCGTCAGAGTGCTTGACGGTGAGGAATGGGATCGTCACGTCCAGCTGCTCCCCGGTGCTCGGGTTGCCGGTGATTTTCCCTTCGTAACTGGCGTAGTCGTCGCTGGAGTTGATCATGACCACGGCAGCTGCCTTGTGCTTCTGCCCAAACACGGCACGGGCCACCCGGGCGCAGTTACCCCGCGCGGTGATCACGATGGAACCCTCAGGCACGTTGGCGTAGTCGGAGTCGGCGCAGCCGAGGGAAACATTGCCCGAGGCGTCCTTCAGCACGTGCACGGGGGCGTCTGCGGGCAGCTTCGCGTCGTTGGCGTTCATGGCCTGAACGGACTTGCCGTCAACGGTGAGCTGAGCACCCGGGTAGTTCTCCATGGGGTTGCTGGCGGCGACGGAGATGACCCCGGCACCGGACGCGGGCGAACCCGTGAGGTAAGGCTGCGAACCGTAGTTGCCGGCCGAGGCCAACACGACGACACCCGCGGCGACGGCATTGGAGGAGGCGATCGCATCGGCGTCGCTGCGCTTGCCGTAGGGCGTGCCAAGCGACATGTTGATCACGTCCATCTTGTTCTTCACGGCCCAGTTGATGGCTTCCGTGGTCATGCTCGTGGACCCCGTGCAACCGAAGACGCGCACCGCGTAGAGCTCGGCCTTGGGGGCGACACCGGGCCCCACCTTGAACTCGTTCTCGTGGGTCTTCTGGTCGTAGGCGCCGGTGTAGGTCTTGCCGTCGGCGAGGACCCCGGCTCCGCCGACGGTGCCGGCGACGTGGGTGCCGTGCCCGGCCCTGGCGCAGTCGATGGGGTTGTCGTCGGGCGTCGGGGTGTTGGTGCCGTTGTACTCGTCACCGACGAGATCCACCCCACCCTTGACGCGCGGGGCGTTGGGGCCGAACCACTCCGAGTTGGGGGTCTTGGTGGCAGACTCTTTGTTGAACGCTTCGACGGTTCCCGGGCCACCGAAGGTCGCGTGGGTGTAGTCGATGCCGGTGTCGATGACGGCGACCTTGACGCCCTCACCGGTGTATCCGGTGGCGCCACCGGCGCCCTCCCACACCTTCGGCGCTCCGATCATCGGGACCCCGTGAACGTTGCTGCGTTCGTAGGTGGGGACGGAATGAATGGCCTTGACCTCAGGGAGGGATTCGAGATTCTTCAACTCGCTGCTGTCGATGGTCACGCGCATGCCGTTGAAGGCGGACTGCATCTTGCTCTCGACAGCACCCCCCTTGGCCTCAATGGTCGTGGCAACTTTGTCCTGGACGCCCGACAGCTCGCTCTCGATCTTCTCCTCCTGGGCGGCGGTGAGCTCACCGCCCTTCTCCGCCTTGACCACTGCGACGGGGTCGTCCTTGAGTTCCACCATGACGGTGACTTTGCCGCTGACGCCGAAGAGTTCCTCAGCTGAATCGGACTGGATCTCCCCGCCCGGGGCCTTGGCGATCAGGTTTGCCAGGCCGCCCTCGCTGCTCGTTTCATCCGCGGTGGCCGTGGACACCGGGAGAACGAGCGCCAGGGCACCCACAGCGGCTAGTAGCTTTCTACTTCGCAAGGTTCTGCCTTTCCTTGTGCGAAGGACCCACCCGGGTCCACAAAGGCCTTCGCTTCCCTTCCCCTCCTCAGATCTCCGCTCCGAGTGGAAACGATGACCGAAAGGCAGACTAGCCTGCCGGTGGATCACCGCCAAACCCCCGCCGGTATCACCAAGGAACCCGGGAACCGATCCCCGGAACATCACGAGGCCCCCGGCGGATTCCGGGGGCCTCGTAGGAAGGAAAAATCAGTTCACGGCGGCAGCCACCCGCCGGCGCATTCCCTCCGCGTACTGGGCCGCTTCCAGGCCGGCCACGAGGTGCCAGACCCCGTCGCCGACCTTGACGGCAGCGGCCAGCCCAGCCCGTTTCAGGGCGTCGGCATCGACCTTGGAGTCGTCGACGACCTCTACCCGCACCCGGGTCTCGGCGATGGCCTCGACGGAACGCACGTTGTCCTCCCCGCCAAGTGCGGTGACCCACTGCTTGGCCTGGTTGGTCTCGACGTCACCGACGACGATCACGCGCGGCTCGACCGCGGCCTCCGCCGGCTCGGCGGCGCGGCGGACGGCGGCCTTCTCCTCGGGGGTGCGGTAGTCGAAGACGAGCACCAGGAAGAAGGTGGTGAAGAATGCGGCCGCGATGGCGATGATGTACAGCAGGGTGGGGGTGAAGATACCGATGGTCAACAGCGATGTGAACGCGAATCCGCCGGCTTCAAGTCCCCCTCCGAAGCCTATGATGATGCCACCAACGGCGCAGCCCGCGAGGATTCTCGGGTAGATCTGCTTGAACCGCAGATGAATGCCATAGAGAGAAGGCTCGGAAATCCCACCCAGCAGGCCGGCCACGAGCGCGCCTGTGGAGGTTTGGCGCATCTGCTGGTCACGCTCCCGCATCGCCAGGATCATGACACCAGCCGTCGCACCGAAGCAGGCGAAGTTCCAGGCGCCCATTGGGCCTTGAATGTAGTCAGAGCCCCTTTCGGAGATGTTGACGATCATGATCGCATTGATCGGCCAGTGCAGGCCGAGCGGCACCATGAACGGGTAGGTCAACGGAATGAGGATGGCGAAGATGAAGGGCCACTGGTTGATCCACTGCAACGCACCTGCCAGACCGGCACCTGCGTACACCCCGACGGGGGCGATCAGGAAGGCAGTGAGAGGCAGCATGATGATGAACGAAAGGAAGGGAACGAAGATCAGCTGCAGGTTCTCGGGGATCAGCTTCTTGAAGAGCTTGTAAAGCGGACCCAGCAGCCCTGCCATGAGCAGCGGCGAGAATACCTGCGATCCGTAGTCGAAGATGGTCAGCGGAACCCCGAAGATATCGATCAGCTTGATGCTCTTACCGAATACCTCCGCATCGTAGGCGGCCACGTTCTTCCCAAGATCAGCGAACCCGGGGAGCATCACCAAGGCCATGATCGAGAAACCGACCCACGGGTCGGCGCCAAGTTTCTTAGATGCGTTGTAGGCCACCATCAGGGGAATGAAGTAGAAGACCGCCTTCCACAACAGATTGACAAAAGCCCAGCTGGGGGGCAGTTGGACCTGCGGGTCGGCCCAGTTGTCGATGACCTTGAACGTCGCCATCAGCGACATGAAGGTGATGATCAATGACGCCCCGAGAAGAGCACCCAGGATCGGGCGGAAGGAATCGGAGAGGAACTCGAAGAAGGAGTCAACCCACGCGAACTTTCCCCGCACTCCCCCGGCCCTGGCCGCGGCCTTGAGCTCCGCGTCGGTGAGCTGGCGTCTGTTGGACATCTCCGGCAGTTCGTTGATCTCGTTGTAGACCGTCTGGACACCACCGCCGATGATGACCTGGTAGCGGTCCCCGGACTGGGGAACCGCCCCCATGACGCCCTTGATGGATTCGACCGTCCCCGTGTCGATCCCGGATGCGTCGACCAGCTGGAAACGCAGCCGCGTGGCACAGTGGGTCAGGGACTGGATGTTCTCGGGTCCGCCGACGGCGGCCACGATCTCGGATGCAGTACTCATGTCGGCCTCTCAGACTTCGTCGACGGGAACCAGGGCCCGGACCTCGGCGGGGGTGGCGCAGTTGACGGCCTTCTCCGCCAGCGCGCGACAGGTGGACAGGTCGTAGGCGCGCACGGCCGCCTTGACCGAGGGGATCGCGGGGATGGAGCAGCTCAGTTCGTCGACCCCGAGGCCGACGAGGATCGGCACCGCCTGCGGGTCGGAGGCGACACCGCCACACACCCCCAGCCACTTCCCGCGTTCGTGGAGAGCCTCGGCGGCCTGCCCGATGAGGGCCAGCACCGCTGGGTTGCAGGGGTCGACCTGGCTGGCGAGTTTGGGATGTCCCCGGTCCATGGCGAGGGTGTAGCTGGTCAGGTCGTTGGTGCCGACGCTGAAGAAGTCGCAGCCGTCTTCGGCCGCGAACTGCCTGGCCATGACCGCCACGGAGGGAACCTCCATCATGATCCCGACGCTCACCCGGTCCCACGCGGCCACCTTGGAGCGTTCCTCGTCGAAGATCTGCTTCGCCCGGCGCCAGTCGTCGATGGTGGCGATCATGGGGAACATCACGTGCAGCTTGGCGCCGGCGTCCGAGGACGCCAGGACCGCGCGGATCTGGGTGCGGAGCACCTCGGGCTGCTCCAGGCCGACCCGGATGCCTCGCACACCGAGGAAGGGATTCTCCTCGGCGGGGATGGGCAGGTACGCCAAGGGTTTGTCGCCGCCGACATCGAGGGTCCGGATCACCAAGGGCTGCCCCGGTTTCAGGGCCTTCGCGCAGTCGGTGTAGATCTGGGTCTGCTCCGCTTCGGTGGGGGCGGTGGAACGCCCCATGAACACGAACTCACTGCGCAGCAGACCGACGCCCTCCGCACCCTTGTCCATGGACGCGACGGCGTCGTCGACACCTCCGATGTTGGCCACCACGGTGACCCGGTGGCCGTCGGTGGTGACGGCGGGTTCGTCCTTGGCGGCCTCCTCGACGGCCTTGCGTTCGGCCATCCGGGCCTGCTTCTCCCGCAGCCGGGCCACTTCCTCGTCGGTGACCCCCGTGCGCAGGGTGCCCTTCGAGCCGTCAAGCACCACGAGGGTGCCGTCGGCGATGTCGAGGGCCCTGGCCTCGATGCCCGCGACGGCGGGGATGTCGAGGGAGCGGGCGATGATCGCCACGTGGGAGGACGCGCCGCCCCCGGTGGTCGCGAAACCGACCACGCGGCTGCGGTCCAGCTGCGCGGTGTCGGAGGGAGTGAGCTCCTCGGCCACGAGAATGGTGTTCTCGGGCAGCTCTCCCTTCTCGGAGCGCTGGCCGGTCAGTTCCTCGAGCACCCGCTGCCCGACGTCGCGCACGTCGTTGGCGCGGCCCGCGAGGATCTCGTTTTTCAACCCCGCGAGCTGGTCCGCGAAGGCGTTGAAGGCGCCGCGCCAGGCGAAGGCCGCTGATTTGCCCTTGTCGATGGCCGAGGCGGCCAGGTCGAGCAGCTCGGGGTCGCCCAGGATCTCCTGGTGGGCCGCGAAGATCGCGGCCTTCTCCTCGGAGGCCTCCTCCGACATCCGTTTCTGCAGGGCGGACAGATCCAGCAGGGCCCGGTCGATGGCGGAGTTCAGCTTGCGCCTCTCCTTGTGCCGGTCCTCGGCGAACTCTTCGACCACGATGTCCTCGTGGTGGAGCTGCACCACGCGACCGATGCCGAGTCCCGGGGACGCGGAAGCACCGAGCAGCAGGTTCCAGTCGCCCGACCGCGGCCCGGCGGTCTCGGCCACCGGTTCCGTGATGGTGGGTATCGGGATGGTGTCCTCCGTGCCGACGACGCCGCCGCTGGGCAGGGTCGGGCAGTCCTCCCCGAGGCCCTCCCGGATGCCCTGGGAGATCGCAGCGACGGCTTCCTTCGCGTCGGTTCCGTGCGCGGTGACGACGACCTTCTCACCGCAGGCAACCGCGAGGCTCATGATCGCGACGATGGACTTGGCGTTGGCGGAGTCGTCGCCGCGGCGCAACTGGATGTCGGAGCGATACTGCTTCGCGAGGGCCACGAGCGTGGCGGTGGGGCGGGCGTGGAGTCCGGTCGGGTTCGGCACCACGAGGGCGTCCGATGCGGCGTCGACGGCGGTTCCCGATTCCTGGGTGGATTCCTCCAGCGATTTGAGTTCGACCACGGCGGCCTCGTCGATTCCACCGCTGACCAGGCCCGTGACCGGGATGATGGCGGAGAGCAACTCGGTGTTGGTGACCACCACCTGGGTCAGCAGCGACTTGGCCTTGCGGCCGACGTCATCAAGGTCGAAGTCGATCAGCAGGTCACCGGCGCCCACCCGCTGCCCCTCGGAGACGTGGGCGCGGAAACCGTCGCCCCCCAACCTGACGGTGTCCAGGCCTATGTGCATCAGAATCTCGAGTCCCTCGGCACTGCGCACGGTTATGGCGTGACGGGAGGGTTGAAGATCCACCACCTCCCCCGGAACCGGCGATGTCAGCCGTCCCTCCAAGGGATCCACGGAGAACCCGTCCCCGACCATTTTCCTGGCGAAGACCGGATCCGGCACGTCCTCGATTGGAACCATGACGCCGGTCAGCGGCGCCCTGAGACTCACCCGCGCGGTCGACTCTGCACTCACAACGGCACTTCCTTTCCGGAGGGGAGGTGTCACTTCGGATTTCGCACCTGCTCCCCAGTGTCCTCAGCAGCCTAGTTGGGTTCAGCCTCAAGCGGAACACCTATTCCTCGATTCGCCGGGATTTGGCGATTCGGCGGATAACCCCCCGCCCGCAGGGGAAGAAGGTTAATTCTTGGTTAACTCTGCACGCTCGCTCCCCGAGGCGAGTTAACTTCAGGCAACGCGAAGGCGCGGAGAATTTGCCGTTTCCCGGAAACTCCTGTACCGGCACCGGCCGTCCCCACGCCTTCCGGCACAACGAAAGGGACAACGACGTGACCGAACCCTCCGCCACCCGACCCGAGGGAGTCCAGTTGCGCGCGCGACGAAGCCCGCGCCTGATCGCCCTGGGTGTGCTCCTCATCGTGCTGGGAGCCCTGGGAGCCGCCGCCCTGTACACGACCGCGACCGGCCACCGGCAGGCCGTCGCGATGGCGAACGACGTGACCCGCGGCCAGGAGATCCGCTCCTCCGACCTGACCGTGCGAGAACTACCGGGGGACCAGGAGGGAGGACTCGACCCACGGGAGATGGATGACCTGATCGGGAAACGGGCCATGTTCGATCTGCCCGCGGGCAGTTTCCCCGCCAAGCGACACGTGGCGGCCCGGTCGTTTCCCGAGGGAAACGTCACGATGGGGCTGAAACTCGGTCCCGGGAGGATGCCCAACGCCCCGCTGGTGCCGGGCCAGAGAATCCAGCTGGTCGATCTCAAGGAAGGCGTCCTGATGGCCGAGGCCGTGGTCGCGGCCCTCCCCGAGAAACTGCCCGACGGGGCCACCTGGCTGCTGGACATCAGCCTCCCGGCTGACAAGGCCCCTTTGATGGCGACCCGCGCCGCAGCGGATCAGGTCGCACTGTTCGTCCTCCAGGAGTCCTGATGTCGGTGACAGTCTTGACGGGCGGGCCGGGAGCCCCCGGAATCACCACGACCGCCCTGGGGTTGACGCTCTGCTGGCCCGGCGATGTGATGCTCTCTGATTGCGACCGCGACCCGGCGCAGGCCATTCCCGCCGGCTACCTCCGCGGCCTCGACCTCGGGGGCAGGGGGTTGGCCGCCCTGGCCCGTCTGCACCGCGAGACCCGGGACATCGGGCCGGAGCTGTCCCGGCAGACCATTGCCCTGACCGAGGGGGACACCACCAGCCGGCGTTTCCTCCCCGGTTTCGCCCAGCCGGGGGCGGTGCGGTTGTTCGATCACATCTGGCCGGAACTCGCGGAGGCCTTCGTGGGCCTGGGCTCCCAGGGAATCGACGTCATCGTGGACGCCGGGAGACTGGGCCGCGACGGCCTTCCCGTCGCGCTGCTGGAAATCGCGGACGCCATCGGTTTCGTGCTGCAGAGCAGCCTGAAGTCGCTGGCCGCGTCGCGCCTGTACCTGCCCCTGCTGGCTGAGCAGGTCAGCACCCTCCCTGCGGATCGCCCGCTGGGGTTGATGCTCGTGGGACCGGATCGCCCCTACTCGGTGCGCGAGATCACCGCACAGTTCGGGATCGACTGCTGGGCCCGGATTCCCTGGGATCCAAAACCCGCCGGGGTGTTGAGCCACGGCCTGACACCGCCCAGGAGGTTCAACAACTCGCCACTCCTCGGCTCGTACCGGGTGGCGGCCCTGCATCTCACGCAGCGACTAGAACGCGCCAGGGCCCTCAGGCGTGAACTGCTCCAAGGCGGTGCCCCGTGATCAGCGATGCCTCGAGACCACCCAGCCTGTCCGGGGCGTTCGCCGCCCTCGCCACCTCCGACTGGCATCCCCGTACGGCACCTCGTCACCGGTTCCTCGAGGAGGAGGAGTGCCAGCCAAGCTCCGATGTCGACTGGCAGCTCGTGGTGTCGCTTCGCAGGCAGGCCGCCGAGCAGATCGGTCAGGCCAGTGAACGCTGGCTGACCGAACACGGCACGGTGATGCCCGAGGACGACCGGAGGGCACAGGGCAGGGCGATCATCCGCGCCGTCGTGCACGCCCACGCCGAACGCCTCAGCAGCGAGGGTGCGGCGCTGTGGCCCATGGAACTGGAAACCGGCTACGCGGAGGCCGTGGCGCAGGCCATCTTCGGCTACGGGAGACTGAGCCCGGTCCTGAGCATCCCGGAGGCCGAGAACATCGAGATCACCGGCTGGGACTCGGTGATGATCCAGTACGGCGACGGGCACCGGGAGTCCCATCCGCCCGTGGCGGACTCCGACGAGGAACTGATCGAGGCCGTCCGGTTCCTCGGGGAGACCGCCAACCCGCCACGTCCCTTCGACGACGCCCACCCGACGATGACCCTGGCGCTCGGCAGCCGTTTCCGGCTGCACGCCATCGGGTTCGGGTTGAGCCACCGGCCCTCTGTCATCATCCGCCAGCACACACTGACCTCGGTGACGTTGAAGGAACTGGCCGACGACGGCATGCTGCCCCTTCCCGTGGCCCGGCTCCTAGCCCAGGCCGTGCTGGCCCGCAAGTCGATAGTGATCTCCGGGGACCAGGGGGCGGGGAAAACCACCCTGCTGCGTGCCCTGATAGCGGAGATCCCACCGAACGAACGGTTCGGGACCCTGGAGACCGACTACGAGTTGCTGACCCATCTGCAACCCGGGCGTCGCAACATGCTGGCCCTCCAGGCGAAAGTGGGTCTCGGGGAACAGCAGGGTGACCGGCACGTCGGGGAGTGGAGCGTGGCGGATCTCATTCCCGAGGCGCTGCGGCAGAACCTGTCCCGGCTGGTGGTCGGGGAGGTCCGGGGCGCCGAGGCGGGGGCGATGTTCGAGGCGATGCAGGCGGGCGCCGGTACCCTGTCGACCACCCACTCGCACTCCGCCGCATCCACCATCGACCGCTTGGCGGCCCGCGTCGCGCTGGGAGGGGTGCTGAGCGTCGAGGAGGCGATGCGGCAGATCGCTCACAACATCAATTTCATCGTCCACGTGACCCTGCGCGACGACACCTGGCGCGGCGGTCTCAGGCGGCGTTTCGTCAGCGAGGTGCGGCAGCTGACCGGGGCCGTCGAGAACAACCGCCCCAGCACCCACCTCGTCTACCGTTCCGATCCGGCTCCGCTGTTCCAGCCGGAGGCGGCGATGTCGGCCGAGCTCTCGGTTTTCCGGAGGGTGTCATGGGACCGCTGATCGCCGCGGGAAGCGGGGCCCTGCTGGTCGCGGGGGTGATCCTGTTGGTGGCGGGGCTGGGACGCCGGATCCCGGATGCCCCGGTGTCCAGGCCGTGGACGGTACGGTTGGTGGCCCGCTGGCGGGCCATGGGTGCGCGACGCCGGCTGTGGGTGGTCCTCTGCGTGGGCGCCGGTGTCGTGACCGGTATCTGGACCGGTTGGCTGGCGGCGGTGGTCCTGATCCCGTTGGTGCTGCTCGGGATCCCCTACCTGTTGAGCGAACCACCGAACCCGGAGGTCGAGATCCTCGCCGCCCTGGACCGCTGGTTGCGTTTCCTCGGGCCCTCGATAGCGACCGGGAAATCGATCCGGGACGCGATCATCACCACCCGGGGTCAGGTTCCCCAGGTGCTGACCACCCCCGTGGCCCGGGTCGTCGCGCGACTCGACCTGGGGTGGACCACCCGGGACGCCCTGATCGCGATGGCCGATGAACTCGAATCCGCCGACGCCGACGGGGTGCTGGCGGCCCTGGCGATCGCTTCCTCGCGGGGCGGGATCGGCGCCCGGGCCATGCTCGCCGCACTGGCGGAGAACACCCAGATGCGGTTGCGCACCCTGCGCGAGATCGCGGCGGAACGAGCCAAACCCCGGGCCGTTGTGCGGCAGATCGTGGGCATCACGCTCGCGATCCTCGTCGCGGTCCGGTGGCTTTCCCCCGGCTATTTCGCCCCATACGGGACACCCACCGGGCAGTTCCTGGCGCTGGCGCTGACCGCCCTCTACGTGGGGGCGCTGTTGATACTGCGTCGCAGGACCCTCCCGAAACCGGCCGCCCGTTTCCTGAGGGGGAACTGAGATGGGAACCCTGGGACCGCTCATGGTGGCGGGAATGGCGATCGGAGCCGGCGCCCTCCTGGTCGTGATCGGTGGCCTGCGAGCCCCCATCCGCCTGGCCGACGCCCTGGCCCTCCTGGACGGGACCGCTCCCGAGGTGCGGGAGACGCATCCGGAGCGGCGGGGATTGGAGGCGGCCGGCGAGTGGCTGCACGGCACCCTCCGGTTGCCGATCACCCGCAATCAGCAGCGGCTTCTCCTGCTGTCGGGAAGAAGCGTCGCCGACTTCTTCGCGGAGAAACTGGTGTTGGCCACGACGGGACTGCTCGCCCCCGCGATCTGGTTCGTCATGCAACTGATCCTGGGGAACCCCATGACACCGGCACCCCTGCTCCTGGGACCGGTTCTGGGAGTCTGCGGTTATTTCCTGGCGGACCTGAGACTTTCCCGGGCATCCCGGCAGGTGCACAGGAGCACCTCCGAGGCGGTTCACACCTTCTTCGACCTGGTCGCCCTGGAGCGTCTGGCCAACGCTTCCGCCACCCAGGCCGTCACCCAGGCGGCAACCATTTCCGACGCGCCGCTGTTCCGCCGCATGGCGGCCGGCCTGGAACGGTGCCGGCTGGAGCAGACCACCCCGTGGCGGGAACTACACCGGATCGCGGACGAGTGGGACGTGCCGGAGCTGGGTGATTTCGCCGACATCATGCGTCTGGAGGAACAGGGGGCGGCACTCGCCGAGACCCTGCAGGCCAGGGTCCGGGAACTCCGGGAGGGGCATCTGGCGAAGCAACGCTCACGGGCCCAGGCGGACACCGAGGCCCTCACCATCTGGATGACCCTGCCCGCGCTGATTCTCGGCCTGGCTTTCATCATCCCACCGCTGTTCATCCTCATCGGCCTTTGAGAACCAGCATGAAAAACCTGTGGAAAACGGAGTTCAGGACACTCCACCGCCCAAAGTGAAACCAGAAAGGGAAGAAGGAACCATGTCCCCCTTGTTGATCCTCCTCCAACAGCAACTACACCTGCTGCTCCCGCCCCGACGGGACGAACGCGGGCTGTCGCAGTCCACGGAGAACGCCATTCTCCTGGCGGGGGCCGTGACCATTGCCCTGCTCGTGGTCAGCGTGATCACGAAATTCGTGGAGGCGAACCTTCCCCACTGACCCATGACCGAACCGTCCGGAAGGAATCCCAGTGTGAGACGAGTCGCAACGGCAATTGCCGCCGCCCTCCTGCTCGTCGTCCTGTTGCTGGGCGTGCCCTGGTTGCTGCTCTGCTGGGGCTGGCCGGCCGAGCTGGCGACGATCAACTGGGGAAGTGTGTTCCTGCGTCCCGATGACGGCCGGATCACGCTGGGGGTGTTGTCACTGGCGGGTTGGCTGGCTTGGGCGATGCTCGCCCTGACCACCGCGGGTGAGTTGTTGCACACCATCTCGCGGGGCCGGATCCGGTTCCGCGTGCCGGGCACGGGCTGGCTCCGTCCCGTCATCGCGTTGCTGGTGACGGCCGCCCTGTCCCCGGTGCTGACCGCGAACGCATTCTCGTCCCCGCCCGATGCGCCGGCGGCAATCACCGCCCCGGCCAAGATCCGGCCCGAGGACTCCGCCACACCACCCCACACCGCCCGGCAGGAACCCACCGGTTGGCGGGAGTACGAGGTACAGCCGGGCGACGAGCTGTGGGACATCGCGGCGCGCGAACTCGGTGCCGGGGAGAGATGGCGCCAGCTGGTGGCCGCGAACCCGGGAATCGACATCGACCATCCCCCTCCCCCGGGAACGATCCTCCGATTGCCCATGACGGTGAGGGTGGAGCGGGGGGATTCCCTCTGGCACCTGGCGGAGCGGCATCTCGGGGATCCCGAACGCTGGCCCGAGCTCCACGAGGCCAACCGGGACCGGATCTCCGATCCCGACGAGATCGACACCGGCTGGGTTCTCACGCTGCCCGGGGCGGACGTGGCCGCCCCGGGCGCGCAGCCGCGTCCCGCCCAGCCGCCCGTCACCGTCGAACCAGCCCCCACACCCGCACCCTCACCGGAAGCAACTCCAACGCCCCCACCCACCCCGTCCCCGGCCGAAGACCCCGGACCGGTGACCAAGGCCCCTTCCGCGGACGAGAACCCCGACCTGTCGGGTTACCTCGGCCCGATCGGGGGCCTGCTGGCGGCGGGGGTCATCACAGGCCTGTCGCTGCGCCGCAGGAACGCCCTGCACGCCCGTCCCCTCGGGCGCCGTTCCATTCCCGTCCCACCCCCTCTGGAACGTTTCTGGACTGCCCTGGGGCGCCGCGGCACACAGCCCCGGACCGATGGCCCCGCCGACCTGTCCCCCACCTCCGTGCTGCTGGGCTGGCGCGGGGAGGAGGAGGTCTGGGTCACCCTGGAGGAGAGCCGCTGCCTGTGGCTCTCCGGGACCCAACCAGACGTCCTGGGAATGGCAGCCGGCACCTGGACCAGCCTGCTGTGTGCGCAGTGGTCGTCCGAGGTCGACGTGGTCGCGGCCCATCCCCGGGAAACCTGGGCGGAGGCCGTCGACGATCCCCGCCTCACGGTTCTCCCGTCCACCGATGAGGCGCTGGCGCAACTGGAGCGGCTCTGCGCCGGCCGCCGCGTGGCGCTCGGCTCGGACCCGCTCACGGCCGCGCGTTCGGATCCGGACCGGGCCACCGGGTTCGCCCCCACCGTGTTCATTTTCTGCGATTCCCTGACCCCCCAGCAGGTGGTCCGCGTCACCCGGGTGCTCGAACTCGGCCGGGTCGGGGTCAGTGTGATGGCCCCGGTCCGGCAACGTCCCCCCGCTCCGGGAAGTCGTCTGGAGTTGCGGGACGCGCAGGCCGCGACGCTGGACTCCGGGGAGGAGTTCGAACCGCAGCTCATCCCGGGACCGGCCCGCCATGCACTGGTCGAGTTGTTCGCATCCTCGATCGCACCGGACTCGGAGCCCGCCCCCTGGTGGCGCGACGATCCCCTTCCCCCCGATGAAAACCCGCTGCCCGGCAGCGGCCCCGTCAAGGATCCACCCATGGCCGCCGAACCTCATTCCCCGACGCTGCTTCTCCTGGGGGAGGTGGACCTGGTGGCCTGCGACGGGCCGCGACCTTCCCGGGCCGCCGGGCGTTGCCTCGAATGCTGCGCCTGGCTGCTCTCCAATCCCGGGGCGACCCCCACCCAGATGCGGGAGTCGCTGATGGTCGCCGAGAGCACCAGGCGCTCGAACATGTCCAGGCTGCGCGGCTGGCTGGGCAGGGGCCCGGAGGGGGAACACCTGCCCGACGCCTACTCCGGGCACATCCGGCTCGCCGCATCAGTCTCGAGCGATTGGGAGAGGTTCCAGTCGCTGCTCGCGGGTGGGGTCAACCGGGCCAGCGATTCGCTGCTGGCCGAGGCGCTGGCGTTGGTCCGGGGAACCCCGTTGGGGAGTTTCGAGTTCCAGTGGAGCTGGGCGGAGCAGATGCGCAGCGACATGGTGAGCATGATCGTCGACGCCGCGGCGGTGCTGGCGGATCGTTGCACGGCCCGCTGGGAACACGAGCTGGCCGACTGGGCCATCTCCCAAGGAGTCCGCGCCGCCGGGGAAGTGGAACCCCTGGTGGTGCGGCGGATCCGGTCGTTCGCCCAGCGCGGCGACCGGGCCGAGGTGGACCGGCAGGTGTTGCAGCTCACGCGGTCGGCACGCGCCTCGGGACGGGATCTCGGGCCGGATTCGGTGCGCATGATCCAAGAGGCCCTCCAGGCCTGCCGTCAGGGACCCCGCAGGCAACGCTCCGGCGTCGGATGACCGCCCCGAGCGAGATCAGATGAGTGCTCCGAGCAGGTGGGGTAGGGCAGCCAGCGCGGCGGCGATCACCACCAGTTCGGTGTCCTTGCGGCTCCACGCGGCCTCCCCGAACCAGGTTCTGGGCCCCGGGGCCGAGTAGCCGCGCGAGTCCATGGCGATCGTCAACCTCCCGGCCTGCCTGACCGACTCCACCAGCAGCACGAGACACAGCGCCCCCCACTCGCGCGCCTTGCTGACCGGGGAACGGCCCGGACCGACACCGCGGACCCGCCGTGCCCGCGAGATCTCCTGCCACAGTTCCGCGAACCCGTCGAGCCGGCGGAGAGCCGCGACCACCGCCAGGACGGGACGCGACGGCATCCGCAGCAGCCTCCCGAGGTGATCCCCGAGGGCCGTGGGTTCCAGGAACGAGGCGGCCACCACACCGGGCAGCACGATGAACGCCACCCGCAGGGCGGCCACCACTGCGGGTTCGACGGCGCGGGGATCGGAGAGCAGCCAGTTGGACCAGGCGATGGATGCGATCGCGATCCCGGGGGCCACCAGCCGCCCGGGCGGGAACCGGAACCGCAGCAGCACCATTCCCGTGACCACCAGGGCGGCCACCCCGATCGCCAGGGGCAGCAGTCCCCCGGCCATGACCCCCGAGGCGGTGAGGATGACCGCCCCGAGCAGCAGGGACAGCGGCCCGGTCCTTTCCAGCAGGCTCCCGGGTGCTGGGCCTTCCCGGGACTCCGGGGAGCGTCCCTCCACGTCCGTGGGTGGTGAGGGCAGGTGAATCCGTCGGTTTGCGAGGCGCGTCAGCGCGGCGTCGTGGGTGGCGACCAGCACCCCGGTGCCGGCTTCCCGGGCCGAGATCAGGACCCCCGTCACCGCGGCCCAGGTCACCCGGTCCAGCCCCACGGTGGGTTCGTCCGCCAGCAGGACCCCGGGTGCGTGGAGCACCGAGGAGACGACGGCCAGGCGTCGCTGTTCCCCACCCGACAGGCTCAACGGTTGGCGGGTCTCCATGCCGTCGAGCCCCACCGCCGCCAGGAGCCGCCGGGCCCGGGCCTCCACGTCCCTCGGATCCCCTCCCAGCACCAGGGCCGTGGCGGTCAGGGAGGACAGCACGGTGTCCCCCACCACCAGGCCCTCCGCGAACTGCGGAACCCAGCCCGCTCTCGACGCGAGCTGCCGCGAGGTGAGGCGCGCCGGATCGTCACCGCCGATCCTCACCTCCCCCGAGGCCACGGGCAGCGTTCCCAGGAGCGCGGCCAGCAGAGTGGACTTGCCCGCTCCGCTGTCGCCGTTGAGAACCACCAGCTCTCCTTGCCGCAGCTCCGCATCGACGTCGTGCAGCACCCGCCTTGGTTCGTCCTCCCGGGTGCTTCTCAAGGTGAGCGGCGGCCTCCGGTCGACCGTGATGCCCCGGGCCCGGGCCACGACCTCCCCCGTTTCCCGGAACGTGTTCCTTCCGAGGTCGACGGCGACGGGTTCCGGGTCGGGCGCCCCCGGGACCCAGAGCCCCAGTTCGAGGAGGCGGGCACCCATGGTCTCCAGGACCTCCCCGAAGGGACCGTCGGCGAGAACGCGTCCCGAGTCGATCACCACCAGCCGCTCCACGATCCCGGCCCAGCCGGAGATGTCGTGATCGGCGACGACCAGGGTGGCGCCGGTGCGGGTGACCACGTCGTTCACCGCCTCCCGCAGCCGGGCGGCCGAGGGGGCGTCGAGCATCGCCCCCGGTTCGTCGAGGAGAAGCACGTCGGGTTTCATGGCCAGCGCCCCCGCCAGCGCCAGTCGCTGGGCCTGCCCGCCCGACAGCGCCGCCGTCGGGTGTCCGGTGCGAAAGGGAAAATCAACCAGTTCCAGCGCTTCGGCGACCCGTCCGCGGATCTCCGCGACCGGCAGGCCGAGGTTCTCCGGCCCGAAGGCGACGTCACGCCCCACGGTCTCGGCGACGATCGAGTCGAAAGGCTGCTGTCCCACCAGGCCGACGTCACCGCGACCCGCGGCCGCCGGGACTCCCCCGACCGTCACCTCGCCCGTGAGCTCCCCCGGGGTGTGATCCTCCAACACCCCGGCGAAGGCCCGCAGCAGGGTGGATTTCCCCGCCCCGCTGACCCCAGCCAACAGGACCCTCTCCCCCGCCCCGATCTCGAGATCCACATCGTTCAGGAGCGGGTGATCGGCGCCCAAGGGCTGCCATGTGAGCGCGACCGCCCGCAGCTGGCCCCGCTCAGCCACGCCGGGCCAGGTGTTCCCGGCCGGCGGGGAAGGCGTTCAGCGCCCCGGTCGCGGCCATCGCCCTGACCAGGGCCCAGCCTCCGAGACCGGAGATCGCGATGCAGGAAACGACGGCGCACCCGAGGGCCACCAGCTTCATGCCGAGGGTGTACTCGCCCTGGTAGACCCACCATTCCCAGCAGCACAGTTCAAGGGCGGCGGAGAGCGTACCGGCCAGCATCGCCACCCAGACGCGGAATCCCCGCCACAGGAAGACCGCGAGGATGATCTCGACCCCGAGCGCCTGCAGCGTTCCTGAGATCATCACGTTCAGCCCCCACTGGTTTCCCAGCAACGCCTCGACGGTGGCGGCCACGATCTCGCAGAGCAGGGCCGCTCCGGGGCGGCGCACCACGAGCCCACCCACGACCGCGGGCAGCACCCACACCCCGAGGGTCAGGCTCGCCAGGGGCGGGAAGACCGTGTTGAGCGCCGCGGACACCGCGGGATACAGCAGCAGATCCCATCCCCAGAACGCGACGCCCAGTGCTACGCCGAGAATGGCGATGGTCACGAGATCCACGGAACGCCACGCGGCGGGTCCTCCCGCCGCCAGCTGTGTCCTCATCGTCCTGGCGGTTCCAGTCATGTCAACTCCTGTGGTCTGCCGGATTGTTCCAGTTTCCTCAGGGAGGTCGCGGCGGGCACGCCCGACGCGACCGGAGATTCCCGACTCCCTACGCCGGTGCTAACCGGTTCAGGTTCGAGGGTCTGCGGTTCCCCGCACTCTCAGCGCAACTGCGCTCCCCTGTCGTATCCAGCGAACATTACCGACTGCGGTTCGTCGGTGCATCTCGAGTACGACCTCCCGAATGGGTGGGACCTCCTATTACGATGGCCCGGTGATGAGAAGGCTGATGACCTGGATGCTGCTGCTGGCAGCCGTGGTCGTCGGCATCGTTGTGCCCCCTTCCCGGGCGGATGGAAACCTCGATGTGAACATCGAGTCGCTCTCCCCGCAGCTGCTGGACCGTTCGCAGCCGGATCAGCGCATAACGATGACCGGGACGGTGCGCAACAACACCAACCAGGCCGTGGAAAACGCCAGCGTCCATTTCTGGCGATCGACCAGAGCGATCACGGAACATGACGAACTTGAGCAGGCGCTCACCTCCGAGCCCTCACAGTCTCCGGGGAGACGGGTCACGAACTCCAAGGAGAACTATCAGGAACTGGGTGAACTGGCCCCGGGCGCCTCGGTGAAGTTCACGGTGAGCGCGACCATCGGTGAACTCACCTTGTCGTCGAGGACGGATTCCGTCCACATGCTCGGTGTCCAGATCCGTTCCAACTCCCCCAAGCAGGATCCCGTGACGGTGGGCCGGGGCAGGGTGTTCGCCGTAGCCGCCAAGAAACCTTTACAGGTTTCAACCGTCGTGAAGCTCGCCACCCGGCCAACCCTGCTGGACGGCACGGACTTCCAGGACAACTCCCTCGAATCCGGGCTCGTGGGGGAACTGTCCGATTTGTTGACGGCCGCTGAGAAACCGGGGGTCTACACGCTGCTGGATCCGTCCCTGCTGGTCGAGGCCCAGGCGCTGGCCGGGGAACACACCGTCGCCGGTCAGGCTGCCCCCCCGAGCGAGACCGCGGGCAATTTCGTGAAACGAATCAACAATCTGATCAGCACGGGTAGGGTGATGCGGCTGCCGTTCGGGAACCCCAACCTGGCGCGGTTGCACGCCGCCGGGGACCTGAACGGTTTCGAGGCCGCCCTGGAATGGTCCGAAACCGCCTTGAAGGCCGCGGACCTGGGCGCCATCGCCGACGCGCCCCTAGCCGCTGACCTGGGCGGGAACGACTCCCAGGATTTGACGTTGACGCTGGCCCTCCACGGTTTCCGGAAGGTTTTCGGGAACAACTTCACATCCAGCGGGGAGATAACCACCACGGACCACAGCGTCAAGGCCCACGCCCTGCGCGTGTCCCCCCTGGACCTGCCCGGTATCGGCCCCGGAAGTACCTTGACGGATGCGCAGATCTCCGGGCGCCGGCTGGCCGAGGAGTTGCTGGGCGGGTCGCCGGCGATTCACATGGTTCGTGAGGCCGCGAACATCAGCCGCGCGGACCTCCTGGCCGGTTCCGAGACCACCGCTCCCCTCCCCGAACCCAGCGATCAGGCGCGTTATGAAACCCCGGCGGAACAGATCACCCCGTGGCCCGGGCTGCGTTCCCAGGTGCAGGGCATCTTCGACTCCACCCAGCTCCTGGAGGAACTGACGGGAACCGACCGCACCGCGCTGAACGCGGCCACTGCCGCGCGGGCCTTCAACAGCGCCTTCCATTCCGAGCAGGAAGCCATGGAATTCGTCAGCGCCACCCCCAGCGAGAAACTGGCCCCCTCCACAATCCGGTTGAGCGCCGCCAGCCAGTTCGTGATGGGCTCCGATACCAACAACTTCCCTGTGACGATCAGCAATCCGCTTCCCATCACCGTCAAGGTGCGGGTGCGGTTCGTCAGCGATTCCCCCAACCGGATCCGGGTCGCCCCCTCCGAGCTGGTGACCCTCGGCCCCGGCGAGCACCGAACGGTCAGCGTCTCCCCGTCGACCACGTCCAACGGGGTCGTGACGGTGCGGGCCCAGCTGACGACGGAGCAGGGAACCGCGTTCGGATCGGTGGTGCCGGTGGAGATCACGGCCACCGGCCTCGGGCGAGTCGGCTGGATCATCATAGTCATCTCGGGTGCAGTAGTGGTCGGAGGCACATTCCTGCGTATCAGGGCGGTGCAGAGGGAACGAGCCAGGGAGAGTCGTGAGCAGTAATGCCGGTAGCGGTGTGAGCAGCAGCCGCAAATTGCTTTCCGCGAGCGCCCTGATGGCGGCGGGAACTCTGGTTTCCCGGGGCCTCGGGATCCTGCGGACGATGCTGGTGGCCTTCATCCTGGGCAACGGCACCAGGCAGGCCGACATCCTGTCGCTGGCCAGCACGATCTCCAACGGCATGTACATCCTGTTCGTGGGTGGTGCGGTCAACACGGTCCTGGTGCCGCAGATCGTGCGCGCCATCCGTCACGACGAGGACGGCGGCGAGGCCTTCACGAACCGGGTCATGACCGCATTCATGCTGGCCATCAGCGTGGTGACCGTGGTCCTGACCTTCGCGGCCCCGCTGATCACCTTCCTCTACTCGTCGGATTCCTGGCGCGCCCCAGACCTGGAGAGCCAGTACGCCTCGATGGTGGCTTTGACCTACTGCACCCTCCCCCAGATCTTCTTCTACGGCGTCTACACGATGCTGGGACAGGTGCTCAATGCCCGGGACCAGTTCGGCCCCATGATGTGGGCGCCGATCGCCAACAACATCATCTCGATCATCGTGCTGGGTTTCTACCTGGTGATCTGGGGCGCAGGAGGGGATCATTCGGGCGCTTTCACCACTGAGCAGATACTGCTGCTGGGCGTCGGTTCCACGCTCGGGATCGCCGCCCAGGCGTTGGTGCTGATCCCGTTCGTGAAGAAGGTGGGATTCCGGTTCCGGCCGCGTTTCGACCTCCGGGGAGCGGGACTGGGCAAAACCTTCCAGCTGGCCAAGTGGACCCTTGGTTTCGTGCTCATCAACCAGGCCGTGCTGATGCTGGTAAACCGCCTGGCCACATCCGCCACGGCCGCAGGGTCCGGAGGTGGCTCCAACGTCTACGGCAACGCCAGCCTGATCTGGATGATGCCGCACTCCCTGATCACGGTCTCGTTGGCCACCGCGATGCTGCCCAACGCATCCCGGCTGGCCGCGGAGGGGGACCTTGAGGGCGTCGCGGCCGAGGCGCGCAAAACCACGCGGCTGTCGTTGATGGCCCTGGTGCCCGCCTCAATGGTTTTCCTGGCGCTCTCCGAGCCGATGGCGATCCTGCTGTTCGGTCATGGCCAGGGCAGCCGCGACGCCAACCTGATCGCCCTGGCGCTGGGGGCCTTCGCCCTGGGCACGGTGCCGTTCACCGTGCAGTTCATCTGTCTGCGCACCTTCTACGCGCTGGAGGACACCCGCACCCCGTTCCTGCTTCAACTCGTGATAGGTGGCGTGAACGCAGTAGGGGCGCTGCTGCTGGTGTACCTGATGAACAACCCCGACCTGACCGCGGCGGCGCTCGCCGGGTCCTATTCCCTCGCCTATCTGGTGGGGGTCCAGCTCAGCTGGCGCCAACTCAAACGGAAGATACCCCACCTGAACGGCCGGGATCTCCTGATGCACGTCGCCCGCCTGGGCATCGGGGCGGGCAGCGGTGCCCTGGTGGCATGGCTCCTGTCCAATCTGATCCTAGGTGCTCTCCCCGGTGGGATCGTCGGCCCGTTGCTGGCGTTGTGCCTGGGTGGCGGCATCATCGGGGCTAGTTTCCTGGCAGTGGGCAAGGTGTTGAAGGTCCGGGAACTCGCCAGCCTCGGCGAGATGATCCGTTCCCGTCTCGGACGGGGCAAGGCCTCCGGACCCGCGGGTGGCGAGGAACCCCGGAAGGAACCGTCGCTCCCGCAAATCCCCACCATCGGAGCGGAACCCGCCACCGCGGCCGCCCTGGTGGACGATCTCATGCCGACGGGCCTGCACACCATCATCGCCGATGGCACCTTCAACGGCTGGAATGCTGCCCGCATACCGGAGGAGTCCATGGCCGCGGCCCTCGAACTGCCGAGCCTGGTGGGCAACCTCACCCCGGAATCCACCGACGACGTCCTGGACACCCGGATCACCCCCGCCGTGCGGGACGACACCCCGCCGACCGCCTCCCCCACTTCCCCGGCTGCCACGAGCATGCAGGCCCAGATCGTGGGACCGGGCGAGCCCTCGATGTTCACCGGGTCTGACGAAATAACCGCGGGACAGCGGCTGATGAGCACCGGTGACCTGCTCTCCACGCGATTCCGCATCGAGGAGCTGTTCACGGTACGGGAAGGCATCGAGACCTGGCGCGCCCACGACCTGGTGCTCTCCCGCGACGTCGTGGCGCACGTCATCCCCGGTGACAGCCCGTACACCGCGGACCTGCTGCAGGCGGCCCGGAAGGGCGCGATTGCCACCGATTCCCGTTTCCTGCGGGTGCTGGACGCGGTCAGCCTGGACAACGACCCGCGCGGGATCGGTGGCTACATCGTCTGCGAGTACGCGCACGGCAGTTCCCTGACCAACCTGCTGAAACACGGCCCGCTCAGCGCCCTGGAGGCCGCCTGGGTGGTTCGGGAGCTGGCGGATGCCCTCACCTCGCTGCACGGCCAGGGACTGTTCCATGAACAGCTGATCCCCGACAACGTGGTGATCACGACCCTCGGGGCCGTGAAACTGGTCGGTTTCGGGATCGAGGCCGGTTTCCACCCGAACTCATCCGTGAAATGGAGCGACCGTGAGGCCGCCGACGTACGGGGACTCGCCAGCCTGTTGTACGCGATGCTGGTTCTGCGCTGGCCGGGTGGGGAGGCCTGGGGTCTTCCCGCTGCCCCGGTCGTCGGGGGCGAGATCGCCCCGATGAGCTCCGTGGCCCCGGGGGTCTCACCGGCCCTGGACCGCATCTGCGCGGCGGCCCTGACCCGGCAGACGGCGGCGTCGGAGAGCCGGATCACTACCGCCTCCCAGCTGGCCTCGGCGCTCGCCTCGGTGCTGGGAACCGCGGATGCATCCCCCGATCTGGAGGCCCGGGTCAGGCAGCCGCAGAACCCCATCCCGGCCCACCTGCGACCCACCCCCCTGGATTCCATGCCGGCCCCCGTGGTTCCCGATTCCGCCGCGACACAGGTGCAGCTGGCGGTGACCCGGCAGCCCCGCCAGCGGGTGGTGGAGACCAGCGCCGTGGAGGAGGTCAAGTCCGCCAAGAACACCTACGAGGGCAGGCCCCTGCTGTGGGTGGTGCTGGTGGCGGCGGTCGCCACCCTCGTGATCTCCTTGATCGTGGTCGCGATCAACAGCCTCGGCCCGAGGCCGGAGGCAACCGGATCCGGTCCACCCACCCCCACGGCCAGCGAATCGCAGGAAGCCCCATCGGCAGGCACCGTCATTCCCGTGGCCAGCGTCACCGATTTCGATCCCCGGGCCGACAACGGCAACGGCGAGGAACACCCGGACCAGGTGAACAACGCCATCGACGGCGACCCCAGCACGGGCTGGTCCACCATGCAGTACCTGAACAACCCACAGCTGGGTGGTTTGAAGCCCGGCGTCGGCCTGGTGCTCGACCTCGGGAAACCCGTCAAGCTCGGGGAGGTCGAGGTGACCTTCGCCGCGGCCGGCGAAACCGTCGAGCTGCGGGTCCCGGAGAAGGAGGCCACGGACAGGGCCCCCATGGATCGCCAGGCACAGTGGAAGACGGTGGCGACGGTCGAGAACACCTCGGAGCAGGCCGTCCTGAAACCCACCGAGGAGGTCACCAGCCGCTACGTGCTGGTCTACCTCACCAAACTGCCGGAGGTGTCGAGGTCCCGTTACGTGGGTACCGTGAACGAGATCGTCGTCAAACAGGGGTGAGGCCACAGCCGGCACGGAACTGACCGTGTCCGCTACGGTTTCCCCATGACCGACGGCAACCTGGAGATCCACGTGCTGGCCGACTCGACCGGGGAGACCGCGGTGCGGCTTGCCCGGGCCGCCCGCGCCCAGTTCCCGGACGCGCACTTCGAGATCATCAGACACCCCCGGCTGGGAAAGCTGGATTCCATGATGAAGGCCCTGGGCACCCTGAAGGAGCGAGCGAACCAGCCGATCGCCGTGTTCTTCACCCTGGTCAATGCCGAGCTGCGGAGCCTGGTGATCAACGCCTGCGAGGATCTCGCGATCCCCTACACCGACCTGATGGGCGACGCCCTGGTCGCCCTGGAGCGGATCTCCGGTCACACCGCCGACGAGGTTCCCATGCGTCCCGTGGGGGTGGAGGCCGACTACTTCGTTCGGATCTCAGCGATGGAGTTCGCGATCCGCAACGACGACGGAGCCATGCCGGCCGCGCTCCGGGAGTGCGACATCTGCCTGATCGGGGCGTCGCGTTCCGGCAAGACCCCCCTGTCGATCTACTTGGGATACCTGGGCTACAAGACGGTCAACGTTCCCCTGGTTCCTGGTATCCGGCCGCCCGAGGAGCTGTTCGGGATCGACCGGTGGCGCATCGTCGGGTTGACGATAGACGCCGAACGGTTGCTGCAGATCCGGTCGCGCCGCGTGCAGGGATTGGGTGGTTTCGGCACCCGCGACGGCTACGCGGATCTGGGGCAGATCCTCGACGAGCTGGACGAGGTGGGCGCCATTCAGCGGCGGCTGGGGGCACCGATCGTCGATACCACGGGTCTCGCCCTGGAAGAGGCCGCAGCGCGGATCATCGACATCGTCGACGAACGCGCCCGGAGGGCGGGCTCCCGTCTCCGCCGGCCTGCGGGACAGCTGCGCATCGCCCCCTGATCGAAACGTGAATCCAGTCCCCTGATCCGAGGCGGCATCGCGACCACCACGCGCCACGCCCTTCTCCTGCCGGCCTTTGGCCGGGCCCGGAGAGGTTGTGGGATGGCTTGGTCAGATGCCTTCGTGGGCGTAGCTGCGGGGATCGTTGATGGGTTCGATGTGCCCGGTGACGTTCATCCGCGGGAACTCGGCGACGATCTCGTCGGAGAGGTCTTCCAAGAAATCGTGGCCCTGTTTGACGCTCCAGTCGTCCGGGACGAGCAGGTGGAAGTCCATGAACTGCCGGGTCCCGGAGACCCGGGTGCGCATCTGGTGGAAGGCGACCCCGGCCCCGGTCCTGCTGGTCAGGATCACGCGCAGCCGTTCGTTGTCCTCCTCCGGCAGGGACGCGTCCATCAGTCCCTCGGTCGATTCCTTCACCAAACCGTAGCCGGTGAACAGGATGTTGACGCCCACCGCGATGGCGATCACCGGGTCGAGCCATCCCCAGCCGCTCACCCACACCAGCGCTATCCCCACCAACACACCGGCCGAGGTCCACACGTCGGTCATCAGGTGTTTGCCGTCGGCCCTGAGTGTGATGGAGTGGTGGCGTTTCCCGGCCCTGATCAGCACGAGCGCCACGGCGCCGTTGAGGACGGAGGCGGCCACGGAGATCATCAATCCGACCCCAACCGATTCGAGGGGCTGGGGGGAGAGAAGCCGCTGGATCGCGAGGACGACGATGGAGATCGCGGCGACGAAGATCATCACGCCCTCCACGGCCGCCGAGAAATACTCGGCCTTGGTGTGGCCGAAGTTGTGGCTGGCGTCGGCAGGCCTCGCCGCCACTTTCAGCACGATCAACGCCACGATGGCGGCGACCAGGTTCACCAAGGACTCAGCGGCATCGGCCAACAGCCCAACGGATCCGGTGACCAGCCAGGCCCCCGCCTTCAGGACAATGGTGGCGAGGGCCGTGGCCACCGCCAGCCAGCCGTAGCGGCTCAGGTCCGGGGCAGCGGCGGATTGTTGAGGATTTGGCGACACATTCTCATGTTCAGTCTTCGCCGGGACGGAATCAACCCCTGGAAGGATCCACTTGCCTACGTCGTCCCGACCAGGGGCGGGTGGGGTTCGATCCAGGTGCGGGCGCCGTCGGTGACCCAGCGGGTGGCGTGCCCGAGATGCCCGGCCGGCAGGTATCCGGCCCTGAGATCCGCGACGGACACCGGCAGCGCGCCGGTCAGGTCCGCGACCTCCGGGATCAGGTCGGTGATCACGGCCGCCAACGGCATCGTCAGACTCTTCCGGTTGGCGACCAGCGTCGCCAACACATCCTCGTCCATTCCCCGCGCCACCAGCACGAGCGGTTGGTGCCGGGAGATGGGGATCATCAGCTCCCGCATGGTCACGCCCGTGCCGTCGATGACCAGCACGTTGGCGTCCTTGAGGTCGACGCGGCCGTTCACGTCGGCGAACCCGGGATCGGCGAGTCCGATCTCCAGCCGTTCGCCTCTCGGTTCGGTCCTGAGGACCGGGCGCCGGACTCCCGGAGCGGGTAGGCCGTCGATCTCCGACTGGGTCAGATACCCGGGATTCCCCTCCCCCGGGCCTCGCGCAGGCTCCCCTTCCACCCGGCGTCGGCGTTTCACATCCAACCAGACGGCCAGAATCAGCAACGGCACTCCGATCGCCAACGCCCACAGCAATCCGCCCAGTTCACCCATGTCCCCCAGACTGCCATGTGGACCAAGCAGAGGCAGTGTGGCTAAACTGTGTCCGCCCCTATAGCTCAGCTGGCAGAGCAGTGGACTTTTAATCCATGGGTCGCGGGTTCGATCCCCGCTGGGGGCACAAGGAAACTCTGCAGAGTGGCGTCAGTTCCCACCTCTACGATTCCCGCTCTGTGGTCATTCTCTCCGAGAACGCTGTGACGATGTCGCCGACTCCGGCGAGGAAGCGGGTGATCATCTTCACCTGTTCCACGGGCCACCCCGAGACGTGTTCGGCCAGCTCCTCATTGACGCGGAAGTAAACCTCGATGAGCCGGTCAACCCCGACGGCATGAATGCGCACCGACCGGCGATCAGCAGGATCCGGACGCCGCTCGATCCAACCGTCTCCTTCGAGCCGGGCCAGGATTCCGGTCATCGTCGCCACGTGCGTCCTCGTGCGACGCGCCAACTCCGTCGGAGTCCGTGGCCCCTCTTGGTTCAGCGCGTCAAGCACGGCGAAATCGCTGTCCTTGAGCCCCAATGCCTCACCGACGACACGGTTGCTCGCCGCGAACGCACTGTTCAGCCTCCGCAGGGCGAGGATCATCTGATTGACCGGATCATCAGTCGGCGCGGTTCCATCCACAGCTGCACACTCCTCACGACGCGGGACACGGAGTCATTCCCGCACACCACACCCGGAACGGCAACCACTCCGGGAGCGGATCTGCCGGCGTGGCGTTTGCACTCCACGATTCTACGACCAACATATATTATGAGTTTCATATCAATTGGGTGCGGCTCTGCCCGGTGTGCGTACCGCGACAGTCCGCAGTGTTTAAGGAGGAACCCGTGATGCAGGCAGTTCAGTACGAACGTTTCGGCTCCCCAGAGGTGCTGAAGATGGTGGATGTCGCCACGCCGGTCCCCGGCCGGGGCGAGATCCGGGTGACGGTCAGGGCCGCGGGTCTGAATCCGCTGGACTGGAAGGTCTTCGGCGGAATGACCGGTGGCGATCCGTCGCAGCTACCACAGGGCGTGGGACGCGACTATTCGGGCGTCGTCGACGCCACGGGCGAGGGCGTAACAGATTTCACGGCCGGGGACGCGGTCCTCGGAACCGTGCGGGGCGCTCCCGGCCTCGGAATGACCAGCGGATCCCTGGCAGAGGAACTCGTGGTCCCGGCAGACTGGGTGGTTCACAAGCCCGATGCCCTCGGTTTCACCGAGGCCGCCGCGCTCGGTGTCGCATCCCAAGCTGCTGCTGGCGCCCTTCGTACCCTCGGGCTCTCGGCCGGCGATGCAATCGTCATCAGTGGAGCCTCCGGCGGGGTCGGTTCCCTTGCCGTGCAGCTCGCGGTTCACCGCGGCGCCACCGTCATCGGCATCGCCGGCGAGCAGAATCTGGATCACGTCCGCTCCCTCGGCGCAATTCCTGTCGCCTACGGCGAGAACCTGGAATCCCGGGTGCTCTCGGCGACCCCGGCACCGGTGACCAGGTTCCTGGACTGCCACGGCACCGGGTACATAGACCTGGCCCTGGGGATCGGGCTGGCACCCGACGCTATCGCCACCCTGGTTCCCTCGCCGGAAGCCATCGCAAACGGGGTGCTGGTGACCGGTTCGCGCGACTCCCTGCCCGACGACCTCCCCCATGTGGCCGACCTCGTGTCGAGGGGGGCCATCAAGGTGCACGTGGCCCACGCGTACCCCTTTGAGATCGAGGATGTGCGGGAGGCCTACACCGAGCTGAGAAAAGGTCACGTCCGCGGGAAACTGGTCGTCTCCCTCTCCTGAGAAGCGCACTTCACCACCGTTTGCCCCATCCTTCCTCCTCACGGTTCGCCTGAATGCCATGTCCCGGGTGCCCGAGCTCTGCTTGTTCGTATTGCGCAATGCACTGTTGTCGTGGGTAAACGAATGAATCAGGGACGCGAGGTCTCGGATACCCGGGCTCAGGCGTGAGCGGATGAGGCCGAAACGGGCTACGACAAAGTTGCAGAAACGCTGGGGGTGTCCATCCCGGGCAGGAAACCCCCTCCCGGGTAGCACCGACCCGAGTTCTCCGACGAGGAACTGGCCAAGCTGATGACACGCGCCGAACACGAAGACCTGGACCGATCTCCACCACGACCCGGGCCGCCGCACACGACTGGGCCCGCACGTGATCGTCGCACCCTGGACGATTCACCGCGACGGTGTCCCCGGGTATCCCGGGATCAGCTCGAATTTCCTGGTGCGCAGCCTGAGGACGCTGAATCCCCATGCCGCCAGGAAGCACAGCACCACGGTGACGGCGAAGTGCCCGAGCCCGTCGGACAGGCTGTTGGTGGTGGGAGCGTCGAGGGCGTAACCGGTCAACTCGCGGGTGGACCACAAAGGCATGAGCCCGGCGTAGGAGCTGTCGGGATCGACGAGCAGCTGGACGGCCATCAGGGCCAGCAACGCGAGGGCACCCTCGAGTTCCCTGACGATCACCAGGCTCACCACCGCACCCAACGGCGCCCCGATGAGCACGGTCACGACCAGCAGCAGCACACCGTCCATACCCGGGGCAGGTCGTCCAGGGTGAGGGCAACGACCCCGAAGTAGATCACGGCCAGACCCAGCCCGACGGCTAGCACGGCCGTCAGCCGTCCGGCGAAGAGCGACGAGGGCGAGGCGCCTGCCACCACCAGTCGCCTGTCGAGGTTGCGTGCGGCGATGAAGGTGAACAGCGACAGGGTCGCCACGGCCCAGCCGATCCCGATCGACAGGAACCGGATCGCCTGCCAGTGCACGTCGATGCGCACCAGGTAGAAGGCCAGCGGGAGCAGCAGGATGAAAACCAGGGCCGTGAGGCGCCGGCTCATTTCCTGCAGGCTGGTGACGAACACGGCCCGGATCATCACAGGTCCTCCCTCGGGTGAAGCTCGATGACGTGGTCGATGTCGTCGAGGTCGTGCAGCATGTGCGTGATCATGAGGATCCCGGCCCCGCGGTCGCGCCAGCGCAGCAGCTGGCTGCGGAAGATCAGGTAGGAGTCCTCGTCGAATCCCTGGTAGGGCTCGTCGAGCAGGATGAGATCGGGGCCGTCCAGCTCGGCCAGCACCACGTTGAGTTTCTGCCGGGTGCCGCCCGAGAGGCGCGAGGCCACGATGCCGCGGCGCGGCCGCCAGCCGAGCAGGGACGCGAGCCTGCGTCCCGTCCCCCGGGCCTTCCGGGCTCCCATGCGACTGGCGGCCCCGAAGAGACGGAAGTGTTCGTCCGGGGTCAGCAGCGGGGCGACCCCGTCCAGTCGCGGGGCGTAACCGATGCGCGGGACCCGCGAGTCAGGCCGGTCATGACACGAAATCAGCACGACTGCGAGAAAGGCACCGGTAACGCCAGGAGCATCCCGACCTCCCCGAGGCAGACCGCCCCCCGTTCCGTCACGGGGACGAGCACAACGGGGCGCATACAATCCACAAAGTTGCAGACCCAGACCAGTGGAACACGGACAGTAGACAGGGGATTCATGACTCGCACCATCCTCATTGTCGGCGCCACCGGCAGCATCGGTCTCCACGCCGCCCGGAGGGCCCTCGCGGCCGGGTACCGGACCTGCGCGCTGGTGCGCGACCGCATCCGGGCCGCAAGGCTCCTGCCCACCGGAACCACGTTGCTCGTCGGCGACGCCACCGACACGCCGACGGTGGCGAACGCCGTCGAGGACGTCGACGCGGTCGTCTTCACGCACGGCTCCCACGGTGGGGAGGGCGAAGCCGAGAGCATCGACTACGGCATAGTCAGCACCGTTTTGGGCGCGTTGAGGAATCCCGATGTTCACGTGTCCCTGATGACGACGATCGGGATAACCGTCCACGACAGCCTCTACAACCGCGCGACGCAGGCATACGACTGGAAACGCCGCTCCGAACGGCTGGTGCGCCGCAGCGGCCACCCGTACACGATCGTCCGGCCGGGTTGGTTCGGACACAACAAACCCGACCAGCGGAAACTGGTCTTCCTCCAGGGCGACACCCGCCGGGTCAGGAGATCCAGCGACGGGGCCATCGCCCGCGACGAGATCGCCCGCGTTCTCATCGACGCCATAGCGATCCCCGAGGCCGCCTACACCACCTTGGAGCTCGTCTCCGAACGCGGCCCCGAACAGCCCGACCTCGTGCCCCTCTTCGCAGCCCTGGAACACGACGAACCCGGCACCCATGACGCAATCCTCGACCCGGACACGCTGCCCCTGTCCGCGGAACCGCCCGCGGTACTGGAGCAGCTCGAGGCCATCGGCCAGGTCACGGCGCCTCACGCCTCGACGTTGGCTTCCCGCACCTCGGGAGCGAACTGATCCAGCCAATTCAGCATCGTCCGCAACGCTAGGCCGAGATTCCCGAGCTGGCAGTGATTGCCGGCCGGTCCTGCCGGGGTGAAATGGTCTCGTGCGGCATCATCGGCCAGGACCGGCCTCGGATCGCGGACTCGACCCCGGCGCGAGCCGGCTCAGAGAAGGCTGATTTGAGCGAGGGCGTGAACCTTGGCGATGCCCGGGGCGGTCTCGCCCCAGACTATGAGTTCACGCCATCAAGAGTGCGCCCCACACCCTCGGGAACCTAGTGCCGCCATTCCCACAGGACGTGTCCGCTCGCGTTCTTGATGACGAGCGAGGGGGTCCCGGCGATGTCGATCGCGACATCCAGGTGGTTGCTTCCGTCTCTCGCGGCTGCGCGGTAGGTGTAGCGGGTGTTCTCCAGGTGCAGGGGCGTCGTGGTGGCGGTGACGAGCCAGGGATTGCGGCGCCGCAGCCCGATGAGGTCCTGGTGGGCGCGATGGACGTTCTGGCCCCAATCGGCCAGCTCCGAGGGGGTGTCGGGGAAGGCCGGCCGGATGGCGTCGTCCCCGCCGGTCCGTTCTTCCTTGATGCCGGTGAATCCCTGCTCGTCACCGTAGTAGATCGAGGGAATCCCCCCAAGGGTGAGCAGAATCGCCAAGACCATGACCGCCCCGTCGGACCCGATGACGCTGGCGATGCGGGTCACGTCGTGGTTGCCGATGAAGGTGTTCGGCGTGAAGTGGGCGAGGAAGCCGTTGTGGCGGTTCAGCGCCCAGTCCAGTTCGAAGAAGTTGCGGTCCTTGATGCTGGACCAGATGGCCTTCCACAGCTCGTACTGGGTGGTCGCATCGAGGCCGGAGGATGCGACGAACCGGGAGTGGTCGCCGTGGATCACCTCCCCGAGGAACCAGGCATTCGGATGGCGGTCCCGGATGGCGGGAATCACGCGCGCCCAGAAGCCCGTGTCCACGGAATAGGCGGCGTCGAGCCGCCACCCGTCGATTCCCCGGGCGAGCCAGTGCTCCATGACAGCGGTCACGTACTGGACGGCCCGCTCGGAGGCATGGTTGAGACGAACCAGCGAGGCGTGTCCCTCGAAAACGCGCGGGGCAGGACCGCCGGGCGCGTTCCAGTCGATGTCGAACAGATCGGCGGTTGGCCCGCCCGGGCCCTCGTCGAGGGCGCGGATCACGTCGGGATGCTGCGCACCGACGTGACTGAAAACCCCGTCCAGCAGGAGCCGCAGCCCGCGCTGCGAGCAGGCGGCCACGAGCGCGTCGAAGTCCTCCTCGCCTCCCAGGCGGGGATCGATGCGGAACTGGTCGACCGTGTCGTAGCCGTGGGTCTGGGACGCGAAGACCGGCCCCAGCAGCAACCCGGACGTTCCCAGCTCGATGGCGTAGTCCAGCCAGCCCATCAGCCTGCGCAGGCGCGGGGCCGGCGTCGGTTCCGGGTCCCGGATCGGCGCTCCGCAGAACCCGAGTGGGTAGACCTGCCACCAGATCGCGTGCTCCACCCAATCCATCACAACCTCCTATTGAACTGCATTCACTAGCGTTTAATGACTGTAGTTCACTAGCGGTAGGATGGCAACATGGCACGGACCGATCGCAGGCCTCGACGCAGGCTCGACCCCGATTCGCGCCGCGCCGCTATCCTGGAGGCCGCGGCGGCGGCGTTCGCCGCCCATCCCTACGCAGAGGTCACCATCTCCTCCATCGCGGCGGAGGCGTGCTCCTCGAACGCGCTGGTCTACCGCTATTTCGCGAACAAGGAGGACCTCTACGCGGAAGTCGTGCGGGTGGCCATCGCCGACCTCCTCACCAGACAGGCGGAGGCACTCGATGCTCTTCCCGACGGGGTACCGGTGCGCGACCGCATCCGGGCCGCCACCATGGTCTACCTGGACCACATCGCCACGCATCCCGACGCCTGGGCCATGCCCATGCACCGGCCCGGGGGAGAACCGGCCGCGGTCGCCGAGTTGCGGGCCCGGACCCGCTGCGACTACGTGAAGCGTCTCCAGGATCTTCTGGTCCCCAGCACCCAGGCGCGTCACGACTACGCCCTTTGGGGCTATTTCGGTTTCATCGACGCGGCCGCCCTGCGATGGGTCGGCAAGGGCTGCCCGGAGGAGGACCGGTGGGCCCTCATCGACGCCGCTCTCGGCGCCCTGGAGGGAGCTCTCGGCGACTGGGCCGCTTGATCCCGGTCCTAGTCCTCCAGCAGGTCGTGGACCACGACCGAGAACTCTCCCCTGCCGATCGCCTCCGTCAACGCGTCGACCTCCGGGGTCAGGACCCGGTCCTGACCCAGCGGCGTGACCCGCGTCCGGAGCTGCTCGTGGATGAGCGCCGATCCCGTTCCCAGCGGCAGTCCCCGCATTCGCTCCTCCAGCAGGTGAATGCCCTGCCCGCTGATGACGAACAGGACCGCCAGGAGCTGGTCGAAGCGACGGCTGTTGGCCCGCAGACCGTTGACCGCGGCCATCGCCATGGTGTGGAAATCCTCCTGGCCGCCCTTGAGAGGGAAGGACAGGGCCCCGACGGGGTTCGCGAGCAGCTGGATCTCGGGGATCAGGGCGGCCGCGCTGGTGTGCAGCAGAAGCATGCCGGAATTGATCCCAACCTCCCCTCCGCTCAGTCCGGCAGGAAGTCCGTGGCTCCAGCCGTCGTGCAGCAGCCGTGCCGCCAGGTCCTTGGTCAGCACCGCCAGCCGCGCCAGGCAGCTGTTCACTGACTGCGCCGCGTGCCCCAGCACCGTCGCATCCCAGTTGCCGCCGGAGAGGAACTCGTGGCCCTCGCCCGTGTAGTTGGGGATCAGCAGTGGGTTGCAGGTCGACGAGTTTGCCTCGCGGGTGACGTCCTCCCGGGCCCGTTCCAGTTCCCGCAGGATGATGCCGATCTGGTGCGGCACCGACCGGATCGAGGTTGAATCCTGGATGCGCGGAGCGGTCTCGCCCGCGCGGCGCCTGCCCTCGTTCGTCGTCCACTGGCTGTCGCCGATGAGTCGCAGGATCAGGTCGTTGGCCTGCATCTCCCAGGGCATGTGGCGTTCGGCGTGGATCCGCGGGTCGAAGGCGTTTCGTTCCACCCGCGCCGCCTCACAGAACAGCGCGAACGCACCCAGGAAGGTCTCGACCTGCCGGTAGACCTCCTCGACGGCCAACGCCAGGTGGGCCGTCAGCACCGCCGACCCCGAGATCAGCGCGATCGCCTCCCCCGGGGCCAGCTGGAACTCGACGTCTCGCCCCATGGCCGCCCACGCCTGCGGCGCGCAGCGTTCCTCGCCGTCGTCGCCTCGCACCCTTCCCGCGACGTCCCCGGTCAGCGCAAGCCCGGCGGCCGCCATGGGTTGGAGGTCTCCGGTGCCCATCGAACCGGTGCCGGGCATCACCGGTACGAGCCCCAGGTTGACGGCGTCGTTCATTCGCTCGACCAGTTCGGGACGGGCCCCGGAGGTGCCCCTGGCGAGGCAGTTCGCGCGGATGATCAGGGCCAGTCGCGACACCCGGCGCGGCAGCTCCTCACCCAGACCGGTGCTGTGCGAACGCAGCACGTTGACCTGGAACCGGAGTTGTTCCTCGGGTTCCAGCCGCCGGTCCTTGAACGGCCCGAGCGCCTGGTTCCAGCCGTAGGCCCTCATCCCGGGGTTCGACTCCAGGATCTCCAGCCCCGCCTCCCGGGCGCGCAGCATCTGGCCGCGGGAGACGGGATCCAGTTCGACCTCCACGCGTTCGGCCTTCAGGGCCGAGGCCAGGTCACGCCAGGTCAGGGAGGCGCCGTTGAGGGTCAGCCGGAGCGGTCCGTTCCCGGTCCGGGGCCGTTCCTCGGAGTTCTCACGCCTGTGCACGGGTCCCGCCATCCGGGGTTTCCCGGCGTTCCGGAAGGTATTTCAGGAACTCGATGCCCATGATGTCCTCGCACTCCCCGACGGCGACGCGGTCCACCGCCGACGACGACAGCGGCAGTTTCGTGGCGTCCACCTTCACCAGGGCCACATCACACCCCTCGGCGGCGTCCTTCACGGCCAACGGCAGCCCGTTGTCCTTCCGGAGGATGAAGATGGTGTCCGGGTAGGTGGCCACACGTCCGGAGGGGCCGTCGATGGCCATGTATTCGTTGAGGTAGGGGACGGTGTGTTCGCCGATCCGGAAGGTGCCGTGGTCCCAGCCTCCCCTGGTGACCAGGTCGACCTCGTGGGTGAGCGGCCCCTCGTCGACGATCTCGCCGCCGAGGAAATCCACCACCGTCCCGGTGACGCGTTTCCCTGCCCGGGACCTGCCTGCCCCGGCCTCCTCCATGGCCCTGCCCAGGTCGAGGGCTAGGGAGATCACGCCCAGCGCGGCGTGTTCCCTCACCCAGCCCAGTTCGACGGGGTTGCGGGCCGAGGCGATGAATCCCCCGGAGCGCACCGAGATGTCGCGCAGCACGTCGTCGCAGGTGTCGACGCGGCCGATGTTGATGCTCAGGAGGTGCCCGTGGCGGGCCCGGTTGCCGCCGGAAACCACCTGGATGGTTTCGTATCCCTCTCGGGTGGTGAGCCCGAGGGAGCCGAGTTTCCCGGTGGGATGGGCGCGCACGTCGCCGGCCGCGTCCAGGACCTTCACGCCGAGCGCCGACGACTGGATCCAGCCGTTGAGGGTGGTGGAGTAGCCGTTCTGCCCGGTTATGACGGCGGCGATGGGGTGGGGGGACAGTTCGATCAGTTTCCGCAGCGCGTCGACGTAGTCGATGGGCCGGATCTCCCAGTCGGGGGCTGCCGGGGCGCCGATCGCGGTGACGGTGGCCACCCAGGAGTCCTCCGGCAGCTCGTCGACGCCGGCCAGCACGGGACGGTTGAGGGTGGTGGCCATCCGTCCCATCAGTTCGCCGTGGTCCTGCCAGCCCCCGCCGCCGCAGGCGAAGACGCCCCCGCCGAGAACGGCCCAGCGGGCATCATCCATGGTCAGTTCACGCATGTCGGTTTCCTTCCGGGTCGGTCCGGGTCAGTTCCGGATCAGGTTGAGGGGCGTGCCGTGCGCGCCGGGTTCGTGGGATCGTTTCACCGCGTCGAGGGCGTCCTCGTAGCCCGCGGTGGCGTGGCGGATGACCCCGAGTCCGGAGTCGAGGTCGAGGGCCTGGCGCAGCCTGGTGGCCGCTGCCCCGGTGCCGTCGGCGACTACGGTGACCCCCGCCGACTGCATCCATCCGGAGTAGCCGCCGCCCCCGGAGTGCACCGCCACCAGGTCGGCCCCGCCGGCGGCCAGCAGCATGGCGTCGAGGATGGGCCAGTCCGTCACGCCGTCGGAGTCGTCGCGCATGCCCTCGGTGCCGATCCTGGGGTGGGTCATGCCTGCCGCATCCAGGTGGTCGCGGCTGAAGGCGACCGGTGCGCTGATCCGTCCGTCGGCGACGGCCTCGTTGACTGCGAGGGCCAGGGCCGAGCGTTCCCCGTATCCGAGCCAGCAGGACCGGGCGGGCAGGCCCTGGGCGGGGATGTGGTGGCGCGCCAGGTCGATCCACCGGGCGATCTCGGGGCGTTCGGGAAACATCGTCGCCGCCAGGTCGTCGACCACCGTGAGGTCGTTGTCGTCGCCGGAGAGGATCATCCACCGGAAAGGTCCGATGCCACGGCTGAACAGCGGCCGCAGATAGCCCTCCATGAAACCGGGGATCTCCGCGAAAACCCGCTGCCTCTCGGCCTCGCCGAGGACGTGGGAGGCCTGCACCCTGAGGTTGTTGCCGTTCTCGAACACCACCGATCCGCGCTGCCCCAGGGCGAGCATGGCCCGCACCTGGGCGGCCATGGAGGCGCGGGCGTCGCGTTCCACCTTTTCCGGGTCGGTTTCACGGGCCTCGGCCCACGACTCGAGGGTGTAGCCGGATGGCAGGTAACCGTAGCGGGCATCGTGGGCGGCGGTCTGGTCGGTCACGACATCGGGGCGTGCGCCGCTGGCCACCACGGCGGGGAACACGTCGGCGGCGTTGCCCAGCAGCCCGACGGCGACGGGCCGTCGTTCGGTGATCGCCGCGGAGATCGTCGCCAGGGCACCGTCGAGGTCGTCGATCACCAGGTCGATGCCGCCGGCAGCCCTGAGCTTCGCGAGTTTCGCGGGATCGGCCTCCACCACCAAGGTGGACAGCTCCAGCATCCGCGCCGAGATCGGCTGGGAGGAGCCCATGCCGCCCAGCCCCGCGGTGAGCACCCAGCGGTGCGGGGCGGCGGGCTCCCGGAAGTGCTTTTCCAGGGCGGCGCGCAACAACTCGTAGGTGCCTCCCAGCACCCCCTGCCTGCCGATGTACTGCCAGGCGGCGGCCGTCAACCCACCCCAGATCGTCTTGTGTTCCGCCAGGCGGGAATAGAACCTCTCCTCGGTGGCCCAGTTCCCCACGGTGTTGTTCACCGCTGAGACCACCATCGGGGCGGCGGTGTGGGTGTTCAGCACCGCCACGGGCCTTCCGGTCTGGAGCACCAGGGTCTGGTCCTCCCCTAGGTGTTGCAGGGCATCGACGATCCGCCGGTAGGCGTCCCAGTCCTTCGCGGCCTTCCCGATGGATGCGTAGACCACCAGCTCCTCGGGTCTCTCACCCACCTCGAGGACGTTCTCCAGCAGGCGGAGCAGCGCCTCGGCCCGCCAGTTCCGACAGCGCAGCTCGGTTCCCCTGCGGGCCGTGACGGTCATTGCTGTTCCTTTCGTTCAGTACGTGAGGGCCACGTCCACACCCCTCCTGAGACCGACGAGGGTCAGGGGGTTGGTGTCGGAGTGGAGGGTGCAGTTGGGTGCCACTATCAGGCGGTCGCCCGCGGCGCGGCGTGCCTGGAGGACGTGTGCGGCCGCCTCGCTGGGGGTCCAGTAGAGGCTGGTGAGCTCGTCGATCCCGACCATCGGCACCCAGCCGTAGCGGCTCGTGGCCTCGGGAATGGTCGGGGCCGATGACGTGTCGGACCAGCTCAGTACCTCGACAGGGTAGTCGGCGATCAGCTCCGGGTCGGCGTCCTCGCCGTGCAGGTGCGCGATTCGCACCAGCGACGGAGCGGCGGCCAGCACCTGGATGTCGTAGGGGGCAACCCAGTCGCGGAACTGTTCGGGGGTCAGTCCGAAGCTGGTGGCGTCCCTGCTGGCCCCGTTGACGGCGACGAACAATGCATCGACGCCGAACCCGTCCAGCCCGGCCGCGTAGCGCGCCAGGGCGTCGGCGACCCGGGAGATGGTGCGGTGCGCGAGAGCCGGATCCACCTTGAAGTACTCGATGACGCTGCCGCCGAGGGCCCTGACGAGGGCCTGGGTGGGTGAGAACACCGTCTCGATGACGGCGGCCTCGGGGGCGGCGGCGCGGATCAGTTCCAACACCTCGTGTTGCCTGGCGTGGCTGTCGAGCAGCACCCCGGGATCGGCCAGGACGTCATCGAGCTGCGCGGGGTCGGTGATCTCCTCGAGCCCCTCGGGCAGGTCGATGCGGTAGTCGTGCATGACCTTGATGAAGTCCCAGTCGTAGTCGCGGTAGAACCTCAGGTGGGCCTCGGCCACCTGCTGCGGACTCCATCTCGCCGATCCGTAGTGCACCCAGGCCCCGACCGGGGGACGGTCGGTGGTTCCGCCCCGGGCGGCGGTCAGGAATCGGTCACGTTTGGTCGTCATCGTCGTCTCCGTTTCGTGTGGTGCGCCCCAGGTAGGCCTCCTGGACGCGTGGGTTGTCCAACAGTTCTCCGGCCGGTCCTTCGAGCACGAGGTTCCCTGTGGCCAGCACGTAGCCGTGGTGGGCGATGCTGAGGGCCAGTTCCGCCTGCTGTTCGACCATGAGCACGGCCAGCCCCAGGTCGGTGTTCAACGCGGCGATGGTTTCGAGTACCTCGTCCACGAGACGAGGCGACAGGCCCATGGTCGGTTCGTCCATGCAGATCAGCCGGGGACGGCTCATGAGGGCCCGGGCGAAGGCGAGCATCTGCTGTTCCCCACCCGACATGGTCCCGGCCGCTTGGCGCCGCCGCTGCCCCAGACGGGGGAAACGGTCGTACTGGGCCGCCAGGTCGTCGCGGATGCCGGTTTTGTCGCGCCGCGTGTAGGCGCCCAGCAGGAGGTTCTCCTCCACGCTCATGGGCGCGAAGATGCGGCGCGCCTCCGGTACCGAGGCGATGCCCGAGGCCACCCTGCGTGAGGTCGGCCAGGTGGTGATGTCCTTGCCGTCCAGCAGCACCCTGCCCGTATCGGGGCGCACGAGCCCCAGGATGGTTTTCATGGTGGTGGACTTGCCCGATGCGTTGCCGCCGAGCAGCGAGACGATCCGCCCCTTGGGGACCGCCAGGTTCACGCCGTTCAGTGCCCTGGCCTGCCCGTAACTGACCTCCACTGCCTGCAATTCCAGAAGCGTCTCAGTCATCGTCCTCTCCTCCCCGGTCCTTCCGGGCCCGTTCCTCGCGGGCGCGACGGCGGGCGTCCTCAGGCCTGCCGAGGTAGGCCTCGATGACGGCCGGATCGTTCCTGACCTGTTCGGGTGGTCCCGAGGCGATCACGTGGCCGTCGTCCATCACCAGCACGTGGTCGGACAGCGTCATGACCAGGTCGAGTTTGTGTTCCACCAGCAGGATCGACTGCCCCGCAGCCTTCAGCCGGAGGAGCTGTTCCAGCATCTCGGCGGTCTCCGACTGGTTCATTCCCGCGGTCGGCTCATCGAGGACCAATAGAGTCGGCCGTCCCGCAAGGGAGCGGGCGATCTCGGTGCGCCGCCGGTTCGCGTAGCTGAGGGTGTATGCGAGGTCCTCGGTTCGGTTGCCGAGACGTTCCGGGAACCTGTCGATCTCGGCCGCCACGCGCCGCTCGATTTCCTTTCGTTCCTTCCCGGTTCCGGGCAGGGGCAGCAGCGCCGCCAGCACCTCTCCCAGCAGCGGCAACCAGCCCAGGAACCACCGCAGGACGGGGATCTCCGCCAGGCGTTTCAGGGGCCGGTGGGCCCTCAATTCGCGGTGCAGTCCAACGGAGATGTTCTCCGCGACGGTCAGGTTCCCGAAGACGCGGCCGTTCTGGAAGGTCCGCAGCACCCCGGCCGTCGCTACCTGCTCGGGATGGCGGGCCGTCACCACGTGGCCGCGGATCGCTATTTTCCCGGAGTTTGGCCGCAGCACCCCCGTCACCAGGTTGAGGGTGGTGGTCTTGCCGGAGCCGTTGGGGCCGATGATCGCCACCGTCTGTCCCGGGGCCACCTCCAGGTCGACGCCGGCGACGGCGTGCACCCCCTCGAAGTGGCGGTGCAGACCGGTTGCCTTCAGCACGGGTGTGGTTGGTGTGGTCATCATGCGCTCCTCGTCCACAGGCCCTGGGGCAGGAAACGGATGATCGCGATCACGACGATCCCGTACAGCAGGATGCGCACGTCGGGGGCCAGGCGCAGCGCCTCGGGCAACCCGACCAGGGCCAGGGACCCGAGCACCGCCCCGAAGGGGGAGTTGATCCCGCCCAGCACGACGATCGTCAGCACCAGCACGGACATCTGGACGGTGAACACCGTCGGATCGAGGTAGTTGTACTGGTGCGCCAGCAGCGCCCCCGCCATCCCGGCGAAGAAGGCGGCCAGCGCGTAGGCGAGCGCCTTGTAGCCGCGGGTGCGCAACCCTAGGGAACGCGACGCGATCTCGTCGGAGCCGACGGCCGCCAGGACGTTGCCCAGGTGCGAGGAGCGGATCCTGAACACCACGACCAACGTGACCGCCAACACCACCAGGTCGAGCTGGTAGTGGTCCTCGGCAACCAGCAGCCGCAACCCGAGGATCTCCGGGGCGGGGATGCCGGAGAGCCCGTAGGCGCCCTTGGTGACCGCGTCCCAGCCGCGGATCACCGACAGCACGATGTAGCCGAGGGCCAGGGTCGCCATGGACACGTAGTGACCGCCGAGTCTCCAGATCGGCAGGGTCACCAGGGTGGCCAGCACCGCCGCGATCACCCCGGCCAGCAACAGGGCCACCAGGAAGGGCAGGTTCAGGCGCATCACCAGCAGCGCCGAGGCGTAGGCGCCGATGGCCACGGGCGCAGCCTGTCCCAGAGAGACCTGCCCGGTCGACCCGGCCAGCAACGTCATGGGGACCGCGATGATGGCGTAGATCGCCACCTGGGTGCCGACGGAACTGAGCACCGGACCGCCCAGCAGCGGCACCGCCAGGCCCGCGACCAGGGCGAGCAGCACCCAGTGCCACCACGCCAGCCTGGGTGGGCGGCCGGCCCCGAGGAAGGTGCCGGTCATGGGTTCGGATGAGACGGCGTGCCGGGAACCGAACAGCCCGTGGGGTCGCAGCAGCAGCACCAGCAGGAAGGCGCCGAAGATGAACAGGTCCCGGAAGCTGCCGCCGAACTGGTAAATACCGAGCGCCTCCAGCAGGCCGATCACGAAACCACCGGCCACGGCGCCGACGATGGATCCCAGGCCGCCGACCGCGGCGGCGATGAAACCGACGGTTCCGGTGAAGGAGGCCGAATAAGGCGAGATTACGCCGGCGTACATGCCGAAGAAGATTCCCCCCACCCCGCCGAGACAGGAGGCCAGCAGGAAGGACAGGTTCTGGACCCTCGTCACGGGAATCCCCATCTGGCGGGCGGCGTCCGGGTCAGCCGCGGTGGCCCGCACGGCCATGCCGTCGCGCCCGAACCGCAGCCACGCCCACAGGGCGAGCATCGCAGCGATGGTGAAACCGAGGGCGACGGCGTCGGAGGTGCCGAGCCTGACCCCGCCGACGGGCAGGTCGTCGGTCGGCAGCGGGGCCGGGTATTCGCGGGTGTCGGCCCTGAACAGGATCTGGCTCAGGTTGTCGAGCACCATGGAGGCCGCGAAGGTGGCGAGCAGCGCGGCGATCGGGGGTGCCTTGATCAGCGGGCGCACCGTCGTGAGGTTGATGATCCAGCCGATCAGGGCGCTGGATGCGGCCACGGCCAGCAGCGCCAGCCACCACGGCCACCCGCACACGCCGATGAACCACCAGCCGAGCATCGCACCAAAACCGACGATTGAGCCCTGGGCGAAGTTGACCACGCCCGTGACGCCGAAGATCAGGGAGATGCCGACAGCGACCAGCGCGTAGACGTTGCCGTGGACGAGCCCCGAGACGATCGTGTCGATCATGAGGCCTCCGCCGGCACGTAGACTCCGTTCTTGACGGTGACGGGCAGGAGCGTGACGTCACCGGGGCGACGGTCCGCGGAGAACTCGAACTCCCCGAACTGCACGGTCTTCCACCTGCCGCCGTCGGAGAGGGCCTTGAAGACGCCCTCACGGGTCGCGCCGCCGCGGCGGACCGCCTCGATCAGCACGTTGAGGGCGTCGTAGGCGTAGGCGGAGAAGGTACTCGGGTCGTGCCCGAACCTGTCCTTGAACCGTTTGTTGAAGTCGACCACCGCCGGTGAGTCATTGCCAATCAGGAAGTTCTCGATGATGATCGTTCCCTCGGCAGCGGATCCTGCGGCCTCCAGGAACTGCGGAGTGTTCTGGCCGCCGAAGAACTGGCCCGTGAACCCGATCTCCCGCAGCTGCCGCACGATGCGCGCGCCGTCGGGTCCGTAGCCGAGGTGGACGACGGCCTGCGGTCCGGCGTCGCGGGCCTTGATCAGGACGGGCCGGTAGTCCTCGGAGTCGGGTTGGATGGGTGACTCGTATGCGATCTCCAGTCCGGCCTCCGCCGCGGCCGCCTTGAAGATGTCGAAGGAGTTCTTGCCCCAGTCGCTCTCGAGGTAGACCACGGAGATCCTCTGGTAGCTGCCCGCGATCCACTGGGCGGCGCGGGTCTGGTAGAACTCCTGGGTCAGGGAGGTGGACCACATGTGGTCGCCGCCCTTGGTGAAGTCGGGGTTGGAGTTGGTGAAACCGAACTGCACGAGCCCCGCCTGCTGGTAGGTGGCCGAAGCGGCCATCGAGGCTCCGGAGGAGAAGTCCCCCAGCTCCGCGATGACGGCGGCGTCTGCGACGAACTTCTGCGCGATCGGCACCGATTGTTTCGGATCGGACTGGGAATCCTCCCATTTCAGTTCCACCTTGCGGCCGTCCACTCCCCCGGCGGCGTTGAGTTCTTCGAGGGCCAGGTCGAAGCCCTCCTGCCAGTACTGGCCGTACTCGGCGCTGGCCCCGGTTCTCGGCCCCGAAACCCCGAGGACGATGGATCCACCCTGATCGGCGGAGCCGCTCCCGGAGGCGCCGGCCCGGGAAAGAGCGCTGCAAGCACTCAACGCGGCAAATGCGGGAATGGCCCCGACAAAGGCACGGCGAGAAAGGTTTTTGGGCATGGCGATACTCATTTCTGGGCAGGGTTGAACACCGCCGGAAATGGGCGGTGAATTGGAAAGCGAAAACCGAACGGCGAACCGTTTCAGGAGGATTGATTCAGCCACCCCGGACATCGAGGAGGGGCGACGAGCCGACCGCGTTCAGGCGGCCTCCGGGCTCAAGAAGCCAAGCCGAGAAGGATCAACAGGGACAACAGCACGTGCGGGCAGGGCGAGGCGTGACCCGGCTGGTCAGGATCGCTGCGTGCTGCATGGTTGCTCCCATGGTCGATGGATTGTCTCCAACCTATGTCCTTGATGACCCGGTGTCAATTCATTCCAGAATCTGAGAAATCGCGCCGGCGATGGTCGGCCCGGCCCGGATTCCGTCGCGTCATTGTCAATCGGAGAATGCCCCGCGCAACGCCGACGGCGATGGTCTTACCTCGCCAGCCCGACCACCCTGCGAGCGAATGCGCACGCCTCCTCCACTCCGAGTGGTTCGGCGAGGATGGCGGCACGGTAGACGAGCCCACCGATGACGGCGTCCGCCACAACCTCCGGGTCGATCGAGTCGCGGATCTCCCCCCTGCGCATCGCGTCCTCCAGGAGGGTGATGCCCCGGGAGCGGATGGGGTCGATGATGCGCCGACGGTAGGCCGCGCGCAGCTGCGCGTCGGCGTGACCGTGAAGGTCGAGGGCGACGGCCAGGAGTGACGTCCCGCCGCCGACGAGGGCCCCGTACCCGGTACGGATCATCCGGTCCAGGTCCGTCCCCAGGTTTCCCGTCGGCTCGATGTCCCGTTGCCCGAGGGCGTGTTCCATGGCCGCGACCACCAGGTGGGTGAGCGTCGGCCAGCGGCGGTAGACCGTGGTCTTGGCCACCCCGGAACGCTCTGCCACGTCGTTGATCCGCAGCCCCTGGTAGCCGCGCTCCCCAAGCAGCGCGACGGTGGCACCCAGCACCGCATCGTTCACCGCGGCGTTGCGCGGCCGCCCAGTCTCTCCCGCCATGCCCCGATTCTCCCACCCAGACTTTCGCTACCAGTGGTAGCGTAATTTGTGGAAGGAGGACATCATGAAACGAAACAACCGGATCCGCCGGGCCTGCGTCGGGTTGTTCGCGGCCTGGGCCCTGCACGACGCCGAGGAGTACCTCACCATGGCGCCCACCTCCCGGGAGGTTTTCTCCGGTCTCCCGGAGCAGCTGCCGATCCCAGAGGAGTTCCGCGAACGCGGCATCTCCCAGGTCCACGTCAACCTGGCCATGTCCGCCATGGGCGCCGTGGTCGCCGCTTCCGCAGCCTCGGGGGTGCGCAGCGGGGGCAGGTCGACGCTGTTCCGTGGCGGCCTGCTGGCCTTCGGGCTTCACGGTTTCACGCACATCGCCTCGTGCCTCGTCGCCGGGAGGTACACCACCGGGGTGGTCACCTCTCCTTTGGTGGTGATCCCCTACTGGTTGTGGGCGCGGCGCGTCCTCAAGCGGCACGGGATCCGCCCGGAGGATCCGAAGGCCGTGGTCACGGCGCTGGCGGTGTTTCCCGCCCTGGCGGGAATCCACGCCCTCGTCCGGAAGATCCTCGGCGAGGGGTCGCTGGGACCCGAGATTTCGGGGACGGCTGTCTGATGTGGGCCGTCCAGTACCACCGCTACGGCGATCCCTCGGTCCTGAAAACCGAGGAGGTGGCCGTACGGAAACCGAAACCCGGCGAGGTGATGGTCGAGACCGTCTCCAGCGGGGTGAGCGCCATAGACCTGATGTACCGCTCGGGGAAACTGCGAATGCACGGCGTCGGTTTCCCGAAACAAACCGGCTTCGACGTCCTCGGAATCGTCCGGGAATCCCGGGTTCCGGGGCTCAAGGCCGGCCGCTGGGTCTGGGTTGTGCTGGACGTGGAGCCGCTGCGCAGGCGCGGCACCGCGGTGCAGTACCTGACCGTCGGTTCCGAACGGATCGGCGCCTTCCCGGAGGAGTTCGTCCCGCCCGCGGAGGCCGGCTCGCTGCCCCTGGGTTCGCTGACCGCGCTCCGCGGCATCCGCGACGGGGTCCGGGTCCACTACGGCGAGCGCCTGCTGATCGTCGGGGCGGGAGGGGCCGTCGGCCTGGCGGCCATCCAGCTGGCGGTTGCCCTCGGAGTGGAGACCGACGCCGTGTGTGGGGCCCGCGCGGTCGAGCTGTGCCGCGGTCTCGGCGCGACCCGGGTGTTCGACCACGCCACGCCGGAGGCGCTGGAGCCGCGACGCTCGGGAGACTACGACGCGGTCCTCATCGCGGCGGGCAACGGCCGCGACTGGCTGGGCGCCGCCCGGCGGCCGGGCCGCATCGTCCTGACCCGGGGCGACGCCTGGCTCCGCACGCTTCCCGCCGCGCTCCGGGCCCGCCGCAGGATCGGGGCCATCGCGGCCGGGCACAAGGCCGCGGAACTCACCGAGCTGGCGCAGCTGGTGGCCGCCGGAAACCTGCGCCCCGTGGTGGACAGAACCTACGCAGTGACGGATCTGGCACGGGCCCACGAGGAGTTCGGGAAGGGCGGGACCGCGGGCTCGCGCCTGATCTGCCACACAATGCCGTGACCCGCCCTGGTTGAGGTCGGGTTCTGACCACCGGGCGCCAGAAGTGGTTTCGACTCAGCCGTTCGCTGACGCTCACGTGCTGGCTCAACCAGCTTTGCCCCAGGCGGTTGAACCGGCCGCGTCGAAACCTCTCACGCGCACCCGGGGAACCGTGGCCGGGTCTGACCACCAGGTGCCAGAAGTGATTCCAACCCGGCCCGGCTCAACCTGCTTCCCGGGGTGCTGATCATTCCTCCAGGTCATCGGCCGCCACGAACCAGCGCACCTGGTAGGGCTCAAGGCTGAGGGTGGCGGGATCCAGGTCCCAGGTCACGTCGTCGAGGAGCTCCTTGGCCCTGCTGCCGTAGGGGGTGCGCAGCAGCCCCATGGGAATGCTGACCCTGTGTTCGGAGAGGTTGTAGAGCTGGTACATGGGGCCGATCGGGTGGTCACGGCGGATCACGAGCACTCTGCGGTCGCCGACGTCGAGGATGTGCGACTCGTAGCCGGCGTGCAGCTGCGGGGTGGCGCGGCGCACGTCGAGCACGTGCCGCAGCCACGCGTTGACGCGGGCCTGGGCGGAGTCGGGGTTCTCGGCCAGCGCGGCCACGGCGTCCCAGTCCATGACGGGGCGGTGCACCCAGCGGTTGTCCTCGGCGTGCGCGGGATCGTCGCCGTAGTGGTAGTCGTTGAGCATCGCCAGTTCATCGCCCATGTAGATCAGCGGCACCCCGCCGAACCCGCAGATCACGGCGTGCAGCATGTTGATGCGGCCCACCGCCAGATCGATGGCCTCCTGGTCCTTCGACTCGAGGGCCATCTCAAGCCCGGCCAGGGAAGCCAGGGTGCCGGAGATGCGCCGGTCGCCGGTGACGGGATTGGCCTGGAACACCAAGCCGCGGGCAAACGACTTCGGGAACTCGCCGGAATAGAAATCGGACAAGAACCGGCGGTGCTCGGCCCCGTTGATGCCTACCGCGGCGGCGTCGCGGTCGTCAACGGCCCAGCCGATGTCGTCGTGGCAGCGCACGTAGGTGCCCCAGGTGGCCGTCGGGGGTTTCGCGGGGAACCGTTCGAGGGCGTAGCGCAGCAGCGTCACGTCGCGGCTGGCCAGCGCCGACCACAGCTGGGCCATCAGCGAGTTGTGGTAGGCCAGATCGGAGAGTTTCCCGTAGTGACGTCCCTGGCCGAAGTAGGCGATCAGGTCACGCGGACCGACGATGGCCTCGGCCTTGAACACCGCCGCCGGGGCCGCGATCCGCACCGCGGCCCGCAGCGCCTCCGCGAGTTCGTGGACGGGGGGTTCGTTCTGGCAGTCGGTGCCCATCTGCTTCCAGATGAAGGCGATGGCGTCCAGCCGCAGCACCTCGACACCGTGGTTCGCCAGGTTGCAGATGATCTCCAGGTATTCGCAGAAGACGTCGGGGTTCGCCCAGTTCACGTCCCACTGGTAGTCGTTGAAGGTGGTCCACACCCATCCGGCGAGCTCCTCGTCCCAGGTGAAGTTCCCGGGCGCGAAGTCCGGGAACACCTCGGGCAGGGTCTGCTCGTACTGGTCCGGGACGGTGCGGTCGGGGTAGATCATGAAGTAGTCGCGGTACTTCTGCTCGCCCGCCCGGGCGCGCCGGGCCCATTCGTGTTCCTTGGCGACGTGGTTGAGCACCAGGTCGACCACCAGCGAGATGCCGCGTTCCCGCAGCCCCTTCGCCACCTCCGCGAGATCGTCCATGGTTCCGAGGTCGCTGCGGATGGAGCGGTAGTCGGCCACGGCGTAGCCGCCGTCGTTGGCGCCCTCGCGGGGTTGCAGCAGCGGCATCAGGTGCAGGTAGGTGACCCCGAGGTCGTGCAGGTAGTCGAGGTGCCCGAGGATCCCGTTCAGGGTGCCGGCGAACCGGTCCGTGTAGCAGACGTAGCCCGTCATGCCGGGTTGCTGCAGCCAGTCGGGGCGCAGCAGGCGCGCTTCGTCCAGCCTGCGCAGGTCGGCGGGACGCTCCTCGAGCGTCTTCGTCACGATCCCACGCACCCGCTCCACCAGAGCGTCGGTTTTGTCTCCGTAGACGTTGCGCAGCGCCGTTGTCAGCTCATCTCCGTAGCGGTTCCACCGCAGTTCCAGGACGTCGTCAATGTCACCCATGGCGGTCAGCATAGCCGGACGGATGGACGATGTTACGTGGCAAAAGTAATTTCTGGCGGAAAAGATCACCCCTCGAGCCACCGCGGTTCGACGCCAGGATTCCTCGGGTGTTCCTCGAACCTGGCCCAGCACTGATCCACGCCCTCGGGCAGCAGGTTCTTCTGGCAGCGGGCCATGGCGTCACGCAGCTCCAGTTTCGCGCTTTGCAACTCCAGCAGGGCACGACGGTTGGTGAGGTCGTCCAACCAGGCCTCCTCCCGCCGCAGGCAGCGCATCCGCAGCGCGGTGACCCGGCTCAGCCGCTGCTGCTCCGCCGCGTCGATTCCCTGTACGACCGCGGCCGCACGGGACCAGCCGTGGTCGCGGTGGATGCGGATCAGCCCGGGGTGGACGGTCATGGCCTCGTGCACCTCGACGTCCGGGGCGATGACGACGGCACCGGCCGACAGCGCGTAGGCGGTCTCGTCCCGTCCGGATTCGTCCATGAGGATCTCGGTGGCGCGCATCACGACCTGGAAGATGTCGGCCTGGGCCATCGACTGTTTTCGAGGCACCCCGTCGGTCTGCGACGAGACCACGTAGGTCCGGCCGGCCTGCAGGTGCCCGATCGCCATCTCCGCGGGCAGGTTCTCCCGGGCTCCTCCGTCCACATAGGTCTCCGCACCGACCGGGACCGGCCGGAACACCCCGGGAATGGCGCAGGACGCGAGCACCCCGCGGGTCAGGTTGTGAGGACCCGCGTCGATCTCCCGGTCCTCGCGGTTGACCAGGGCGCCGTCCTCGCGCATGAAGTGCAGTTCCCCGGTCTCCAGGGCCACCATCGCCATCCGCAGCTGCATGCCGGAGGCGGACACCCGGTCGGGGTCGAAGACGTCCGGGTGCAGCAGCTTCGCCAGCACGGGTCCCGGGCGGTACAGCGACCGCGACTGTTCCATTCCCGCCTTGACCGCCATCAGGTCGCTCCCCAGCTTCGGGAGCCGCCCGAGGGCACCCGCCAGCTGCGCCATCAATCCCAGGGAGAAGTCCGATTGCAGTTCCTCGTCGGGGGTGAGCGCCTCCTCCACGGGATCCTCCGGGGTTCCGGTCCCCGGCGGTTCGGGACGGCGGCGGCGCAGCGGCAGCCAGGAGGAGCGTGACGGGGCATCCGCTGGTTTGGCACCCTGGCCCACGAGTTCGAGCCATGCCGGGGCCTCCGCCAGCAGCCGGGACAGCCAGGGTCGGGGGGTGAACATGTCTTCGGGGCCCGTCATGGAACACCAGAGCTCGTCCACGCGCTTCAGGAAACCGATCTGTTCCTGGCGGGTGGGGTACTGGGCCAGGCCCGCTGCCAGGATGGCCCCGGCCGATGCGCCGACGAAGATCGTGGGGGCGAACCCGGGATCCTTCGCGTACAAGTAGTCGAGGGCGCCGATCTGGAAGCTTGCCCGCGCCCCGCCTCCCGAGAGCACGCAGGCGGTGGTGCTCGGCTCGGGTTGGGAATCGAAGAACGGAAGTCCGAACCATCCTCTGCGAGCCATGGGTGAAGTTTAGAGGCCCCGCCAACAGGACCCCTTCCCGCCGGAGACCCGGCCCGGCCCTGAACCTCAACCTAAACCACCTGAACCTGAAGTGACAGTTGAGGTGAATTGCCGGCCCCGATTTCAAGCAGTCCTCAGACTTCTCTCAGAAATCGCACGAAACAACTGTTTAATAATTGATGAAAGTCACAACGCCTAGTCAGCGCCGGGTTTTCGCCTTCATTCCTGAGCGAAAACACGCCGATGTGATTTTCGTAAATCCGCAGCCGGAACACGTTCGCACCCCTCGGCAGGTCTCCATTCGGGCTTGTGAGAGGGCCCTTCCGGTACTTACTGTCCGATCGGCCGACACGGCTGGGATCGAGGTCCCGGGGAAGAGTCGTGATCGGCCCAAGACCTTGAGAAATTTCGGAGGAAACGTGAACCGAATGATGCGAACCGTGCGGGGAGGACTGGCCGCCCTGGTGGTTGCCGGGCTCGTTCAGTCGGTCGGCTCACTGGCTCTGGTGACCAGCGCCGACGCTGCCGGAACCACGATGCGGGCCACCACCGCCGTCAACGTGCGTTCGGGACCTGGAACCGGCTATTCCCGGATAGGCCTGCTCTACCCGGGGGACAACGTGCAGGCCCTGAGTTCCGGAAACGGCTGGACGAAGGTGTCCTACAAGGGACGCACCGGTTACGTCGCCTCCGCCTACCTTGCCTCGTCGTCGGGCAGTGGGGGTGGCGGGTCGTCCTCGGGTGCCTCCGGTGACGCCTACACGACCACGGCGCTGAACCTGCGCACCGGGCCCAGCCTGAATTACCGGGTGAGCACGGTCGCTTCGAAGGGCACGAAGGTGAAGCTCACCGGAACCGTGAAGGGTGAGTTCTCGCAGGTGACCTGGAACGGTCAGACGCTCTGGGCGGCGACACGCTACCTGTCGCAGTCCGCGGGTTCCCCCGGCCAGGACCTGCCCACCACCACGAGGAAGCTGCGGGCCACCACCGAGTTGATGATCCGCACCGCCCCGGGAAGCGGCTACCGTTCCCTGGGCGATGTCCCACGCGGCACGATCCTCGACTGCACGGACGTGGTGACCAGCGGAATGGCCCAGTGCATCTGGCAGGGCAACGTCCGTTGGTTCAACAACAAGTACCTGAGGGTGGTGGACGGCTCCGCCGCTCCGGGCGGGGGTGGCCTGCCCTCCACCACCATCCAGTACGCGACGGCGAACCTCAACATCTGGCGTTCGGCCACCGGATCGGCCTACACCGGTGAGATCCCGAAGGGCAGCGAGGTGGCCGTGACCGGCACCGTCCGGTCGGGGCGCGCCCAGATCGTCCACAACGGCGCCATCCGCTGGGTGACGGCCCGTTACCTGAGTTCGTCGGCCCCCGGAGGCGACAACGGTGGCGGGGATGGCGGCAGCCTCAACCGGGGCTGGTCGAAGGGCCTCGATCAGGCCAACGAGAACGTCAAACGGATCGTCCGCTACATCTGGAACAACGTCCCGGAGATCAAGACGATGTACGGCGTGCGCCCGGATCCCCTGCCGGATCACCCCTCGGGCCGGGCCGTGGACATCATGATCCCCAACTACAGGTCGAACAAGGAACTGGGCAACCGGCTGGCCGCCTACTTCAAGGCGAACCACTCCCAGTTCCGCGTCCACTACATCATCTGGGACCAGAAGATCTGGAACATCACCCGCGACAGCGAGGGCTGGCGTCCGATGGCTGGGCGCGGCAGCGACACCGCCAACCACAAGGACCACATCCACATCACCGTCTACGACAACTGATCCCCGGGAAACTTCCCCTCGGGCAGGGGCGTCACTCGGTCACCTCGACGGTGCCGAGGGCGCCCCTTTCGGCGTCCAGGAAGGCGTGATCGACGACGGTGTAATGGCCGGCCTCCGGGAAGGTGAGTTCCACGAAACCCGCCTGGGCGGCCTCGAGCCCGAGGGCCTGGGAACCGCCGCCGCTGTTGCCGAATGCGTCCTTCCCGTCCTTGAGCAGGTAGCCGCCCTCGAAGTAGACGGTGTCGAACTGGCCGCCGATGATGTGGAAACTCGTGGACAGGTTCGGTCCTGCGGAAAGCACCCAGAACCGCACCCTCTCCCCCACCTTCGCGGTGAACGGGCGCTGCGCGTACTGGAAGGCGATGCCGTTGAAGGTTGAGTAGTCGGGGGTGTCGGTCTGCGCCTTGGCGGCGTCGACCTCGGCGGCGGTTTCCGGACTGGTTCCCGTGCCACCGGTCAGGTAGATCTCGGAGGCCACCAGGGCGTACTCGCGATCCACCGCGGGCAGGCCCTCGGGGTCGATGATCACCGCGCCGTGCATGCCTGCGGCGATGTGCGCGGACACCGGGGCGGTGCCGCAGTGGTACAGCCACATCCCGGCGCGGTGCGCGGTGAACCGGTAGACGAGACTCTCTCCCGGAGCGATGGTGCGCATGGGCCCGTCGGGCGCGAGATTGCTGGCGTGGAAGTCGATGGAATGACCGATGGTGCCGTCGTTGATGAGGGTCACCTCGAACACGTCCCCGACCTTGCCGCGCAGGGTCGGTCCGACCGGCCCGCCGTTGAAGGTCCAGCGTTTCTGCCACACCCCGGGGGCCACTTCGAGGGGGAGCTCCGTGACGCGCATCTCCACGCGGTGGATGGTTTCCTCCGTGGCCGCCGGGGCGACGGGATCCACCACGGTGTTCAGCGGAGCCGAGTTGGCCTGCGCGGGGGCGTGGTCGTGTCCGCCACCTGTGGTTCCGTCCTGCGAAGTGGATGCGTCCTGCCCCGAGACCTTGAGGGTGAAAACCATCCCGGCCTGGCGATGCCCGACGACGGTGCACCAGCCCTCGATGGACTCCCCGACCACGCCAAGATCCAGCTCCGCGGTCTCTCCCGCACTCAGCCTGGGGGTGGTGGCGTCGCCGAGCTTCAGGTCGTGGATCATGGTGGCATCGGCGTTGCTCAGCTCGATGATCACCCGGTCACCGCGGCTGACCTCCGCCGAGGCGGGCTCGAAACGCAACCCCTCCTTGGCGGTGACCTGGATTCTCTGGGTCCTGCCCGTCGCGTTCACCCCCGTCGATGACGAACCGCCGCCCAGGCCGACCGCCGATGGGTCGATGCCAACCCCCACCGTGACGGCGAGGGTCAGGGCGAGCACACCCGCCAGCATCCCGTTGGCGGTCAGCGCGGATTCCCGTTCGGGCAGTTTCTGGGGCGGCCCGGTGCGGGGACCCGCCTTGGCGATCGCCTTGCGTTCCGCGACACTCGCTTTTATCCCGAGGATCATCAGGGGCAGGAAGGCCGCCACCGATCCCACCCCGAGCACACCGGAGGTGAGTTTCACCCAGGGTGGCGTGGGGGTGAGGAACAGTATCAGGGCACCGTTGAGGGCGACGATCCGGAACGTTGTGAAACGGTCGAACCAGGCCGCGCCAGCCCGCACGACGCGGGGCCCGCCGCCGAGGACGGAGGGCAGCAGGTAGCTGAGTGCGCCGGTGAGCAGCTGCGCGGCGAAACCGCCGGCCCACACCACGGCGAGGGTTCCGGTCACCTCCGACCAGCCCGAGATCGGGGTGGTCAGCACGATCCCGCCGGTGACCACCAGGGCAACCAGCCACCAGATCATCGCGGCGAGCACGGAAGCGGGGGCGAATTCGCGCGGGGGTCGGCGTCGCAGCGGGGCGACGAGCACCCTGCCCCACCAGCCGAGCGCCAACAGGTAACCGGCCAGACCGGCCACCGCGACGTACTGGAGACCCGCCAGCGCGCCCGCCACCACGACCATCCCCGAGCCGATCAGCCAGGGAAGGGCTTGTTTGGCGAATCCCTCGGCGCGGTCGTCCATGCGGGTGCGCAGGATGGTGGGCCAGAAGGTGACCAGCGTCCCCACCACCGTCAGGCCGATCCAACCCAGCAGGTTCGTCATGGTGTGGGCGACGAGGAACCGCCAGTGCCAGGTGGCATCCAGGCCGAAGGCCAGCGTCGCCCCGAACCCAGCCCCGACCGGCAGGTGGCAGGAGGCGGCCACGTAATACCAGACGGCCACCCGGAAACGTCCGGGCAGGGCCTTGCGGAGCTGCCGCCACAGCGAGATCCCGTGCCAGGAGACGGCCGCGGTCACGAACACCGCTCCCGCGACCACCAGCCACCACCAGGTGGCCGGCACCCCGACGAACACCGCCAGGGATCCCAGGGAGAGCAGGCCGAGACGCCTGCGCTGCGCGCGGTCCCGGGCCTCGTCGGGCCGGGTCTTGAGCAGGGCCGCGGTGAAGTACTGGCTCCACACGAGCACGGAGTGCGTCAGGGCCCCGAGCAGCACCAGGTGCACCATCAGCCAGGTGGATTCGGGCACCAGGCGATGGGCCGCGGCGACGATCACGGCGCTCAGCAACCAGATGATGACGGTGTAGTCGCGGGCGCGATTGCGGCGCGAACCGCCGGGCCGTCCCCCACCGCCCGGCCGCCCCGCCTGAGGGGGCCGGCCGGTTTCCGAAGGTCCCGCTCCCGGACGGGTGGGGGTGCTCATGCCCGCACCGCCGAGTGGATGGCAGTTGCGGCGAACAACAGGATCGAGACCACGGTCATGGCTCCTCCGATCTGGTACAGGAAGGTTCCGGTCAGGGCACCGAGGACGCGCACCACCATGCCCAGGTGCAGCACCGCCAGTGGCACCCACATGGCCGGGCGGTAGGGCAGGGGACGGGAAAGGACGGTCGGGAAGATGATCGGGGCGTGTGCCATGATCATGGACATGGCGAACCCCAGGAAGGTGCCGTGCACCACCACGTCGTAGGTTCCGGTGGCCTCTGGGCGGCCGACGATGACCCAGGTGAGGCCCGCGACGGCCAGCCAGAAGTTTCCCAGCAGCAGCGCGGCGGCGTTGTAGCGCCGCAGGCCCTCGCTTCGGATCAGCCGACGCCCGACGTCGTCGCGGATCAGCCAGAGCGCCACGAACAGCACCCCGGCCCCGAAGATGCGGTCGCCGGAACCGGGCCACAGCAACGCGGAAACGGCCGCCAGGGAAAGCCACGCGCTCGCCGTCACCAGGGTGGGGACGGCGCGGCGGCCCATGGTCAGCTGCGCCAGCTCGGCGCGTTCGGCGGCGATCGTGACGACTATGAACCCGGCGAGCAGGGGCAGCAGCGCGGGAACCTCCACGCTGACCAGCAGCGCGGCCGCGAGACACGCCAGGACCGCCCCCACCACCTGGGCGGCCACCAGCGGCAACGGGGCGCGGCGGTACAGGGCGGCCATGACGACAACGAAGGCGAGGGTGCCGTCGAACAGCAGCAGCCTCCCGAGCACCGGGAATGCCCCGGAGATCATCACGATCGCCCCGGCGCCGAGCAGGGCAGGTGCGGCGTAGGCAAGCCGGTTGCGCAGCGCCTGGGCGCGTTCCAGAGAGATCAGGGACCCCATGAATCCCAGAATCATGAGCGGCCCGTGCAGGTCGGCGAGCCGGCCGCTGGCCACCGGCGCCCAGACACCGAGCCGCACCAGTCCCGCGTTGAGACCTGTCAGAAGGCTGATTCCCGCCAGCATCACCAGGAGGACACGGCGCGACACGGGAGCTGGTGCGGCCTTTTTCAAAGGGTTCAGCTGCGCCGTTCGAGCTTCAGCTTCCAAGCGTCGGGACCTTCTTGGACGTAGCTGACCTGGATGGCGTCGCCGTGGAGGTCGGCGATCTGCGCCAGCAGCGGCAGCGGGTTGTGGGGGGCGACGAGAATGAAGGCGCCGCCCACGTTCAAGGAACCGACGACACCGAGGATCGCGGCGTGACGGATCGCGTGCGGGATGACGCGGGCATCGAGTTCGGGCAGGGAGTCGTGACCGCATCCGCAGCCACAGCTACCCCCGGAGGACTTCTCGGTGATGGGCAGTTCAGTCATGCGGCGGAGTTTAACGACATCCGCGGCACCACGGTGGACGACACCACCATTCGGGAGGATCGCCCAGTAGGCTTGCGGCCTGTCAGGGATAGTCATGCGCGAGGAGGGGGTGTCCATGCCGGTGATCCACGCCGCCATCACCACCGACCCCATCGACCAGTCACGTCTGGAGGCTCTCGTCTCCAGCGCGCACGCGGGCGCGCGAGTGAGCTTTACGGGCCTGATCCGCGACCACGACGAGGAGGCCGAGGGAGTCGTCGTAGGGCTCGACTACACCTGTCATCCCGACGCTGACCGGTTCCTGGCCGGCGTCGCCGCATCCGTCGCATCGGAACTGGACCCGGAGGGCAGGGCCGTCATCGCCGTCGAGCACCGGATCGGCTCCCTCGGGGTCGGGGAGGTGGCGATCGTCGCCGTCGCCGCATCGGCGCACCGCGGCCAGGCCTTCGAGCTGTGCCGGACGCTGGTGGATCGCGTCAAGGCGGAGGTGCCGATCTGGAAGCACCAGCACGAGGAGTCCGGGCGCGCATCCTGGTCCAACCTGGGGCTGCCCCAGTGACCCTGACCGACCGTTTCGGCCGTGTTCACCGCGATCTGCGGATCTCGCTGACCGACCACTGCAACCTGCGCTGCACCTACTGCATGCCCCCCGAGGGGGTGCCGTGGCTGCCCCGCACCACCCTGCTGACCCCCGAGGAACTGATGCGGATAGTGCGGATCGCCGTCGGGGAGGGCATTGAGGAGGTGCGCCTGACGGGCGGGGAACCGCTGCTGCGCCCCGACTGCGTGGACGTGGTGGCGGCCATCGCATCAGTCGAGCCGCGCCCCGAGATCTCCATCACCACCAATGGCATCGGCCTGGCCCGGCTGGCCGAACCCCTGAAACGGGCCGGCCTGGCGAGGGTGAACGTCTCCCTGGACACCCTGAAACCGGATCGCTTCCACCAGCTCACCCGCCGCAACCGGCTCGCCGACGTCCTGGCCGGGATTGCGGCGGCGGATGCCGCGGGGCTGCACCCGGTGAAACTCAACGCGCTGCAGCTGCGCGGGATCAACGACGACGAGGCACCCGACCTCCTGGCCTTCGCGATGGACCACGGCTATGAGCTGCGTTTCATCGAGCAGATGCCCCTCGACGCGGGGCACACCTGGCGGCGCGACTCGATGGTGACCGCCGCCGAGACCATGGCCCGGCTCGGTGAACACTTCACCCTGACCCCGCTGCCGGGTCGTGGCGCGGCACCCGCGGAACGTTTCCTGGTGGATGGCGGCCCCGCGACCGTCGGCATTATCGCGTCGGTGACCGCGCCGTTCTGCGGCGCCTGTGACCGGTTGCGACTGACCGCCGACGGGCAGCTGCGCAACTGTCTGTTCGCCACGGAGGAGTCCGACCTGCGCACCCCGATGCGCGAAGGCGCCGGGGACGAGGAACTGGCCGGGATCTTCCACCGCTGCCTGCTGCGCAAACTGCCCGGCCACGGAATCAACAATCCCGGTTTCCTTCAGCCTCAACGTCCCATGAATGCGATCGGCGGATAGCTTTTCACTCGCATGTGCGGATACCATGACGGGGTTTGACACTCAGATTCCGACGAACAGGATTTGCCGGTGAGCCCCATGACCACCTTCAGCATCCGGGAAGCCGCCCAGTTGATCGGCGTCAGCGACGACACCCTCCGGCGAAACATCGACCGGGGCGTGTTGCGCGCATCCCGTGACGGCGGGCACCTCAGCGTCGACGGACGCGACCTGGTGGCCTTCCAGCAGGCCCGGCAGGCCGCGGCCGAGACGGAGGGCACCCCCACCTCGGCGCGCAACCGCCTCACCGGGTTGGTGATGGCCGTCAAGAAGGACAAGGTGATGGCGGAGGTGCAGTTGCGGTGCGGACCCTTCGTCGTCACATCCCTGATGAGCACGGAATCCGCGGATCGGCTCGGATTGGTCCCGGGAACACTCGCCACGGCCGTGGTGAAGGCCACCACGGTGATCGTTGAAACCCCGGAAGGACTCTCGTGAAGAAACTCACCCTGGCCCTCGCGGGCCTGCTGGCCTTGACCGCCTGCGG
>ERZ772973.63-NODE-63-length-78675-cov-18.1864_pt1 | contig 78675 bp, 73 predicted proteins | sample MGYA00580672_ERZ772973 | MGnify/ENA primary metagenome ERZ772973 (study PRJEB29015, sample SAMEA2737938) | human oral metagenome | biome: human oral; feature: human-associated habitat; material: dental | place: China | collected 2152 ...
ATTCTTTCTTTCATACTTCTATTTTATCACAAATACACAAAATCTTCCTCTATTTATTTCCAATTATTCCTAAAAAACAAAAGGAGAGAAAAGAGAGTGGGACAGAAATCGGTAATTCGTTAGAATTCGATTTCGTCGTCCCACCTCCGCACAGTTGAGTAGGGCTGTAAAAGCTGATGAAATCAGCCTAGTAGAGCCCACTCAACCACTGCGTCTTGCCCGACAATCCAAAGATAATTGAGAGGCTAGGATTTTTGTCCCAGCCTCTCTGTCTATTTTATCTTGTCAAATCAAGTTGTCTAGCAATAAGGTTAATAATCATAGCTCCAACAATCAAAGAAGCAAATTCTCCAATGGCCGCTGTGAACCAAGTCAAAAAGAAAGGCAAGCCTTGTAAGAAATACAACTCTGCCGCAATCGTCACCATCGAAATAGAGAAGAAAATGGCAAAATAGAAATGATCCAAGCGAAGCAAATCTTTAATCAAGTACTGATTCTTATAGCGGCTGAAAAGGTAGACACCTAATGATAGGAAAACTAAAGTTGACCAACCACCAACAAAGACATCAATGATTCCAAAGCTATAGAGATTGGCAATCATACAGCCAATGGTCACTCCCAGAATGTATTTACGATTGTAAAAGGCCATAAAGTTCATCATTTCAGAAATTCTGAACTGATAAGCACCGTAACTAATCGCATTTAAGGGAGGCGTGACGGTTAGGGCTACATAAATTGCAGCAACGATGGCAATGTGTGTTAAATCACGAACTGATAAACTTTCTTGTTTCATGTTTTCTCCTTTAGCGCATGAGCGCGTGTAATATGCTTGGCGAAAGAAGTTAAGCGCCAAGGGTTGCCTCAGACGGAAAAGCTATCTCCTTCAAATCGACAACTTCACTAGTATAGCATAAATCCTAGAAATGTGATAGACTATGCTTATGAAAACTTTGATTAAAAAATTCTTTGACAATGAGGTTCTATCCTACCTCTTCTTTGGTGTGGCAACCACTCTTGTCTCTGTCGTCAGTCGGATGCTCTGCTATGAACTGACAGGAAACGAACTACTAGCTACGATAATCGGTGATATTCTGGGGATTCTATTTGCCTTTGTGACCAACGATACCATCGTTTTCAAGCAGAAAAGAAAAGGCTGGCCAGTACGATTGGTCAAATTTTTCACAGCCCGCTTGGCTACTATGGCCTTGAATTTACTGCTAACCTTTATCTTTGTCACTAGCTTCCCGCAGATTATCGGTCAATTTGTCCACAACGATATTAAGATGGTCAACACCATTGAAACTTTAATTGCTCAAGTGCTGATTATCGTTCTCAACTACGTCTTCAGCAAGATTTTTGTCTTTAAAAATAAGGCAAGATAAGAATAGAGCAGCCTATTTCCCCAAACAAAAACATCTGGACCAGATATTTCTGATCCAGATATTTTTATTTTTAGACTTCCAAGCTGGGATTTTCAGCTGTCAGGTGGGTAATATCACCCTTAACCCCAAAATAGTCCTCAATCAGAGTCTGAAGTTCTGTCATAGCTGCTTGGGCACGCGCTGCCTGCTCTCCATTGATGGCCTCGATAACCAAGATGGCGTCCTTGGTCTCTTCTGTCAGCATGGTTCGTTGCGCTTCTCGCCAGTTAAGACAACGGCAGACCGCTCCCTCTTCATCATAGTAGATGATTTCTTCCGGTAAAGCTGGAGCATCAGTCTCAGCTCCCAGTGGGAAAAATGCTTCGCCGCCCTTGGCTTTTCCTAGATAAAGACCACCGACAATCTTGTCCAAATCCTCACCGCCACAAGGAACAGCATAAGAGAGGGAAACACTATTATAAATATCGACTAAAGGATTGATTGGGTTGAATTCCCGCCCCTGACTAACCCGCTTGAGTAGGGCTTCGATAGAGGAACGCGCTCCTTTTTTGGTCTTGAATTGGCTGAAAGCCTGCCGCCACTCCTGAATGACCTCATTCTGAGTGAAATTCTCATCTGGAATAAAGTCTGCAGCTCGCTTTGCGCCCTTTTCCAGCAGGGATTTGAAGTAAGGATCCTTGCTTTCATCCACACTATTATCCAGTCCCTTGACCACTAAAACACTAATCTGAGCTTCCGGAAACAGAGCCCAAAATTCATTTTCAACTGTAATTTTCATGTTCTACCTCAATAATTTCTTTTCTGACCTTTTTTGACCAGCTCCCAGTCCTTGGTAATATTCTCTCGGACGCGAACCAGCAACTTCTCTAGCTCTTTCCGCTCGTTTTCTGAAAAATTTTCCAACGAAACCTGCTCCGAATATTCGTTTTCCGCTAGGATAAAAGGATAAAGTGTTGCCCCCTTCTCAGTGACGAACCATTCCTTGTTCTTGCGGTTATTGGCTGCTGGCCGCTGTTCCAATAAACCTTTACTTTCTAGCTTCTTGACTGAACGAGCCACCGTTGAGCGATCCACCTTGAGCAAGTCTGACAGCTCCTCCTGAATAATCCCAGGATTCTCCGCAATCCGCACCAGATAGAGATACTGCCCCCGCGCCAAATCTATGTCACGAAACTCAATATTAGCGATGGAATCCAAAGCCCGAGCAATGATTCCAATCTCACGTAAAATTGACATACCTCCTCCTTCTGAAGATAGTATAACAGATTTTTATTGCAAATGCAATAAAATTATTTAGAAATACTTATCTTAAAAAATTCTATATAGAACTAAACCTCCGCACAGAAGTCTTTCTGCCTTTCCCTTATCCGCACCATCAAAAAGAGGCTAGGAAAAAGTCTTAGCCTCAATTTTTGTTAGAAATAGATATTGGGAAGGTTAGCTGATTGCTTGTTAAGCGACCTCTTGATATATTTTGATAAAGATCAGTACAATCACTAGCTAGATTCTCTCGAGTATAGTCTTCACTTTTAAAATCCATTAGCACAGCCTTATTGCTCACATCATGTAATACTACCATATCAAATCGGCATGTGAAGAGCATAGAAAAACCACCTGAAGTCAACTCAGGTGGAAAGTTCGGGGTAGATATTTATTTACTAATGCCTCGTTGCTTCTTAACATGTTCCTTATACATTTTTGACTTTTTCCCATACCATTCTTCAATGGTATAGCCATATTCCTCACGGTATTTCTCTTGGTTTTTATTGACTGCATTAAGATTAAATAGTGAAGAGAATGTTGATTTACTCAATGATATTAAGATAATAATGAGAAAGATTGGAGCGATGGGTAATATAGCCAAAAGTAAATGAGCAAGTAAATTTTTAAACCCTGAAATAAGGATATCTGCAATAAAATTTATAAACCATAAAGCCAAGATAACATTTGTATATTTCTTTATTTTCTCCTTGTCAATATCAAAAACTCTAGTATATGACTTTGTTATGAGACTATAAATAATATAGACAACTGCTACGGAATAAGCTAGCCAATAAATAATCCGAATGATTAAAAAAGGAACAAAGAATTGCAAGCCTAAAATTAGTCCAAAAATGCTTAAATGAATAAGAGTGAATAAGACGAGTAAATTGAGTAAATAAGCATAAATTCTATTTCTTTTTGAAATGATATAAATAATCATATACATCGCCCAATAAACTAAAAATAAAATACCAAAAACTTTTTCTGGGATGATTAGTTGATACTCTAATTCAGTAAGCGGCTGCAAAAAAGTTATACTATTCTTACTCATGGATGTTCCTAAAGCAATCGCAAACCATGGGGCAAATATACATATAACAAGAAATAATGGCATTACAAAAATCATTACTAATATATTCCATCCTCGCGTTGTTTCTAGTGCATCATTAATATCTTTTTGTATCTTATCCATTTATTCTCTCCTATTATCCAAACAAGGATGAGGCCGCTTTCAGACCACCATTGAAAAAATCAGAAACATTCTTGCCCACACTTTTGACAGTCTCCAAGCCTTGGTGGATTCCCTTTCCGATAGACTCCACTCCTGATTCTACCACGTCCACAGCACCATAAGCAAAATTTTTAACTCCGTCATAAAGAAAGTAGAAATATTGTTTATCAACCTTTATCTCTTCTTAGACTTCTTCACATATTCCTTATACATTTTTGACTTCTTCCCATACCATTCTTCGATGGTATAGCCATATTCCTCGCGGTATTTCTCTTGGTTCTTATTGACTGTATTCAAGTTCTCTAGTGTTACTATGTTGGACTTGAAAAATGATACCAAAAATAGTCCTAATAAAATAGGTGAAATTGGCAACAAAGCAAGCAAGAGGTACGCTAGGAAATGATTAAGCCCATAGGTAAAGAGATTGATGCCATACATCAACAACCATAAGAATAAAATCACATTTAAAAACTTTTTATAATATTCTGAGGAGAAATAATCCTTTCTGGCACGCTGCTTAGTAACAAGAATATAAATAAGGTAAATCAGTGATAAGACAAAACCTATCCAGTAGACGATACGAACTGCTACTAGAGGGATTAGATACAAGGCGGCTATAAACAAACTATAATATAAAATTACGAGCAAAAATAATTGAAAAATCTGAGTCATTAAATAGGCTTTAATGCGATTTCTTTTCGTAATGATATAACAACAAATAAAATAACACCAACAAAACAAGAATAGAAAACCAAAGAAACTATCTGGGGGAATGAGACCTTTTTCAACTGATGTCAATTGCGTAACTAGTTCATGTCCAGCTTCACTAGCCATTCGAAATAGGTTTATCGGTAAAGATGTCCCAAGCATAATCATCAATGAAAAAAAAGGCGCTACAAAAATTATCTTTACTAAGTTTAATCTTCGAGTTGGATCGAGTGCATCATTAATATCTTTTTGTATCTTATCCATTTATTTTCTCCTATTTGTTCAGGTTACATTGTAAGAGGAGGCACCATCGCCATAAAAATCGAGTGAGTAAATCAGCATTGACTAAACTTCCTGATCCAGCGACTCTTTGTATCTTTTCGACTCTTTCCCATACCAGTCTTCTATGGAGTAGTCAGATAACTGGCGGTAATCTTCCAAATATTTTTTGAGATAGTAGCCTTGAAAATTGTTCACACTTAAAACATACTGAAAGTAAAGGAAGGGGACAAATATTATTGGATTAATGGCTACAAAAATTGAACGAAAGGTATCATTTTGCTGAATAAGATCCGAGTTTGGGAAAAAGATACGGAAAATAACTATTAGGAATAGGATAAGCCCTCCGTACCTTTTTGCAAATACAACAAAACGGTCGAGAAAATCCGCTCCTCTATTTGAGTAAGTAGACTCTTGATACAAAATTTCGAGCGTATTCTTCTGAAAATTTTGAAATAGTCTAATAAAGTACAAAATAAAAGCAACCGTATATAATGCGCCAGATAAAATCATTCCTATTATCGTTCCTGCTCCAGCTATACCTATTACTAGACTTTGCAAACAAAGAAGAAAATTCATAAAACCAACCCATTTATTAAAGTAATAATAGGATAGTATTGACTGATTTTTTATTTTGGTTAGATCAATTATATAACCAACAAACCCTACAAATCCTAATCCAAAAAACGCACCATTTATGAGGCCTACTTTCATAAATAAAAACTGCAGATTTTGAGAATCAACCCAAATACTAAAAAGAAAGATTAGGAATAGGATAAATTGCATTGTAATAATTCCTAAAAGCTTTCCTTCATAACCTTTTTCATTGAAATCCTCAAATGAAGTTTTGATATACTGATCTGTTACTAAATTCATACTTTCCTCTAACGAGGCATTAAAAATTGTTTGTTTCATATTTCACCTATTATATATCTGTATCCTTATTTGCTTGTCCTTCATCATCAAATCTCAGAATAAGCTCACCACTGCGGCTTTCAAAGTGCGATACGAAACGACTTTGGATGCTTGCATTGAGGACGGCACCGACGATTAGCACCTTGGCAATCAGGATAAACCAAAACATGATAATCACAACTACCACTGAGCCGACAAAACGCACATCTAAAAAGCGATCTAGATAGGCTTCAATATAAACAGTAAAAAGGTTCATGAGGCTATAAATGATAACAAGAACCAAGGTCGCACCTGGTAGCACATAGCGGATTTTGGGAATCTTCACATTGGGTAAAGAAAAATAAAGCAGAATCAGCGAAAGAAAGAGCATCAGATAAATCGTAGGCTCTGTCATGGTCAGCAACTGCTGGTAGAGGCCACGGTCAAACTGCCAGAAATTATAAAGAATCCCAACCAGCATTCGACCGAATAGGGTCAAACCGAGCGACAAGCCTAGTAGAACTTGCAAACCTAGACTCATGATAAAAGCAAAGATTCGCTCCCAGATAAGGCCCCGCCCTTGCTTCGTACCATAGCATTTATTAAAAGCCTTTTGTAGAAAAGTCATGCTCTGGGAAAAAGTCCAAAGGGCAGATAAGATAGAAATACTCAGCAAACCTGTCGATGGCTTGGTTAGCACATCGCGGACAACCTTGGCGATCGTCAGATACAATGACTCTGGCAGTAAGTCTTTCAGCGCAACCAAGAGCTCATCTGGCCGAATTTGAAAATAGGGCAGAGTATTTGCCGCAATCAATAACAAGGGAAAAATCGAAATCAGAAAATAGTAGGCCACAGCAATACTGGTAATATCTGCCTCCGATGCCTGATAAAAATGGAAAAAAGCTCTGAGAAATTCATTTTCTCTCATCTTCTTGATGAATCCTGTCACATCTCTCTCCTATTCAAAAAGGCTGGGACAAGCCCAGCCCTCTATGCTTAATAAGTCCCTTCTTCTCCCTGGCTGGTTAGAATCACAGGACCATCTTTGGTAATGACAAATTGATGCTCATATTGGCAAGAAAGACCGCCATCTAGGGTTTTATGCGCCCAACCGGTTTCAAAGTCCGTATCAATTTCCCATGTACCTGTATTGATCATTGGCTCGACAGTCAGAACCATTCCCTCCCGCAGGCGCAAACCGCGTCCTGCACGTCCGTAATGCGGCACCATTGGCTCTTCATGCATGGTTGGGCCAACTCCGTGACCAACCAAATCACGCACCACTCCGTAGCCATGGCTTTCAGCATATTCTTGAATGGCTGCACCAATGTCTCCAATGCGATTGCCAACTTTTGCAGCTGCAATTCCTCGGTAGAGACATTCCTTGGTCACATCCATGAGCTGCTGCGCTTCTGGACTAATCTTACCAACTGCATAAGCCCAGCAAGAATCTGCGACACCGCCACGGAAGTTTTCTGTGTATTGCTTCATCTGCTCAACATTGTCAAAATCCAGCTTGGAGACATCCAGCTCAGCCTTGTCTACTAAACCGACAACCATGTCTACACAGATGATATCACCTTCTACCAATTTTTGATGGCGAGGAAAGGCATGGGCCACCTCATCATTGAGGGAACAACAAGTCGCATAAGGATAATCCATAACGCTGCCCTCTACGCCAATCTGAAGGGGCAAAGCATTGTCTTCTTTACAGCGCTTGCGGACATATTCTTCAATGTCCCACATGTCAATACCTGGCTTAATCAAGTCTCTCAGACCGATATGAACAGAAGCCAGAAAATCTCCGCTCTTGTCCATTAAATCAATTTCACGTTGTGATTTTATAGTAATCATTATAACCTCTTTACTAATTAATTTTTACAGTAATCGTCGCTTTGGCAACGAATAGCAAATCTAAGTAGATATCATAGTCAATCACTGCTGTTCGCCGCGTTTGATGGATAATGCGGGGCCGAATCTGCAGGACATCATCAATCTGAACTGCTTGAAAGAAATGAATCATCATCTGATCGACGATTAAGCTGCGGCCACTCCTTGTCATCAACTGCTGCGTAATCCGAGTGATAATTTCCGTCAGGACACCATTAGCCAAGACCCTATTTTGCTCCAGCATGAAAGGCTCGACAGTGAAAGAAAAAATATCCTCTTGCCTATGAAGTTTCTGGCCCACCTGCTCGCTGAAGGTCGGCAAACTGGAAATCTGAGAGCGACTCATTTTCTCCATAATATCCCGACGAGTAATCACCCCAAGGAGGGTCTGATTGCCACGTACCACCGGAATCATTTCAAAATCCTCTGCAATCATGCGCTGACTGATATTGGCAATATTCGCCGACAGTCCAGTCATGAAGATCGTGCGAGTCATCACCTTGTCCAAAGTAGTCAAAGGAGACTTATCTCCCGCATCCCGCATGGTCACGACACCAACCAACATTTGATGCTGATTAACGACTGGAAAACGACTGGTCCGATTACGACGAACCAAGTCCAGATAGTCACGAACGGTATCTGTGTCATGCAAGAAACCATATTCGTGACTAGCTCTATAAACCTGCTCTACTGTTAAAATATCTGTTTTAATCTGGATATTGGATAGGGCACGGTTAATCATGGTCGCCACGGTATAGGTATCGTGCTTGGTTCTTAGGACGGGAATTTCAATACGATTGGCCAGTTTTAAAACCTCTGGATCGACTTCAAAACCTCCCGTTACCAGCACGGCATTCTCATTTTCAAGAGCCAAAATCTGAATCTGCGTCCGATCCCCGACAATCAGAAGACCGCCTTCGTTTAAGTAACGTAGAATATTTTGCTCGGTCATCGCTCCGATTGAGAACTTGTTAAATTCTTTTTCTAGTCCTTTTTCACCGGCAAGCACCTCTGAGCCAGTAATATCAGCAATCTCCTTATAAGTCAGATGCTCTAAAACAACTTTTTTCGACTTGACTCGGACAGTCCCACTTCTAGGCCTGGTCTCGACAATTCCTCTATTTTCAGCTTCCTTGATCGCTCGGTAGGCAGTTCCGTCGCTGACACCCAAGTAATTTGAAATACTCCGAACGCTGACCCGCTTGCCAATTGGAAGATTTTCAAGATAAGCTAAAATTTCCTGGTGTTTACTCATTGAAATCTCCTTTTTCGTAGCGATATTCGGTATAATCTCGCATCCTTCTCGTGTAGCGATCGCTCCCCTTAAACTGACGGAAGAGCTTAAAACCAGCTTTCTGTGCAACTTTTTGACTAGCTAGATTCTCCTCATGCGTGATGATTGTTAGACGCTTAAAGTCGAATTTTGTGAAGGAAAGAGAAACCAATTCACGGACAACTTCAGTCATCAAGCCTTGTCCCCAATAGTCCTTCCTCAAAAAATATCCTAGCTCCGCTTCTTTTTTTATCTCATCCATTTTCTCAAATTTAATGGAACCAATCATTTCATTCGTTTCTTTATCACAAATTGCCCAAATTCCTAAAGGATTTTTCATAAAATAATTGGCGATGACATATTCACTTTCCTGCAAGCTACTTTCAGTCGGAAAAATAAACTCGGTATTGTCCGGATTGGAAGCAATTTTATAAAGGGATTCTGCATCTCCAAAAAGAATCGGCCGTAAAAACGAATGCTCCGTTTCAATAAAAGAAAAAGCTGCTAACTGTGTCCACAAATTCATATGCTTCCTCTATAAAAAATAAGCGATGAACGCTTATTCTTCGATGAGCTGGATGTCAGCACCCAGACTTCTTAATTTTTCAATAATATTGGAATAACCGCGTAAAATAAATTCAATATTGGTAATCTCTGTTCGGCCTTGAGCCATCAGACCAGCAATCACCAAGGCTGCACCTGCACGCAGATCCGTTGCTTTCACAGAAGCACCTTGTAGTTGATTTGGTCCTTCATAGACGATTTGATTGCTAGCGGTTGAGATTTTACCAGCCATTTTTGCCAATTCAGCGACATGATTGACCCGTTTCTCATAGATGGTATCAACGATTTTTCCATGACCATGAGCGGTCAGCAAGAGCGGAGTGATCGGTTGCTGCAAATCAGTGGCAAAACCAGGATAAGGCGAAGTCTTGATGTTAATAGCCTTTAAATCCTTCTGCTCTTCTACAAAGATGCTGTCTTCTGAAATGGTCATGCGCACACCCATTTCTTCTAGCTTAGCAATAAAACTTTCCAAATGTTCATAAAGAACATTATTGATCTGGACACCTTGTCCAATTGCTGCTGCCAAAGAAATATAGGTCCCAGCTTCAATCCGATCCGGAATAACCTGATGACGCGTTCCATGAAGGCTGTCCACACCTTCAATTGTGATAATGTCAGTCCCAGCCCCACGAATGTGCGCTCCCATATTATTAAGCAGCGTAGCTACATCGATGATTTCTGGCTCACGTGCCGCATTTTCAATCACCGTACGCCCCTCAGCCTTGACTGCGGCCAACATCGTATTAATCGTGGCACCGACACTAACGGTATCCATGTAAATAATAGCTCCAGCCAAGCGTTTGCCACCGGTTGACAATTTCATATAATTGCCTTCCATGGTCATATGAGCTCCCATCGCTTCAAAAGCTTTGAGATGGAGATCAATCGGACGAGGACCAAGGTCACAGCCTCCAGGAAGCCCAACTGTCGCTTCTCCAAAACGCCCTAGCAAACTTCCATAGAAATAGTAAGACGCTCGTAAACTATTGATTTTACCAGATGGCATCGGCATATTCTTGATGTTTCTAGGATCAACTTCTAAGCAATCGCCAGACCGCTTGACAGTCGCTCCCATGATTTCCATGATTTCGATGAGGCTATCCACATCCGAAATAGCCGGTACACCATCTAAAGTAACAATATTATCAGCTAAAATAATAGCTGGGATAAGGGCCACAACACTATTTTTAGCACCATTAATAGTCACCTCTCCTTTTAAAGGGCGACCACCATTAATTACAATTTTTTTCATGTTTTAAAATTTAGCTCTTTCACGGTATTACTCTTTATTATATCATAGTTTTATCCATTTTCCTAGACAAAAAAGCCCTCAGTTTAAACCGAGAGCTACTATTTTATTGCAAAGCCACTTGGAGAGCAGCTACCTTGTCTGTGCGTTCCCAAGGAAGATCGATATCTGTTCGACCCATATGACCGTAGGCAGCAGTTTGCCGATAGATTGGTCGTTTCAAATCCAACATTTGGATAATACCTGCTGGACGCAAATCAAAGATCTGGCGGACAGCGTTCTGAAGTCTGCTTTCAGAAACTAAGCCTGTTCCAAAAGTATCAATGCGAACGGAAACTGGATGAGCAACCCCAATGGCATAGGCCAACTGCACTTCTACTTTTTTAGCCAGACCAGCAGCTACGATATTTTTAGCGATATAACGAGCCGCGTAAGAGGCAGAGCGATCGACCTTAGTGGCATCCTTACCAGAGAAGGCACCACCGCCGTGGCGAGAATAGCCACCATAGGTATCCACAATAATCTTACGGCCTGTCAAACCAGAGTCCCCTTGTGGGCCACCAATAACAAAGCGTCCAGTAGGATTGATAAAGACCTTGGTCTGACCATCTAAGTATTCGCTTGGAATCACTTGAGCAATGACCTTTTGGATGATGTCCTGATGAATCTGTTCATTGCTGACTTCAGGATCATGCTGGGTAGAAATAACTACTGTATCCACGCGCACTGGACGGTCATTTTCATCATATTCGACTGTAACCTGAGATTTGGCATCTGGTCGTAGATAAGACAATTCACCTGACTTGCGCAGTTCTGCCAAACGACGCACCAGCTTGTGGCTAAGAGAAATAGGCAATGGCATGAGCTCTGGTGTTTCATCGACCGCAAAGCCAAACATAAGACCTTGGTCACCAGCCCCAATCAAATCCAGTGGATCCTTTTGAGCATTTCCTCGAACCTCAAATGCTTCATTGACCCCTTGAGCAATATCTGGTGACTGTTCCACCAAAGATGGATGGACGCCAACTGTCTCTGCAGAAAAGCCATAATCTGTATTGGTGTAGCCAATCTCTGCAATGGTATCACGAACCACACGGTTTATATCTACATAAGCTGTGGTCGAAATTTCACCAAAAACATGAACCGAGCCTGTATAAACTGCTGTCTCAGCAGCCACATGGGCATCTGGATCCTGACTTAAAACAGCATCCAAAATAGCATCGGAAATTTGGTCTGCAATCTTATCAGGATGTCCCTCCGATACAGACTCAGACGTGAAAAGTTTACGTTCTGACATAGAAATGTCCCCCCTTAAATAAATTGTTATAGAGTTACAAAGCACTGATAGAAATAACTACCACCTTATCGGGACTATATAACTTTCTCATTATACCACTTTTCCCTAAAAAATTCAGAATTTTTTTAATAGAAAAAGCTATAATCAGAAACTATAGCTTTATTGCAATGATAAACTAAGGGCAGCTTGCTAACAACTCTTCAACTTCCGCCTTACCGATAGCATCACCAGCTTGGTCAAAAAGTCTGATAGCAGCCACAAAGTTGGTTCTTGCTGCTTGTAGATTTCCCAAAGCTTGAGCAATTTCACCTAAGCCACGGTAACTACACGCATGATTTATCACATCATCTGACTCCTTAGCATAGATATGCGCCTTTCGCATAAACTCCTAAGCTTGAGTCAATCGGCCTAATTTAAGATTTAGATAGCCTAGCTCATAGAGATTAACTGATTGACGATAATGGTCATCTGGGAAATACTTCGCTAGGAAAGCAGCTTCTTTTTCAATCCACTCTAAAGCTTGACAAAAATCTCCCGCAGATCCAGCAACATAACCTAGCTGATGATAAGCGATATGCTCATTTTCTCTATCACTTTCTTTCTGAGCCTGAATCAGATAAGCCTCTAAATTTGCAAAAGCGTTCTGATAATCCTGCCTTTCTACAGCTAGATAGGCCCGTAAATTCCAGCGGCTTAAGGAATCTTTTTCCAGCTGCTGCTCTAGTTCTTCGGCCTTATTTAACTGTCCTTCAAAGAAATATTGCCAAGCGGCTGCCAATTTATCATTCATCTACCTTCTCCTTTTACCTCCAGAACTTCTTGACTAAACCAAATCCGTCTGAGCGATAGCCTTCTTGACATCATCCAGCGGCAAATGAACCAATTCCACCTCTTTTTCCTTGTAGAGATACTGAGCATAGTCATCTATGCGATATTGGTTGATGTAGACCACGCGCTTGCAGCCGACCTGAAGCAGTTGTTTGGTACAGTTGAGACAAGGGAAATGAGTTACATAAGCCGTAAAGCCCTTAGGAACACCCCGCTCTGCTCCTTGCAAGATAGCATTGACCTCCGCATGCAAGGTCCGTACACAATGACCATCAATGACCAAACACTCATGATCAATACAGTGCTCCGTTCCTGAAACGGAGCCATTGTAGCCGGTTGATATGACCTTATTATCCTTGACTAAGACCGCTCCGACCTTGGCGCGTTTGCAGGTCGAACGATTGGCAATCAAAAGAGCCTGTGCTGCAAAGTATTCATCCCAAGCTAGCCGATTTGACATCATCATTCACTCCTCCATCCATTCTCACTATATTATACTAAAACACTTGGCGATTGTCACCCTAACAAGAAAAAAGCTGAAACATTGTTTCAACTTTTTATCTTCTTATCTTCTTATTTAGCAAGTTTAGCTTTAGCTGCATCTGCAAGAGCTGTGAAAGCTGCTGCATCGTTAACAGCCAAGTCAGCAAGCATTTTACGGTTAACTTCGATCTCAGCCAATTTCAAACCATGCATCAATTGTGAGTATGAAAGTCCGTTCATACGAGCTGCCGCGTTGATACGAGTGATCCACAATTTGCGGAAGTCACGTTTTTTCTGACGACGGTCACGGTATGCATAGTAGTAAGAGTTCATTACTTGCTCTTTTGCAGTACGGAACAAGATATGTTTTGCTCCATAGTAACCTTTAGCTAATTTTAAAATACGTTTACGGCGTTTGCGTGATACAACGCCACCTTTAACACGTGCCATTTATATTTCCTCCAATATTTCCTAGATAATCGTTACAGCAGCTCTTATTTCAGACCTGTAAGCATTGCTTTGATACGCTTGAAATCTCCTGCATGCACCATTCCTGCTTTGCGAAGATGACGGCGTTGTTTCTTAGTCTTTCCGTGGAAACGGTGAGAAGTGTAAGCACGGAAACGTTTCAAGCCACCAGAACCTGTACGTTTGAAACGTTTAGCTGATGCGCGGTGTGTTTTTTGTTTTGGCATAATGTTTTCTCCTTTTTCTATCTTTCTGACAATCTATTTTTTGTCAGGAATTGGCGCCATCTGCATGAACATCTGACGTCCATCCATCTTAGGCTTTTGCTCAATGATAGCAACATCCTGAGTCGCTTCAGCAAAATCTGCTAAAACTTTAGCCCCGATTTCTTTGTGGGTAATCATCCGGCCTTTGAAGCGGATAGATACCTTTATTTTATTTCCTTTTTCAAGGAACTTGCGTGCGTTGCGAAGTTTAGTGTCAAAGTCTCCCTTGTCGATGGTTGGACTGAGACGGACTTCCTTCACAGTAACAACACTTTGTTTCTTGCGTTGTTCTTTTTGTTTTTTCTGGTACTCAAATTTGAACTTACCGTAGTCCATAATTTTTGCAACAGGTGGTTTAGCTTGTGGCTGAATCAGGACCAAATCGACATTCGCTTCATCCGCAAGAGATTGCGCTTCGCTAAGCGGTTTAATACCTAATTGTTCGCCGTCAAGACCGATCAACCGAACTTCACGCACACGAATTTCATCATTGATGAATAAGTCTTGTTTTGCTATGGTTTTCACCTCTTTTTTTATTTTTAGAGAAAAACAAGTGCGGACCTGCTAACGCAAACCCGCACTACATGATAGTATTTCATCACTGAAACTGAATCCTGTAGAGCCAGACAACGTTAGTCGCAAGGCGAGAAGTTCTCACTTCTGCTTTTCTCAACTCTATTATCATACCAAGTTTCTTTTTATTTGTCAATGATTTTTTTCGCTTTTTCTTCAATAAATTTGACAACTTCCGCAATTCCAACGCCTGTCGTATCAAAATGGATGGCATCAGCCGCTGGTTTCAAAGGTGATACTTCGCGATGACTATCCTTGTAATCCCGCTCCGCTATTTCTTTTTTAAGAGTTTCCAAATCAGCTGGAATCCCCTTTTCGAGATTCTCTTTGTAGCGGCGCTCTGCTCTTTCCTCAACCGAAGCCACTAGAAAAATTTTCAGTTCCGCATTTGGTAAGACGACTGTTCCAATATCTCGTCCATCCATAACGATACAGCCTTGTGCGGCAATCAACTGCTGGAGGGTCACTAATTTTTCCCGAACCTGCGGAATGGCAGCAACCCAAGAAACATTGTTGGTCACTTCATTTTCTCGAATCGGATGAGTAACATCAACATCTCCTACAAACACTAGCTGCTCACCATTTTCAGAACGACCAAAACTAATCGAATAAGTCTCGAGCAAGGCTACGATCTCATCTACATCATTTTCAGTCAAATGATTTTGTAAAGCTAGGTAAGTGGCTGCACGGTACATGGCACCCGTATCCAAATAGGTATAATTAAAATCTTTGGCAATAATCTTTGCAACAGTGGATTTTCCACTTGAAGCAGGTCCATCAATCGCAATCTGAATCTGTTTCATAACCCGCTCCTACTGAATCTTAACAATATCACCTGGGTTGGCATACCAAGAACCAGTAGACATGTGCGACGGATTTAATTGCTCCAATTTTGCAATAGAGATACCTGCACGCGCTGCAATCGCAGCTTCTCCTTCACCGGGCTGAACAGTCAAGGTACCTTCCGAAGACTGAGTTGGCTTTTCTTCTGATTCACTTGGTTGCTCTGATGGAGCTGGTTGTTCCGCACTGCTACTTGAAGATGCAGCTGCATTAGAAGTGCCATAAAATCCATCCATAACGGTCTTTTTATTACTTCCGCCAGTAGAGAGGTAGGCGAAAAAGAGTGCCATAGCAATAACCATCACTAGAAAAATAGCCGCTAATATGGTCAGCCAGCGATCAACTCGACTCGCCTGACTTTTCTTTCTGCGATTCAATTTCTCTGCTCCATTATCATATACATCTGCTTCCCATGGTTCTTTTTCCATGACTTCCTCCTTGAGTTTTTCTAAAAATCTTATTACAATATGAGTATGAAAGTTACACTCATTCCTGAACGTTGCATTGCTTGCGGACTCTGCCAGACCTACTCAGATCTCTTTGATTATCACGATAATGGCATTGTCAAATTTTATCAAGACGACCATCTCTTAGAGAAAGAGGTTGAGAGTCAGCCTGAAATTCTCGAGGCTATTAAAAACTGTCCAACCCGAGCTTTACTAAAAAACTAATTTTTCTTAGATTGGTCACCATAGTAGACCTCGAAATAATCTAGAAGAGTCAGATTGTCTACTAATTCCACTTCGCCTTTAAAATGCTCATTTAAAGCTAGGGCGTTGACAAAATATTTTTTTGGCCACTTCCGCATACAGAAGGTCCTGCTACGACTCTTCCCTGTAAAATGAAGGGTGATAGACGTCTTTGTCACCTCTAGCTTCTCAATCGTTGAAATATCAATCTTGATTGGCGTGAAAGGATTTGCCGTAATAATGCGCAAAATACCGTCATCATAAATCGTGAAATACCTATGCACACCGATAGCCAGTAAGACCATGAACAAAAAGAATGAAAAGAGGACAAGAGTCGGAACACTGGAACTTTCGTACATCAAGGCCAGTCCTATAAAAATCGGAATGACTGACAAAGACCAATAAATCACCAACACCGACATTTCTGGTTGCCAATGATAGCGGACTTTCTCAAAAATCTTTATCATATCTTCACCCCCTTACTATTAGTTTAGCATAAAATAATAAAAAATAGAATTGGTGAACCTATTCTATTTTTTATTTTGCTGGTACAGCAAAGAAATCCTTGGAAAGATATCCTTTTCCACCCACCATATCATACTCGATCAATTTCAAATCATCTGCAATTTCCTGAGCTGATGAATCCAGCGCCTTCTTGTCTACACTAGCTTTATGAAGAACCTCCGTCAATAAGGCGTAGTAAGGAGATACTTTCGAATTGGTCTGCTCAAGTAGCAGGGCTGAAAAATCACTAGAATTAACCAAAGGATAGTTCAACTTAGGTGTCTCATAATTGCTCCAGATAAAGTAATCGGTCAAATATTGATTTTCGGGATGATCCTTAAAAGCTGATTGAGGATATAGACCTGGCAAGTGATCACCATAAAAAACTACTGTTATCTTTTTATCAATTTTAGAAAGCTTATCTAGAAACTCCTTGGTCGCATTGTCTGTGTGGTAGAGCAAGCGAGTATAGTTTACTAACTTGTTATTTTCATCAGCTGTAAAACCCTCTCCTTGTGCCATAAGATTCGATGGTTCACTTTCTGACCAAGGTGCATGATTCTGCATTGTTATGACAGAAAAAAACTGATTTTGCTCTTTCTTCAAGTTATCTAATACTAGTTGATAAGAAGAAGCATCGCTATAATTTTCTCCCTGCCTATAAACAGATAATCCACTAGTTCCTAAAGAAATAAATTTATCATACCCTAATGTCTTATAAATAATATCTCTAGAATAATTCGTTGGAGAAGCTAAATGTATGGCAATACGATTATTCGATCCAAATTGATCACTGATTGCAGGAAATACATTCATTCTAGGAACAATTTCTGTATAGAGAACCGATATACTTGGTGAAAGATTATAGTATGGAAGTCCTGAAAGTGTTTGAAATTCCATATTTGCAGTTCCGCCACCGTAACCGTCTGATTGCATCAAGCCACTTGTCGTTCGTGATTTGATATCACGAATATTTGGAATCGGATTTGTTGTAATTGATATGCCTGAAAGCCTTTCAGGATCAGAAAAACTTTCACTCAAAACATAAACTACAGTTTGCTCGCTTATTAGGTTTGACCTATTACTATTTAGTGAATCTGCTAATTGTTTATACTTTTCTTCCAAAGAACGAATCTTAGACTGACTATAGCCATTCGGTTGTGTCATCACAGTCTCTGACATCTGCGAGAACCATACGAATGACAACGATCGTAATTGAGAATTAATCGTATTGCCATACCAAGTTAGATCATGGTAATTATTCAAAATAGAAATCACAGGTATATTTTCTGCAACTCTTCCATCTTTTTTAGACGAAAAGATTCCTGTAACTGTAGCAAAAAAACTGCAGATTAGTAAAATTAAAGCCAGTCTATGTTTGAAATTCTGGATTAATTTATTTGGTAAAATATATTTTCTAACAGCAAGATAGAATATTGTTACTATAGAAACGCTAAGTAAAATATACATTCCATAATGTCCATCTGCATAGCTTAGCAAGGTTCTCGGTGTCTTCAACCAAGCTAAGTCACTAGGAAGAATTGGCTCCTGCCTAAATTGAAATTTCAAACTATTTGCAATAGTTGTAACAACTCCCAAAAATATACAAATGATTGTCGGGAATAAAAAACTATTATAAATTAAATAAATTAATAAAAATAAAGCAAAAAAGATAATAATCTGAAAAAGTGTTGCTCCTGTAAATAAGCGTAAATCTAATATGATTACATCAGCTTTGAGACTATCTTGAATTGTGTAATTGAAGATAAGCGCAAAAAGTGCACTAAATGTAAATGCTACTGAAAAACTAGAACGATTGTTAATAACATCTCTCATACCTTTCACAAGTACGAAGCTTGGAATTGTAGAGACTAGCACAATGTAGATAACAAAACCAATTAATCGAAAAATATATTGCTCACTATTTGTATTCGTGAATTCTAAAAATAATGAAAGTTTATCCATTACCGCTGGCAATTTAGAATCTGTTAAACACATTATAATAAATAACTGGGAAACGACTAATGTCTCCATAAAATTTAAGTTCTGGTAATTAATATTAAAAGTTTTAAATGGTTCCTGCTTACCTTTTTTCAGAATATATTTGTTAATAATTCCAAAAGCTAGTATGGGAATTATTAAATATAAACTATTAGTTTGCCATAAATGATTCTTGTCAATATCCCATATTTTATAAGAAAAATCGTTCAAGTTTCTTGTGATTTCTAACAGATAAGAAAACAGTATGTAGATAAAAAAGACAACTACAATAGCGATAAATGTTTCTTTTCGTAGAAATTTTGAAATATAGCGTCCTAATAACCAGCATACAATTCCACTAATAATCATTGCAAAAATTAGGAACGGGGAATTAATAGTAGATATTTTAAAAGCTGAGGAGACATTAATATTAACAGCTGTCACATCTAAGATTAAACAACTAATTAAAATAAAGCAAATCTGTTCATAATAGTCACCTAAAAATTTCAGTTCTTTTTTCAACTAACTTCTTCCCTCTTTATCTGATAGATTATTTCTTGTCCCATTTATCTTTATTAATATTTTTTTTACAATATACTTTATCGCACTACCTGGCCCTCGATAAATATATTTTAAGGCGCCTTTGATTCCCCCGATATTATCAAAGTTAATATAAGTATTAGGTAAAGTATCTGGACGAATATTTAAAACAGTATTATCTACAAATGGTGTGATATAAATATCATTTTTAGAAATAGCATAGTCAAATCTTTGTGACCAAGCTAAATAAACAAGAATTCTCTCGATAGAATGTAAAATAGTATGTTGCGGAAGAGGTTCTGAAGGAATATCCTCATCTTGCAGATTTAAATCAAAGAGTGGTTTCAAGGCATCATACTTGAACCAAATGAATGTTCCATAACTCATAATAAAGGTATTTAATTTATTAAAGTCAATGGAACGATGAATGTTCATTCTCTCCCAAAGAATATTCATACCGTCAGCAAATCTATTTTCATTCCACGGATCCACAATCTTAGTATATCGGAAAAAAGTCGGGATATCTGCAATCACTAATCCTAAACGCTTATCATTTTCCAAACTAGCCATGATCAAATCAGCCGGTTTTAGTAGCATGTCAAATAGCTCATTTCTCCATGAATCTCCTACCCAATATGGATATTCTGGAGATTTTTTAGTATGGAAATGCCCGATATAATCATAGGTACTCAATTCCTCTCTCAATTTAAGCATTGGGATAATATCTCGACCTTTATTTCCAGTAATATATATCTTCCCTGGTTGATTATGTTTTAATAAAACAGCTTCAATTTCTAATTTTTTCTTTTCTGAATCCGTAGTTAGGAAGAGGTCATAAGTAAAGTGAAAATTTTCAAATTGCTTTAAAAAGTCTTCTAGTAAGTCAACATAGTAGGTATGAAGATGTACAGCAATTTTTTTAGTGTCTGAATATGTCTGTGAACTTTCCTCAATAACTTTGCGATCAAGTAAATAAGGTGGAGTTGGTAAACTCATATCTGACATGTGAGATAAGATAAATTCTACTGGATAGTTCGTTCTTTTCTCGATTTCCTTAAGCAAATAAGGAGCTAGATGCTGAGTTAAATCAAATGTTTTAACCTTGATGAACGGCACTCCTGCATCAAGCAAAACATGGGGATAATGAATAGTGAAATTGCTATGGAAAAACTTGTCATTTAATGGAATCGTATTGAGAATAGATTCATAGTTAAATCCAGCATCCATGAATTTCTTGGTATAAAGAGTTTCATAATTATCAATTACCTTTTGAACATCTTCGAAACTCTCAACTGATTTCCAGAACTTTTGGAAAACACTAGATTCAACTAAGCGTTTTTTAAATGAAATAAAGTAAGATTGCAAATGTTCATGAATATAAATATCACCGGCTTTGATTCCTTGATGATTAGTCATACCCCAAAAATCTACATTTGGGTTTGATTCATAGTTATCATAGATCGGTGCCATGTCCCAGAGTGGACCAAAACAAGTGTCATTCATAACAGTGACAGAATCATACTGTTTCAAGTTATCAAATCCAACAAATTTCATACCATCATGCCAAGCAGCAAAATCGTAACCTTTATTCTCACGTTGGATAAAATCATCAATCAGGTGTTTATCACGAAGTTTTTGTACTTCACTTTCACTAAGACGACTATTTGAAATAAAAACTAATTTATCAAACAATGGTCTCATATGTTCAAGTTGATAAAATACATGCCGACTAATATGATCATATTTATTAAAATGAACATAAAGCAATAGACGTTTCATTTACTTCTCCTAAAGAAATTAATAATTTTAGTTGGTATTGTCCATCTTCTCGAAGTAACAACACTGTTATATTGGTTTTGTAAGTCATCATATAAAATCTGTAAACGATTCAACTCATTTTGAAACTCTTGACTCTCTTTCTTCAAAACTTCAATATACTCATTTTGATCATGAGAAATTCGCGACACCTGATTCAGTCTTAAATCTAAGTCTTCTATCTGACGATCTTTTTTAAAAACTAAGACATCCAAATCACGATCCTTAACAAGCGCTAAGTGTGAGATTCTTTGAATATCCTGATCTGGATACTTGTTGAGATATTTAATTTGAGAATCCAAGATACCTGTGAACCGCTTTTCAGCAATCTCCAATGTCATAGGTTTTGAATCGGACCCTAAATTCATACGATACACAGTAGTGGAATCACTCAAAAAAGAAATTTTAGTGCGTTTGAATAATTCAAGTTGTAACTCAAATGTATCGTCTACGGCTGTATCGCTAATTTGAGCAGATACATCTTGCATAAGTGCGGTATCAACCAACCAGGTTGAAGCCATCGTCATACCTTTCATAACAAGCATCTCTTCATAGGAATCAATCAAAGGAAGCACTTTATTAGCAAAGGCATTTTTTTGGATAAGATTCCCGTCTAAGTCTACCATATCAAATTCAGTATTTGACCAAAGTGAATCAATTGAAGCATCCAACAAATCAACTTGCTTTTGAAGTTTTAATGGGTCAATCCAAAAATCATCACTATCACATCTTGCAATATATTGACCTTCAGCTTCTCGGCAAATTTTTTTCCAAGTTTTAGTAATGCCAAGGTTCACTTCATTACGAAAAGTTCTAACTTTTTCAGGAAACTTATTTTGATATTCTTGAATAATCTCATACGAATGATCTGTTGAAGCATCATCAATGATAATAATCTCGAAATCAAAATTTGTTTTCTGATTGAGAAAGCTATCTATAGCCTCTCGTACCCAATCCCCCTTATTATAATTGGTACAAATAATTGATACTTTCATTCAAACTTCCCTTTTTCTCTTAAGAAAAACTCCACTTCCCATTTCTTTGAATAATACCAGTTGCAGAATCTTTAGCTGACTCATCATCTTCATCAATATCATCCCTATTTAGAACAATAACTGGAATCTCATCAGTCGGAAGAAAGGCTAAAACTTGATTATTCTCATCCCTCACAGTAATTTCAAGTTTTAACTTAATATCGTTTAGTCCTGCTAGTGAACACTGATAGTTTACCTTAACATCACCCTTGCTACTTGTTAAATTATCCATCGTATTATCATTATAAATCCAAATATTACGATCAATATCTGTAAATGAGATAGCAATATAAGTCGGCACAGCTTCTAGCAAGGTATACGTCAAATCAAATGAAATTGGTTCATTTGGTGTAGCTCTTTTAGAAGACAATAGTGATAACTTCAAATTTTCAACAACTGAACCACTTCTTTCAATTCCCGGTTGATCTGAAGTGATTACTTGTTCTGTATTGTCAAAGCTATATTGATTGGCAACATCTCTAGGCTCACCTTTGGCTTTAATGTAACCATCTTCAATTAAAATAGCCTTATTACAATATTTCTTGACAGCTCCCATATCATGGGTAACCAGAATAGTTGTTTTACCAGAATTCTTTCTTTCTAAGAAATAATCATTACACTTGCGCTGAAAGGCTTCGTCCCCCACAGCCAGAACCTCATCCAAAATCAGAATGTCCCCTTGAGCCTTGATTGCAACTGAAAAGGCCAAGCGAACCTGCATCCCGCTAGAATAATTTTTGAGTTTTTGATTCATAAACTCGCCTAGCTCAGCAAACTCCACGATATCATCGTACATGGCATCTACTTCTTCAGTTGAGAAGCCCAGCATAGCGCCATTCATATAGACATTTTCCCGGCCGGTCAGCTCTGGATTGAAGCCGACACCCAGCTCGATAAAGGAAACCAACTTGCCATCAATGGTCACTGTGCCCTTTTCGGGAATATAAATCTCTGAAATAATTTTCAAAAGGGTTGATTTGCCCGAACCATTTCGCCCGACAATCCCGTAAAAATCTCCCTTTTCCACTTCAAAGGAAATATCCTTTAGGACATGTTGTTCTTTGTAACCTTTGATTCCTCGAAAGCGGTTAACTAGGCTTGTTCTTAAACTTTGTGTTGACTCTGTTGGCAGTTTAAAAAACTTACTAACATGGTCAACTTTTACTGCAATATTATTTGACATTATAGAATCTCCGCAAATCTCTTAGAATTTTTATTAAAGATATAATATCCAAGCCCAAATATCACTACTGGCAATAAATAAGGAATCAGAGCAATCCATTGATTTTCAATCAAATCCCATCCTCGCATGCTCCCTGAATAAATTGCAAAGTGGCGTAAATCTTGAATAATTTGTGCAATTGGATTTAGCATCATTAATTTTGCAAAAGTAACTTGTCCTCTCTGAAGAATAAAAGTTAGTGAATAAATGATTGGTGTCGCATATAAGCCTGCCTGCAGCACTACTTCCCAAATTGGACCAATATCGCGATATTTTACAAAGAGCGTAGAGAGCATGAAGGCAAAACCAGCCGACATTAAAACCAACTCTAAAAATAAAGGAATGATGACTAACCAGCCAAAACTAAATGAGACACCATTAATCAACGCAAAAATAAAAACCACCAATAAATTAATTGCATAGTTTATTGCCGCACCTGCAATAGCAGAATAGACAATAATCGACTTAGAAAAATTCAACTTTCGTAACAAGTCCCCTCTAGACACAATAGACATCATGCCCATATTGGTTGCTTCTGAGAAAAAGTTCCACGTCACCATCCCTAAGAGAAGCGATACCGCGTAATGAGGCGTTCCATCATCAAAACGTAAAAAGCGTACAAAAACTAAATACATAACCGTAAATAGTAGTAAAGGTTTCAAAATAGACCATAAGTGGCCAATAAGAGAGCCTTGATAACGTAATTTAAAATCTGTTTTAATCATCTCTCTCAAGAGAATCCAGTTTTTTTGGCTAAAATAATCTAGCATGCATATTACTCCTTATAAGCAAATTTTGTGAGAATAAGTGTCGTGAAAACCAAAGTGTGAAAGGCACGATTTTTTCTGTAGCCATACTTTCGAATACGTCGCAGTCGCTCTGCAAAAGGAGCTTCCATGATTGTCACAAAATTTTCAATAATTTCTCTATTTTCAGTTGTCAGAGGCTGGCTGAGAAGGTTGCGAGCCTGTGTCTGACTGTCTTTTATCAATTTCCAATATTTAGCAAATAGACGGCTAGGATGAATCCAGTTCTTCATTCGCTTGCGTAAAGTCCGGGCTCCTAACACATTATTGGAATGTTGGCGGTAGAGTTCACCTGGCTGATCTAGATAAACGAGTTTCCCAAAGGCCGAAGCCAACAAGCCCAGATACCAATCGTGCATAAGCAGTTCATGCTCCTCCTGCCCTGTCCACAAATCAGCCAGAGCGCGGTTGATCATCGAAACGCCACCTGTCACCGTATTTTCCGTCAGTTCCTGAATTAATTTTGTATTGGCATGATCAGACTGCGTTCGAATCATACTTTCGTGAACAACATTTAGCTCCTGATCCACCACTTTTAAATCCATATAAACCAACAAAGGTACGGAAGCATCATAGTTTTCTGCTGCCGCCAACTGAATCGCCAACTTATCCGGCAACCAGACATCATCCTGATCACTAAAAAAGTAAACATCCGAATCCTGATACTTAAGCAAGCTATGAAAACTCTTAATGACACCCAAATTTTGAGTTTCTTCTGGATTTATAAAGAAGATCCGGTCGTCCTGTTGGCAAAAATCCTCAATAATCGCTCGCGTCCCATCACTAGAGCCGTCATCTCGAATCAAGAGCTGCCAGTCCCTATAGGTTTGGGCTTGAATACTTTCAATCTGTTCTGCCAGAAACTGCTCCCCATTATAGGTAGACAGAAGAATAGTCACTTTCATGATAAAAATAGCTCCTCGTATTCACCTACAATTTTTTCCCAGGTGTAGTTTTCTTTCATATTTTCTTTAGCCGCCTGACCTAGCTCAGAAAAGTCTATCTGGCCATCCAATCGATTAATCAGCTGAGCCAACTGCCCCTCTTCTTTTTGCCAATACAAAGCTGTTTCTTGGGCTACTTGATGGTTGAAGTCCACATCCAAAACCAAATTGGCATCAGTCTGAGCCAGAGCTTCCAAGAGTCCAGGATTAGTTCCACCGACTTCGTGGCCATGCAAGTAGGCAAAAGCATGATTGCGGATGTATTTGAGCAATTCCTGATCATAAACAGTCCCGACAAACTTAATCCGAGAGTCCTTGTCAAAACCCGTTTTCTGCTTTAACTCTTCAAAATAAGAATTCCCTTCATGATTGCAGATAATCAGCAAGTCACGTTGGGTTTTGGATTTCATAAATTCCCGAATGATGGTCTCGTAGTTGTTTTCTGGCACAAAACGTCCAACAATCAAATAATATTCCTTTTCTCTGTTCTGCCATTTCTCAAAAAAATCACGCACGCGAGCATCCTGAGGGTCAAGAGAAGATAGCTGGAGATCTGTCCCATAAGCAATGAAAGCCGTCTTAGACCAAGGGTAGGATTGTTTTATATAACTTTCAATGCCTTGGTTGTCCGCAATGACCAGATCAGCATGCTTGGTCATCACCTTCTCAGAATATTTAAGATAGGCTTGAACCGGCTTAGGCCACTTAGCTCGCTTCCATTCCAGACCATCTGGATTAATAAAGAAAGTCCCGCCTGCTTTATGAATTTTATGTGCAAAAGGTGCCACAAAGGCTCCGATCGTATTACCCAAAATATAAAAAATTGGACGCTCAATCTGCTGCTCTTGCACTAGCTTTAAAGAATAATTGATAGCCATCATATCATAGGCGATCACCCGAGCCGGCCCCAACTTAGGAGCCTTAATGGTGAAGCAATCCACTCCCTTGTAATCAAAATGATGAAAATCTTCATCATCCGACAAACAAGCTACATGATACTGGATTTTGGAAGAAACCTTATTTTCTACTAATTTTTCAACAAAGGTTTCAAATCCGCCATATTTAGCAGGAAGTCCGCGACTCCCGATGATGAAGACATGTCTCATGCTTTTCCTCTATTCAAAGATTTACAATCTAGTCTATTATATCATTTTCTTAGTGATTTGTGGAACTTTCAACAAGGTTCATTAAATTGTTTAACCTATAAAATAGACTAGTTCATAGTGAACTAGTCTATCAACGCTTTATTTCCTTACTTCCTGCTTGTAAAACTCTTTCAAAGCATCCTGCCAAGTTGGAATAACAAATCCTGTAGCCTTGGCCTTGGCCAGACTCATAGTTGAGTTGAAAGGTCGCTTAGCCTTAGCTGGGAACCTGCTAGAATCCACTGGCTGGACTTCCACATCCGTATCTTTGAGAATTTCCACTGCAAAGTCATACCAAGTTGTATCCTCTGCCGCGTCATTAGACAGATGGTAATAACCAAATTCCTTTTGATTTTCAGCCAGATAAGTCATAAACTCAGCCAGCGTACGAGTCCAGGTCGGACGGCCATGCTGGTCATTAACTACGGTCAAAGTTTTGTGCGTTTTGGCAAGATTTTGCATGGTAAAGACAAAGTTTTTACCGTAGTTACCAAAGACCCAGGCAGTACGGATAATATAGAAACGACTGGAATATTTCTCAACTAGCTCCTCACCCATGCGCTTGGTACGGCCATACTCAGTCTGTGGATCCGGCCGGTCATCTACTTCCCACTCCTCACCGATAGGCTTTTGTCCGTCAAAGACATAGTCTGTTGAGATGTAGACCAGGGTTGCCCCGTGTGCTTCTGCAGCTTTTGCAACATTTTCGGTACCAGTCACATTGATGGCATAGTCCAGCTCTTTTCCTTCGTCCTCAGCCGCATCAACAGCTGTATAGGCTGCGCAGTGATAAACCAAGCTTGGCTTGACTTCCGCAAAGACCTTGTCTACCATTTGGGCATTGGTAATATCCATTTCTGCCACATCAACAGCTACGTACTCCTCGTTACGCTCATCTAAAAGATAGCGGAGCTCTGTTCCCAACTGTCCATTCGCGCCTGTAATTAAAATCATTTGTTCTTCCTTTCAGATCATAAATATTCGATGAATTTATTATACCAAAAAAAGCAGAAAAAATCTGCTTCTTTACTTACTCTTCTCCTTAATCACATAAACAGGGCGTTTCTTGGTTTCCATGAAGATTTTGCCGATGTATTTACCTAGGATACCGATGGTCAGCAGCTGGAAGCCGCCGATGAGTAAAATGACAGTCATGAGGGACGGCCAGCCCGATGTTGGGTCACCAAAAACCAAGGTACGGATAATAATAACCGCCATCAGGATAAAGGCTAAAATCCAAGACAGGATACCTCCTAAAAATGCAATGTTGAGCGGCGCATCGGAGAAATTGACGATGCCTTCCAAAGAATAGTTGAACAGAGACCAGAAATTCCAAGAGGTCTTACCAGCCACTCGTTCGACATTTTTGTATTCCAAGTACTCGGTATTGAAGCCAACCCAGGCAAAAATTCCCTTGGAGAAGCGATTGTACTCTGAAACTTCCAGAATGGCTTCTACCATCTGGCGGCGTATCAGTCGGAAGTCACGCGCACCATCTACCATCTCTACCTGACTAATCTTGTTAATCAGCTTATAGAACAAATTGGCAAAAAAGCTTCGGATTGGCGGCTCTCCCTCGCGAGTAGTCCGACGAGTCCCCACACAGTCCAGCTCAGGATTCGAGTCCAGCATGGCCTTCATCTCAATCAGGAGCTCGGGCGGATCCTGCAAATCCACATCCATGACTGTCACCAAATCCCCGCTCGCCTCTTGCAAACCAGCATAGAGGGCTGCTTCTTTTCCGAAATTACGAGAAAAGGACAGATAGTGCACATCTGGACAGCGACTGCTGAGCTCACGCAAAACAGCCAAGGTTTGGTCTGTCGATCCGTCATTGACAAAAATATATTCAAACTGGTCACGGATTTGATATTTCACCGCTTCCATGGCTTCATGAAACAGAGGAATAGACTCTTCTTCATTGAAGCACGGAACAATCACTGAAATTGTCATATTCTTCCTTTCCTACACGCATAGACAATAAATTATCTCATTTTTCGCACGCTACTCCATCTCCGTCTTTATCTAACTTGCTACTATAGCCTGGTTGCCCACGATAAATAGGGGTAACTCCTGCTCTCCTAGCAGCTTCACAATTAGGATAAATTCCACTTTCAGATATTGTACCTGAGTGATTTTCTACAGAAGAGTTATTAGATGAATGAGAAGCTGGTTTGCCCAGCCCGATAGCATTCCAACTTATTCCTTCATAACGCCATCCTACTTGAACCAAATAGTCCTTCTCTCCTTCAGATAAAGTATAATGATGACTACCAGCTTTTGCATTAGGATTATATAATCTATACAACGGATGCTGACCTGAAGATTTCCATGAAACTCCTTCATATCTCCAACCAGCTCGTATTAAGAAATCTCGTTCATTTGCATTCAGAGTATAGTGATGATCACCCGCATTTGGATTGTACATTCTGTAAACATCTTGACCTTCCAGAGGAGCAATCCAACCGATTCCCTCATAGTGCCACCCTACACCTACTAGCATCTCTTTTTCATTCCAACTTGCTGTATAAAAATGTTCTCCACTATTTGGATTATACATTCTATACATTTCTACTCCACCATCGTTTGCACTTACTGACAAAACGTTTATAAACACCATAGATAGCAATACAGCAATAAAAATATAAACTTTCTTCATTTATAACTCCTTAACTAGGCTTTGACACCATAATATTCTAAAATTGTCAATACTATTGACATAACAATAAATAACAACGCAATGAATAATACGAGACTATCCCTCTCCTCTTCTTCCTCATTAGTCAAGACGACAGGTGTAGGAACATAGAAGTGCGAAACATTTAATGCTAATCCCATTGAAAGTATGACTCCAATAAAATATCGTCCTTGAATGCCATTAAAACTCATTTCCGTTACTTTTCCCCACATCAGATAGGCTGTCATCAAAATTCCCAATGTTATACCGAAACCTACTAACAATGTTCCAAACTTACTAAAAGTAGGTAATGGATTATATTGCGGAATCATAAATATGATACAAGCAATAAAAGGAAGATAAAACCACATAAGATTTCCTAAACCATAGCTTAACCAACCAAATGTAAATAGGGACGGGAGTAGATTTGGAATTAAATTAATTATCTCTTTGAAAGAAAATAGCGAAAATGTTTTTAAGTGGGCGAAAGTGTACTTTAATTTTTCAACTGGATTCGCAACATCATTTACCTGAGTTATATTAATTCCACTAGATAAACGTAACCATAGGAAACTAATTATTGCAACGAAAACAATTGCAGTAAATATATACAAGTATGTATGACGGCTTTTAAATTTATTTTTAGGAATGAATAATAATAAGACAACAAGCAAGACATAAGGAAGTTTTATAGTTGCCATTAATAAACATAGAGATGCAAAAATACAAATATCTTTCATATCCACTTTATTCTGACCTACCAAACTACAAAATATTCCCAACAGTAAGAAAGTTAAACCATTCGCCATTCCATCAGTACTAAAAGACGAAGCTAAATAAACCGCCATCGGTATCATGGCTATTGTAGAGAATAATAATTCTTTTCCGTTAGATTTTTTTATAGCCAATCTTACCAATAATGAATACACAATTAAGTTAGAGAGTCTTCCCAAGACTATAGATGCAAATACACTTAGTCCCAGAATTTTTGCTATTAAAATACCTACTACTTGAGGTAAGTATGGAACAAAAGAGGAAGCATTCGTCGCAACAAATTGCGGATAATAGGCTTTATCTGATGATGTTCGCACCTTATCTAATCCCGATTTTATTAGAGGTGTTTTCATAACTTTATCCGCTATAACCACATCTTTAGAAACCTGAAATTCCTTTGGTTTACTAGGTAAATAAAGATGTCCTTCAGATATATACAAAGCCCGCGAATAGTGAGCATTCTCATCTGGAGCGTCCAAAACTGGAGTTATGAAAACAAAGATGCTCCCCATCAAGACAATCATTGTACATACTTTATTATGTATTTTCCCATCTACACAAACAGCTAAACTACCAATTAGCCCCGTTATGATTAATAATGTTTTAGGTATAAAAATAATCGAGCCACCTAGATAAACATATATAGCTAAAACCATGAGCCATAATAGCAACAAATATTTCCATCTTTTTTTTACATTAACAGCTATCGCTAAGCAATATTGTTGTGCAAAATGAAGGAAGTATTTAAAATATCCATCAAACATATATCTACTCATCCTTTTATCTTTAACTGACTTTATGTTTCATAACCATTAATAAACTAAAACATCTATATTTCAAAATTTTCAAAAATAATGGAACCACATATGCTAATGTAGAATTTATATTTACTTTTTGAACTCCTTGTTTAATGTATTTATTTCTTTCCCAATTTTTTCCAAAATATTTTTCCATAAATAAAATGATGTCTTTGAAATCTTGTTTCGTTGCCTGAGGGTATTTTAACAAACGATAAGTATGCCCTACACATAAATGCTCCAAAGCTAGATATTGTAATTCTTCCCTATACATTTCAAATTCATCACCAAATAAAGAGAAAAGATATTCTAAAGCATCATAAATATCAAAAATATTAGACTTACTTGAATTCATTATGGAATTGGAAGTGTTCACCGTATATTTATATAAATATTTTTGTATATATGAAACATCTGAACATTTTGAAGTAACAAAAGGCATAAGGGCGATATCTTCATAAATCTTTCCCCTTGGGAAACGATACGACTTGATAAGAGAGCTTTTGTAAATTCTAGTCCACGATGCATGCTTAGTAAGCATAAAAAGACGAATATTGTTTGTAGTAGCAGTAGAATCATAGAAAGGATTAACTTTTAAATGTTTTATTATTTTTTCAGTGTTATCAAACAGATCAATATCAAAATAAATAACATCCTTTCCTTTAGCAAGCATAAACTCCTTTAAATAGTTTTTATATATACTATCATCTGGATCAATAAATGTTATATAATCACTAGACTTGATCTGTTCAAGACCATAGTTTCTAGCATCTGATACCCCGCCATTCTCTTTTGAAAACAATTCAATAAATGGATATTTTTCAACATATTCTCTAATAATATTTTCTGAATTATCAGTACTGCCATCATTGATACAGAGTACTCGCAATGAACACTTTTCTATTTCCTCCTGATGGACGATACTATCTAAACACCTTCTCAAATATTTTTCAGTGTTATAAATAGGAATAATCACCGTTAAATCATATTTCATTTTTACTTCCTTTATCTCTACTTGCTAAAAAATAAATGCTTGCAATTCCAAATAAATAAACTAACATAACAATAAAAAAACTAATTGCGGCACCAAGCATACCTTTCTGATAAATAAATGGTTCTGTGATCAATTTAGTAAGTATCAAAAGAATAATATACAAGCCAACTAAAAGATGCTGTTTCCGTATAATCGTTAAAATATTCTCAAAAACAATTGCTAAAGCATATAAAACTCCTGAGAATATCAGAATAGTAAAAGGAAGTACATATTTGTTTAAATCCACTCCAAATATTAGACTAAGTACAGGCACACCGAATAAATAAGCTATAAATGTGACGAACAAACCGCCTAAAGATAGAAACCCTAATAATCTTTTTATAATTAACGAGAATTCTTTATATTCTTTTTTATTCCATAAAATGGCTAATTTTGTAATAAGGGGTCTAACAATTAAAATAATAAGACTCATAAAGAACACAGGCATAAACAGAATATTAAAATCACGTTGCATTCCAGTTTGTAAAAAGCCCTGATTAAGACCTTTTTCAATGATTATTTTAGGCTCATTTAAAATATATAACAAAATAAATCCATTTACAAATAGTGGCCAACAAGCTAACAATATATCCTTTATATCTTTTTTATAGCGAGTAGACAACAATTCTCGGACTTGAATTTTTTCGAAATATGCTACAAAACGCATCTCGTAGGAAAAAATGAGTAGCCCATTCCACAGAACTAAAGAAAGCAAAGCAATCAGAACAGACTCTGATAATAGCAACGTTATTAGTAATACTAAAACACTCGTAGAATATCGAACAAACATTGTTTTACCAGCAATGTCCATACGCTCTCTTTGCTGAAACAATCCTTGAAATAGATCTGATACTGCATCCCACATACGATAAAGAATCATAAGAAAAGTCAATAGAAGAGTCTCTAATGAATAACGGCCTTCACCAATTATATATAAATATGGAAACAAGGTAAGTATCATTATCGTAATTGTGAGGATGCGCGTCTGAAAATAACCTATAAAAGTATGCCGCTGCTTTACATCTGTTCCTTGATAATTCCGAACTTGAAATAAACCGATAACTATCCACAGTGTTCCGATGGAATTAGCTAGGCTAAATTGATCTGCTACTTTAGCAGAACTCAATCTTGTGATAATTAAAAGATATAATACTGATACCCCAGATGCTGCTAGATTTCCCAACAAATTCCAAAAATATATTTCTTTATCCGAGGGATTAGTTCGTATCTTCATCTTTATTCCTCAATGCAATTATCTGTACTAGATTTTTAAACTTTGTATCTAATTTTGATAACTTTAAAGTTAGTTGAAACTGATTAATCAACAATAAAAAAATGATAAATAAAAAGATAAAGTTAACGGCTGAAACTATTCCTAAAGCATTCGCAATTTTTTCTGCTAATTTTGGGAAAATACTGAAGACTAATAAAACTATTGAGAAAAATATCCAAAATAAGGCATCATTAATTTGAACTTGTGATTTTCTGATACTACGTAAAATGAAACTACATGTCAAAATAGATACAACCGTTAATACAACTTGAAACCAAATCGTCATTCTTTTAGCCTCTCTTTCTAAAGTTTTGGATAATCAAAATAGATGCAAACATATGTGTCATATACTGAATAGAGCGCGAAAGCGTCAGATAACTTTCACCTGCTTGACGCTCTTCCATCCGTACCTGAGCTTCTGCGACCTTTACTCCATGACGAATTAAATAGGAAACTGTATCTGGTTCTGGCCCATAATTGATATTAAGTGCAAATTCTTTGATCAAATTCTCAGAAAACATCCGCATCCCTGATGTAGGATCATTAATCGTTTTACCTGTTGTTAATTTAATTGCTCCGCTAATCAACGTATTCCCTAACATTCTGAGAGAATTTTCTCGTTTTTCTGTAACAAAACGAGAACCAATCACCATTTCATACCCCGAATCAATCATTTCTTCTAAAACAGATATATATTCAGGTAAGTGTTGGCCATCGGCATCAAACTGCACTGCTTTTGTATATCCTTTTTCATAAGCATATCGAAGCCCCGTCTGAAAAGCTCCTGCCAACCCCAAATTTACTGGTAAATCAACAATATTATAGCCTTTAGCATGAGAAATTACTGATGTTTGATCTTTTGAACCGTCATTAATAATAACATAGTCATATTGAGAATAATTTTGAATAATATTATCTACAACACTAACAATTGATGCTTCCTCATTATAGGCTGGAATAATAATTAACAAATCTGAAGATTTCACTGATTTGATCTCTCCTTAAAATAGTTTACTCCTATTATACAATATATATGCCTCATTTTCTACTGTGTAAATGATTATAGTAGGCTCAAGCATAAAACAATTTAGAATACTCAAAGACTGAGATTTCTTTATATCTAACTTTTATAAGCCAAAATAAGATAAAAATACGAATAAACTCAGATTAGTGTTCACTAATTCCGAGAATTTATTCGCATTTATCTGTCAATATAGAAGAAACTAGATTTTCACTTAAAACACCCTAGTCATCAAAACCATTCGGATGCTTACTCTGCCAACGCCAAGCATCTTGACACATTCGTTCAATATCAAACTTAGCTTCCCATCCTAGTTCATCTTTAGCTTTTTTTGAATCTGCATAGCAAGAAGCTATATCTCCCGCACGCCGTTCTGTAATCTCATACGGAATTTTCTTTCCAACTGCTTTTTCCATATTTTTTATAATTTCTAGAACAGAGTAACCTTTTCCTGTTCCGAGATTATAAATATTCAGTCCAGACTTACCTTCTAGCTTCTGAAGCGCAGCAACATGCCCTCTTGCCAAATCTACAACATGAATATAATCTCTAACGCCTGTTCCATCAACTGTAGGATAGTCATTACCGAATACTCGTACTGATGTCAATTTTCCTACCGCAACTTGAGTTACATAAGGAAGAAGGTTATTAGGGATTCCATTCGGATTTTCCCCTAAATCTCCGCTTTCATGTGCACCAATAGGGTTAAAATAACGAAGAATCACCACATTCCAACTCATATCGGCTTTATAAATATCTGTCAAAATTTCTTCTGTCATTAATTTTGTTCGGCCATATGGATTTGTAACTGAAAGTGGAAAATCTTCTAAAATTGGAACTGTGTGAGGATCCCCATACACAGTTGCTGAAGAGCTAAAAATAATGTTTTTACAATTAACCTCTTCCATCACTTTTAAAAGCGTCAAAACACCTGTGATATTATTCTTATAATACGCAAGAGGTATTTGCGTAGATTCCCCTACTGCCTTTAATGCAGCAAAATGAATGACCCCCGTAGGTTTTTCTTTCGTAAAAATTTCAAACAGTTTTTCCTCATCACAGACATCTGCTATATAAAATGGAATGTTTTGCCCAACAATTTTTTCAACAATTTCAATACTTTTTTTGTTGCTATTGATTAAATTATCAACTACTACTACTTCATGACCAGCATTAACTAGTTCAATAACAGTATGAGTACCTATAAAACCGGCCCCACCTGTAACTAAAATTTTATGTCTCATTTAAATCAACCCTCACTAATTAAAATATACTGACATTATCTCACAAAAAATCATTATATTCAAAAAAAATAGAATATTTAAAAATTCAATTTCTAAATATTCTAAATTATAGCTATTATTTGTTAAATAGATTCCAAGGCAATTCTCAAATCCTCTATCAAGTCATCCACGTTTTCTAGGCCGATAGAGAGTCGGATTTGATTTGGTGTAATGCCTGCTGCCAGTTGAGCCTCTGGCGACATCTGACCATGAGTCGTCGTAGCTGGATGGACGACCAGGGACTTAGCATCAGCTACATTGGCCAAGTCGGAGAAAATCTCTAGGCTGTCAATAACCTTACGAGCTTCTTTCTCCCCACCTTTGACATTAAAGGTGAAGATAGAGCCCACGCCTTTAGGGAAATATTTTTCTGCCAAAGCATGATAAGGACTGTCAGCAAGCTTGGGATAATTGACCTGTTCAACCTTAGGATGTCCTGCTAGGAAATCTACAATCTTCTCTGCATTGGACACATGGCGCTCTACACGCAAAGAGAGAGTTTCCAACCCTTGTAGGAAAAGAAAGGCATTGAAGGGTGACATGGCAGCGCCCGTATCACGCAAGAGCTGGGTCCGGACAGCAGTGACAAAAGCTGCCGCTCCAACATCGCGCGTATAGCTGATATCGTGGTAGCTTGGATCTGGGTCCACAAACTGCGGAAACTTGCCAGAAGCTTCCCAGTCGAAACGACCACTATCCACAATCACACCTCCGATGCTGGTTCCGTGACCGCCAATAAACTTGGTCGCAGAATGAACCGCAATGTCCACACCATGAGAAAAGACATTGATCAGATAAGGCGTAGCAAAGGTATTGTCGGAAATCAACGGAATCCTGTGAGCATGAACCAGCTCTGCCAATGCTTCAAAGTCAGGAATATTAATCAGAGGATTGCCCAAGCTTTCAATCAGAACTAGCTTGGTATTGTCCTGAATGGCTGCTTCTACTTCAGCCAGATTTTCAATATCGACAAAGGTCGTGGTAATGCCATAGCGAGGCAGGGTTTCCTTGAGCAGATTAAAGGTGCCGCCGTAGATGGTGGAGGCTGCCACTACATGATCGCTAGCATGCGCCAAGGCTAAAATGGAATAGGTAAGGGCCGCCATACCAGAAGCTGTTGCTAGAGCTCCGACTCCACCCTCCAAAGCCGCAATCCGCTCCTCAAAAGCAGACAGGGTCGGATTGGTAATCCGAGTGTAGATATTTCCCGGTTTGCGTAGGGCAAAAAGATCTTCTCCCTCCTGAGTATCGTCAAACACATAGGAAGTTGTTTGGTAAATAGGCAAAGCCCGCGACTTAGTTGTCGGGTCAACTGTTTGTCCGGCATGAAGCTGCAGGGTTTCAAATTTAAATTCACGTGTCATAAGGTCACCTCACTATAGTTATGTGATAAGTCTACCATTAAACGCCCTGCTTGACCAATAGAATTTCTTTATCAAAAGAAATAAAGAGAAGCTATATCTTATAGCTTCTCGGTTATAATCTCAAAAGTCGCTTGATTGCTGGGCCAGTACAACTGCGACGAAACTTTGTCTAAAGCTACCCACTGAGCTCCCACATGCTCATCAGAAATCTGGATTTCCTTCTGTTCAGTCAGAACTAGAAAGAGATTCTTGTGGATAGACAGATTTTCATCAATCTTTACTGTGAAATTTCCAAGCTCCATCAGGTTTGAACGATGCAAGAGCAATCCGGTCTCTTCTTTTATTTCACGAAGGCAGGCCTCTTCTGGACTCTCGCCACTCTCAATCCCACCAGTAATAGGCTGCCAAAAGGAAACTTTCTCAGCTTCCACTTTTAAGAGCAAGATTTCTCCATCCTCTGGACGAAAGATCCAGGCTTCAATCGACTGCCTCATCATTATTTTTTCTCAATCGGTGCTATGCTGGCCAGCACTTTCTTCAAACCGACTTCTGGGAAATTGATCTTGAGCTCTTGACTGTTTCCGTTGCCAGAGACTGCCAAAACTGTTCCATCGCCCCATTTCTTATGATAGGCAATATCTCCGATAGCCCAAGCAACTTCTGGCTTAGATGGCTGGTTGCTCTTGCCAAAAGGCAGACTGCCTGTAGAAATCGAACTAGGAGCTGCCTGACGCTTCCTCTCCTGCAGGGCTTGAGCCAAACTCATGCCCTGACCAAACTGACTAGTATCGCTATTGGTGTAACTGACCTTAAAAGAGCTGTTTGCCGGTCGAGCCAGCCCCTGATAGTTCAGCAAGTCTGAGCTGATTTCCCTCAAGAAACGAGTCGGCTGATTGTAGTTAGTTCGGCCATAAAGCAGACGGGAATTGGCATTGGTCAGATAGAGAACCTTCTCTGCTCTAGTAATACCGACATAGGCCAGACGCCGCTCCTCTTCCAGCTCATCCTCATCTTCAGAAGCTCGGCTTAGAGGAAAGACATTTTCCTCCATACCGACTAGAAAGACGACTGGAAATTCCAATCCCTTGGCCGCATGGAGGGTCATCAAAGTCACTTCAGAACTCTCCTGATCTCCGTCGTCTGTGTCCGCGATCAAGGCTAAGTCATTGAGAAAACGGCTGAGCTTATCCAGACCAGACTCATCAGCAGGATTGTCTCGATTTTCATCAAAGTTCTTGGTCACAGACAAGAATTCTTCAATATTTTCAATCCGAGCTTGGCTTTCCAAGGTTGCCTGAGCTGCCAAAGCGGCAGAGTAACCTGTCTTTTTCAGAACAAGCTCGACTAGCTCAGTCACACTATAGTCATCCAAACGATCCCGCAAGTCGAGTATCAAATTGGCAAACTCATATACCGCCTGAGCCGCCTTGCCCTTGACTGGCGAAAGCATGATATTGGCTGACGCATCCAGCAAAGAGATTTCTTGAGTAGCCGCAAAATTCCGAATCTTGTCTACCGTTCCTGGTCCGACACCACGCTTAGGCTCATTGACCACGCGCTCATAGCTGATGTTGTCGCTAGGATTGGCGATGAGATTGAGATAAGAAATGACATCGCGGATTTCCTTGCGGCTGTAAAACTTGGTGCCACCGACCATGGTGTAGGGAATATTGGCTTTGAGCAGAGCTTCCTCCACTGTCCGTGACTGGGCATTGGTCCGATAAAGGACCGCAAAATCCCTATGACTGTAGCCTTCTCGGCTCAGCTGATCAATAGTTCGAGCGACAAAAAGAGCCTCGTCCTGCTCGTCATTAGCTCGATAGTAGACAATTTCCTCACCGTCTTCGTTTTGAGTCCAGAGATTTTTCGGACGGCGGTTGCGATTGTTTCGGATGACATCATTAGCCGCCTGAAGGATGGTCTTAGTCGAGCGATAGTTTTCTTCAAGCAAAACAACTTTGGCTTCTGGATAATCCTTTTCAAAGTCTAGGATATTTTGCATATCTGCTCCCCGCCAGCCATAGATAGACTGGTCAGCATCTCCGACCACACAGATATTCTTAAAGCGAGAAGCTAAGAGCTTGACCAGCTGGTACTGGGCGTGGTTGGTATCTTGATACTCGTCCACATGGATATACAGGTAACGTTGCTGGTAGTAAGTCAGGACATCAGGATTTTGGTCAAAAAGTCGCAGGGTCAGCATGATCAAATCGTCAAAGTCCATGGCCTCAGACTGGCGTAATTCCTTTTGATAGGCCGTGTAACACTTGGCCACAATCTCCGTGTACATATCACCAGCTATATTTGCATAGGCCACCTCGTCAATCAGATCGTTCTTGGCATTTGAAATGGTCCCCAGAATGGCGCGCTCATTCCACTTTTTAGGATCCAGATTGAGATTTTTGAGAATCCGTTTCATCAAAGTCCGCTGCTCGCCTGGATCAACAATGGTGAAGTTGCGATTGTAGCCGATATGATCTGCTTCTCGCCGCAGGATGCGCACACACATGGAGTGGAAGGTGGCGATTAAGCAATCTTGAGTAGCTGGATTGAGCGCTGCTGCTCGTTCTTTCATCTCCCGCGCCGCCTTATTGGTAAAGGTAATGGCTAGGATATTCCAAGGATTGACCATCTTCTCATCAATCAAATAGGCGATGCGGTGGGTCAAGACACGAGTCTTTCCCGAACCAGCCCCCGCCATGATCAACAAGGGGCCTTCTGTCGTCTGGACTGCTTCGGCTTGACGGTCATTCATACCGTTTAATAAGGGATTCATCTTCTATCCTTTCAATATAAAATCAAACTGAAAATCAATGCTTCCATTATATCAAAATTCGAGCGAATTTGTTATCGAAAAGGCAACTACCTCATTTGAAATCCAAGTGTGAAAAAGTTATAATAATAGTTTAGAAAGGGGCAACCATGAACAATCATCCAAGCGACAATCTCAAACTTGCCGAACGAGGCGCCCTCCTAGCAATTGCCACCTACATTGGCCTATCCGTTACAAAAATCATTGCAGGTGCAGCACTGACATCCTCCAGTTTGACAGCGGATGGTTTCAACAACGTCTCCGATATCGTTGCCAATCTAGCGGTCCTAATCGGCCTGCGCATGGCACGAAAACCAGCGGATAAGGACCACCGCTTCGGCCATTGGAAGATCGAAGATCTGGCCAGCCTGATTACCTCTTTCATCATGTTTTTTGTCGGCTTCAATGTCCTCATTGATACAGCTCAAAAAATCATTAACAAGGAAGAAACCTTGATTGATCCTGTGGGTGCTGTTGTCGGAATTGTGTCGGCTATCATCATGTTCGGTGTTTATCTTTACAATAAAAATCTAGCTAAAAGAGTGAAATCCAAAGCTCTGGATGCGGCCGCCAAGGACAATCTATCGGACGCTATCACTTCTCTGGGCACTTCTGTTGCCATTATTGCCAGCTCCCTGAAATTCCCTATCGTTGATAAGCTAGCAGCCATCGTTATTACGTTTTTCATTCTAAAAACAGCCTATGATATCTTTATAGAGTCCTCCTTCAGCCTGTCAGATGGCTTTGATCAGGAGCTTTTAGACGATTACAAGCGCGCTATTTTGGAAATCCCTAAAATCACACGCGTCAAATCCCAGCGTGGTCGGACCTATGGTAGCAATATCTATCTGGATATTATACTGGAAATGAATCCCGACCTCTCCGTCTTTGAAAGCCACGAAATCGCTGATCAGGTGGAGGACATGCTCAAGGAAGACTTTGGCGTCTTTGACATTGATATTCATATTGAGCCAGCACCTATTCCTGAAGATGAGATTCTGGATAATGTCTATCAAAAACTCCTGATGCGTGAGCAATTAGTCGACCAAGGCAGTCAATTGGAGGCGCTTCTTTCCTCTGATTTTGTCTACATTTCCCAAGATGGTCGCCAGCTAAACAAAGAGGAATTTCAACTAGAGAGAGCTCAAACCTCTCCTATCAAAAATTTAGAAATTACATCCGTCAGCCAAAAGACCAAGCTGATTCGCTATCAAATCGGAGATGTCATCCATACCAGCCTCTGGCGCCGCCACGAAGTCTGGCAAAACATCTTCCACCAAGAAACACGAAAAAACAACTAGCAGAAAACTAGTTGTTTTTATATGCTTTCACTTGGTCTGTCGCAATATCCTCTCCAAACCACTTCTCAGCGATTTTCTGGAATTTTCCCTCTTGGTATAATTTTCCAAAAGCAGCATTTACTTTTTCCACTAAAGTACGGTCCGCCTTTCTAGCCCCGGCCGCAAAGGCCTCGCTCTCAAATCCAACTGAAAAGACTGAATATTGATCTAAAATTCCTTCTTCTGTCAGATAATAATTGGCATAAACGCGGTCAATCAAGAGACCATCAATTCGGTCGTTTTGCAAGTCAATCAAAGCCTCGTTGAAGCTTTGGTACTGGGTCGCTGTATGATTTTTGACAAAGTTTTTCAATATTTCAGGATTGCTTTCAAAAGCTACGTAGCCAGAAGATCCTGCTTGAGCACCCAATACTTTTCCTGCCATATCACTGGCCTGTGAGATATGAAAGGATCTTTTGCTGACTAAAACCTGCTCATTTTTCATATAAGGAATGGTAAATTGTACCTTTTCCATTCGCTCATCCGTCGCAGAATAACCATTCCAGATAAGGTCAATCGTGCCGTTGGTCAACTCTGTTTCTTTCATATCCCAATCAATCGGCTGCCATTTCACCTCAATCCCATATTCCTTAAAAACAGCATTAGCCAGATCAATATCAAAGCCTGCATAAGTGCCATCTTTTTGCTCAAATCCCATGGGGACAAAGGTATTATCAAAGCCGATTGTAATCTGTTTTTTCTCCTCGTACTTGCTCCAGTTATCCAAGCTGGGATCACTGACATTGGAACTACAAGCACCAAGCAGGAAGGTTAGGATCAGAGTCAGACAGGTCAAAAGAATATTCTTTACTTTCATTCGGGCCTCCCTTATTTTGGTATGACTTTGAGAATAGAATCCGCAATGTTTTCCGCAAACTGCAAATCATGTGTGACCACAATCTGAGTCATCCCCATTTCACGATTTTGAAGGATGAGTTTTTCTACTTCCAAGCGTAATGCAGGATCCAAGGCAGAAGTCGGCTCATCATATCCGATAATTTCTGGATTAATCATCATAGCACGAGCCAAAGCGACCCGCTGTTTTTGCCCACCTGACAGCGAATAAGGGTAGGCCTTGGCATGCTCAGACAAGCCTAAGCGAGCCAATAGATCCTGCGCCTTCTCTTCAGCTTCTTCTTTGGAAACATTCATTGTATGTATTGGTGATAAGGTCAAATTTTCCAAAACAGACAAATGAGGAAAGAGCTGAAAATCTTGAAAGACAAAGCCTAGAAGATTACGCTTTTCAAGCTCTGCGACATCCAAAATCTCTCCATTATAAATTACTTGTCCTGAATCAATTGTCTCCAAGCCTGCCAGCATACGCAGAAGGGTTGTCTTCCCTCCGCCCGAAGGTCCAACAATGGCCAATACTTGCTTTTCAGGCACAATCAAATTAAAATCCTTTAGAATCTGCTTATCACCAAATTTTTTACTAATATTTCGTAATTCTAACATAATAGCACCTACTTATAATAACTAAATTTCTTTTCGACCTGTTTTGCAATCAGTGTAGCCAGACCGATTAAGAGTAAATAAATCAAGCCTGCAACAAACATCGGTGCCAGACTTGCATCTCGGTTAGCCGCCGTACGACTAGCCAAAATCAGGTCTGAAATTCCCAAAGCATACACCAAAGAGGTATCTTTCACCAAAGTCATGACTTCATTAAAGACACTAGGTAGCACAATTTTTACGACCTGCGGCAAAATAATCAGGCGAATCGTCTGAACAGGGGTAAATTTTAAAACCTTCGCAGCCTCATACTGTCCAGTCGGAATGGAAGAAATGCCGCCGCGGAAGATCTCCGCAAAATAAGCCGCATAGTTTAATGTAAAGGCAATAATCGCTGCAGGAATCCGATCCAGCCGAATGCCGATACTTGGCAAAACATAGTAAATAAAGATTAACTGCAATAAAAGCGGCGTCCCACGCATGATCCAAATGTAAATATTAAGCAGCCATTGCAGAGGCTTCAAGCGAATTTGCATCGAAAAAGCCAGCATAATTCCCAAAGGAATCGAAAAAACCAAGACCAAAGCAAACACCTGCAAGGTAGTTGCCGCTCCACTTAGAAGACTAGGTAAAATTTCCAAAATATAGTTCATTCTCTTCCTCCTAAATAAATATTTTACCATTATAACAGAATCTCAGGAAAATACAAGCAGATATTGCAAAAAATTTATAGGAAGAAAATCTAAGTCGGATAAAATTAAAATCCGACTCTCCTTTCAAGAATCGGATTTATTGGACTATTTAGGACTCTTTGAGATAAGTTTTGGAACCATTCGAAACAGCACAGCTCTAAAACAGAGAGACATCTTTCCCAAGACTAGTAGAGGTTTTGGAACCATTCGAAACAGCACAGCTCTAAAACTGCCTAATTTTACCACAGAACATTTCCAAGGTTTTGGAACCATTCGAAACAGCACAGCTCTAAAACGCTCACAAATGATGCACCCTCTCCAGCTCGGTTTTGGAACCATTCGAAACAGCACAGCTCTAAAACAGGAGAGCATTTCTTCCTGAACTACCATTGGTTTTGGAACCATTCGAAACAGCACAGCTCTAAAACGAGTTGATATGTACTTCCACATCTTCCCCAGTTTTGGAACCATTCGAAACAGCACAGCTCTAAAACGAGATATAAGGATAACGATATTGACTTACTGTTTTGGAACCATTCGAAACAGCACAGCTCTAAAACAACTTTGTTAAAGACACTATCTCGAATAGTGTTTTGGAACCATTCGAAACAGCACAGCTCTAAAACGCAAGTGTGCTAGTTTTCTTGCCTTTTTGCGTTTTGGAACCATTCGAAACAGCACAGCTCTAAAACAGTTGAGGGTAATAGTCAGGATCTAATTAGGTTTTGGAACCATTCGAAACAGCACAGCTCTAAAACTCATTATTTATTTTCTGTTCGCAAACATCTGTTTTGGAACCATTCGAAACAGCACAGCTCTAAAACATTTGCATCTCAAAGAGTTTTAAGCCCTCTGTTTTGGAACCATTCGAAACAGCACAGCTCTAAAACAAACTTGAATGGTACTCTGTCGGCTCTTTCGTTTTGGAACCATTCGAAACAGCACAGCTCTAAAACTTTCATTTCGGTTGTCGGTCGGGTGTGATGGTTTTGGAACCATTCGAAACAGCACAGCTCTAAAACTTCAGCGTATTAATGAACAGGTGGATAGCTGTTTTGGAACCATTCGAAACAGCACAGCTCTAAAACTTTTCGTTCATCGGAATTAGATAGCTATTTGTTTTGGAACCATTCGAAACAGCACAGCTCTAAAACGGCTTGATGGCTACGAAGTCGAGAAAGAGAGTTTTGGAACCATTCGAAACAGCACAGCTCTAAAACGGCTTGATGGCTACGAAGTCGAGAAAGAGAGTTTTGGAACCATTCGAAACAGCACAGCTCTAAAACTTGCTAGCCCATCTTTATAGTATTTGACGGGTTTTGGAACCATTCGAAACAGCACAGCTCTAAAACAGCGAACGCCGAGAAAATGCAAAAAAAGCAGTTTTGGAACCATTCGAAACAGCACAGCTCTAAAACCTTTAGTCGCATTCCAAATCTTGAAGATGAGTTTTGGAACCATTCGAAACAGCACAGCTCTAAAACCCATTGAAACTGTCTAGAACTCTGTCGCCCGTTTTGGAACCATTCGAAACAGCACAGCTCTAAAACCAACGCTTTTTTTAGATTTTCTTGTAATCGGTTTTGGAACCATTCGAAACAGCACAGCTCTAAAACAAATTATACCAAAAGCTTTCAGGAAAAACAGTTTTGGAACCATTCGAAACAGCACAGCTCTAAAACATACCAGAAAATAAATCTAAAAATTTCATCGTTTTGGAACCATTCGAAACAGCACAGCTCTAAAACAAAGCCATTCTTTGAATGTCAGAGTTTGCAGTTTTGGAACCATTCGAAACAGCACAGCTCTAAAACCTAAGATGTCCGATAATAAACACACGTTCCGTTTTGGAACCATTCGAAACAGCACAGCTCTAAAACGATGGCTAAAGAGTTGCCGGCAAGCGCGGTGTTTTGGAACCATTCGAAACAGCACAGCTCTAAAACCAGCCACGAAAACGGAATTACATTCGAGACGGTTTTGGAACCATTCGAAACAGCACAGCTCTAAAACAAGATAAGAAAATCGCTTTTTGACAATCAGGTTTTGGAACCATTCGAAACAGCACAGCTCTAAAACCAGCCACGAAAACGGAATTACATTCGAGACGGTTTTGGAACCATTCGAAACAGCACAGCTCTAAAACTTTTCATCTACAGCCAAGCCGTCTAGTTCGGTTTTGGAACCATTCGAAACAGCACAGCTCTAAAACACAGCCTCAACGGTTTTCGCTGTTTTTTAGGTTTTGGAACCATTCGAAACAGCACAGCTCTAAAACTGTGCTCTTTAGCCAATTCACGAAGCTTTTGGTTTTGGAACCATTCGAAACAGCACAGCTCTAAAACTGTGTCTTTGTTAGACATCAGTACTAATAGGTTTTGGAACCATTCGAAACAGCACAGCTCTAAAACTGACTGTTTGGGTATCTGGTTGTAAGGGTAGTTTTGGAACCATTCGAAACAGCACAGCTCTAAAACATTGAAAAACCGGAATGCCCTGATCCTGACGTTTTGGAACCATTCGAAACAGCACAGCTCTAAAACATAATAATGTTGCTATGGGTGGAAGTCCTAGTTTTGGAACCATTCGAAACAGCACAGCTCTAAAACCTAGCGAACTCTGATATGCCTTACTATGAGGTTTTGGAACCATTCGAAACAGCACAGCTCTAAAACGAGTACAATCAGCTTGAACTACTTGACCATGTTTTGGAACCATTCGAAACAGCACAGCTCTAAAACGCCACTCAACGTTGGGATAACGGGCAATATGTTTTGGAACCATTCGAAACAGCACAGCTCTAAAACTCCTGTCTAGTGTAGTAAGCTAACTCTCTAGTTTTGGAACCATTCGAAACAGCACAGCTCTAAAACGCCACTCAACGTTGGGATAACGGGCAATATGTTTTGGAACCATTCGAAACAGCACAGCTCTAAAACTCGTGTCCGTAAATGTCCATGATATTGCTTGTTTTGGAACCATTCGAAACAGCACAGCTCTAAAACACGAGGATAGCCTTTCAAGATTTTCTTGGCGTTTTGGAACCATTCGAAACAGCACAGCTCTAAAACCTCGTAGAAGAATTTTTCTCACGAAATTTCGTAATCGCGCCATTCGTCTCAGCCAGACTTCAGCTCGTCCGATTCCAATTGTTACTCTTATTATACCATATTTTCAGGATTCAAGAAATAGTCTTGATCCAGCACATACTGCGGAAAATCATAGACTTTTCGAGGTTCGACAAACAAGACTCTTAGTTGATTGAGTTGGATATACTCTATCATATTTACTAACTCATCCTTTGATAGATAAGCGGTCGCATTGATGAAGACAAGGAGTTTCTTTTTGGAAAGATATTTAAAAACTTGGACAATTTCTAACATCTTTTCAAAAGGTGTATCACTCAGAGTTTCAACTTTGACCCCTAGAGCATCGATCAACTCTAGAATAGTGATTTCATCATACTCTAGGTCTAACTCGTTTTCCAAACACTCAAATGCCAGTAATTCTGTAATCGTAGCTACCAGCTTTTCAATCATGGACTTGACTTCTGGTTTGTCATTAAGCTGATTTTCAAGGTCAGCATGTATCAATTTAAGCATTGCAGGTGAGTTGAGATTGTATCCTAAGACATCCGTTATCACTAATAACTCCGACTCTTTCAGAGCTTTCAAACGAGTGTCAAATAATTTCAGCTCCCCTTCGTCTGAGTATTGGTAAAACTGCTTGACGATAGTTGAAAAGGTAAACTGGTCTTCCAGCACCAAAAAAGTTGCATTTTCAATAGCTAATGGTTCATCCAATAGTGGGAAATTAATCTTCATCACTAGGCTCCTCTCCCAGAAAGACCAAACGAGCGTCGGAGTTTGCTACGCTGGTATTTCGCTCACCATTTAAGTAAATCATGCGAGAAAACTGCTTTTCTGTAACGGTTAAGAGAGTAATGTTGCCTTTTTTAGGATTATGAGTCTTGAGTCGCTCAATCATGGCGTTATTAGCAGAGTTATTGAGCAAAAGTTTGCTATAGATGGAGAATTGGTGCATGATAAATCCCTCATCTATGAGGAACTTCCGAAATTTCCGATAGGCCTTGCGTTCCTCTGCGGTATCAACTGGCATATCAAACATTAAAATCATACGCATATATCGATAACTCATATCCTAAACTCAGGAACTCCTTTCTCGGGTTGATTGAGAGCTTGGATGACTTTCTTAGTATAGTCACTGACGATATTGGTCAGATACATATCCTTTCCATTGTAGTGAAAGGTACCCGAGAAAATAGTGAAAAGTTCTCGCTTGATTTTGACAAAAGAACTATTTCGATTTTCATAAACGATTCTGTCAATAATGGGACGGAAAGGTTCCATAATATCGCTAGCTAGGTTGAATTGATTAAACTGATTGGCATGTTTCAAGCCAAACTGAGTCATACAGCCAGACAACACAATCTCACGCGCAAACATACTTAAAATCAGGGTGTAGCCATAGTCCAAGGCAGCATTGACATCGCTATCTTGCTCACGACTAAAATCATTCCCAAACAAGGTGTTAAAATAAATGCGAGCTGCGTGCCCTTCGCGGTTACTAGGATCAAATAAATCCAACCCATGATAGAGATCAATGACGGACTGACTCTTTTCCAGAAAACCACAACTCCCCAGATAAAAAGCCTGATTGAGAATTTTTTGTGCAATGATGGTTGTCCAGATTTCCGCCTTTACATCTTCATTCCAAGCAATTTGCCGAGAGAGTTGCAGACTGGAATCGTGCCGACCGTAGTAGGGCATTAAGTATGCTGTTGGCAAGCGTTTATCATCACAAAAGATGACCAGAATATTTTCATCAACCAAGCGTTTTATCAGCATAGTGGAGAGAACGATATCCGTCGTCTCCAAAAGTAGGATGTCCACCTCGGACAGGTGAATCAACTCTGTCCGAGAGGCATCTTTAAAAATCAAGTGGTTGTTCTTGTAGGAAAGTTTAGAGTGCGTATTGACAACAACGGTTCTCCATCCCATTAGTCTTCTCCTAGTTTGCTTAAATCAATCCGAGTCTCGTAGAGACCAGTGATGGATTGGTGAATGAGGGTGGCGTTGAGGAGTGATGAAGGTGTATAGTCCCTGTATCGTGGAATTTTTACTCCTAAAAATTCGAAATCAGAGGCGCTTCCTTGTGATGTCAATTCGAATAAACCAGCATTTTTACTATTTCCTGGACCAATGAAGCTGAAACACAATTCTTTGATATCTACTGTTTCCCAATCTGTAAATGCTTGCCGGATTCTCTCTCCATTTTTTAATGCACCAACATACTTTTCGTTAAAATCAAGTACATATTCTAAAAGTTTGGCAAAATCATCTCTATGTTTCTCAACATACTCTAAGTGTTCTGGTTCGAGTGCCTTATTAATATTCTTAGCATGATACAAAAGAGTCGTATACTTTTCGGGGATGACCAATTCATTACCTTTATGAATTTCTCCTCGTTTATTGTTTGTTGATAGAATACTTACTAGTCTTCTTCTTGTACCATCAGGAAACTCAAACAAACTATACTTAGGCAATGTAATAGTTGAAAGAATTTTTATGTATCCTTTTTCAAGAAGATAGTTTTCCTTGTTATTTTCAAAATTTATTTTATCTAGAATAGAGATACCTTGAAACTCAAGAATTGTCTTTTGTTGTTTTTTAGCTCCTTTTTCAATAATGGCTTTAACTAAGATCGCGTATGAGTTAGAAATACCAGCGTAACCACCGTATTTTCGTGGATCAAGCCCTTGTTTAATTGGAACAAGATTTTCTTTACTACCTTCTGATGGTTTAGGAGATGGATTAGAATTGAACAATCCTTTAGGCTTACCTCTATCTAAACCATGAGTCTGGATCTCTGTTTTCTTCACAATATTCACCTGCAGAAGTGAAAGTACTTTTTTGATTGTAGCAAAATCTTTTTCCTTATTCCAAGCGATTTCTCCAGTATCCTTGGAGTATTCGATATTCTCTCTTTTTACGATGGTTCCGTCTGCGTAATGCACCTCTTCTTTAAAGAAGTTCAGCAAGTTTGAGTAGAAGAAATACTTCTCAGTTGCTTTTTCAACTTCTTTAGGATCTTTGGATCTAGAAATATATCTCTTAAGATCGTACTTTCGATAGTCACCATAGACGAATTCAGGCTCTAGTTTAGGATATTTCTTAAGGATAGCCTTAGCAACTACTGCATTTAAATAGGCATCATGTGCGTGGTGGTAGTCATTAATTTCCCGCACCTTGTATAACCTAAATTCTTTACGGAAGTTGGAAACTAGATTGGATTTCAAAGTGATGATTTTGACGGAACGGTTCTTCTTATCCTTCACAGTCACTTCTGTATTGAAGCGAGCATCCAAAATCTGAGCAACATGTTTTGTGATTTGCCGTGTTTCAACTAGTTGGCGTTTGATGAAGCCAGCTTTGTCATGTTCTGTCAAACCACCACGTTCAGCCTTAGTCAAATTATTAAATTTACGTTCTGAAATCAATTTGGAATCCAATAATTGTTGCCAAAAAGCTTTTCTTTTTTGAACAATCTCTAAACTTGGAACATTATCAGATTTACCACGATTATCCTTTGAGCTAGTCAGGACACGGTTATCGAGCGAATCATCCTTTATAAATGCCTGTGGAATGATGTGGTCAATGTCATAGCTGCTCAGTTGGTTGATGTCAAGAGGTTCCCCAGTGTACATATCCTTCCCATTTTGGAGATAGTAAAGGAAGAGACGGTCGTTTTGAAGTTGAATATTATCTGTTGGATGTTCTTTTAATATATTTGAATCAAGTCCACGTGCTAAATTTTTTAGTGCATCTTCAATTCGCTTATATCTTTGTTGAGAATTCTTTTTCCCTCTGGCAGTTGTCTGATTTTCTCGTGCCATCTCAATCACAATGGACTCAGGGGCATGGCCCATAACTTTGACAAGTTCATCAACAATCTTGATACTTTGTAAAATTCCCTTTTTAATGGCAGGGCTTCCTGGGAGTTCTTGGACAACTTTCTTCACATTATCTGTCTCGCCAACCACTTGTGCTTTTTGGATAATTTCTTTGAAAGAAAGTCCGTCATCATGGATTAACTGCATAAAGTTGCGATTGATCTCACCGTCATCAATCAGATAATCAAGGATTGTTTTTTTACTTTGTTTATCATAGATGCCATTAATCAGCTTGGCAGAAAGTTTCCCCCATCCAGTATAATGTCGACGGGTTAGTGCCTTGATTACTTTTTCATCAAAGATAGAATCATACTGAGCAAGGCGTTGCTTAATCATCTCACGATCTTCGAAGATCGTGAGCGTGTGGACGATATTTTCAAGAATCTCTTCATTTTTAGGGTCATCCATAAACCCTTTATTCTTGATAATCTTGAGCAAATCATGATAAGTAGAAAGACTAGCGTTAAATTGTTTTTCAATCCCTTTTAGTTCGATTCCATCGTAGCCATCAACAGTGTGTAGATAATGGATGATGTCTTTTTCAGTTACTTTTCTTTCATCTTTGAATAATTGATTGACAATTTGCTTCTTCTGCCCACTATCAAGGAATTGATAGTCTCTCAATCCTTCCGCAATAAATTTTACTTTTGTTAATTCATTATAGACAGCAAATGTTTCATACAAGAGACTATGCTTAGGCAAAACTTTTTCTTCTGGCAAATATAAGTCATAGTTAGTCATCTTATTGATGAAGTCTTCTGCAGAGCTTGCTTTATCAACGATTTCTTCAAAATTCCAAGGTCGGATTGCTTGGTCAGAATTTCGAGTAAGCCAAGCAAAATCACGATTGCCACGAGCCAATGGGCCGACGTAGTAAGGGATACGGAAGGTTAACAGCTGTTGAATTTTTTCAGAATCTTCTTTTAAGAATGGATAATAATCACCTTGACTATGTAGAATTGCCTTCATTTCAGCTAGATGAACTTGGTATGGAATTGTGCCATTATCAAAAGTACGTTGTTTTCTTAGAAAATCCTCGCGCTTAATTTTCTCAAGGAAATAGTCTGCCCCTTTAACATTATTTAAAATGTCCTTGAGATATTTATAAAATTCTTCCTCAGTTGCTAATTTACCATTTCTTTTTCGTACTTTTGAATCAACTCCTACATATCCTGCATAACCATTTTTGCTATCGTCAGAAAAAACTTCATCATATTTTTCTGGAAGATTGGCCTTAATGAAGTGTTTTAAGGCAGCTAAGTCTTCTTCATGTTCTTTGAATCGTATGACCATTTTTGTTGATAAAGGCGCATGTGGTGATTCGTCTGAAACGATACCTGCTAATAAGATACCATCGCTTAGATTTTTCACTACAGAAAAGAGTTCGATGAAATTTTCTCCGATTAGCGCGAGGAGATTTCCAAGATCTTCTTCATAGCTCTCCGACGATATTTGTAATTTAGCATCGTTTTCTAAACTAAAATTTGTTTTAAAATTAGGTGTCAATCCTAGAGCTAGTCCGATTAAATTCCCGAATAAGGTATTCTTCTTTTCACTTGGGTAGTTCTTAAGAAGTTGTTCCTGTTTTTCAGACTTAGGGATTTTAGCGGTTAAGATTTCTGTGACATTCAGTTTGATTTTGGAAAGGGAGGTTTCTTGAACATTATCGTATTCTTCAACGAATTTTTCAAACAGTCCTTGGATGTCATTATTTTGAACTTTAAACTTGGGATTGTCAATCAAAAAATGCCCGCGGTATTTAATCATGTGAGCAAGAGCTAGATAAATCAAACGCAAATCTGCTTTTTCATTTGACTCTGCTAGTTGCTTTCTCAAATGATAAATTGTTGGAAATTGCTTATGGTATTCTTTCTCTTCTTGTAGGGTAGCAAAAATAGGATATTTACTTCCTCTTTTATCCTCAGGAACTAAAAAGGAGTCATCTAATCGATGAAAGAAACTACTATCCACCTTGCTCATTTCCTCGGCAAAGATTTCTTGAAGATAACGAAGACGATTTTTCCGACGAGTATAGCGACGGCGTGCTGTCCGTTTTAGACGTCTATCTTCAGCAGTAGTCCCTTCATCAAATAATAAAGCTCCAATTAGATTTTTCTTGATAAAGTTTTTATCAGTATTGCCCAGAACTTTCATCTTTTTCGATGGTACCTTATAGTCATCCGTAATGACGGCCCATCCGACGCTATTAGTTCCGATATCGAGTCCGATAGAGTAATTTTTGTTTTCCATGTATAAAAACCTCCTTTGTATTAAGTTATAATTTACAAATTAAGAAATGAGAGTCTTGATTAAGTCGATGCAACCTTTCATAAACTTTATTAACTCAGTTAGAATAGCTAAATGATCTTTAGTAAAATTTGAACTTTTTCACCTTTCTCCTTAAAATACAACTATATTAAACTATAACATTTCTAATGAAAATTTCAATAAAATGAATGCTATATTTGTAGAAATCTGTTAGAATTAGTAATGAGTTGTATTTTAGTTTTAGAACTGTATTGTTTCGAATAATACTAAACTAGATTTTTTCAAAAGTTTCTAACGAGGTTTTAGAGCTGTATTGTTTATAGCTTTTTATCGTATTTATAAAATAATTTACATTTCACTTGATAATATTTGATAAGTATAGTACAATGAAGTTGTTGGAACTATTCGAAACAACACAGCAAGTTAAAATAAGGCTTTTGTCCGTATACAACTTGAAAAAGTGCGCACCGATTCGGTGCTTTTTATTTACTATAATAACTATATTTTACACTTATTTCTATAAAAAGGCAACGAAATTCAAAGCGTTTTCAACAAATTCACTAAAAAAACTACGTTCAAATGAACGTAGTTTTAATATTCATGTCCCCTGCCGGAATCGAACCAGCAACTACTCCTTAGGAGGGAGTTGTTATATCCATTGAACTAAGGGAGCTAGAGAAAAACCCTGCTGGGTGAGCAGAGTTTTTAGTCGAATTAACGACGGATTTCTTTGATACGAGCTGCCTTACCTTGAAGTGCACGCAAGTAGTACAATTTCGCACGACGTACTTTACCGTAACGAACAACTTCGATCTTTTCAACACGTGGAGTGTGGATTGGGAAGATACGCTCAACACCTACACCGTTAGAGATTTTACGAACTGTGTAGTTTTCTGAGATACCAGCACCTTTACGAGCGATAACCACACCTTCAAAGATCTGGATACGTTCGCGAGTTCCTTCGACAACTTTCGCGTGAACGCGGACAGTGTCACCAGGACGGAATGCAGGGATATCTGAGCGAAGTTGACCTTCAGTCAAGCTTTGGATCAATGGATTCATTTTTTTCTCCTATCTTGCTAATCTTGTAGTTCTGGACCGCAGCGGATTAGCCGTTTTTTTAGTGCATCCATTTATGCACAAAGTATATTATATCAAAATTCTAGTAAAAGTAAAGATTTTTAGATAAAAATTCCTAAAAGAATCGCTAAAAATCCTAAAAAGTAGGTCAGCATCAGATAGAGGCTACATTTCTTCTTATCTGAGAACAGCTCTGCTAATTCCGCATTAAAGGTGGAAAGAGTTGTTAAACCGCCACAGAAGCCTGTTGCTAAAATGCTATACAGCTGTTTATCTTGGATATGATTGTAAAAATATCCAATCAAAAAGGCTCCCAGTACATTAGCCATCAAGGTGCCTACTGGCAAAGCAGCTCTGCTATTAACCTTAGAAAAAAAGTAACGGATAAGAGCTCCCAGACCGCAAGCAATGAGCAAAAACCAAATCATGCGGTCACCTTCCTTCCAGCCCATAAAGCAATGCAAAGGCTGCCGCCGATACTCAAGGCAAGATATACGATCAATTCTGGATAACGGCCTAAATCCAACAATTTGAGCGAATCTAATAGAAGACCTGAAAAAGTCGTCAAGCCACCACAAAATCCCGTCGACAAAGCCAATAACAAACGCTTGGAAACTTGCTTGCGACGGAGATAGCCTTTAACCAAATAGACTAACAAGAAAGTTCCCAAATAGTTGACTAAAAGTGTCGCTAACGGAAAATGTCCCGTAAATGTGAAAAAGGATGAGCATTGATAACGAAGTAAACCGCCTAGCATAGCTCCAAAGAAGATTGCTAAAGAATTTTTTACTTCACTCATCTTATTTTCTTCTCCTGAAAAGCGCGTGAATGCTTTAGGATATCCGTAAAGGTTGCAAGAATCGGCTCTTGATAATTCGTATTTTCGATCTTACTCGCAACTTTAGCAAAAATCCTTTCTTCTCGTTTAGGATCTGCAACGGCCTTCCCAGTCGATTTTTTAATAGCCACAACTTGGCCGACCAGATTCATGCGTCTCTCTAGTAAGGCAACGAGCGCATCATCCACTTGATCAATTTCCTGTCTAATTTCTTCTAGCTTCATCTACTTCCTCCTTGTATGCTATCTATCATAACAAAAATTAGGAAAATGTTCTAGTTTTATCCTAAATAAAAAAGGTCCTAAAGACCTTAAATTAAAAGAAAACTCGCTTAAGCGAGTTTTTATCCGCAACCTAAAATAGTCCCCTGGACTGTTTTAGCCAACGGACCCTTCCATGCTCATGTTGATGAGTTGGTTGAGTTCAACGGCGTATTCCATTGGAAGTTCTTTGGTAATGGGTTCCATAAATCCGTTGATAATCATAGCTGTAGCTTCTTCTTCACTGATGCCTCGGCTCATCAGGTAGTAGAGCTGATCCTCGGACACTTTGGAAACCTTGGCTTCATGCTCTAACGCGACATTGGAATTATGGATTTCATTAAAAGGAATGGTGTCCGAACTGGATTCACCATCCATCAGAATGGTATCGCATTCGATATGGGATTTGGAGCCAGCGCTATTCTTGCCAAAGCGAACCTGACCACGATAGTCAGTCTTTCCACCATCCTTAGCCACTGATTTAGAAATCAAAGTACTGGATGTCTTGGGCGCATTATGAAAAACCTTGCAGCCCGCATCTAAGTGCTGGCCATAGTTGGCAAAAGACATGGATAGAACAGAAGTTCTTGCGTTGCGGCCATTAAGAATGCTGCAGGGGTATTTCATGTTTACCTTACTGCCTAAGTTACCATCAATCCACTCCAAGGTTCCGCCTTCTTCAACAATCCCCCGCTCCGTTACGAGGTTATAGACATTGTCCGACCAGTTTTGAATGGTCGTATAGCGGAAAAAGGCATCCTTTTTGACAATGATTTCGACATTTGCTGCATGAAGGCTATTAGTCGTATAAGTTGGTGCTGTACAGCCCTCAATATACTGGATGGAGCCGCCCTCCTCGATAATCATCAAGGAGCGCTCAAACTGGCCAGCATTTTCTCCGTTGATACGAAAGTAAGTCTGAACAGGAACTTGGCACTGGACGTTCTTGGGCACATAGATAAAGGTTCCACCGGACCAAACCGCACTATTAAGCGCTGAAAATTTATGCTCAGCATTTGAAATCACAGTACCAAAATACTGCCTGACCAAGTCTGGATATTCCTGCACAGCCGTATCCGTGTCAGTGAAGATAATCCCCAACTTGGCAAACTCTTCTTTCATATTGTGGTAAACGACTTCAGATTCATACTGGGCCACAGCTCCAGACAGAAACTGTTTCTCAGCTTCCGGAATTCCCAAGCGGTCAAAGGTTTTCTTAATCTCCTCTGGAACTTCATCCCAACTGCGAGCCCGATCTCCGCTTAGTTTTTGGTAGTAGATAATATCATCAAAGCGAATACCTGATAAATCTGGTCCAAAGTTAGGCATGGGTAGCTTATGAAAAAGTTCCAAAGAGCGGAGGCGATAATCCAACATCCACTGGGGCTCATTCTTGATTTCTGAGATTTCTCGAACTACTTCTTCGGTCAAACCTTTACCAGTTGAAAAGAGTGGCTTGACATCATCATGGAAGCCAAAGGCATAGTCGCGTTCTTTCATAGGAACTCCTCCTTTATCTAAGGGATAACGCTTACTTATATTATACTCCTAATCATGAGAATTGTCAGAAAATAATACCTTAACAAAAGAAAAACGGCCACAGCCGCTTTCCATATTGTCATTTTAAACTTTGCTTACCAACTCTTCCGCAAATGCTTCCAAGCGCTCAATATCATCTTCTTCTGCAGAAAGATCTACTTTGACACATTCTGAACCTTTCACTGCTCCTGTAGCCGCAAAAACAGCATCAAAGTCATCAACAGCCTTGCAAAATTCGTCATAAAAAGTATCGCCTGAACCGACTACTCCATAGACCTTACCAGACAAGTCCAATCCAGATAAGTCTTCGTAGAAGTCCATCATTTCATCAGGCAGCTCACCGTCACCGTAGGTATAGGTCGCTACAATCGTAATATCCGCTTCCAAGAAATCTTCTGCATCGACAGTGGTACACTCGTCCACTTCAACTTCTACATCTAGTTCTCTTAGCTTATCCGCCACAATATCGGCAATTTCTTCGGTGTTTCCAGTCATACTGGCAAATACAATTTTCGCTAAGGTCATAGTTCCCTCCAAATTATAATCTTCATTCATTATAACACATCTTTTTTATTTTAAAAATAAAAATTCTTGTGCTACAATAACTAGAGAAAGTTTAAGAGGTTCACAATGAGTATCTATAGTAAAATTCTGAAAAAAATGAAAGAATACGACAAAATTATCATCCACCGCCATATGCGCCCTGACCCAGATGCAATTGGCAGTCAAGTCGGCTTACAAAAACTTCTCCAACTCAACTTTCCTGAAAAATCCATCAAAGTAACAGGTTACGACGAGCCTAGTCTTACTTGGCTAGCAAAGATGGATGAGGTGACAGATGCGGACTATGAGCAGGCCTTGGTAATTGTGTGCGATACAGCCAACACTCCTCGTATTGATGATCAGCGCTATAGCATGGGCGACTTTTTGATTAAAATCGACCATCATCCCAACGATGATATCTACGGAGACCTGCTGCTGGTTGATACAGATGCTAGTAGCACGAGCGAAATTATCGCTCTTTTTGCCTTCGAAAATCACTTAGAAGTTAATGACTATATCGCTAAACTCCTCTATGCTGGCATTGTTGGGGATACAGGGCGCTTCCTCTATCCAGCGACTACTGCACGCACATTTGAGGTAGCTGGCAAACTTCGCCAATACGCCTTTAATTTTTCAGAGCTTTCTCGAAAAATGGACTCCATCACGCATCAAGTTGCCAAACTGCAAGGTTATGTTTACGATAATCTAGAAATTGATGAGAATGGTGCTGCACGCGTTATCCTATCTCAGCAATTATTGAAAGAAAATCAGCTGACAGATGCTGATACTTCAGCCATTGTAGCTGCACCCGGACGGATCGAAGATGTCCAGATGTGGGCCATCTTTGTCGAACAGCCTGACGGCCATTATCGTGTGCGGATGCGCAGTAAATTTACTCCAATCAATGAAATTGCCAAGCAACACAACGGCGGCGGCCATCCACTTGCCAGCGGTGCCAATGCTTATTCCAAAGATGAAGTCGACTTGATTTATCAAAAATTAAAAGAAAGAGCAAAAAAGTAAGAAAATCATCCAAAAGACTTGTCAAATCAATTAGAATTTGATAAACTATCAAAGTAACTAATCTATGGCTCGCAAAGAGTCCATGGCAGAAAGGATTTTTTTAAAATGAGAAAAGACATTCACCCAGAATACCGTCAAGTTGTATTTATGGACACTACTACTGGCTACAAGTTCCTTAGCGGTTCAACTAAACGTTCTAACGAAACTGTTGAATTCGAAGGTGAAACTTACCCATTGATCCGTGTCGAAATTTCATCAGACTCACACCCATTCTACACTGGACGTCAAAAGTTCACTCAAGCAGATGGACGTGTGGATCGTTTCAACAAAAAATACGGTCTCAAATAAGAACCGTATTGACATTAAAAAGAATGTTGATACAAAGCCATTTCCGAGAAATCGGATTTGGTTTTTTTATTTTTCCAATAGAAAATCCTTTGGAAGCTGGAATGAGGCAGCATGACTACTGTCACTCATTCCTTCATCTCAAAGGACTGGTTTCAATTATTGATCTTCTTTCAATTTTTCTCGCTCAAGGCGAAGTTTGCGATTTGGATTCAGCCGGTTGAATAGTTCTTCCAGCTTTTTTGCATTCCAAACATCTGCTGCTGAGACAAAGTTGCCATTTTCATCTCGAAAAGATATCGGTTTATCACCCATTACATATCTCCTTAGTCAACAAATTCAAACTCAAACTTACCGATGCGAACCAGATCTCCGTCCTTGGCACCACGCGCACGAAGTGCTTCGTCAACGCCCATACCGCGCAACTGACGGGAGAATTTCATGATGGACTCATCGCGGTCAAAGTTGGTCATTGTAAAGAGTTTTTCTAGTTTATCACCTGAAAGTACCCATGTAGCATCATCATCACGGGAGATTTCGAAGGCTGGTGCTTCTTCATCAAAGCCATAATAAGCCTCGTCTTCCATATCGGATTCTTCATAAAGCAGAAACTCAGGTGTCTTATCCAGCAGCTCAGCCGTCGCATCCAAGAGCGTGGCAAGTCCCTGCTTGGTCAGACTAGAAATAGGGAAAATCTGTGGTAACTCTTCAAATTCATCATAGTTGGCAGCTAGTTTTTTCTTGAATTCTTTCAAGTTTTCTGCGCTATCAGGCATATCCATCTTGTTGGCTACAATGATCTGCGGCCGTTCCATCAAGCGCAAATTATAGGATTCCAATTCCTTATTGATCGCAAGGTAATCCTCATAAGGATCGCGTCCCTCACTAGCAGACATATCAATAACGTGCAAAATGACCCGTGTCCGCTCGATATGTCGAAGAAACTGGGTGCCTAGACCCACGCCCTGACTGGCTCCTTCGATCAACCCTGGCAGATCAGCTACAGCGAAAGATTCTCCAGACTGAGTCCGAACCATGCCCAGATTAGGAACAATCGTGGTAAAGTGATAGGCTCCGATTTTTGGCTTGGCTGATGTAATCACACTCAGAAGGGTTGATTTCCCAACCGAAGGAAAACCAACCAGACCAACATCGGCTAGCACTTTTAGCTCCAGCAGTAATTCTCTTTCCTGACCAGGCTCCCCATTTTCAGAAATTTCCGGAGCAGGATTTTTAGGTGTAGCAAAGCGAATATTGCCACGACCGCCACGACCACCATGCGCTACGACGAAACGTTGACCGTGTTCAATCAAATCCGTAATGACCTTGCCAGTTTCAGCATCACGAACGGTCGTCCCCTGCGGTACACGGACAATCAAATCCTCCGCTCCTCGGCCATGCATTCCCTTGGTCATTCCTTTTTCGCCTGATTGAGCCTTGAAATGACGATTGTAACGGAAATCCATCAAGGTGCGCAGGCCTTCATCCACGACAAAAATCACATCACCACCACGACCGCCATCGCCGCCCCAAGGTCCGCCATTAGGTACATATTTCTCTCGACGAAAGGCTACCATGCCATCGCCGCCTTTGCCAGCCTTGACCTGAATCTTGGCTGTATCTAAAAACATACTCATATAAATTCTCGCTTCTTTTTTACTCTAAAAAAACGCCTTGCAGCGTTTAGGATTAGAAGATTACGCCGATAGCTTGTGCAAAAATTGCACCAATCGTTACAAGTAACATGATTACCACGACCAGCATTGTCAATTTTTCAAATCCAGTTTTTTTACGTTGTCCGTTATCTCCAAAAGCCACTTTATTACCTCAATTCCTAGATTACTCCCTATATTTTAACACGATTAGTATACTTTTTCAAATATTTACGAGATGAAAAAGAAAAAGAGAAGTTTTACTCCATTAGCCAAAGAATCCTAAAGGATATTTATGGAAATAATTTAAAAAGATTGAAGAACTCACTCCAAATGGGAGGCTTCTCCAATCTTTTGAATTTTATCTCGCTTTTTAATCTATGCCAATCTCAGCACGGACAATATCCGCAATTGTATCCACATAGTAGTCCACTTCTTCGTGAGTTGGCGCTTCAGCCATGACACGCAGAAGCGGCTCTGTTCCACTTGGGCGGACAAGGATGCGGCCGTTTCCTGCCATTTCAGTTTCCATTTTTTCAATAATGTCTCTGATAGCAGGAACTTCCATTGACTTATCTTTCATAGCATTTTCGACACGGATATTTACCAATTTTTGTGGGTAAATGGTCACTTCTGCTGCAAGTTCAGACAGGCTCTTGCCAGTTTCTTTCATCACTTTGGTTAATTGCACCGCTGACAATTGACCATCACCAGTAGTATTATAATCCATGATAATGACATGTCCAGACTGCTCGCCACCTAGATTATAGCCGTTCTTACGCATTTCTTCTACCACATAGCGGTCACCGACAGCAGTCACTACTTTATTGATGCCTTCACGCTCTAGGGCTTTGTGGAAGCCAAGGTTGGACATAACGGTCGTTACAATTGTGTTTTGAGCTAATTGGCCTTTTTCAGAAAGATATTTGCCGATAATGTACATGATCTTGTCACCATCTACAATGTCGCCATTTTCATCAACGGCAATCAAACGGTCACTATCGCCATCAAAAGCGAGACCAATCGCTGCTCCTGACTCACGTACCGTTTCTTGTAAGCCTTCTGGATGAGTAGAGCCTACATTTAAGTTAATGTTGAGACCATCTGGATTTTCTCCGATAACAGTCAGCTGGGCACCCAAATCAGCAAAAATTTGACGGGCACTGGTTGAAGCAGCACCATTTGCCGTATCAAGGGCAACGTGCATTCCTTCAAGATCTAAACCAGTTGAAACGATGTATTGTTGGTACTTACGCAAGCCTTCTGGATAATCCATGACTTTTCCTAAACCTTCAGCACTTGGACGTGGAAGGGTATCTTCTGCTGCGTCCAGCAAGGCTTCGATTTCAAGTTCGCGTTCGTCATCCAGTTTATAACCATCGCCACCAAAGAATTTGATGCCATTATCGAGAGCAGGATTGTGACTAGCTGAAATCATGACACCTGCACTAGCTTTTTCGGATTTGACCAAGTAGGCAACACCCGGAGTAGCGATCACACCAAGTTTGTAGACGTGAATCCCCACAGAAAGCAGACCTGCAATCAAGGCACTCTCCAGCATTTCTCCCGAAATACGTGTATCACGGCCAACAAATACCCGAGGAACTTCACTTTCGTGTTGGCTCAGAACATATCCACCAAAACGACCCAGTTTAAAGGCCAATTCCGGCGTTAATTCCACATTAGCTTCTCCACGAACACCATCGGTTCCAAAATATTTACCCATTTTTAAAATTTTCCTTTCAAATCTTGCATTTATTTACTAGATGAATTCGAACTTGAGCTCGATTTGGAGCTTGACGAATTCGAATGTGTCGTTTTGGTCGTAACTTTCATCGTTGTTTCAAACGGTGTCACAACACTTGGCAAAACATTCCCATTGGCATCCATGGCCTGCAAGGAAGCTGCCCCACTATAATTTCCTGAAATAGTGACATTACTTGGTAAGACTGCTGCGACATGATTAACTTTTCCCAAAGTTTCTTCATCGCTTGTCACTGTAACTTCTTCGTGCTCCAAACTCACATTTGTGATAGAAATATCTTCTGCAACCTGACTGGCTGTGATGAGATACTTCACTGGCACTTTCTTGCTTGCTTTTTTACCTATCTTGACTGAAATTTTTTGCGGATTGACCGTAGCAGACAAACCACTTGGTAGATTTTCCACCTTCAGCTGCACTTCGACCGTTCCTTCTGATGCATTGGATAAATCCGCCACCACATGAAACTTCCGTGTACTCTCTTGCATTTCGCTGCTTAGGGTCACTCTATTAGACCCCGTCAAAACAACACTAGCTTCTGAAGTGAAGCCGCTAATGAAGTAACGTTCACTATCGTACTTGATGTCAATCGGAACATTGGAAATCGTATTGCTGTAGGTTTCCGAGGTCACTTGTCGAATACTGATACTGTTTTGAAAACTACTAGAGGTCGCATAAATAAACAAAACTATCGCAAAGAATAAAGAGGAGACAATATAAAGAATTTTTTTACTTTCTTTCATTCTTCCACCCTCCTAGTAAACGATTCTTTAGACTCAGTTTTTCATGCTTGTCTGATAGCAGAACTTCCCGCAGTTGTAGCTCAAACTCACTCAAACTCAAGTTGTGCTTGAAAACTCCATTGTGTGTCGTAGAAATACCACCTGTTTCCTCAGACACGACAAAAGTAAAGGCATCTGAAACTTCCGAAAGGCCAATCGCAGCCCGGTGCCGAGTCCCAAATTCCTTGGAAATACCTGTACTCTCTGTTAGCGGCAAATAGGCACAGGAAGCTGCAATCTTATTATCCTTGATAATAACAGCTCCATCATGCAAGGGTGTATTTGGAATGAAAATATTGATTAACAGCTCCCCAGAAATATCCGCATCCAGAGGAATTCCAGTCGCAATATATTCCTGCAGTGTTCGAGTTCCTTGAATAGCCACCAGGGCACCAATCTTACGTGGACTCATGTAAGCCACTGCCTTGACAAAGGCTTGAATCAATTTCTCCTCACTGCTGACTGGCGTGGCTGAAAAAATCTCAGTTGCTCTACCCAACTTTTCGAGACCAGTCCGAATCTCAGGCGAGAAAATCACCACTGCTGCAATGACCCCGTAGGTAATAACCTGATTGATCAACCATGAAATGGTCGTCAAACCAATGATATTCGCTAAAAACTGTGCCAAGATAAAGAAGAGCACTCCCCGAACCAGAATCATAATTTTGGTTCCGGCAATTGCTTTAGTAAAATGATATAAAATCCAGGTAACTAAAGCAACATCAATAATGTTGATTAAAATATTCCAAGGATTACTGAATACATTAGCCCAGTATTGGAGATTGGTTAATTGTTGAAAGTTCATTGCATAGTGGCCCTCCCAGTCAAAAACAAACAGTTCTCAACCATTATATCACTTTTAAGGATATTTTTCTGTAACCTTCTTTACTTTTTTATGATAAAATATTTCTTATGAAGATAAATACAGCATTGGGCCTCTTGGCAGGCAAGTCCTCCCACTTTGTTCTCAGCAAAATGGGACGCGGCTCGACTCTACCAGGGAAAGTTGCCCTCACATTTGATAAAAACATTCTGCAAAACTTGGCCAAAAACTACGAAGTTGTGGTTATTACCGGAACCAACGGAAAAACTCTGACTACAGCTTTGACAGTAGGCATTCTCAAGGAAGCTTTCGGAGAAGTGGTGACCAATCCCAGCGGCGCCAATATGATTACCGGGATTACCACAACATTCCTAACCGCTAAGAAAGGCAAATCTGGCAAAAATATCGCTGTGCTGGAAATAGATGAAGCCAGTCTATCTCGGATTTGTGATTATATCAAGCCTAGCCTCTTCGTCTTTACCAACATTTTCCGTGACCAGATGGACCGCTATGGTGAGATCTACACGACCTACCAGATGATTCTGGATGCGGCGGCTAAGGTTCCTGAAGCAACTGTACTGATGAATGGTGATAGTCCGCTCTTTAACTCGGTCAGCCTGAAAAATCCTGTCCGTTACTATGGTTTCGATACGGAGAAAAGCCAACCTAAGCTAGCCCACTACAATACAGAGGGCATTCTCTGTCCTAAGTGCGAGCATATCCTCAAGTACGAGCTCAATACTTATGCAAATCTCGGAGCTTACATCTGTGAGGACTGTGGATTCAAGCGTCCTAAGCTGGACTACAGCCTGACTGCTCTCAAAGCACTTGAGCACAATCGCTCTGCCTTTACCATTGATGGACAAGACTATCAGATCAATATCGGCGGTCTCTACAATATCTACAATGCCTTGGCCGCTGTGTCAGTTGCTCAGTTCTTTGGTGTCGAGCCGACTACTATCAAGGCTGGCTTTGACAAGAGCCGGGCTGTCTTTGGCCGTCAGGAAACTTTCAAAATCGGCGATAAGGAATGTACCTTGGTCTTGATCAAAAATCCGGTCGGAGCTACCCAAGCCTTGGAAATGATTGAGCTAGCACCTTTTGACTTTAGTCTATCTGTCCTGCTCAATGCCAACTATGCAGACGGCATTGATACCAGCTGGATCTGGGATGCTGATTTTGAGAAAATTCTAGCGATGAATATTCCTCAGGTCATTGCAGGCGGAGTTCGCCATTCTGAGATTGCGCGTCGACTGCGAGTAACGGGTTATCCAGCAGATCAGATTACCGAAGTCAAAGATTTGGAAGCTGTCTTTAAGTTGATTGAAGAGCAAGAAACCAAGCACGCCTATATCCTAGCTACTTATACCGCTATGCTGGAATTCCGCGAGTTGCTGGCAGAACGACAAGTCATCAGAAAGGAGATGAACTAATGGTTTATAGATCCCTCGTTTCTCCTGAAAACCAGGATTATCACTATGACTTAAAAGTCGCTCATCTCTACGGCGACCTTATGAATACCTATGGCGACAACGGCAATGTCCTGATGCTCAAGTATGTAGCCGAAAAGCTAGGCGCTAAGGTTGAGGTCGATATTGTCTCCCTAGAAGATGACTTTGACAAGGACAGCTACGATATCGTCTTCTTTGGCGGAGGTCAAGACTATGAGCAAACGATCGTGGCTCGTGACCTGCCAGCTAAAAAGAAAGCTTTGGAAAATTTTATCAATGAAAACGGCGTTGTGCTAGCCATTTGCGGTGGCTTCCAACTCTTAGGCCAATACTATATCGAAGCTTCTGGTCGACGAATCGAAGGTCTGGGTATCATGGGACACTACACTCTCAACCAAGTCAAGAATCGCTATATTGGTGACATTAAGATTCATAACGAAGAATTCAATGAGACCTACTACGGCTTTGAAAATCACCAAGGACGGACTTTCCTCTCCGACGACGAAAAACCTCTGGGCAAAGTCGTCTATGGAAATGGCAACAACCAAGAGGATGGTTGCGAAGGTGTTCATTATAAGAATGTCTTTGGCTCCTACTTCCATGGCCCCATCTTGTCCCGTAATGCGAACTTGGCCTACCGTCTAGTAACCACTGCTCTGAAAAATAAGTATGGCTCTGCCATTGAACTGGCGGCTTATGAGGATATCCTAGCCCAAGAAACTCAAGAAGAATATGGCGATATCAAGAGCAAGGCTGAATTTGAATAATTGGGAGATCGTTATGAAAGAAAAATTACACTATATCCTTCTATTGATTACCATCCTATTGGTTGCTAGCATTTCCTTAGCAAATATGCAGAGCGTCAATGTTAGCTTTATCCTCTTCAGCTTTAAACTTCCCTTAATCATTTTGATTTTGGTCTCTGTCCTCCTGGGCTCGGTCACGACCTTTCTCATCAGCATGTCAAAAAATTTCTCGCTGAAAAAAGAGCTTAAAAAAACCAAAGAAATTCTTAAAACATCTCAAAAAGAAAACTAGGCTGGAAATTCCAACCTAGTTTTTTTGCTACTTTGTTTCAATAAAACCAAATTTATTTAAGGGAAAAATACGGAATTCTACAATTCCCTTAATCTGCTCCTTTTTGATCAGACCAAATTCTCGACTGTCTTTCGTATTTTCGCGTCGATCATTCAAGATGAGAAAAGAATTTTTAGGGATGGTATCAGAAGTCGCTCCTTTTAAGTCAACAACAGAAAAATCGTGGGTATAATAGCCCGTGCTGGTAGCCGAAGCCAGATATTTCTCTCGCATCTTTTCGATATATTGCTCTGATTGCACCTGATTGTTCAAATACAGCAAGTTATCCATATAGGTCACCTTGTCATTTTCCTTAGCAATGACACGGCCGACATACTCTTTTCCATCGACCTCATAGAGGGCAAATTCCCCACGAGCAAGCTTGGCTGTCTTATCCGCCAAGACCAAATCATTTTCCGCCAAGAAAGAATTGGCATCTTGCTTGGTGATACGATAAGGTGTATAGACAAACAAGCGTAGCCCCACCAGAATGGCAATAAATACCGTCACAATGATAATATTTCTCAGTAAATCTCTCTTTAACATCTCTCTCCCCTGTCCTTTTATTCTATTATATCATTTTTCATGGGATTAGACAAAACACTGAGATGAGAGAGGGTTACGTTTAACAAAATTGTAAAAAATGAAAAGGCAAAGCCTATTGAGGAGCTCTCTCAATCGAATTTGCCTTTTTTATTTTAATCTTCTTTAGCCACGCGTGATTTGTTGGCAATATCAGCAAGGATAGCTTGAACAAATTCATCAACTGAAACAGTTTGTGTTTCTTTTTGTCCATAGCGACGAACGTTGACTGTTCCGTCTTCCATTTCCTTGTCTCCAACGATCAATTGGTAAGGAATTTTGCTAGTTTGTGAAGCGCGAATCTTGAACTGCATTTTTTCATTGCGCTCATCCACATCAGCACGGACACCGAGGTCACGGAGTTTCTTAGCCACTTCCCAAGCGTAGTCCACGTGTTTTTCGTTAGAGACTGGGATGAGGGTTACTTGGTGTGGTGCCAGCCATGTTGGGAAGGCACCCTTGTAGTTCTCAATCAAGATAGCTGTGAAGCGTTCCATAGTTGAGATAACACCACGGTGAATCATAACTGGACGGTGCTCTTCGCCATCAGCTCCGATGTATTTGAGGTCGAAGCGTTCTGGAAGCAAGAAGTCAAGCTGGATAGTTGAAAGTGTTTCTTCTTTACCAAGGGCAGTTTTAACCTGGATATCCAATTTTGGTCCGTAGAAGGCTGCTTCACCTTCGGCTTCAAAGTAGTCCACACCCATTTCATCAAGGGCAGCACGAAGCATGGTTTGGGCATTTTCCCACATCTCATCGTTATCAAAGTACTTGTGAGTATCTTGAGGGTCACGAAGAGAGAGGCGGAAGCGGTATTCAGTCAAGTTGAAGTCTTCATAAACATCGATAATCAACTGAAGGGCACGTTGGAATTCTTCTTGGATTTGTTCAGGAGTTACAAAGAGGTGACCGTCGTTGAGAGACATTTCACGTACACGCTGAAGACCTGTGAGGGCACCAGATTTTTCATAACGGTGCATCATACCGATTTCAGCAATACGGATTGGCAACTCACGGTAAGAGTGAACATGGTGTTTGAAGACTTGAATGTGGTGTGGGCAGTTCATTGGACGAAGGACAAATTCTTCCCCGTCACCCATGTCCATGGTTGGGAACATATCTTCACGGTAGTGATCCCAGTGACCAGAAGTTTTATAGAGTTCCACTGAGGCAATTGGTGGAGTGTAAACATGTTGGTAGCCTGCAGCGATTTCCTTGTCGACAATGTAGCGTTCCAATTCACGACGGATAGTCGCACCATTTGGCAACCAGAATGGCAAACCTTGTCCAACTTCTTGAGAAATCATGAAGAGGTCAAGCTCTTTACCAAGTTTACGGTGGTCACGTTCTTTGGCTTCTTCACGCATTTGAAGGTAGTTCTTCAAGTCTTTCTTGTCAAACCAAGCTGTACCGTAGATCCTTTGCATCATAGCATTGTCGCTATTTCCACGCCAGTAAGCACCAGCCACATGGAGAAGGTGGAAGATTTGGATACGGCCTGTTGAAGGGACATGTGGGCCACGGCAGAGGTCTACATATTCGCCTTGACGGTAGATGGTCAAACCACCCTCATCTTCTGAGTGCTCTTCAATCAATTCCAACTTGTAAGGGTCATTTTTGAAGATTTCACGGGCCTCGTCTTTAGTAACTTCCTCACGAATAGATGGGAAGTTTTCTTTGACGATTTTTTGCATTTCTTCTTCGATACGAGGCAGGTCTTCGTTAGAGATTTGACCAGCAGTATTGTCGGTATCGTAGTAGAAGCCATCTTCGATAGCTGGACCAACTCCCAAGTGAATGTCTGGGAAAAGGCGACGAGCTGCTTGGGCAAACAAGTGAGCAGCTGAGTGGCGCAAGATTGGCAGAGCATCTTCGTGATCAGGTGTCACGATTTCGATGCTTCCATCTTCAGTGATAGCACGAGTCGTGTCGATGAGTTTGCCGTTAAATTTACCAGCCAAGGCTTTTTTAGCTAGGGAATTGCTGATAGATTGAGCAATTTCAAAAGTAGTCACGCCAGATTCGAATTCACGAACAGCGCCATCCGGGAAAGTAATCTTAATCATGGTTTTCTCCTTTAAAAATTTATCGTATTTTTATAACTGAGGTTTGAAGGGACGGGAAATTAGTCATTTACAAAGAATGATCACGATTGATTTGCTAAATCAATTTCATTTTAACTTTTTCAATCTGAAAATAAAGAAAATCGTTGAAATACATAGATAGCATACCAAAGAAAGAATAAGAGACAGATATTCCTCCTGAGTCATCTCACCTCTCATGTATATCCATATTGGATAGCTTTTTATCGCATTGACCAAATAGATAGCAGCTGTCAAACTTAAAAGATATCCTGTTATAATGAGTTTCTTGTTGTTGAAAAACATTAAGATACCAAGAAAGGGGGCAAGGAATGGCAAGAGGGGAATGAGCAGAAAAAATGAAAAGACGACAATATTTTCCGTTCCCCATAGACTGAGCGTATTCATTAGCCAGACATAGACTAATAGGAATCTACAAGTCATCATCCAAGATAATTTTTTCTTCAAATCTATCACCTCATTCAGCTCTTGACTAAATTCATTTTAACTTTGTCATAACTATTCTCCATACAAAAAACGACATCCTCAAAAGGACGTCGCAACGTGGTTCCACCTTCGTTTATGCAAGCCAAAAAGACTTACACCTCTGATTGGCTCTAACGTAGCCACCGTTTTATGTTTTCATAAAAGCCAGTAGAGTAGTCCCAACTGCATCCTCTACGCGATTTCCAGCTCCACGCGCTCTCTAAAAGATTTCCTGCAGGTGATTTGTCTCTAGAAAACATTATAGCACGATTGGAGAAATTTGCAAGAACTTTTATTGGTTTCCAGCTCTGCTATTTTTCCTAGTAAATCTATAAATCACATGTCCCAAGCCATTTCCAGCTAGTGAGAAAAGGAAATAAGCGGCATGATAAAGAGGAATCCATTCCCCACAGGTGAAAATAGTCAGGAAAAATAAGAGGGCAACCAAGAAAGAAAAGCGCAAAGAAAAGCCATGAAAAGCTGCATAGAGCAGGGACACCAAGAAGGTTGCCAGAGGGGAGTAGATGAGAACATTTCCAACTACCAGCCCCTTACTTAAGATGGCATCCATAGGCAAATATCGTAACAGTATATAAAAGACAAAATAGAAAAAGAAAAGGGGGAGCAAAAAGAAAATTTCTTTTTTATGAACTTTCATAAGAGCACCTCCATTCATTAGGTCTTATAAGGAAGTTTATTCCCAATATTTCCGAATATTCTTAATCTGCTTCTTAGATGCTTTCATGATTCGTGTAGAACCACTTACTGGCAGAGAAATAATCTTACCTGGCAAATAGACAATGGTCTTGGCTAAGCGTTTGGCCATCGTTTCTTCAGGATTGAGATCATTATGAAAATCCTTGCTAATGGTCAAATCTAGGTAAAATTCATAGACACGACGACCAAAATTCTCGGCGGAAATCTCGTATAATTTATCGGCTAGCTTTTTCTCGTCCATATCTGGTGTTGCCAAAATGGCCTCCAAAATAGCCCCTGCCAAATCTCTACTTTCATAATAAAGCGTACCAAAAGTTTTATCGCTGATGACATTGTCCAGATAAGGATTGCCATGGGCGATGATCGGCGTACCGCTGGCTAAGCTTTCCAGATAAGTCAGCCCCTGAGTCTCACTGGTTGAAGCCGAAATAAAGAAATCTGCCGCCTTATAGTAGAGTGCCGTATCGCTCGGTGCAATCATTCCTGTGAAAATGACAGCATCCTCAATATGAAGCTGGGCTACCAAGGCTTTCAAGTCCTCAGCATAAGGCCCATCTCCAACAATGACCAACTTCACCTTGGCATTTTCTTCCAAAACCATTGGCAGTGCTTCAACAATCGCCTGGATATTCTTCTCATAGGAAATTCTTGATAAACTGAGCAACATGATTTCGTCTTCTGCTATGCCCAGTTTAAAGCGCAGTTTCTTAATGTCTTCCTGTGAAAGTTCTGGGCGGTCAAACTTGGCCAAATCGATTCCTGTTGGAATGACCCGTTTTTCCGCCTTGATTTTGTAACCTACCAAAAGATCATAAACAATCTCAGAAGGACAAATGACACCATCCAAATCGCTCATAAAGCCACGCACGATGTACTTGACCATACTTGGACGAATCACCATTCCCTTGGCAAGATAGTGCACATAGTCCTCATACTGGGTATGGTAGGTATGAACCACTGGAATCCGTAGTTCCTTGGCAATCCAGATGCCCAAGAGCCCCAGCGAAAACTCTGTCTGGGTATGGATAATGTCCAACTGATACTGGCGAGCAATTTCTAAAGCATTGGAAAAGCCACGATAAGCCACGCGCCGATCCTTAAAAGCGAAGAAAGGCACGCTGGGAATACGGATAATCTGCCAATCCTCATAGCGGTTGACATCCTTATCCGTCGTAGTAAAAATAAAGACTTTGTGACCTAGTTTCTCTAGCTCAGTCTTGAGGGTGCGAATGCTCGTCGCCACCCCGGAAACCTGAGGAAAATAGGTATCTGTAAAAAGACCAATCCGCATATCACATCTCCAAAACTGTTTGGTAAGCCTTGACTAACTGAAGTGCGACGTCATCGATAGAGCGGCTCTCCGCAACACGATAACCTGCCTCACGTTTATCCACTTTTCCGTCAAGAACCTTACGAAGCGATTCGACAAACTCATCTACATTATGACAAAGCTCCGCCGACTCTTCATCAATCCAGCCATTATAAACAGGAATATCACGCAGGACCACGTGTTGTCCGCTGGCCAATGCTTCTAGAACCACAATCCCTTCTGTCTCTTCATAAGACGGGAAAAAGAAAGCGTCACTGCCTGACATGGCTCCTTGGAAAACCGCACCTTTAAAATAACCTGGAAATTCCACGTTTTCTGGATGATTATAAAGGACAAGATCTCGAATCTTGCGCGGGATAAGCCAGAGATTGATAGAACCCAGCCAGATAAAGCGGACATCTGGCATTCTGCGAGCTACTTCGACAAAGTCCTCGATTCCTTTTCGTCTGAAATAAAGACCGGCACAGATTACGACTTTCTGTCCATCTACAATCCGAAAATATTTTTTAAAGACTTCTTCCTTGCGTTCATCTTTCTTGTATTTCGACAGGTCAATGCCGTTTGAGACAGCCATAATGGGCGTCGTCACACCGTAGGATTCAATCAATTTTTTTGAATACTCAGACGGAGTAATGATAAAATCCGCCATTTTATACATGTGCGCTAGATATTTGCCAAACAAAGGCGCAAAAAGATTGGATCCAATAAAAGAATTTTCAAAGTCTTCTTTGGTCGAATGTCCATGCATGATCACTTTTTTGCCTCCCCGCTTAGCCGCGTGAAGAAGAAGCAAACTACGAGGTCCGTAAGTGTTGATGTGCACGACATCATAATCTCCTAAAACATCTGTTGTATAAGGAATTCCTGCCAGATCCAGTGCATGCATTTGATGCTGCAAGGCACGGCCGATGCCTGATTTTTCTAAAACAGACTTTCCTTCTAGATATAGTAATACTTTCATATCTTCTATTATACCCAAAAGAAGCAAAAAAAGAAACGCCAAGGGAAGATTGGCAGTTAAATAATGCACTCAATCTTCCCACAAGCATTTCCTGTAGCAATATCCTTTCTTGCTGGAATTCTATTCAGTCTCTAATCAGACTAGTCCACCTTGACCACTTGCAGCTCAGCTCCCCCTAGTAGAATCAAATACTTGTCTACTTGGCTAAGGCCATAGGAACGACTGAGGGCTTCGGCATAGAGATCCAGTTGAGATCGGTAGCGCTCCACCAAGTCTGTCGGCTCATGATAGCGGTCAGTCTTATAGTCAAAGAGGACAATACGGTCATCAAAGAGCAGGTAGCCATCCAAGATTCCCCGAACGACAAAGTTTTGACCGCTGGCTGGATCTTGCTTGAGCATGGCAAAAGGTGCTTCACGATGGAGATGATTGGCCTGCTGCTGGATTAACTGACCTAGTTCTGTAGCGAAAAAGGCCTCAATCTTAGCTAAGTCAATCTCCTTCTTAACTGCCGCATCTGCCTGAACCTGGGCCAAGGCTTGGCGAATGCTAGTCTTAGTAATGGGACGATCAAGTGGAATCCGCTGCATGAGCTCATGGACAGCAGAGCCGATTTGAGCTCCTGTAATTTGCTTCTTCTTGCCAAAATCAGGCAAGTCAAAAGTCAGCTGGGGCTGATAGCTTCGAGGTGCATCCATAATGTCTAGCCCTTCTGAGTCCATAACTGGCTCATAGAACTTCTTGATTTGGCTGGGCGTGCGGACACTAGGTAATTCAATAGCTACTTGATAAAGACTGTTGAGCCGGTCTACATTCTCCAAGATATCTAGAGCTCGGCGGATATCTTCTGACTGACGGTTGCCCGTCAAATCATCTACTGGAATAGGATCAGTCTGCTCCACTACGCCAATCTGCTCGTCTGTCAGCTCCTGATCAGTCACAAAGCGGGTCTGATAAGCCAGATTTTCCCCCTCAAACACAGACTGGATGGCATAGAGCCAATCCTGAAAATTGGTCAGCTGGCTTCGAAGACTGCTGGATAAGCGGCCATTTTGGCTAGTCCCCCACTTGCGCTCTTGGAGCTTGACTTGATTTCCCTTTCCGACCAGATAGAGCTTGGTTTCAGCCCGCGTCATGGCTACATAGAGCAGACGCATCTGCTCAGACAGGCTAGCCAGCTGGAGTTCTTCAGCATTCTGCTGATAGGGTAGGGTTTCCATGGAAATGCGGATCTGCTTGGGCGCATGAGGATCCTGAGCCTCAACATCCACATCAGCCACATATTTGATTCCGATGCCTTTTTGTCGGCTGAGGATAATAGCAGAGCTGCTATCCTGACGATTGAAGGCCTTGTCCATATTGAGCAGAAAGACATACTTAAACTCCAGCCCCTTACTCTTATGGATGGTCATTAGCTGAACAGCATTTTTCGGAGCAGCTAGAGGGACACTGGCTAAGTCATGTTCATTTTTCAAAATCCGGTCAATCATGCTGATAAAGCGGGACAGCCCCTTGAAACTTGACTTTTCATAATCGTTGGCTCGTAAGGACAGGGCATAGAGATTGGCCTGACGCTGTTCGCCATTGGGCAGAGCTCCTACCATATCGTAGTAAAAACGATCCTGATAAATCTTCCAGATTAAATCATAGAGAGAATGAGTCTTGGAATAGCTACGCCAGTCATTAAGCGTTTCCTGAAAGTGCTGCAGTTTCTTGCGCAATTCACCATGGATGAGCTGAGGTTCCAGACCTTGATCAGCCAGAGCATTCCTCAGCTTTTCGTAGAGATTTTCCATAGACTTAGGACCGGAGGCTTGCAAGGCTAGCCGAGCCAATTCATCCTCATTAAAGTCAAACATCGGCGACTTGAGAAGGGCAGTCAGAGCAAAGTCATTGAGAGGATTGTTAATGGTTCGCAAGGTATCCAGCATCACCATTACCTCTACCGACTGGAGATAATTGGTCTCGCCATCATCAGGCACAATCGGGATATGATGTCGGTCAAACTCTGCCAAAATCAGATCATTACGGGTCCGCGAAGCTGTCAGCAAGGTCATGTCCTTGAAATCCACTCCTTCTTGATTATGAAGGCGGATGATTTCCTTGATTACTAAGGCTACCTCACCCGCTGAAATGCTGGGCAAACCTTGGTCAGAATCCTCTTCTTCGCTATCAGCGCTACCGTCATAAAGCAGAAATTCTGCCTGATTGGCTGGGTTAGGCTCCCGTTTGGCTGGATTTCCCGCCACCAAGTAGTGGGTCTCATTGTAGTCAATCTCGCCGACTTCCTCGTCCATGAGTCGTTTAAAGACATCATTGGTCGCTTCCAGCACTTCGATGTGACTACGGAAATTTTCCTTGAGGATAATCAGCTTGCCCTGACTAGGATCGGCCTGATAGAGTTTAAATTTATCATTAAAAATCTGCGGATCGGCCTGACGGAATCGATAGATGGACTGCTTAATGTCACCAACCATAAAGCGATTATTTTCTCGAGCCAGCAATTCCAGCATTCGCTCCTGAGTATGGTTGGTGTCTTGATACTCATCGACCATGACCTCATGGTACTTATCCTGATAAAAACGCCGCACTTCTGGATAATTTTCTAAAATCTCAATTGCAAAATGACTGATGTCGCCAAATTCAAAAGCATTTTCCGCTACCTTGCGTTCCAAATAAGCTTGCGAGAAATCTCGGACAAAATCGCGTAACAAATCCAGTGGAGGAAGAGCTTCCGATTGATGCTGCTCCATAAAGTTCAGATGGTAGAGGCGGACATCCAGCTCTTTAATTCGCTCTATCAAGGGCTTACGGGCTTCATTATAGGCTTGGACTATCTCTTTTTTGAGCTCGTCTGCATTTTTACCAACTCGGGCAGTAAAAGCCTGATGGTTAGAGGTCTTGGCTAATTCTAAAAAGCGCTGAATCAGGTCTAGCAACTGCTCCGATCCAGTCTGCTCTGTCAGCTCAGCCAAGATATCTAAGGCTGCCTGAACATTTTCCTGATACTTAGCCCCAGCAAAGGCTTGGCCTTCATGAGCTAGATGGCTCTGGAAAAAATCTTCCAAATCCAGCAAAGACTGCCTAGCTCCAGACAGGATTCGCTCCCGCTCTGCTTCAAAATCACTGGTTTCATAGCCTAGAAGAAAGGTCTCTTCCAACCATTTTCGCGGATTGCTGGTAGACTGGAGAAAACTATAAATACTATAAATCTGCTGGCGGAAATCAGCAATGTCCTTGCGCTTGCCAGTGAAATTTTTGACCAAGCGACTGAATAATTCCTGTCGATCACTCTCATAGTAGGTATCGAAAAGCTGGTCAAAGACTTCATTTTGCAGAATGAGCTGTTCACTAGCCGACTGTAAAATCCGAAAATGCGGTGCTAGCCCCAGCAAATAGCCGTACTTATTGACTACTTTCTGGGTAAAAGCGTCCATGGTGCCAATATCCGCATTGGCAATCTCAGCCAACTGCTGGGCTAAATGCTGGCGGAGTTCCTGATCTTGCGTCTCCTTGAGTACCAGACTCAGCTCCTTCTCCAGCCGCTCCTTGAGCTCACCTGCCGCCTTGACAGTAAAGGTAGAAATGAAGAGTTGGCTAACCTCCACACCTCTGAGAATCTGGTCAATAATCCGCTGAACCATAACATAGGTCTTACCAGAGCCAGCCGAAGCCGAAACGAGAATATTCTGACCAGAGGAGTAGATGGCCTGAATCTGCTCTGGTGTGCGCTTTTGTGGCTTGTCAGAGGCAGCTTCCTCAGCCTGCTTGACTAGGATATCCTGCTCGTTTAAAAAGGGAATCCGTCTCATTTTTCCAACTCCTCCTTGATTTTTTCTAGCCAGGCTTGACGCAGCTTCTCGCCTGTCGGCCGTTTATCGTATTGATCCAGGTTTAACTTGGTCAGCTGTCTGGCCTGCCCCAGATGGAGATTAGCCTCAAAGCCTGTAATAGCCTTAAACTGGTCCACGTAAGGGGCAATACTGCGCCCATTTTCTGTATAAGGATTGATGGCAAAACGACCAGCTAAAATGCCTTCTGCTGCTTGCTGGTAAAGGTAGGCATTGTAGGCCAAAATCACTTCCAATTCTTCCTTAGTTAGCAGATTGACCTTGCTTTTCTCGTAGTTAGCGCCCAAGTCCTTGGCCTGGTCAGCCAGAAAGAGCCCTTTATATACCTGATTTTTCATGACCTGTTTGACAGCCTCGTCCAGTGCCTTGGTGTCCTTGAGGCTGGCTAGGGGCTCCGTCATCTGTAGGTACATGGCTCCGAAGATTCCCTTGTCTTCTTGGTATTCTGGCATTTCTCGGATAGCCGCTAGGTAGGTCGGCAGCTGAGAATTAAGGCCATTAAAGAACTTCTCAAAGCTGAATTTGGTATCGCCAGACTTGTAATCCACAACTCCCAGGCTCCCCGTCTCCGTCAGACGATCAATTCGGTCCACCTTGCCGCTCACTTGAAGAGCTCTGCCATTGTCCAAAAGTAAGAAAGGCCGATCATCCTGACCAAAGTCAGTCTCCTCACCAATGATCTCCAGACCATCCGACTGAGCCAAGATACGACCAGTAGCTTGAGCTGTGTCCAATAGTAAACGACAGGCAAACTGAGTCTCACCATTTTCTCCATAGATCGCTTCAAACTCAGCCTCCCAGCTAGTCTCCTCCATAGCCCTCTGCAAGCGAGTGTCGAAGTCCTGATCCAAGTGATCCTGCATAACCTTTTCAAAGATTCGGTGGAGGAAAATCCCGTGACTGCGCGCATTCGGCTGAATCGTCCACTCCTCCTGCAACCGCAAGACATACTTAAGGAAATAGGCATACTGGTTTTTAAAGTATTCATTGAGGGCAGAAGCGGACAGTTTCAAAGGCTGCTCTGAAGGATAAAGTGCTTGGAGGGTTTCCGACTTGAGAGTCTCCGTCTTCAACTCCTTGCTGATCTGGGGAATAGAAATTCCCTCAGCTGCCAACTTCTTGCGTAAGACTCGAACCGCCACTGCCCAGAAAGTCTGTTCCTCCGGCGTCCATTCACGGTCAATATCTTCTTGATAAAGGTCAATCACGCGCGCCAACAAAGCCCGATAAGTCCCAATATCGTCGCTACTAGCCTGTGGTCTCTTGCTGATGATGGGCAGGGAAATAGGCGCTATTTCCAGCTCCGTCAGATAGGAAGACATGGAATCCTCTACTTCATTGATTAAGACAGGGGCAGACAGAACCAAATCCTCTGTCGCTGAATTAAGCAAAGATAACGCTGCAAATCGGTTTTTCTTGAGATTTTCACTGCTGGCTACCTGCAACTCAGACTCGTCCCCAGTCGCTTGATTTAATCTCTGCCGTTCTTCGTCACTGAGCAGACTTTTATTTTGCGCTAATTTGGGCAAGCGCTCCTGCGTCAGCCCGATAGCATAGACATAAGGCGCAGCCATGGGCTCAATCAAGTCATAGGACTGAACGGTCACCACATCCACTGTCGCTGGTACCATTCGGTATTTAGCCAAAAGCATGCCAGACAGAATCAGAGCCAGAAAATCATCTATCTTGAGCTTGCTACCATCAAACACCTGAGCAAGCTGCTCCAAGACATGGCAAAAGGTCTTCCAGACTTCCTCCTGCCGTTCCACTTCCTGATGGCTCGCCCCTTCCAGCAAACCAGCCAGATTGGCATCCAAGCGAACCTCTTTGATAAAGTTAGTAAATTTAGCCAAGAGACCAGTCGCTGTCTGACTACGAGATTTGAAAAAGTCTAACAGAGGCGTGATGAGGCTGCGACGCATGACATTGAGCCGCTTGAGGTCAAATTTCCCCTGACGATTAATGGTAAAATCTCTCCCTAGCTTAGCTGCCCCTTTAATCTCAGCAAATCGAAGGTACTGCTCAAAACTATCCAGCTCCTCCTGACTAAAGCCACCATAAAGGCCGGTTTTTAGAAGATTGAGTAAATCTTCCGTCTGAAAATTATAGCGTTTCAAGCGCTCCAGCGACTCTAAAAACTGGACCAAAGGATGCTGGGACATGGACTCAGACCGCCCCACATAAAAGGGAATCTGATATTGGTCAAAGATGGTCTTCAGCTGGAGCTGGTAGGCCTCCACATCACCCAAAAGCAATCGGATATCCTTGTAGCGGGCACCATCATGGAGCCGCTGACGGATGGACTTGGCCACATATTCCAGTTCTTCTTTTTGATTACAAACCGACCAAATCTCTATGTGAGAGCGATCCTGCGCAGTCAATTCCACATGGGCTTCAGAAAAATCATAGCGACTCTCTAAAATCTTGGAAATCTTGCCAAAGGCATCATCAGATTGATTCGAATCGCCTGCCAGATACTCTGGCTTGACCTGATAGGTTTGAGCCAGCTTGAGCAAAAAGTCCACGCTGGCCTGGTAAAGATTGCCCTCACGAAAGGCTGTCCGATAGGCTTTTTTACTAGCATAAACGCCAATGACAATCTCCACTCCCTTGCGATGCAGCAAATCTACTAGATATTCCTCCTCTGCTGAGAAGCGGGTAAAGCCGTCGATAACCAGTGCAAGATTAGCCAATTCACCATCCAAATCACCAGCTAGAATATGCTGAGCGAAAATCGTAAGTTTAGAAGTCGCATCATAATTTCTCACCTGAAGAGCAGCCGAAAAGGCTGTGAAAATCTTGAGCAAATCCTCACGCTTCTCTGGCTCTTCTAGATGGTTCAAATCCGCAAAAGACATCTGAGCTGTCTGAAGCTCATGATAAAGGTCTAGCAGTTGCTGGATAAATTGTGCATCCTTCTTAATCCGCCCATAAACCTTGAGCTCTCTGTCATCCATTTCCGATAAAATCCGATAAAATAGCATGCCTAGACCAATATCATCCAAGGGCTGTCCTTCTTGAACATCATTGAGGACAAAATAACGAGCCATCTGGGCAAACCGCGTCACCGTAATAGCAAAGGAAGCCTGATTTTCCAATTCCTCCAAAACTGCTCGCTCCTTTTCAAAAGAAAGCGAGTTGGGCGCTATATAAAAGACCCGCTTGCCGGCCACTGCCAAGTCCTGAGCTTGCTTAGCCAAATGCACTGTCAAAGGACTGCGGATGTCCGTATAAAGTAATTTCATACCGTCTCTTTTCAACAACAAAATATAGAATTATTATATCATGTTTGCGAGAAAAAGGCTTTGTATAAAAGAAAAAGCCCCGACGAAGCGAGACTTTTCGTGTCTGATTTTATAATTGTTATCTGGGAACGAAATCGAATTAAGCTTCGATTTCAGTAACCATACCTGAACCAACAGTACGTCCACCTTCACGGATAGAGAAAGTAGTACCTTGTTCAACGGCGATTGGGTGGATCAACTCAACGTCGATAGTTACGTTATCACCAGGCATTACCATTTCAGTACCTGCTGGAAGTTCGATTGAACCTG
>ERZ772973.64-NODE-64-length-77897-cov-126.379_pt1 | contig 77897 bp, 55 predicted proteins | sample MGYA00580672_ERZ772973 | MGnify/ENA primary metagenome ERZ772973 (study PRJEB29015, sample SAMEA2737938) | human oral metagenome | biome: human oral; feature: human-associated habitat; material: dental | place: China | collected 2152 ...
CCATCGTCATCGGGCAGGCCTGCGAGTTCGACTACTCCGGCACCCAGGCCTGCCGCGTCCTGCGCAGCGAGGGAATCCGCGTCATCCTGGTAAACTCCAACCCGGCCACGATCATGACTGACCCCGACGTCGCCGACGCCACCTACGTCGAGCCGATCACCCCCGAGATCCTGACCACCATCATCGCCAAGGAGCGGCCCGACGCACTCCTGCCCACCCTGGGCGGGCAGACGGCCCTCAATGCCGCCATGAGTCTGGTCGAGCGCGGTGTGCTCGAGGAGTACGACGTCGAGCTCATCGGCGCCTCCGCCGCGGCCATCAATGCCGGGGAGGACCGTGACGAGTTCAAGGACGTCGTCGAGCGCTGCGGCGCCGAGGTCGCCCGCAGCGTCATCGCCCACAGCATGGACGAGTGCCGCGCCGGAGTGGATGCCCTGGGCGGCTACCCGGTCGTCGTGCGCCCCTCCTTCACGATGGGCGGTCTGGGAAGCGGCGTCGCCTTCGACGACGCGGACCTGCGCCGCATCGCCGGGGCCGGACTGGCGGCCTCGCGCACCACCGAGGTCCTCCTGGAAGAGTCGATCCTGGGTTGGAAGGAGTACGAGCTCGAGCTCATGCGCGACGCCGCCGACAACGTGGTGGTCGTGTGCTCCATCGAGAACGTCGACCCCGTGGGCGTGCACACCGGCGACTCCGTCACGGTCGCCCCGGCCCTGACCCTGACCGACCGCGAGCTCCAGCGGCTGCGGGACATCGGCATCGCCGTCATCCGCGAGGTCGGGGTCGACACCGGCGGCTGCAACATCCAGTTCGCAGTCGACCCTGCCACCGGCAGGATCATTGTCATTGAGATGAACCCGCGCGTCTCGCGGTCCTCCGCCCTGGCATCCAAGGCCACCGGCTTCCCGATCGCCAAGATCGCCGCCCGCCTCGCCGTGGGCTACACACTCGACGAGATCCCCAACGACATCACCGCCTCCACGCCGGCCTCCTTCGAACCGACCCTGGACTACGTGGTCGTCAAGGTTCCGCGCTTCGCCTTCGAGAAGTTCCGGGGCGCCGATCCCCGGCTCACCACCACCATGAAGTCGGTGGGAGAGGCCATGGCCATCGGCCGTTCCTACACCGAGGCGCTTCAGAAGGCCATGCGATCCCTGGACAAGAAGGGCACTGTCTTCCACTGGGACGGACCTGCTCCCACCGCGCAGCAGACCTCCGAGCTGCTGGAGTCCATCGCCACCCCCAGTGAGCACCGGCTGGTCGACCTCCAGCAGGCAGTGCGTGGAGGTGCCACGATCGCTCAGCTCCACGAGGCCACCCGCATCGACCCCTGGTTCCTGGACCAGATGCTGCTCCTCCAAGAGGTGGCTCAGGAGGTCGAGGACGCCGAGGCCCTCACCCCCGAGGTCCTGGCCCTGGCCAAGCGCCACGGCTTCTCCGACGTCCAGGTCGCCGCTCTGCGAGGCATCAGCGAGGACACGGTGCGCGAGGTCCGTCACGCCTTCGGGCTGCGCCCCGTCTACAAGACCGTGGACACCTGCGCAGCCGAGTTCGCCTCACGCACCCCCTACCTCTACTCCAGCTACGACCTGGAGACCGAGGTCGCGCCCCGCGAGCGCGAGGCCGTCATCATCCTGGGCTCGGGCCCCAACCGCATCGGGCAGGGCATCGAGTTCGACTACTCCTGCGTCCATGCCGCCATGGCGCTGTCCGAGCGCTACGAGACCGTCATGGTCAACTGCAACCCGGAAACCGTATCCACCGACTACGACGTCTCCGACCGGCTCTACTTCGAGCCTCTGACCTTCGAGGACGTCATCGAGGTCTACGAGGCCGAACGCGCAGCAGGTCCGGTGGCCGGTGTCATCGTCCAGCTCGGCGGGCAGACGCCGCTGTCCCTGGCCTCCAGGCTGTCCGAGGCCGGGGTGCCAATCCTGGGCACAAGCCCCGAGGCCATCGACGCCGCTGAGGACCGCGAGGCCTTCGGCGTCGTCCTCCAGCGCGCCGGGCTGCCCGCACCGGCGCACGGCACCGCGGTGAGCGATGAGCAGGCCCGCTCGGTCGCCCAGGACATCGGCTACCCGGTCCTGGTGCGCCCTAGCTATGTGCTCGGTGGGCGAGGTATGGAGATCGTCTACGACGCCGGCGGCCTGGACGACTACCTCCAGCGCGCCGGCCGCGAGCCCGGCGGCGTCTACGGGACCGGGCCGCTGCTCATCGACCGGTTCCTCGATGACGCCATCGAGATCGACGTTGACGCCCTATACGACGGAAGCGAGCTGTTCCTCGGCGGGGTCATGGAGCACATCGAGGAGGCGGGGATCCACTCCGGCGACTCGGCCTGCGTCATGCCACCTATGACCCTGTCCGACACGGAGATCGCGCGCATCCGACGCTCCACTGAGGCGATCGCCGTCGGGGTGGGGGTGCGCGGGCTCCTCAACATCCAGTTCGCCCTGGTCTCCGACGTCCTCTACGTCATTGAGGCCAACCCGAGGGCCTCACGCACGGTCCCCTTCGTCTCGAAGGCCTCCGGTGTGCAGCTCGCCAAGGCGGCGGCCCTCATCATGGCAGGGGAGACGATCGCCTCGCTCAGGTCCTCCGGCCACCTGCCCGAGGCCGATGCCGCCATCACCGATCCCGATGACCCGATCGCCGTCAAGGAGGCGGTCCTGCCCTTCAAACGGTTCCGCACCACCGAGGGGCGTGTCGTCGACACGATCCTGGGACCGGAGATGCGCTCCACCGGTGAGGTCATGGGCTACGACGTGGACTTCCCCCGCGCCTTCGCCAAGTCCCAGGCCGGCGCCTACGGCGGCCTGCCAGGAGAGGGCACGCTGTTCGTCTCCGTGGCGGACCGGGACAAGCGCGCTATCATCCTGCCGGTGGCCCGGTTGGCCGAGCTCGGTTTCACCGTCCTGGCCACCACCGGGACCGCACAGGTGCTGCGCCGCAACGGGATCGATGCCATGGCCGTGCGCAAGATCAGCCAGGGCGTCGGCGCCCACGGTGAGCAGACGATCGCCGGACTGATCGAGTCCGGAGCCGTCGACATGGTCGTCAACACCCCCAAGGGCCAGGGAGCCCGCGCCGACGGGTACTCCATCCGCGCGGCCACCACCGGCGCCGACCGCCCCATCATCACCACAGTCCAACAGCTCCAGGCGGCGGTCCAGGCCCTCGAGGCCCAGCTGCGCGGCCCCTTCCGGGTCCGCAGCCTCCAGGAGCACATCGCCGCCCGCCGATCCCGGCGAGGCTCAGCGCCCGGGCCCCACCACGTTGCCGACAAGGAGACTCGATGACCCCCACCGTCCCCGATCAGCACAGTCACTCCCGCCGCTCCTTCGGCGCGCGCCTGGCCGATGCCATGGAGGACCACGGACCTCTGTGCGTGGGGATCGACCCCCACCCGAGCCTGCTCGAGGCCTGGGGCCTGGCGGACTCCGCCGCGGGCCTACGGGACTTCGCCCTGCGAACGGTCGACGCGGTCGGTGGGCGCGTGGGCGCCGTCAAGCCGCAGTCGGCCTTCTTCGAGCGCCACGGCAGTGCCGGCATCGCGGTCCTGGAGGAGACCCTGGCGGCCCTACGGGACGTCGGAACCCTGTCGGTTCTCGACGTCAAGCGCGGCGACATCGGCTCCACCATGGCCGGTTACGCCCAGGCATACCTGTCCGACGGCGCGCCTCTGGCCGCCGACTCCATCACGGTCTCTCCCTACCTGGGGTACGGGTCACTGAGCCCTGCACTGGACCTAGCGGAAGCGAGCGGTCGGGGAGTATTCGTGCTGGCCCTGACCTCCAATCCCGAAGGGGCCGCGGTCCAGCACGCCGTCAACGGCGAGCGGGCTGTGGCTGCCGGTGTCGTGGAGGGCGTGACCGCATCCAATGCCACCGCCAGCGAGGAGGGCAGGCTCGGAAGCGTCGGACTGGTCGTCGGCGCCACGGTCGGTGAGGCCGTTTCCCGTCTAGGGATCGACCTGTTGCGCGCCAACGGACCGTTGCTGGCCCCCGGCATCGGTGCGCAGGGAGCGGGGCCGGCCGAGCTGGAGTCCGTCTTCGGATCGGCTCGCCGTCACGTCCTGGCCTCCACGTCGCGCGGCGTCCTCAAGGTGGGGCCCTCTATCGAGGCACTGCGGACGGCAGCGCTGGCAGCCACGCATGAGGCGGCTGCCGCCTTGCGTTGACGCAATGTGACCGTACGCGATCAACGTGTGTGCGGAAACACGAAGTCGGTGCCGGAATACCGGCCCCTGCGAATGCGAGTGCACCTCACCCGACTTATCCTTGTGGTGCGGGTCACTGGAGCTGGACCGGGGGAGGAGACCACCATGACGCTTCCGACACTGACACCTGAGCAACGAGCTGAGGCACTGGAAAAGGCTGCGGCTGCGCGATCGCAGCGTGCTCGTATCAAGTCCGAGCTCAAGAGCGGGGAGCTCAAGCTCTCCGAGTTCTTCGCAGCCTCGGAGACCGATGAGGTCCTGGGCAAGATGAAGGTCAGGGCACTGCTTGTTTCGCTTCCTCGTGTCGGGACCACAACGGCCGACGCCATCCTGACGGACGTGCATATCGCGGAGTCCCGGCGGGTGCGCGGACTCGGAGCGAACCAGCGGGCGGCGCTGGTGGAGCGTTTCGGCTGAGACCTCCGGCCGGACGCCTGCTGAGACACAGGGTCGTGTCGGTGACGCCCGGTAGGTCATGATGGGGTCATGACTGACGCCGGCACCGCAGACTCGTCCGCCCCCACGCTCGCCCGCTTGACAGTCCTTGCCGGACCGACGGCGGTGGGCAAGGGCACCGTTGTCGCCGAGCTGCGCAAGCGTCACCCTGATCTCTTCGTGTCGATCTCAGCCACCACCCGCAAGCCCCGCCCTGGTGAGGTCGACGGCGTCCACTACTACTTCGTGGGCGCACAGGACTTCGACTCCCTCGTTGAGACCGGCCAGATGCTTGAGTGGGCACTCGTCCACGGCGTGCACCGTTACGGCACCCCCCGCGGTCCCGTCCAGGACCAGCTCGATGCCGGACGCCCCGCGCTCCTGGAGATCGACCTGGCCGGAGCCCGCCAGGTTCGTCGGGCCATGCCACGAGCCCGGCTCGTCTTCCTCGTGCCGCCGAGCTGGGACGAGCTCGTCCGCAGGCTCGCAGGTCGTGGCACCGAGGACCCGCAGGAGCAGGAAAGGCGCCTGGCGACAGCTCGTGCCGAGATGGAGGCGGCGGACGAGTTCGACCACATTGTCGTCAACGACACCGTGGCGAGCGCCACCGCTCAGCTCGAGAGACTTATGGGGCTCTGCGGTTAGAATAACCCGGCGCAGCACTATCGAGAATGAACCGGAGGCACCCACATGCTCGGAACCTCTCCCCAGCCCGAGGGCATCACCAACCCACCGATTGACGACCTTCTGGAGAAGGTCGACTCCAAGTACGGGCTCGTGGTGGAGGCCGCTAAGCGCGCCCGCCAGATCAACACCTACACCCAGCAGCTCGAGGACAACCAGTTCGAGTTCTTCGGGCCACTGGTGGACTCCGAGGTCGGTGAGAAGTCGCTCGGCATCGCTCTGCGAGAGATCGCCGAGGACAAGCTCGAGGTCATCCCCGGGGATGTCGCCCGCGCCCGCCGCGCTGAGGCCGAGGAGGCCCGCCGTGCCGCTGAGGCCGACATGTTCAGCGACATCTCCCTGGACGCTCCGGTCTCCCTCGAGGAGGGTGAGACGCCCACCAGCCTCGACGACATCCAGTTCTGAGCCATGCTCGTATGGACGAGCTCCACACCGCTGTGAGTCCGCGCGCCGCGACCGCCTCCGAGGGGCCGCGGCGCGTCGTCGTCGGCGTGTCCGGATCCATTGCCGCCTACAAGGCGCCCTTCGTCGTTCGGCTGCTGCGTCAGGCCGGGCACGAGGTCAAGGTGGTGGCGACCGAGTCGGCGCTGCGGTTCATCGGGGCACCGGCACTGGCAGCCGTCAGCGGCCAGGCCGTGTCCACCGGCGTCTTCGACGACCCGGCCGCGGTCGAGCATGTGGCCGTGGCCGAGCGGGCCGAGCTCGTGCTGGTCGCTCCGGCCTCGGCCGACCTGCTGGCGCGCGTGCGTGCCGGGCGGGCTGACGACCTGCTCACCGCGACCATTCTGACCAGTCAGGCTCCCGTTGTCCTGGCTCCGGCCATGCATACCCAGATGTGGCTCAATCCCGCCACCCAGGACAACGTGGCAGTGCTGCGAGAGCGCGGCCTGACCGTGATCGAGCCCGACTCCGGCCGTCTGACCGGCAAGGACTCCGGGGTGGGCCGTCTGCCCGAGCCGGAGCAGATCGTCTCCGAGGCACTGGCCGTCCTGGACCGGGTGCCCGGGACGAAGGATGGCGCCAGAGCGGGTGAGTATGGCGGTGTTCTGACAGGACGGCACGTCGTGGTCTCCGCCGGTGGCACTCGCGAACCCATTGACCCGGTGCGTTACCTGGGCAACCGGTCCTCCGGTCGTCAGGGGTGCGCGCTGGCCGTGGCCGCCGTCGAGCAGGGGGCCCGGGTCACGTTGGTACAGGCGCATGTCGCCTCAGAGCTGCTCGAGGCACTGCCGCCGAGCGTCACCGTCGTCTCCGCCGGTACCGCCCACGACATGCTCCACGCCGTGCGTGAGGCCGCCCGGGACGCCGACGCCGTCATCATGGCCGCAGCCGTCGCTGACTTCCGGCCTGTCACCGTGGCCGCTACCAAGATCAAGAAGCAGGCGTCTGCCGGGGCGGGTCTCGACGGCGAGCCTGCGATGTCCATCGAGCTCACCGCCAACCCGGACATACTCACCGGCCTGGTGACGAACCCGCCTCGCGTCGGTCAGATCGTCGTCGGATTCGCCGCCGAGACCGGGGACGACGACGGCGACGTGTTCTTCCACGGTGCGGCCAAGGCCCGTCGAAAGGGTGCCCATCTCCTGGCAGTCAACGCCGTGGGGGAGGACCTCGGCTTCGGGGACGTCCCCAACGCGGTGGTAGTCCTGGACGCCCAGGGCTCGGAGGTGGCTCGCGGGAAGGGCAGCAAGATGGAGGTCGCCCGCCTTCTCATCGACCTGACTGCGGGTCTGCTGCACGGTTCCTGAAAGCCCGCGGTGCACTTTCGTGGGTAACGCCACCATGGATCGGTACCGGCGGTGACTACGATGGGCGGGTGAGTTCCTCCTTGCGTCTGTTCACGTCCGAGTCGGTCACCGAAGGACACCCGGACAAGGTCTGCGATCGTGTCTCCGACGCCATCCTCGACGCGATCCTTGAGCAGGACCCCACTGCGCGCGTCGCCGTTGAGACCATGGTGACCACTGGCCTGGTGCACGTGGCCGGAGAGGTGACTACCGAGCGCGCCTATGTGGAGATTCCTGAGATCGTCCGTCAGGAGATCTCGGCCATCGGCTACACCTCCTCGGAGGTGTGCTTCGATGCCCGATCCTGCGGGGTCTCGGTGTCGATCGGCCAGCAGTCCCCGGATATCGCCGCCGGAGTGGACAAGTCCCTTCAGGCCCGCCAGGACAGCGGAGACATCGACCCCCTCGACCTGCAGGGCGCCGGGGACCAGGGACTCATGTTCGGCTACGCCTGTGATGACACCGCCGCCCTCATGCCCCTGCCGATCCACCTCGCCCATCGTCTGGCCGAGCGTTTGGCGCTGGTGCGTAAGCAGAGGATCGTGCCAGGCCTGCGGCCCGACGGCAAGACGCAGGTGACCATCGGCTACGACGGCCAGCGTCCTGTGAGCCTGGAGAACCTGGTCATCTCCACCCAGCACGATGAGGACCGCAGTCGCGCCTGGCTCACTGATGCCCTCCAGGCCGAGGTCATCGCCCCGGTGCTGGATGCCGAGGCCGAGGCCGGAACCGAGCTCGCCACTACCAACGCCGAGGTCCTGATCAATCCCTCGGGACAGTTCGTCATCGGCGGCCCGGCAGGTGACGCCGGCCTGACGGGACGCAAGATCATTGTGGACACTTACGGGGGCATGGCCCGTCACGGTGGAGGTGCCTTCTCCGGCAAGGATCCCTCGAAGGTAGACCGTTCCGCCAGCTACGCGATGCGCTGGGTCGCCAAGAACGTCGTCGCCGCGGGACTGGCGAAGCGCTGCGAGATTCAGGTGGCCTATGCCATCGGCTCGGCCCATCCGGTGGGCGTCTACGTGGAGACCTTTGGAACGGCCACGGTCCCCGAGGAGCGTATCTTGGCCGCTGTCAACGAGGTCTTCGACCTGCGCCCGGCCGCCATCGTGCGGGACCTCGACCTGCTGCGCCCCATCTACCGCGCCACCAGTGCCTACGGGCACTTCGGGCGTCCCGGTTTCACCTGGGAGGCAACGGACCGAGCTGAGGCCCTGCGCCAGGCCGTCTGAGACTTAAGTATCCGGGCAGGACCCTTCTCGAGGCTTTGTATGGCAACCGGACACCAGGACGATGCCCTCGCTCGTGGTGAGCCGGCCGGATCGGTGCCTCGCCACCGGGCGAGCAGGCAGGGCGAGCTGCTGGATCTTCCTGAGCCCGGTGAGCGGCCTGTGACCGTGGCGGGTGTCGCCGATCCTGTCGCCAGGATCCTCCTGGACTCACCGGTACCACATCTGGACCGTACCTTCGACTATGTCGTTCCCGCCGCGATGGCGCAGGAGGCACTGCCAGGAACCCGCGTGGTGGTCCGCTTCGGTGAGCAGGAGATGCGCGGTTGGGTCTGGGAGCGGGCCGCCACAACGACGCATATCGGTCGGCTCTCACCGTTGCGCCGTGTGGTCTCCGACCTTCCTGTCCTTCCAGAGGGCTCTCGTCGGCTCATTGAGGCAGTCGCCAGTCGGAGTGCCGGGACGCGTTCCGATGTCGTCCGACTCGCCCTGCCCACCAGGCACGCCACGACCGAGAATGCCGAGCGGGACAAGGCCCCACGTGATCTGCCCGCCTGGGAGCGGCCCTCGAACGAGTGCGGCTGGCAGCACTATGTGGGAGGCGAGGAGCTTCTGACCCGGTTGGCCGACGGCGACGCCCCGCGAGTGGCGTGGTGTGCGCTGCCGGTCCGGGACGAGGACGGTCTGAGCGAACCAGGATCCTCTTCGGACGGCGTCGGAAGGCCGAGCCTGACGACCGAGCCGTGGCAGGTGTGTTTGGCCCGTGCGGTGCAGGCCTGCCTGGCGGGCTCTCGAGGGGCGGTTATCGTCGTGGCGACTACTGAGCAGGCCGAGGACCTGGCGGGCAGACTTCGCGTGGAGTTGGGCGACGAGCCGGTCGTGGTGCTGTCGGCCGAGCACGGGCCGGCGCGCCGTTACCGGGCCTTCGTCTCGCTGCTGCTGGGAAGGGCTCGTGTGGTGGTGGGCACGAGGGCGGCAGCCTTCGCGCCGGTGCGCCAGTTGGGCTTGGCGGCCATCTGGGACGACGGGGACAACCGATTGGTTGAACCTCACGCGCCCTATGCTCACGCGCGCACGGTCCTGGCTCTGCGCTCCTCTCTCGAAGGGGCCGGGCTGCTGATCGGTGGTTACAGCCGCTCTGTGGAGACCCAGTCGCTGGTGGAGCAGGGATGGTGCCAAGACCTGAGCGCGCCTCGGTATGTTGTGCGCGGAGTGGTGCCTCGCACGGAGGTTCCCGGTCCGGCCGAGCTCAACCGGGAAGGTGCCTCCGGTGCCGCCCGGATCCCGTCATTGGCGCACCGGGCGCTGCAGTGCGCACTGCAGGAGGGACCTGTGCTCATCCAGGTGCCGCGGGCCGGCTATGCGCCACTGGTGGCCTGTGCCCGCTGTCGGTCCGCCGCCCACTGCCCTGCATGCGGCGGACCGGTGGCGATGGATCACCTGGGTCGCACGGCCTGTCGATGGTGCGCTCGGACGATGGGGCAGTGGACCTGTCCCGAGTGCGACGGTCATGCCCTGAGGATGGTGACGGTCGGTTCCACGCGCACGGGGGAGGAGCTCGGGCGGGCTTTTCCCGGTATCCCTGTGGTGGTCTCGGGAGCACGGGAGGCCCACGGTGTCGTGGACGAGGTCGACAGCTCACCGCGTCTTGTCGTGGCCACACCTGGGGCTGAGCCGGTGGCCGAGAGCGGTTACCGGGCCGTGCTGCTGCTGGACGGCGGTGCCCTGTCCTCACGCCCAGATCTGGGAGCTGCCGGTGAGGCACTGCGACAGTGGACGAATGCTGCGGTGCTGGCGGCACCGGCGGCCCGCGTCATTCTTCTGGGCGGCCCGGATCCGGTGGCGGCACAGGCACTGGTGAGATGGGATCATGCGGGTCTTGCCCGCAGGGAACTGATGGAGAGGGCTGAGCTGCATCTTCCGCCTGCGTGGCGGGTGGCCCGCCTGGATGGACCGGTGCGTGGTGTGGAGTCTCTCCTGGCTCAGGCCGAGGCTGATGGTTTTGAGGTGCTGGGGCCGGTGGCACCACCACCGGTTCACGGTCAGGTGGCTCCTGGCGTGGCCAGGGCGCTGGTGCGCGCTCCGCTGTCACGTGGCAGAGCACTTGCGAACATGCTTGGGGTGAGACTGCGTGACCGGTCTGTCCGTCGGGAGGCACCGGTGCGTGTTGAGCTGGATCCCACCCGTTTGTGGTGAGACGACCGGCAGAAAACAGCAAGGCGCAATGCCTGAGAGGCACCGGTCCTAGCGGTTACTGCTTGTATTCGCTGTCCCAGGCAGCGTTGCATTGACTGCGGTGGGGTCCACTGTGGCACCAGGCCCCTGGAAGGGCGGCATGCCGTGGGCCAGGGAAATGAGATCGGTCAGCAGCCCCGCCGCGGTGGACTTGACGTTCCAGCCCTCACTGAGGGCAGTGACGGCTGCGCCGTCGACGACGGCGATGACCATCTCCGGCTCCAGCGGGCTGTCCAACTGACGCAGGACACGGCGCAACGCGACATTGAGGCGTTGCCGACCTTGCCGATAGGCCTGTTTGACCGGGGATGCCTGGCTCGCCGAAATGAGCTGGAGGTAGTGGCCGAAGTAGCTGCCGTGGGCCGGCAGGGTCGCCTGCAGGATGAAGCGGACTCGTTGGGAAAGGTTCGGAACTCCCTTGAATGCCTCTACCCGGTCCGCAACCTGCTCGGCACGAGAGGCCCACATCCCGATGTTGACCAGCCCCGCCTGATGGAGAAGATCCTCCAAGCCGTCGAAGTAATAGGTCGTCGCAGACAAGGAGCATCCAGCCCGCTTGGCGACACTACGGTGGCTGATCGCTGAGGGACCCGACTCACGGATGATGGCTGCCGCGGCATCGATAATGGCCTGACGCCTGTCCTCACCCCGTGGTGTGACTCGCGATTCTGCTCGAGAAACCGCAGGTGCGGAAGCATCGTTGCTTACTGCGTCTGCAGCGGTGTCTGCATCGGTATTAGCCATACCCATCATCCTACGACGACCAGGCGTTCATGTCCGTAACAAGACGGTGATAATGGACTCGTGCAGAAGTTGCCTGTATACGACCTGTTGCCAATTGCTCTGAGCGGGCATGCTCAGGCTGAGTGACGAGGCTATTCCTCAGTCAGGTCGGACCCATGAATCGTACGGGACTGGAAGATCGCCACCATGGCAATCAGGGCAATCACCGTGAGGTAGACCGCCGGCGCCAAGGGGGATCCGGTGACCTTGATGAGCCACGTGACAATGAACGGTGTTGTCCCCCCGAGAAGCGCATTCGCCCCATTGAACGACAGGGCGAAGCCGGAGTAGCGCACGTTGGTCGGAAAAGACTCCGCCAGGAAAGTGGCCAAAGTTCCGTCATTAGCCGTTAAAATAATGGCGAAGGCGATCTGACAAAGAATGACCACTGCGAGCATGCCCGTAGCCTTCGTCATAACAATGAACAACGGGATGGTGAGAACGATAAATGCGATACAAGCGGCGATGAGCATTCGACGCCGTCCGAAGGAATCGGACATGTGCCCCATGAAAAAGATCGAGGCGATGTAGACCAAGAGCATGACAGACGTAGCGAGAGTCGCGGTGTCCTGAGAGAATCCGAGCTCCTCGTGGACGTAGGTGGGCATGTAGCTCAGGAGCATGTAGAAGGCGACGGCGTTGAGGCAGGAAACGCCAAAGGTGATGAGGGTATCGTGCAGATGGTCTCGAAACAACAGGCGTAGCGGTTCAGACCAGCCCGCAGACTTCTCTTCTTGGGGTATCTCCGCAAGCATCTCCTGGTAGACGGGCGAGTCCTCCAGATGCACCCGGATATAGCGGCCGATGAGTCCCAGTGGGCCAGCTAAGAGGAAAGGAACTCGCCATCCCCAGGTGTTCACGGCGCTATCACTGAGAACTGTGAACATCCCTGTGACCATGAGAGACCCGGCAAGCAAGCCGCAAGCGGTGGAAGCAGGAACCAAGGATGTGTAAATTCCACGACGAGAAGGAGGAGCGTACTCGGCGAGGAAGGTTCCAGCTCCCGCATATTCTCCCGATGCGGAGAAGCCTTGAATCATTCGCAGTAGAAGCAGACCAACCGCGGCTGCCACACCTACAACCGAGTACGTGGGAAGAAGGCCGATAAGAAAAGTCGATCCCGACATGATGAGAATCGACCACGACAGGGCCCAGCGGCGACCCCATCGATCTCCCCAGGCCCCCCAAATAATAGCTCCGATGGGGCGTAGAATGAATGACATAGCAAATACTGCAAATGTCGACATTAGTCGAACAGACTTATCTGCTTCAGGAAAGAAAACTAGACCAATGACGGTGGCTAGGTATCCATATGAGGCATAGTCAAACCACTCAATGAAGTTTCCGATGAAACTAGCTTTTGCTGCACGCCTCAGCGCGAGACTTCGCTCGGGATCCAGGTGATGGTCGTTCAGGCTTCCTGAGTGGACGGTATTCATGGCCTATGGCTCCGGGTCTGTCGATGTCGACGATGATGTTATGTGTCATCTCGTGAAGATACGTGTGGGGTTGATTGTACCTGCCATCCTGTCTGTCTACGGGGCTTCTGGACCTGTTTCCGCAGACAGACAGGATGGCACGATGATCAGGCCTCGGAAGCGCGGGACTTCCGAGTGACGGCGTCCAGAATGATGGGCGCCAGCCCTCCGCCGACAATGAGGAGCCCCCCGACCATTCCCACAGGAGTGAGCTTCTCCCCCCAGACGATGAGACCGCACAGAATGGCGACCGGGCACTCCCAGTAGGAGATCGTCGAGTACTCCACGGCAGGGAGGTTGCGTCCAGCAACGACCAGGAATCCCAGGGCGAAGAGGCCACAGACGAGGAAGAGGGCCAGTGCCCACATCCAGTTGGTGACCGTGAAGGACGCAACGCCGTGCCATGGCTTCAGGATGACCGACATCGCCAGCGTAGCAGAGGCGGCCCAGAAGAAGTTCCAGACGCCACGTACAACCGAGTCCACGTCCTTGCGATAGCCGTAGAAGAACATCGCCAGGCCGTAGAAGACTCCTGACAGCAGACCGAGAAGGTCTCCCAGTTTCTTCTGGGGGAACTCGGGAGACGAGGTCGACAGATCCAGTCCGAAAGTGAGACTTCCGTTTTTGAAGTCGATGATCCCGATGGTCAGCAGCATGCCGACGAATACCAGAGACAGGAAAATTCCAGAGAGCACACTGATCTTTTCCTTGCGGAAAATGCGTGCAAGCAGTGCACAGAACAGAGGTCCTGTGTAGATGAGGAAGACGGCGTTGGCGATCGACGTCATCAGCGTCGAGGAGATGTAGCAGCCCAGGGACAGGCCGATCGCCACTCCTCCCAGGATCACGGTGGGGCTCAAGCGGGTGCGCCGGAACAAGCCGGTCTTCTTAGTGAGAACCAGGATGAGAATGAAGCCGAGCAGCCCAACGGTCATACGCCCGAAGGCCAGGAACGATCCGATGACGGACTTGTCGGCGTCAGCAAGACCGGCGGTCGTGCCACGGCTGATGGTGCCGACGAGCCCCATCCCGGTGGCGGAGAGAAGCATGGCAATAGCGCCAAGCTTCTTGTTCATCACGTACTCTGTGACAGAGGATTCAGCGGACGAAGTCTGTGACATGGCAGTTTTGTCTCCTGAGTTCCCCCGGCATGCACAGCAGATCGGCATCATTGCCGGATCTCACGCGGTCAGTTCGGCCGCAGCCAGTTCTACGGAGCGTCCGACGGCCGCGCTGCGAAGAGCAGAGCCGGGAACGGTGCGGGGCGGCAGCCCGATCCATGAGCCGCCGCCCCGCACCCCTAGAGAATCAGACCAGAGTCGGGTCAGCGACCTGGTTGGGGAAGTAGTCCTCGCAGCCACCCTCGCGGTAGACGTCCGCGGTCGCGCAGTGGAGACCACCGCCGAAGGCGTAGGCGTCACGGAAGGGAACCGGGATGACGTTCATGCCCAGCTTGTCCATCTGCTCCATCTGGTGGACCTCGCTGGCCTCGACACACACGGTCTTGTGGTCGATGACGAGGCAGTTCATGGACAGCCAGACGGAGGAGTAGCACAGCGGCGGCGGAACCTCGTGGGCCGGGGGAGCGGCGTCGACGATCTGCCAGTCGTTGGCCTCGAAGATCTTGCGCTGCTCCTCGGGTAGGCGGCGGTGCGGGTTGTTGATGATGAGCCCGGGACGCAGCGGCACGAAGGTGGCGTCGATGTGGATCGGGTAGGGGTCGCCGGGGAAGTTCACTGCGTGCACCCGCAGGTCGGGGTAGTAACGCTTGAACCACTCCATCGCCTTGCGGTTGGTGGTCAGACCGTGCTGGATGAACAGGTCCTTACCCACGCGCATGACGTCTGCGGCGTCCCACATCGGCTCAAACTCAGTGGTCACGAAGTCCTTGGCGGCGGTGCGCTCGAGGCGCTCCTCCAAGGAGATCCGCTCGTCGTAGTAGTTGTGCTTGTAGGACTTGTCCGTCAGCCGAGGACGAGGCGCCTGGGTCCACTTGAACTCTGGGTCCTCCTCGAAGTACTGGTTCATGAGGGGCCAGTAGGCGAGGTACTCGAAGTAGCGGCAGCGGAACGAGTTGGCCGACGCCATGATCTCGTCACCGATGGTGAGCAGGATGTCGCGCGGGGGCATCTGGGTGAAGCCCGACTCCGTGCGGAAGTCAGGCGTCTGGATGGCCTGGTTCCACTGCAGCGGCGTGGGCCGGTCCACCTTGACGCCCAGTCCCTCGAGGATCTTGACGTAGTTGTCAAGCTGCTCGTTGGCGGCCTCGACGGTGGCGGTGGGGCGAGGTCCCCACATACCGCGCATCTCGGAGTCGATCGGCACCTTCTCGGAGGTGGCCGGTTCCTCGGGAGGAATAACCGAGAAGTCCGCGCGTCCGACGATGACGTGCTTGAGCGGGTCGAAGTCGTTCCAAGAGTTGACGATCTTCGTCATGAGTGAGTCACTCCCTTGTGCTCGTTGTGTGGTGTGTGAATTGAGACAGGTATATATGTCTGTGGCTCAATACTGTCATTCTACTCTAAAGGAACCTTAAAAGTGGCCCTAGGAGTATCTGTATAAATGAATGATAGCTGAACCATGGCGTAGCCATATGTGGTCGACGGTTCTCACCACCTCCTTGAAGGACCGATGCCGTCGTTCCGGTCAGGCCCTGCGAATACGGGTGTCAATCTGCTCGGGGATCGGGGGATGAATATCGTCGGGGCCACCGTAGTTGCCCCCGGGCGTCACGATAGTCCCTGCCTGACCGTCAATGATGGAAACGGCGTCCTCAAGACGACCGATTGCCGCCATGTCTCCAGTCAGCTCAACAAATCGGCACACCGCCTCGACCTTTGGCCCCATGGATCCACTGGGAAGGCCCATGGCGCGCAGCTCTGCCGGCGTTGCCCGTGGAACCTGCTTTTGGTTCTCGGTGCCGAAGTCCTCAAAGACGCCGTCGACATCGGTGAGAATGAGAAGCGCATCAGCCTCAAGCGCCTCGGCCATGACCGATGCGGTCAGATCCTTGTCGATCACGGCCTCAATGCCCTTGAGCTTGCCCTCTTCGCTGCGGATGACGGGAACTCCGCCTCCACCGGAGCACACGACGATGGCGCCGGCCTCCAGGAGCGTGCGTACCAGCCGGGTCTCGATAACCCGCTGCGGCTTGGGAGAGCCGACGACGCGACGGTAGTGCTCACCATCGGGCTTGACCACCCAGCCGCGTTCCTCGGCCAGCTTCTCGGCCTCTTCCTTGGTGTAGACCTCGCCGACGAACTTGGTGGGGTTGGAGAAGGCCGGGTCCCCGGCCATGACCAGGGTCTGGTTGACCATCGCGGCCACGTGGCGCCCCGGCAGGGCGTTCTGCATGGCCTGGAGCAACCAGTAGCCGATCATGCCCTGGGTCTGAGCACCGAGGGTGTCGAACGGGTAGGGCTCAGAGAGGCGCTCGTCGTTGGCGGACTCCAGGGCCAGGACACCCACCTGAGGGCCGTTGCCGTGGGTGAGGACCAGCTCGTGCTTCTCCGCCAGCTTCGCCAGCTCACGCGCCGCCACCTCGACATTGCGGATCTGGGTGCGGGCGTCGGGTTTCTCACCCCGGCGCAGCAGGGCGTTTCCGCCGAGGGCAACAACGATTCTCATGACTCAGTCCCACTCTCCGAGGGTCGCGACCATCACGGCCTTGATGGTGTGCATGCGGTTCTCGGCCTGGTCGAAGGCGACGTTGCGCTCGGTCTCGAAGACGTCGTCGGTGACCTCCAGGCCGTCCATGCCCGTCTTGGTGAAGATGTCCTCACCCACGGTGGTGTTGCGGTCGTGGAAGGCCGGCAGGCAGTGGAGGAACTTCACGTCGGGGTTGCCGGTGGCCTCCACCATCTCGGCGTTGACCTGGTAGGGGTGCAGCAGGGCGATGCGCTGGTCCCAGACCTCCTTGGGCTCACCCATGGAGACCCACACGTCGGTGTAGAGGAAGTCGACGCCCTTGACGCCCTGGGCGGTGTCGTCGGTGATGAGGATGCGGGCGCCACTGTCCTTGGCCAGCTTCTCGGCCTGAGCCACCACCTCGGGAGAGGTCTGCAGCTCCTTGGGGGCCACCATCCGCACGTCCATCCCCATGAGGGCCGCCGAGATGAGCAGCGAGTTGGCGACGTTGTTGCGGGCGTCGCCGAGGTAGGCGAAGGAGATCTCCTCGATCGGCTTGCCGGCATGCTCCAGCATGGTGAGCTGGTCGGCCAGCATCTGGGTGGGGTGCCACTCGTCGGTTAGCCCGTTCCATACCGGCACACCGGAGAGCTCGGCCAGCACCTCGACGTGCTCCTGCTTCTTGCCTCGGAACTCGATGCCGTCGTAGAAGCGTCCCAGTACCCGGGCGGTGTCCGCCACGGACTCCTTGTGCCCCATCTGCGAGCCCGAGGGATCCAGGTAGGTGACGTGCGCGCCCTGGTCGTAGGCGGCGACCTCGAAGGAGCAACGGGTGCGCGTCGAGGTCTTCTCGAAGATGAGGGCAATGTTCTTGTCCGTCAGCCGCTTGACCTCGCAGCCGGCCTTCTTGGCCTCCTTGAGATCAGCCGCCAGCTGGAGCAGAGAGCCCCACTCCTTAGCGGTGAAATCAAGCTCCTTGAGGAAGTTGCGGTTGTGCAGGGGGTGGGTCATGAGGACTCCTTCTTCTTCGTCCAGATGTTGAGTGGGTGATGGGTTTTCTTCATTGACGCCGAAGGCGCTGACGGGGGACCGTATCAGGCGACCGGGTCTCGCAGGATCGGACAGCTCATGCAGTGCGGGCCGCCGCGCCCGCGCCCGACCTCCGAGCCCGGGATCGTCAAGACCTCGATACCGCGGGAGGTGAGGTACTCATTGGTGTTGACGTTACGCTCGTAGGCGACGATGACGCCGGGGGCGAGGGCTAGCGAGTTGGAGCCGTCGTCCCACTGTTCGCGTGCGGCGGCCATCGAGTCCTGAGGCGTGATGAGGACGGTGAGGTCGTCGATGCCCAGCGCCTGGGCGATGACGCGGTACATGTCCTCCGGGTCGTTGCGGGTGACGCTGATCTGTCCGTCGCTTCCGGGACGCACAGTGAGCGTCGGCAGCATACCCAGGCCTCCGTAGACGGTGAAGGTGCCGACGTCGACCATGGTCATGACCGTGTCCAGGTGCATCTGCGCGCGCGTCCGCTTCATCTCGACGGCGACGATCTGGTTGACCTTCCCACCGGCGAAGAGTCTTCTGGCGAGTCTCTCGATGCCCTGGGCAGTGGTGCGCTCTGAGACGCCGACCAGCACGGCGCCGTTGCCGATGATCTGGACGTCGCCTCCCTCGACCGTGGCGGGGCCAGCCTGGGTGCCCTCGGACCACACGGGGAAGTCTGCGCTCGCGAAGCGGGGGTGCCAGCGGTAGATCGCCTCGTAGTTGATGGTTTCGCGCTGCCTGGCCTGCATCATCATCGAGTTGATGGACACACCGTCGTAGATCCAGCACGACGTGTCTCGGGTGAACAGGTGGTTGGGCAGCGGGGCCAGAAGCAGGTCGTCGTCGTTCATGGAGGCCAGCACCAGGGAGTCCGGGCAGGAGGCGCGCTCCAGCAGCTCGGCCTTGGTGATGCCGGCGATGAGGATCTCGGCCAGGTCGGCTCCGGACAGCCCCTGGGCCAGGGCCCGCAACGGCTCGGCAGCAATGGGGCCGTTGGTGTTCTCGTTGACGACCCGGTCCAGGACATAGTCCCTGGCCTCGGGCACCTCGAGGGTCTCGGCCAGCAGGACGCTGAGGTAGAGAACCTCGACGTCGCGATCGGTCAGCACGCGTGCGAACTGATCGTGCTCCTCCTGGGCCCTCTCGAGCCACAGGACGTCGTCGAACAGGAGATGATCCTTGTTCTGCGGGGTGAGCCGGAGCATCTCACCCCCGGGCCTGTGCAGGATGACCTGCCGAAGCCTCCCGATTTCGGAATCCACGGAAAGACCCATGACTCCCTCTCTGACACAGCACTGTGCCGGTAATGCGGATCATGACGCACATCATGCGCCTGATGACTGAAGTGGTACGGCTGTACCGGATTGGTACGAGCGTACCAGTGGTAGCGAGCGTTGAAAACCCCTTGGAAGAAGGAAGTTCGAAGTAGGTTGATCAAGTGGGCACGGTCGACACGTGATATACGTCCTAGACGGTGTTGTCACGTTGTGTACCACCGCGGACATGACCTTATATACAGTTGATTTGGGGTGTATTTGTAGGTGGCATACAAAACCTGAGCGCTTTCGAAATCTGATCTCATGCTCGCGCCGACAGCCGTGCCGCCTCGGCAGCATACGGCGGCTCCATGGAAGGATGCCGAGGTATGACCGTGCCGAGCCCCGATGCTGAGTCCATCCGCCCCTCTGGCCGCGTGAACGCCGTCGTTCTCGACTACGGCAACGTCCTGTACACCTGGGAGCCGATAGCTGCCGTCGCCGGATACGTCTCGCCGGAGGCATGGGACGAGTTCGTGGCCGACGGCGGCTTTCTCGCCTGGAACGAACGACTGGATCTGGGGACCCCTTTCGAGCAGGTGCTCGCCGACTATGCCCTGGCTCATCCGGATCGCCCCGACTGGGCGGAGATCCTGTCCTTGTACCGCCAACGCTTCACAGCCTCGCTGACCGGTCCTGTTCCTGGCATGGCAAGTCTGCTCGACGAGCTCCTGAAGGAGGGCGTGGTGCTGTACGGCCTGACCAACTTCGACGCCGCCCCTTTCGAGAGGGCCCGGCTCCTGGTACCTCAGCTCGAGCACTTCAGCGGCATCGTGGTCTCCGGGCGCGAGCACCTGGCCAAGCCCGACGACACCATCTTCGAGCTGCTCCTGGAACGCTACGGTCTCCACGCCGCTAGCACCCTGTTCGTCGACGACTCCATGGTCAACATCCGGGCGGCCGGCAGGCTGGGCCTACGCACCCATCGCTTCACCGGAGCGGGGCGGCTGCGCGCCGAGCTCGTCGCTACGGGGCTGCTTCCCACGCCGGACCGGAGGTGAACCCGGCATTCGGCGGTGTGGCGCCGTAGACTCAACCTCATGCGTGTGCTTTTCGCCGGAACTCCTGAGGTATCCCTGCCCACGTTGGAGGCCCTCATCGCCAGTGAGCACGACGTCGTCGGAGTCCTCACTCGTGCGGACGCGCGTAGGGGACGCGGCCGCACGCTGCACCCCTCACCAGTGGCGGCCGTGGCTCGCCAGGCCGGCCTGGACGTCCGCACTCCGGCCACGCTCAGGGGAGAGGAGGGCCAGGAGGTAGGGGACTGGGTGCGCAGTCTCAAGGCCGACGTCGCTGTCGTGGTCGCATACGGGCGCCTGGTGCCGGCCGATCTGCTGGATGTCCCCGAGCACGGATGGTTGAACCTCCACTTCTCCCTGTTGCCGGCCTGGCGCGGAGCCGCACCCGTCCAGCGGGCGATCATTGCCGGTGAGGAGGTGACCGGCGCCTGCGTGTTCCGTCTTGAGGAGGGGCTTGACACCGGGCCCGTCTACGGGCGCATCACCGAGGCGATCAGCACGACCGACACCAGCGGGGACCTCCTGGAGCGGTTGGCACGGGACGGAGGCCCTCTGGTGCTCGACGTCCTGCGCTCGGTCGAGGATGGGAACGCGCATCCTGAGCCGCAGGATGACACCCTGGCCACCCTGGCACCGATGCTCTCCGCCGCAGACGGGCTGGTCCGCTGGGACGACCCTGCGCTGACCATTGACCGTCGGATCAGGGGCGTGTGCCCGGCACCTGGAGCTCATACCACCTACCTGGGGGCCAGGTTCCGTCTGGGACCGGTCACTCCGGTTCCGGAGGTGACCGATCTTCTTCCCGGTCAGCTGCGCGCCACCAAGCGTGAGGTGCTCGTGGGAACCGGTGGCTGCGCCATCCGCCTGGGACAGGTCGCGCCCGCCGGGCGCAGCTGGATGCCCGCAGACGCCTGGGCCCGCGGTGCCCGCCCAGAGATGGGTACCGTCCTGGGGGCTCCGGCCCCTGCCAGTGATGACGGCGAGGGGACGGTCTGATGGGGGAGCGACCGACACGTCGAGGTGCGGCAGGTGGTCACGGCCTTCCCCGCGGCGACAGAGCCGACAGAGGTGGTCACGGGGGCGGACGTGACCGGGGGAGACGCCCTCGCAAGCCGGGCGGTGGACGAGCGGGTACGCGGTCACGTTCGCCTCAACGTCGCTCGGACCCGGCTCGTCGGGTCGCGCTGGAGGTGCTCACCCGCGTGCGCCGGGACGACGCCTTCGCCAACCTCCTCCTGCCCGAGCTGCTGGACTCCGCCGAGCTGGATCGGCGTGATGCCGGCTTCGCCACAGCTCTGACCTACGGGACGCTGCGTCTTCAGGGACGCTATGACGCCATGATCGCCACGTGCACTGACCGGCACCTGGAGCAGATCGATCCGGCCGTGCTCGATGTCCTGCGTCTGGGGGCCCACCAGCTCATGGGGATGAGGGTGGCTCAGCACGCCGCCGTCAGCACCACCGTTGACCTGGCCGCCGACTCCTGTGGGCGTGGAGCCGCCACCTTCGTCAACGCGATCATGCGCCGGCTCAGCGATCAGGATCCGGGTGCCTGGATGGCGCTCCTGAGCCGGGACGCCCCCGATGAGACGGTGGCCCTGGCGCGCACCCAGTCCCATCCGCAGTGGATCGTCAAGGCACTGCGGCAGGCACTGGTCACTCATGGTCGCAGCGCCGAGGAGCTGGAGGCGCTCCTGGTCGCTGACAATACCGATCCTGAGGTGGTGCTGTGCGCCCGACCCGGTCTCATCGCCCCTGAGGCCCTGGTCAAGACCGCCCGGAAGGCCGACCGGGTTCACGAGGTCGAGCCGCGGCTGGGGCGGATCAGTCCTCTGGCCGTCGTCCTGGTCGGGGGAGACCCCGGCAGGATCGAGGCGATCCGGGACTCGCGGGCAGGGGTTGAGGACGAGGGGAGCCAGCTGGTTGCGCTCATCGCCGCCGAGGCCCCGCTCGAGGGCCGTGACGAGCGCTGGCTCGATCTGTGCGCCGGTCCCGGAGGCAAGGCTGCGCTGCTGGCCGCACGTGCGGCTCAGAAGGGCGCTCACCTGCTCGCCAACGAGGTGAGCCCTCATCGGGTGGACCTGGTGCGCTCCGCCCTGCGTGCGGTGCCGCCGGATACGGCCCACGTGCGTTGCGGTGACGGGCGGGATCTCGGGCGCGACGAGCCCGGCAGGTACGACCGGGTTCTGGTCGACGCGCCCTGCACAGGGCTGGGATCCCTGCGTCGTCGGCCGGAGGCCCGGTGGCGACGTCAGCCCGGGGACGTCACCGTCCTGGCCGAGCTCCAGCGCGAGCTACTGACCAGTGCGCTGCGCGCCGTGCGGCGCGGGGGAGTGGCGACCTATGTGACCTGCTCACCCCACGCCCTCGAGACGAGCCTTGTGGTGCGTGACGTCGCCCGCCTTCTGGCGCGCGAGGGCCTGAGCACCGAGATTCTGCATGCCGGTGACATCGCCACCCGTCTGGCGCCTCAGCCTCCGGCCGGTGCTGACCGCGAGATGCTTCAGCTCTGGCCGCACCTCGATGGCACCGACGCCATGTTCTGCGCCGTTCTGCGCCGCACCAGCTGACCCACGACGACACCTTCAGCACACGATGAGGAGCACCCGATGACGGCTATCCACCCCTCCATCCTCAACTGCGACATCGCGCATCTGGCTGATGAGCTCGATCGGGTCGCGGGTGCCGACGGTACGGGCGGAGCGGACGGGATCCACGTCGACGTGATGGACAACCACTTCGTGCCCAACCTGTCCTGGGGGCTGCCCGTGGTCGAGGCGGTGCTCGCCCATACCTGTCTGCCCGTGGATGCCCACCTCATGATCCGCGACGCCGACCGTTGGGCCCCGGCCTATGCCGAGGCTGGCTGCCAGATCGTCACCCCCCATGCCGAGGCCACCACGGCGCCGGTGCGCCTGGCGCGTGAGCTTCACCGGCTCGGTGCTGGTGCGGGAATCGCCTTGAGACCCGCCACCCCGCTGGAGGCCGTTGCCGACGTGCTGGGGGAGTTCGACCTGCTCCTGCTCATGACCGTGGAACCGGGCTTCGGGGGTCAGTCCTTCATCGAGTCGATGCTGCCCAAGATCCGCCGCGCTCGTGAGCTGGTCGGATCCAGGGGGCTCGACCTGCGTCTGCAGGTCGACGGTGGCATCACCCCCCAGACGATCGAGCGCGCGGCCGAGGCCGGGGCCGACGTCTTCGTCGCCGGCTCAGCGGTCTACCGGGTCGACGACGCTCTGGCCGCCATTGCCGAGCTGCGCGAGGCGGCAGCCACCCATCGACACGATCACGGCCGCTGACGATACGCTGACAAGCACTGGCAGGTCGCCACTAGTCGCTTGTGATGCCACAGACCCCATCCCCGAGGAAGGAGGTGCGTATGAGATAGATGTGACAGATGAGACGCCTAGGCCCTCCCTCCGACAATCCTTGTGGGAAACCTCAAAGGGCTTTGGGGAGCGAAAGACGCCTTTGCAAGGCGCCGGTTATGCCGCACCATCGCTGGGGTCTCGGTTGTTACACCAACGCAACTCTCAATCTTTGTGAGGTTTCCACAAATGGATTGTGGCACCCTGAGCACGTAACGTCGTCATCCAGCGGATCCGTCAACCTGCGCTTGTAGGGAAGGCACGGATCCCACCACCCCGGCCCATGGAGGGCCCCGCCGTCAACCCGGCACCGTCCAGGCAAGGAGACTCTTGGTGACCCTCTCCCGCATCCTCGTCGCCAACCGCGGCGAGATCGCACTACGTATCGTGCGAACCGCCCGCGATCTCGGGGCGACATCGATCCTCCCGTATACGCCCGAGGACCTCATGAGCCCCGCGGCCGAGCTCGCCGACGAGGCCTACGCGATGCCGGAGGGCTCGTCGTACACCGACGCGGCGGCAGTCCTCGAGCTGGCCCGCACCACGGGCGCTGACGCTGTCCACCCCGGCTACGGATTCCTGTCTGAGGACGCCGACTTCGCCCGCTCGATCATCGAGGCCGGCATCACCTGGGTCGGTCCGTCACCCGAGGCCATGGACGCCCTGGGAGACAAGATGAGTGCCCGCGCCACCGCTGAGCGGGCCAAGGTGGCCCCTGTGCCCGGCATCACCGACTCAGTCACCGATGCTGAGACCGTCATCAGCTTCGCCGGCACCCATGGCTACCCGGTCGCTCTCAAGCGCACCGACGGCGGTGGTGGGCGCGGCATCACTGTGCTGCACAACGATGACGAGGTCAGGTCCACCCCCGCCTTTGAGTCCGCAGCACTGAGGGGAGGCACCCTCATCCTGGAGCGCTTCGTGACGGCTGCACGCCACATCGAGACCCAGTGCGCCCGAGACTCCCACGGCGGCTTCGCCGTCGTCTCCACCCGCGACTGCTCCCTGCAACGACGCAACCAGAAGCTCCTCGAGGAGGCCCCGGCCCCCTTCCTGCCCGAGGGTGCTCACGGCCGTCTCGTCGAGGCCTCCCGCCGCCTCCTGGAGACGGTCGACTACGTCGGAGTGGCCACCTGTGAGTTCCTCCTGACCCCCGAGGACGACCTCTGGTTCCTGGAGGTCAACCCCCGTCTCCAGGTGGAGCACTGCGTCTCCGAGGAGGTCACGGGGATCGACCTGGTCGAGCTCCAGCTGCGCATCGCCGAGGGCGGTCACCTCGGTGAGATCAACGAGCCCCGCGGCCACAGCCTCGAGCTGCGCATCACCTGCGAGGACCCCTCCCGCGGCCTGGCGCCCTCCACCGGTGCCATCACCCGCCTGCGCTGGCCGGCCGGCCCCGGCATCCGCATCGAGTCGGGGGTCACTGAGGGCGACGTCGTCACCCCGATGTTCGACCCGATGCTCGCCAAGATCGTCGTCACCGGCGCCACCCGCGAGCAGGCCATCGCCCGCGCCCGGCGCGCCCTGCGGGAGACGGTCGTCGAAGGCGTCACCGTGTGCACCGCTCTGCACGCCGAGGTCCTGGAACGCCCGGCCTTCACCAACCCCGACGCGTCCGGACGCCTGAAGGTGACCACGCGGTGGATCGAGAACGAGGTACTGCCCGAGCTCGCTGACGCCGGCGCTCCGGCAGACGCCGACGGTTCTCAGGCCGCCCCGGAGGCGGTCACCAACCCGCGTACCCGCTCCAGCTACATCATCGAGCTCAATGGCCGCCGGATGCAGCTGACCCTTCCCGACGGAATCCTCGCGCCCTCGAATCCGGCGCGCGGCTTCAGCCCGCGCAGCAACCGGGCCCAGCCGTTACGCGGTCGCTCCGGAGGGACCACGCGCTCGGCCCGCGGTGGCGCCTCCGGCGAGACCGAGTCGACCAGCTCCGAGCCCGGCGTCATCGCCGCCCCCATGCAGGCGATCGTCACCCGTATCTGTGTGGAGCCCGGCCAGCAGGTCTGTCAGGGCGATCTGCTCGTGGTCCTGGAGTCCATGAAGATGGAGAACTACGTCCACGCGCCCAGTGACGGCACCATCTCGGAGATCCCGGTCGGTGCCGGACGCACGGTCTCCGCCGGTGATGTCCTGGTGCGCATGCACACCCCCGAGAACAGCCCCGAGGAGGCCTGAACCGTGAGCACCGACTCCAGCGCCGGCTCCAGCACGCCGACACCGGGAGCCACGATGGCGGACTCGCCCTCCACCGCGGCCTTCCGCCAGCGCATCGCCCGCGTCGACAGGGAGGCCGAGGAGCGTGCCGCCACCCGGCAGCACGCCAAGGGAAAGCGCACCGCTCGGGAGCGCATCAGCGACCTGCTGGACGACTCCACCTTCCTGGAGATCGGCCGCTACACCGGCTCCGGGGCAGGTGAGAAGGCCCGCCCCTCCGGCGTCGTCACCGGCTTCGGGCAGATCGACGGCCGTCAGGTGGCCGTCTACTCCCAGGACTTCTCCGTCTCCGGCGGGGCTCTGGGCACCATCGAGGGGGACAAGATCGTTCGCCTTCTCGATGACGCCCTGCGCCTGCGCATTCCCGTCATCGGACTCATCGACTCCGGCGGCGCGAAGATCCAGGAGGGTGTGGGAGCCCTGAGACAGTACGGGCGCATTTTCAACCGCACCTGCGCAGCCTCCGGTCTGGTTCCTCAGATCAGTGTCATCCTGGGGCCCTGCGCAGGAGGCGCGGTCTACAGCCCGGCCCTGACCGACTTCGTCATCGCCACCCGCCAGGCCTCCCACATGTTCGTGACCGGTCCCGACGTCGTGCGCGCCGTCACCGGCGAGCAGATCAGTGCCGAGGATCTCGGTGGTGCGAGGATCCACGGGTCGGTCTCCGGTGTCGTCCACTACGTGGCCGAGGACGAGGAGGACGCCCTGGGGCAGGTCCGCAGCTTCCTGGCCTACCTGCCCTCGTCGGCCGAGGTCGATGCTCCCCTGTACGCCTACGACGACACCGACGCCCAGGCCGACGCCGAGGCCGCTCGCAGCGTCGGGGAGATCGTCCCGGCCTCCACCCGCCAGGCCTATGACGTCGTCGAGGTGGTCTCGGCGGTTGTCGACCACGGTGAGCTCGTTCAGGTCCAGGAGGAGTTCGCCGCCAACGTGGTCGTCGGCTTCGCCTGCTTCGAGGGCCACCCCGTGGGGATCGTCGCCAATCAGCCGCTGGTGGACGCCGGCACCCTGGACGTCGACGCCTCCGAGAAGCTCGCCCGCTTCGTGCGCTTCTGCGACGCCTTCGGGCTGCCGGTGGTCACCTTCGTCGACGTGCCCGGCTACCGCCCCGGTGCCGAGCAGGAGCACGCCGGCATCATCCGCCGTGGCGCCAAGGTCATCAATGCCTACGCCACCGCCACTGTGCCCCTGGTGACGATCGTTCTGCGCAAGGCCTACGGCGGCGCCTACATCGTCATGGGCTCCAAGGCCATCGGCGCCGACCTCAACTTCTGCTGGCCGGGGGCCGAGATCGCCGTCCTGGGAGCGGCCGGGGCCGTCGGCATCATCCACCGCCGCGACCTGGCCAAGGTCCGTGACGAGCAGGGTGAGGAGGCCGCCACCGCCGAGCACGAGCGGCTCGTGGCCGAGTACACCGATGCCGTCATCAACCCGGACAAGGCCGTGGCCATCGGGGAGATCGACGCCGTCATCGCCCCTGAGGACACCCGCAGCGTCATCGTCGACTCGCTGGCCGCACTGCGCGCCAAGAACGACGCCCGCCCCGACTCGCCCAAGAAGCATGACAACATCCCCCTCTAGATCCCGCTTGCAGGCAGGTCCTGCGCCTTCACCCGATCCCCGTTCTGGTAACCGTTCCGAGACCTCCGACCACGCCGTCGCAACACCGAAGGACACCACTACCGTGCACACGACCTCGCAAGCCCCCAGCCCCGCGACCACAATCGCTGAGCGCCTGAGCGGAGGCGAGCCCTACATCATCACCTTCGGAGGCCAGGCCACTCCTTGGCGTCAGACACTGGCCGACCTGGTCTCTCTGGACCAGGCCCTGGCCGACGACGTCGTCACGGTCGACCGGGCCGTGGCCGAGCGCCTGGCCCCCGTGGCCACCGACCTGCTCACCGTGACCCCGCGCGGCTCACGGCTCCTGAACGACGAGGCCGCACCGGTCGTGCCCCAGCACCGCACGACCGCCGACAGCGCCGACGTCTCCGTACCCGGCATCCTCATGGCTCAGCACGCCGCCCTGGCCTCGCTGCCGGCGGCCGGGATCGACACCACCGCCCACGCCCCGGTGGGCGCAATCGGTCACTCCCAGGGTGTCCTGGGCGTCAGCCTTCTTGACGCCGTACGGGCCGGGAACCGCGAGGGCGTCATCGAGGTTCACGCCATCGCCCGCCTCATCGGCGCCGCCGCCACCCGCGCAACCCGCCGCCTCGACCTGGGCACCGTGGGGGAGTCCACCCCCATGCTCTCGGTTCGCGGTGTGACCCGCAGCGTGCTCGACTCCGTCCTGTCCCGGGTTCCGGGATCCGAGCGGATCTCCGTGGGCGTGACCAACGGGCTCCAGGCCCACATCCTTTCCGGACGCCCAGCCGACCTCGAGCGCGTCGTCACCGCTTTGGAGGCCGCTGCCGCCCGCAGCGCCAAGGCCCGCAAGGACCGCCGCCGCGGCGGTGCCGTCCTGGCCCCGGTCACCGAGTTCCTCACCACCTCGGTCCCCTTCCACACCCCGCTGCTGGCCGGCGCCGTCGACGATGTCGCCACCTGGGCGGCCGCCTGCGGCCTGGACGAGAAGCTCGCCCGAGAGCTGGCAACCGCCGTGCTCATCGACCCGGTGGACTGGCCCGGTCTGGTCACCGGGGCGCTCAGGACCGGATCGGCCGCACCGGTGCGCACCGTCCTGGACCTGGGACCGGGCAACGTTCTGGTCCGGCTCACCGAGGGTGTCGTGGCCGGAACCGGCACGACCGTCGTGCCCGCTGGAACTGCCAAGGCCATCGATGACCTCGACCGCGCCGGCGCGGCCCCCCGGCCCAGCGTCGACCGCTCCCGCTTCGCTCCGCGCATCACCCGCCTGCCCGATGGCCGTCTCACCCTCGACACCGCCTTCACCCGCCTGACCGGACGCAGCGCCGTCCTCCTGGCGGGCATGACCCCCACCACCGTGGACCCGGCCATCGTGGCCGCCGCCGCCAACGCCGGGTACTGGGCCGAGCTCGCCGGTGGCGGTCAGACCACCCCCGCCGTGCTGACCGAGAACCTCGAGGGTCTGGAGGAGGCGCTCGAGCCCGGGCGCACCGCGGCCTTCAACGCCATGTTCATGGACCGCTACCTGTGGAACCTGCACCTGGGGACCCAGCGCCTGCTGTCCAAGGCCCGCGCCGGCGGCGCCCCCATTGACGGCATCACCATCTCCGCCGGGATCCCCGAGCTCGACGAGGCCACCGCCCTGCTCGAGCGCCTCCACGCCGAGGGCTTCCCCTACATCGCCTTCAAGCCCGGCACCGTGGACCAGATCCGTCAGGTGCTGGCCATCGCGCGCGCCGTGCCCGACAGCCCCGTCATCATCCAGATCGAGGACGGGCACGCCGGTGGCCACCACTCGTGGGAGGACCTGGACACCATGCTCCTGGCCACCTACGACGCCATCCGCGCCGTGACCAACGCCGTGCTCGTCGTCGGAGGCGGAATCGGCACGCCCGCCCGCGCCGCCGACTATCTCACCGGCCGCTGGGCCGAGGCCTACGGAACGGCCGCGGCTCCCGTCGACGGCGTCATGATCGGCACCGCCGCGATGACCTGCCTGGAGGCCAAGACCAACGACGACGTCAAGCAGCTCCTCGTCGACACCCCCGGGATCCCCGACGACTCCGGGGTAGAGGGCGGCTGGGTCGCCTCCGGGGAGTCCATTGGCGGCATGACCTCAGGCCTGTCCCACCTGCGCGCCGACCTCTACGAGATCGACAACTCCTCGGCCCGGGCCTCGCGCCTCATCCAGGAGCTCGCCGGTGACGAGGCCGCCATGGCCGCTCGCCGCCAGGAGATGATCGAGGCCCTGGCCAAGACCGCCAAGCCCTACTTCGGCGACGTCGAGGAGATGACCTACCTTGAGTGGGCCACCCGCTACGCCGAGCTGTGCGTCGCCCCCCACGAGGGTCGCTCCGCCACCCGCGCGGACTGGGCCGACGAGGGCTGGTACGACCGCTTCCTCGACCTGCTGCACCGTATCGAGGCACGCCTGAGCCGGGCCGACCACGGCGAGATCCCCACGCTCTTCGCCGACTACGACGCCGTCATCGACTCCGACGCCGCCCTGGCAGCCCTGGCCGAGCGCTACCCGTCAGCCGTCTCCACCCTCGTGGAGCCCGTCGACGCCGCCTGGTTCGTCGACCTGTGCCGCAAGCACCCCAAGCCCGTGCCCTTCGTGCCCGTGGTCGACGCCGACATCCTGCGCTGGTGGGGCACCGACTCCCTGTGGCAGTCCCAGGACCCGCGCTACACCGCTGACCAGGTGCGCATCATCCCCGGCCCCGTCGCCGTCGCCGGCATCACCACCATCAACGAGCCGGTTGGTGAGCTGCTGGGCCGCTTCGAAACCGCCGCCGTCGAGGCCCTGCGTGAGGCCGGCACCGGCGAGCAGGAGGCCGCCGGTCGTCTGGGCGCCGCCCCCGCCGTGGCCGACGGGGCTCTGGCCGCCCCTGTGGCCGACGCCAAGGAACTCGTCCAGGTCACCCCCCACGTCCTGTGGAACGGCCATCTGACGGTCAACCCGGCCACCGTCCTGGATGACGACGCCTACAACGTCGTCGCCCGCCCGGACGTCGCCGAGGACGCCTACGACCTCGACATCCGCCTCGACACCCACTGGGACGGCACTCCCGGTGGAGAAAACATCCACGCGGTGCGCCGCCTCGTGGTGCCGCTGAGACTCGCCCGCGCCTGGGACGGGGCCGCCCCACTGGTCGACCCCGAACGCATCAGCGAGACGATGAACGACCTGCTGCGCGCCACCGCCGGTGTGGGCGCCGTGTCCATCACAGGCGACGACATCGACCACCTCCCCGAGGTCCGCCCTGCGCAGGCCGGTGCCACCGACGCCCTGGGACGCCCCGCCACCCAGCCCTTCGGCACCATCCACGGCTCCTTCACGCTGGCCGGAACCCTGGGCCATGACCATGCCTCGGTCACCGCCGACGCGCTGCCGGTGGACCTCTCGGCCGCTCCCTTCGTCCCCGACGCCCTGCTCGGCCCCTGCTGGCCCGTGGTCTACGCGGCTCTGGGCAGCGTGGTCGAGGACGGCATGCCGCTCATCGAGGGGCTCCTCGGTGCGGTTCACCTGGACCACACCATCGACCTGCACCTCACTCTCCACCAGCTCCAGAAGGCTGCGGCCACCACCAGCCCCACGATCAACGTCACCGGATGGGTCGCGGCCCTGGAGGAGTCCAGCGCCGGCCGCGTCGTCGACGTGCGCCTGGAGCTGACCGACGCGGGCGACGGCACCCTCGTGGCGCTGATGCGCGAACGCTTCGCCATCCGCGGCCGGGCCTCCGGCAACGCCGTGCCCAGCGCGCCCGAGCTGGCCGGTGGTACCGGACGCGAGACCGCCCCGGCCGCCCGCCGCATCCTGCGCCGCACCACTGTCACCGCACCTGCGGACATGACAGCCTTCGCCCGGGTCACCGGCGACTTCAACCCGATCCACACCTCCTACAACGCCGCCCACGTGGCCGGTATGGACGCCCCGCTCGTCCACGGCATGTGGCTGTCGGCCACTGCCCAGCAGGTGGCGGCCTCCACTGCGGCCGACGGCTCGCGCCACGTCCTGGCTGGCTGGACCTACGTCATGACCGGCCCGGTGGAGCTGAGCGACGACGTCGAGATCACCGTGGAGCGCACCGGCCTGGTGGTCGGCGGCGGCTACGTCCTGGAGGTCGTCTGCCGTATCAACGGTGAGGTCGTCTCCCGCGGCACCGCCGTGACGACGCCCGAGCCCACCGCCTACATCTACCCCGGCCAGGGCATCCAGGCCCCCGGCATGGGCCTGGACGAGATGAACTCCTCCAAGGCCGCCCGGGAGATCTGGGAGCGGGCCGACGCCCACACCCGCGCCGAGCTGGGCTTCTCCGTCATCAACCTGGTGCGCGACAACCCCACCGAGATGACCGCCCGCGGGGTCACCTACCGCCACCCCGAGGGCCTGCTCAACCTCACCCAGTTCACCCAGGTGGCTCTAGCCACTGTGGCCATGGCAACCACTGCGCGCCTGGCCGAGGCCGGGGCCCTGGTGGACAACGCCGCCTTCGCCGGCCACTCCCTGGGCGAGTACACGGCCCTGAGCGCCTACGGGCGCGTCATGCCCGTGGAGACGACGATCTCGATCGTCTTCCAGCGCGGCTCCACCATGCACTCACTGGTGCCCCGCGACGCCGACGGCGCCTCGAACTACCGGATGGGTGCGCTGCGCCCCAACCAGGCCGGCATCAAGGCCGACGAGGTCGAGGCCTACGTGAAGTCGATCTCCCAGGAGACCGGCGAGTTCCTCCAGATCGTCAACCACAACCTGGCCGGCGTCCAGTACGCCGTCGCCGGCACGATCAAGGGTCTGGACGCCCTGGCAGCAGACGCTCGTGCCAAGGCCAAGGCTCGCGGCGGCAAGAACCCCTTCATGTTCGTGCCCGGCATCGACGTGCCCTTCCACTCCGAGGTGCTGCGCCCCGGCGTGCCGGAGTTCCGGGGACGGCTGCTCGAGCTCGTCCCCGACGACCTCGACGTCGATCGTCTCGTGGGCCACTACGTGCCCAACCTGGTGGCGCGTCCCTTCGCGCTGACCCAGGACTTCGCCCGCTCGATCCTCGAGGTCGTCCCCTCCGAGCCGATTGAGGGGATCCTGGCCGACTGGGACTCCTGGGTGAAGCGTCCCACCGAGCTGGCCCGAGTGCTGCTGGTCGAGCTCCTGGCCTGGCAGTTCGCATCCCCGGTGCGATGGATCGAGACCCAGGAGGTCCTGCTGTCCTCCCTGAGCGAGGGTGGCCTGGGGATCGAGCACGTCGTCGAGGTCGGCCTGGCCAATTCGCCCACCCTGGCGAACCTGGCCACCAATACCCTGCGCCTGCCTCAGCACGCCGGACGCCACGTCACCGTGCACAACGCCCGCCGCGATGAGGCCCGGGTCCTGGCAACCGACACCGACCCGGCCGTGGAGCTCACCGAGCCGGAGTTCGATGCCCCGGTCACCGAGGAGCCCGCTTCCGAGACCGGCGCTCCTGCCGAGACCGCCCCGGCCGAGCAGGCCCCTGCTCCCGCGGCCGAGGCCGCACCCGCTCCGGCGGCTTCTGCCGCCGGCGGACCGGTGGACGACCTGTCCTTCGGTGCGACCGACGCCCTGACGGTGCTCCTGGCCCACGCCTCGCGCATCCGTCCCGAGCAGATCGGTGCCACCGACACCACCGAGACGCTCACCAACGGTGTCTCCTCGCGCCGTAACCAGCTCCTCATGGACCTGGGCACCGAGCTCGAGCTCGCCTCCATCGACGGTGCCGCCGACGCCGACATGACCACCCTGGCCGCCACGGTTGCTAAGGGGGCCCCCGGCTACAAGGCCTTCGGCCCGGTCCTCACCGAGGCCATCCGTGTGGGCCTGGGCCGCCTCCTGGGCCCCTCCGGTGTGCGCGCCTCCCGGATCGCCGACCGTGTCACCGGGACCTGGGGCCTGGGACAGGGCTGGGTCTCCCACGTGACCGCCGCTGTGTTCCTGGGCACCCGCGAGGGCACCTCCATGCGTGGCGAGGACCTGGCCTCCCTAGGATCCTCGGCCCCACTGACCAGCGCCGGCGCCGTCGACACCCTCATCGACACCGCCGTCCAGGCCGTCGCCGCCGATCATGGCGTCGCCGTGTCCAAGCCGAGCGCCGGTGGCGCCGGCGGGGCAGTGGTCGACTCGGCCGCTCTGGACGCCTTCGCCCAGAGCGTCACCGGCGACGAGGGCGTCCTGGCCACCACAGCCCGAACCCTCCTGGACGCCCTGGGCCTGGCCGAGAAGGCCACCGTCCCGGCCGACGCCGACGACGAGGACGCCCGCACCCGGGCCGCCTTGGCGGCCCTGGACGCCGAGCTCGGTACCGGATGGGTCAAGTCCGTCACCCCGGCCTTCGCCTCCGAGCGCGCCGTCCTCATTGATGACCGCTGGGCCACCGCCCGTGAGGACGTCGCCCGCCTCGGCTCCGGTGAGACCGACCTGGACGCCTCCCGCCGGCTCCTGGCGCCCGAGCGCTTCGTGGGCCTGGGGCAGGCGGTGGCCGACCACGCCACCTGGTGGGCGAAGCAGGTCGAGGGCTCCGAGCTGGCCGATGCCACCGAGCGCTCCGCCGTCCTGACCGAGATCGCCCAGGCCGCACCGAAGGAGCCTCAGGCCGGTGACCCCACGGTCCGCTGGTCCGAGGACGTCGCCGTCGTCACCGGCGTGGCCCCCGGCTCGATCGCCGCGGCCGTCGTCGGGGAGCTCCTGGCCGGAGGCGCCACCGTGGTGGCCACCAGCTCGCGCCTGACCCACGAGCGCCTCGAGTTCGCCACCACCCTCTATCGTGAGCACGCCGCGGCCGGCGCCAAGCTGTGGATGGTTCCCGCGAACCTGTCCTCCTACCGCGACGTCGACGCCCTGGCGGAGTGGATCGGCAACGACCAGGTGGTCACCTCCGGTGGCTCCACCAAGGTCGTCAAGGAGGCCCTGGTTCCCACGCTCCTGTTCCCCTTCGCCGCACCGCGCGTCTCCGGCACACTGGCCGACGCCGGCCCCGCGGCGGAGTCTCAGACCCGACTGCTGCTGTGGTCGGTGGAGCGCACCATCGCCGCCCTGAGCGCCATCGGCACAGACACCCACGTCGACCACCGTCTCCACGTGGTGCTGCCCGGATCCCCGAACCGGGGCACCTTCGGCGGTGACGGCGCCTACGGCGAGGTCAAGTCCGCCCTGGACGCGATCGTCAACCGCTGGTCGTCGGAGCGGGCCTGGGCCCAGCGCGTGACGCTGGCCCACCCCCGCATCGGCTGGGTCAAGGGCACCGGACTCATGGGCGGCAACGACCCGCTTGTCGCCGCGGTCGAGGCCGCCGGAGTCCGTACCTGGACCACCGAGGAGATCGCCTCCGAGCTGACCGGTCTGTGCACAACCCAGGTGCGTACCCAGGCGGCTCAGGCACCTGTGAACACCGACCTCACCGGGGGGCTGGGCGACGACATCGACCTCGTGGCCCTGCGTGAGAACGCCGCTGCACAGGCCGCCGCGCCCACCGAGGAGAGCGAGGCTCCGGCCGTCATCAAGGCCCTGCCCACCCCGGTCGTCCCGACTCAGCCCACCGCCCCCCAGTGGGGCGAGGTGAGCACCGACCTCGATGACCTGGTCGTCATCGTCTCCACCGGCGAGGTGTCCACCTGGGGCTCGGGCCGCACGCGCCGCGAGGCCGAGCTGGGCATGAGCGGCGGGGAGGACGTCGACCTGACCGCCGCCGGCGTCCTCGAGCTCGCCTGGGGCATGGGACTGCTCACCTGGCAGGACAGCCCAAAGGCCGGCTGGTACGACACCGACGGTGAGATGGTCGAGGAGTCCGACATCCTGGACCGCTACCGCGACGAGGTCGTGGCCCGCTGCGGTATCCGCGAGTTCGTCGACGACGGCGTCATCGCGCCGATCGCCGACGAGGAGGTCACCGTCTACCTCGACCGCGACATCACCCTGTCGGTTCCCGACGAGGCCACGGCCCGTACCGTCGAGGCCTCCGACCCCGAGCACACACTCGTGGTTCCCGACGCCGAGACCGGAGAGTGGACCGTCACCCGCCTGGCCGGCTCACTGGCCCGCGTGCCGCGCCGCGCCGCCCTGTCCCGCACGGTTGGCGGCCAGTTCCCGCGCGACTTCGACCCGGAGCGCTGGGGCATCCCCGCCTCGATGACTCAGGGCATGGACCCGATCGCCTCCTGGAACCTGGTCACCGCCGTCGACGCCTTCCTGTCAGCCGGCTTCACCCCGGCCGAGCTGCTCAAGGCCGTCCATCCCTCCGACGTGGCCTCCACGCAGGGCACCGGGTTCGGTGGCATGGAGTCGATGCGCAAGATGTTCGTGGGCCGGTTCCTGGGGGAGGAGCGTCCCAGTGACATCCTCCAGGAGGCCCTGCCCAACGTCGTGGCCGCCCACGTCATGCAGTCCTACATCGGCGGTTACGGCGCCATGGTCCAGCCGGTGAGCGCCTGCGCCACCGCAGCCGTCTCCATCGAGGAGGGCTGGGACAAGATCGCCCTGGGCAAGGCCGACGTCGTCGTGGCCGGCGCCATCGACGACATCTCGATCGAGTCCGTCGTCGGCTTCGGCAACATGAACGCCACCGCGGAGGCCGCGGCCATGCGCGCCAAGGGCATCTCCGACCGCCACTTCTCGCGAGCCAACGACCGCCGCCGCGGTGGCTTCGTGGAGGCCGAGGGCGGCGGCACGGTGATTCTGGCCCGTGGTTCTGTCGCGGCCCAGATGGGCCTGCCGGTGGCCGGTGTGGTCGGCTTCGTCTCCTCCTACGCCGACGGCGCCCACACCTCGATCCCGGCACCCGGCCTGGGTGCCCTGGGCGCCGGCCGCGGCGGGCGCAGCTCGCGCCTGGCCAAGGCCCTGGCGGCCCTGGGCGTGGAGGCCGACGACATCGCGCTGGTCTCCAAGCACGACACCTCCACCGGTGCCAACGACCCCAACGAGTCCGAGCTGCACACGCGTCTGGCGCGCGCGCTGGGACGCTCCGAGGGCAACTCGCTGGTGGCGGTCTCGCAGAAGACCATCACCGGTCACGCCAAGGGCGGCGCCGCGGTCTTCCAGGTCGCGGGCCTGACCGAGATCCTCGCCTCCGGCGTGGCTCCCGGTAACGCTTCCCTGGACGTCGTCGACGCCCCGCTGGCCAAGGACGCCTTCTGGGTGTGGCCGCGCAAGCCCATCCGCCTGGCCGGTCGCGGCGGCGAGGACGGGCGCGTCCCCGGTGCCGGCCCGGTGCGCGCGGGACTGCTGACCTCGCTGGGCTTCGGGCACGTCTCGGGTCTCATCGCGATCGTGCACCCCGGTGCCTTCGAGGCAGCGCTGCGCCAGGCTGCGGGCCAGGAGGCGGTCGACGCCTGGCTGACCTCCGCCAACGCCCGTCTGGCAGCCGGTACCAGGCGCCGTCGCGCCGGCATGATCGGTCGGGCCCCGCTGTTCGAGCCTGTCCAGGGCCGGCGCCTGGGCGAGGAGTCCAAGCAGCGCGACCCGCACGAGGTCGAGGCCGCCATGCTGCTCGACCCCGATGCCCGCCTGGGCTCCGACGGCGTCTACCACGCCGGCGAGTGAACTCATCACGATAGCGGACAGGGCCGGTTCTGCAAGACGATGGATACCATCTGCAGAACCGGCCCTGTTTGGCTCACATGGAATCGTCAAAGGATTTGCGTCAATGATTCGTAAGTTTTACTTCATGAGGATTCCATCATGACTGAGCCGCAGTTTCCGCACATGCCGAGGACATCCCCCGGCTCAACCGTTCTGGCAGTGGGCACGGACCTGGTGCATATTCCTGACTTCGAGGCCCAGCTCGATCAACCCGGCACCGTCTTCGCACAGCGCGCCTTCACCGCGCGCGAACTCCGTGAGGCCCGCCGTCGCGCGCAGGAGAAGGGATCGCGCCCGGCCCAGCACCTGGCTGCCAGATGGGCGGCCAAGGAGGCTTTCATCAAGGCCTGGAGCCAGGCGCACGCACAATACGCGAATAGTCGCGGAAATAGCGCCTCCCCGGTTATCCTGACCGAGGACGTCGACTGGCGCGAGGTTGAGCTTGTCACTGATCGATGGGGACGCCCTTCCTTGCGTCTGAACGGCGCTATTGCCCACGCTGTTGAGCACGGCCTCGGACGGGAGGTATCTACCCCAGGGTGCTGGCCGGTTTCTCTGAGCCATGACGGCGACTATGCGGTCGCGATCGTCCTGTATGTGCAGTGAGACCGATCCTGCGAAAAATAGCGGAGACCCCGATTCTGTCGCGCGCCGCCGGCCGCGATGTATCTCGCCGCTGACTGACATGAGGACACACGAATGACTGACGTTACCTATCAAGCCATCGCGATGATCATCTACTTCGTGGCCATGCTCGCCATCGGAGGCTGGGCCTATCTGCGAACGGACAACTTCGACGACTACATGCTCGCCGATCGCGACCTCAACCCCTGGGTGGCGGCGCTGTCGGCCGGCGCCTCGGACATGTCGGGATGGCTGCTCATGGGGCTTCCGGGTGCCCTGTACGCCAGCGGCCTGGTCGAGGGGTGGATCGCCGTCGGCCTGACGATCGGGGCACTGGCGAACTGGCTGCTGGTGGCTCCCCGCCTACGCGCCTACACCGAGGTCGCCAACAACTCGATCACCGTCCCGAGCTTCCTGGACAACCGCCTCCACGACACACGCCGGCTGCTGCGCTGGTCCAGCGGACTGATCATCCTGGTCTACTTCACCTTCTACGTCTCCTCCGGCATGGTGGCCGGAGGACGGTTCTTCGAGTCCTCCTTCGGGATGGACTACCGCCTGGGCATGGTCATCGTTGCCGCCATCACGGTGGTCTACACGCTCATCGGCGGGTTCCTGGCCGTGTCCTATACCGACTTCATTCAAGGGCTCATGATGGTGGCGGCACTGGTCATGGTGCCCGTCGTCGGAGTCATGCACCTGGGCGGAGTGTCCAACCTCGTCAAGGCAGTCTCCGAGGTCGATCCCCACTACTGGGCCGCCTGGGGGCCGACCACAACGTTGATCGGCGTCATCTCGGCACTGGCCTGGGGGCTGGGCTACTTCGGTCAGCCGCATATCATCGTCCGGTTCATGGCCATCCGCAGCCCCAAGGAGGCCGTCGCCGGCGGCACCATCGGGATCGGCTGGATGCTCTTCGCCGTTCTGGGCGCTGCCGGCACCGCCATCGTCGGTGTGGCCGTCTACCAGCACGACAAGAGCCGGCTGGCGGACCCGGAGACCGTCTTCATCACGCTGGGTAAGCTGCTCTTCCACCCGCTGGTGGCCGGATTCATGCTGGCAGCGATTCTCGCCGCCATCATGTCGACGATCTCCTCCCAGCTGCTCGTCACCTCATCGGCGCTCATCGAGGACCTGTACGGATCGATGAACCGCACCCGGGGCAGCGACATCAGCGGTAACCGGATGGTGCTCTACTCCCGCATGGCGGTCTTCGCGATCGCTCTGGTAGCAGCCGTCATGGCCTGGAACCCCAGCAAGACGATCCTGGACCTCGTGGCCTTCGCCTGGGCCGGTTTCGGGGCCTCCTTCGGACCGACCATCCTGCTGTCCCTGTACTGGAGGCGCCTGAGCGCCATAGGCGCCTTCGCCGGCATGATCACCGGCGCCATCATCGTCATGATCTGGGGAAACGTCTCGGGCGGCCCCGGCGGCGTCTTCGACCTCTACGAGATCGTGCCCGGTTTCCTGGGCAACCTGATTGTGGCCTGGGCGGTGTCCCGCACGAGCCTGCCCTCGGAGGAGATCTCCGAGGAGTTCGACGCCGCTGTTACCGCCTCACGCGCGTAGCCGGACAGTGCTGCAGGCATGAGGATCGTCGTCGCGCCCGACTCCTTCAAGGAGTCCATGACCGCCGTGCAGGCCGCTCAGGCCATGGCGGTCGGGGTGCGGGACGTCCTGCCCACGTGCCTGGTCGATCAGGTTCCCGTCTCCGACGGCGGAGAGGGCTTCGCCGAGGCCGTCACCGCCGCCTGGGACGCCTCATGGCAGGAGGTGACCACGGTTGACGCCCTGGGCCGGCCACGGACGGCGGGCTTCGGACGCGACAGCGACCGGGCGGTCATCGACCTGGCGTCCAGCGTCGGACTGGAGCACATCGTTCCGGAAGAACGGGACGTCATGCGCTCCTCGACCATCGGGCTGGGACATGTCATCGCGGCCGCAGTAGACGCCGGCGCCCGCTCACTGCTCATCGGACTGGGTGGGTCGGCCTCCAACGACATGGGCCTGGGGATGCTTGTGGCACTGGGCGCTCGCTGCCTGGACGAACGGGGAGGCGAGGTGGAGCCGGTACCTGCCGAGTTCTCTCGCATCCGGCGGATCGAGGTTGAGCCGGCTCGCCGTCGCCTTGAGGGTGTGAGCATCACGGTGGCCGGCGACGTGACGAATCCACTCACGGGTCCCCACGGCGCGGCAACCGTCTTCGGACCGCAGAAGGGACTGACCGGGCCCGCGATCACATGGATCGACGGCGAGATGACGCGCCTGGCCGCAGTCCTCGGCCTGAGCCACTGGCCCTGCCGCCCGGGCACCGGTGCGGCAGGCGGCACCGCCTTCGCACTGGCTGCTGTTCTCGGGGCGGAGCTTGCCATCGGCATCGATCATCTAGCTCGCGTCGTCGGGCTACGTGAGCGGCTGGAGGAGGCTGACCTGCTGCTGACGGGGGAGGGGGCCGTCGATGGGCAGTCCCTGGACGGCAAAGCGGTCAGCGGAGTGCTCCGCCTGGCCTGCGAGTGCGGGGTGCCTTCCATCGTCTTCGCCGGGCGGGTCAGGGTCGATGCCGAGGCTCAGCAGCGTCTGCGTGATCTGGGAGCCCAGGACATCATCCAGATCTCCGATCCTTCAGAGGCATTGGAGACCTCTCTCAGGCAGGGCCCGGGTCATCTGCGCCGGGCGGTTGCGGACACCGTGCGTCACTGTTCTGCTGGTGATGACCGGCTCGAGTCACACTCTGAATGACCTCCTGTGAGCGCACGCACAGCCTTTGAGAAACTCCGAGTATCGTCGTGGGACGATTGCGTTGTATCCTTACCGGCAGCAACGTGCTCCGGGGTCGGTGAAAGTCCGAACCGGCGGTAACAGTCCGCGACCCGCTCGTGCCACGGCAGCGTCAAGCAGCCGGGGGGCCAGCGGTTGAGCCGGTGGAACTCCGGCACCGACGGTGAGAGTCCGGATGGGAGGATGCGCGTGGCACCCGGCGGGGAGACCCGCAGTTCGAGACAACTTCCCGATCTCACGGACAGCCGTGGGCTCACCGGATCTTGGACTTGACGGGCGCCCAGCACGTGTGCGCGTCGACCGACGGCGTGCAGGCGGACCCCGGTGCAGCCGGGAGCGCTCGTTCCCGGAAGGACCCGGGAGGACACCGCCGTGTACAGCCCCAGCCCCGTCGGTAAGGCCTCGCGCTTCCACGCTTCCCCCACCGAGCCGCCCAGTGACGTTCCAGAGCCGTCGATGTCCTCGGCCTCGTCGATGACCTCCCCGTCAGAGTCGTTCTCAGAGTCGCCGTCCAGGCCTTCGGCTCGTCGTCGACGTCGCATCCGCGCTGCTGAGCGGAGCGGGCCGTTTCCCGCCGTCGTCCTGGGAGCGGCACTGCTCATCATCTGGCAGCTCGTCGCCGGCTCGGGGGCCGTCCCCGAGATCTTCCTGCCCAGCCCCTGGGCGGTCGTCACCCGCCTGTGGCTGAACCTCACTCAGGCCGGGCTGGGATGGAGAGCCTGGATCACGCTGCGTGAGGCCCTCCTCGGCTGCCTCCTGGCCGCCGTGTTCGCTCTGCCACTGGCCTGGGCCCTGTACCGCTGGCGGCTGTTCTCCCGAACCGTCCTGCCCTATGTCGCTGCAAGTCAGGCGGTTCCCGGCATCGCCGTCGCGCCCCTCATGGTGCTGTGGATCGGTTACGGAACTCTTCCCATCGTGGTCCTGTGCGCCTTCATGGTCTTCTTCCCCATCACCATCACGGTGCTCCTGGGGCTGCGCGGCCTGGACGCCGACGTCATGGACGCCGCCCGGCTCGACGGCGCCCATGGCCTGAGCATGCTCATCTACATGGAGCTGCCGATGGCCCTGCCGGCGATCTACACCGGGTTGCGTACCGGTTTCACCCTGTCAGTCACCGGTGCGGTCGTCGGCGAGCTCATCATGGGCGGCGAGGGCCTGGGGACCGTGCTCTCCACGCAGCAGAGCCGGGGCGACACCACCGGCGTATTCGCCACGATCACGCTCCTGTGCGTGCTGGCCACATCCATCCACTGGGTGCTCCACGAGCTCGAGCGACGCAGCCGTACCGTGGACGCCCTACGAGGACGACGCGCCACCTGAGCCCTGCGCGGCCCCGCGTCCCACCCCTCCGACACAAGGAAACTCCTCATCATGGCTCTCTCTCACCACATCCTCTCCCAGTCATCCCTCTCGCGCCGCAGGCTGCTGGCAGGAGGCCTGGCGCTCACCGGCGCCGGAGCACTTGCCGCCTGCTCCTCGGGGACCGCCAGCCGCGCGGCGTCGGCCTCGGCGGCCGGAGGCGCACTGACCATCGGCCTGACCTACACGCCGAACATCCAGTTCGCCCCCTTCTACATGGCTAAGAAGGACGGGACATACGCCGCGAACGTGACGCTGCACCACCACGGGGCGCAGGACGGCCTTTTCGACGCTCTCCAGAGCGGCCAGGAGCAGCTCGTCGTCGCCGGCGCCGACGAGGCGGTGGTGGCCACCTCCAACGGCTCCGACCTCGTCGTTGTGGGCGGCTACTACCAGTACTACCCGGCCTGCCTCATCGTCCCGGAGAGCTCCTCGATCAAGGCCCCCGCGGACCTCAAGGGCAAGACCGTCGGCACTCCAGGCCGCAAGGGGGAGACCTGGTACGCCCTCCAGCTGGCCATGTCCACGGCCTCCCTGACCGAGTCCGACCTGACGATCCAGGACATCGGCTACACCCAGCAGGCGGCGCTCGTCGGCGGCAAGGTCGACGCCGTCGTCGGCTTCTCCAACAACGACGCGATCCAGATCCGCCAGGCCGGTACCCCCGTGCGCACCATCCAGGTCGCCGACCGAATCCCCCTCGTGGGCGTCTCGCTGGTGACGACCCGCTCCCTGCTGGACTCCCGTCGCCAGGACCTCGAGACCGCCGTCAAGGCCTCGGTCAAGGGCATGACCGCCTTCGTCAAGGACCCCGACGCGGCGGTCGAGGCCACCAAGGAACACATGGACGACCTCAAGGTGGATCAGACGCAGGCGAAGCGCGCCCGCGAGGTCGCCGTGGCCACCGGCAAGCTGGTCAGCGGCGACGGCAGCCACCCCATTGGTTCGGTGCGGCTAGACGACGTCGCCGCCATGATCGAGTTCCTCACCTCCCACAAGCTCCTGGGCGACAAGAAGACGCCCAAGGCCGCAGAGGTGTGCGTTCCCCTGGGGCAGTAAGTACACGGGTGTCAGGGGCGCGCCGGTCGCGTCGTCATTCCTCCGGCGGGGAGTCCGGTGTCGGATCCTGCTCGCCGTCGTGGTGCTCGTAGTGGGCCATGCCCAGCTCGCGGTGCGCGATGCGCCGTAGCGCAAGGAGTACCGGCTCGTAGACCACGGTCCCCAGGACCGCCTGCCTCACCGAGTCCTCGCGCGACTGCCAAGGGACACGCTCGATATCGGCGCGGGCTGTCCGCCGTGCGGCCTCGACGTAAACGGCCAGCTGCTCCGAGCTCATGGCCATGCCGATCTCCTCAGCGAAAGCCAGGGCCACGTCAAGGTGCCTGACCGCAGGATGCTCGGGGGAGCAGGGCAGGCCGAACTGCTCCAGTACCACACGCGCCTTGCCCACCCTCGACTCCTCGTGCTGGTGAGGGGCTGGGATCGCCTCGGTCGCGAACTTCATGGCCTCCCACGGCTCCTGATCCGGTTGATTGATCACGTCGATGACATCACGCACCTGCTCAATGGATGCGCCTAGGACGTGCATGAGTCCCCGAATGAGGCGCAGCCTCTCCAGGTGCTGAGTCCCGTAGTCAGACTGCCGCGCGTTAACGGGCGTACCGGCGGGCAGAAGGCCTTCGCGGATGTAGTACTTGATCGTCGCCACCGGGGTCCCGGACTCCTTGGCGAGCTCCGAGATACGCATGGTCCTCCTTCTCCAGCGGCGTCGCCGGGCCGTCGTGCGATATCACCCAGGCCCGAGCATACGAGCGCCCACGGTCCCCAAGGCTCACGCGCGCCGATGCCAAGGCTTGAAGGGAAACAGCTCGACCACCTGAGACGGCAGAACGGCGGCGACGTCTCCCGTGACCTGGTTGGCAGGGAGCGTTGGGTTGACATATAGATAGCGACGGTATCTACTTAGATCGATACTTTCACTATCCAGTTAGGAGTCGTCTTGTCCACCCAGACCACACATCGTTCGCTCGGCGAGCCTTCCTCCGCCCCACCATTCACCGGAACCGAGATCCCTCAACGGGTCCCGCCTGCGTGGGTCATGATTGCGATCGCCCTTCCCACCCTGATGACGTCACTGGACTCCCTGGTGGTCACGATCGCGCTTCCGCAGATTCACCGGGACCTGGGGGCCTCGGTTACCGAGCTGCAATGGTTCGTCAATGCCTACACACTCACTTATGCCACCTTGATCCTGCCAACCGCAGCACTGGGGGACCGGATCGGGCGCCGCAGGCTCTTCCTGTGGGCGGTGTTCCTGTTCACCTCGGCCTCGGCCCTGGCCGCACTGGCCTCCACACCCTTGGCACTCATCGCCGCCAGGGTGGTCCAAGGTGCCAGCGGGGCGGCCATCGGCTCACTGTCCCTGGCCCTTCTGGCCGACGCCGTACCCCCGCACCTGCGAGAGCTCGCCATCGGTGTGTGGGGCAGCGTCAATGGCCTGGGTGTTGCCGCCGGCCCCATCGTCGGAGGCGCCGTCGTTGAGGATCTGCACTGGAGCTTCATCTTCTGGATCAATCTCCCAGTGGGTGCCCTGTCCCTGTCACTGGGATGGTGGAGTCTTCGCAACGTTGTCACCGTAGGCAGGTCCGGGGCTCGGTCAACCGATCTCGCGGGACTGGCGATGGCGGCGACCTTCGTCTTCCCGCTGACCTGGGCACTGGTGGAGGGCGGCAGCCGCGGCTGGACCAGCCCCCTGGTTCTTGGATGCCTGGCTCTGGCACTGGCCTCACTGGCCGGCTTCATCTGGCGGGAGCGCACCGCCCGTAGTGCTTTTGTGCCAGCGCACCTGTTCCGCGACCGGAGCTTCGACCTGGTCAACACCGTGGCGATGCTCTTCTCCGCAGGGATCTTCGGATCAGTGTTCCTCGTCAGTCAGTACCTTCAGATCGGGATGGGCTTCGGCCCACTGGAGTCGGGACTGCGCGCAGCGCCATGGACCATGGTTCCCATGGTGGTGGCCCCGGAAGCGGGAGTGCTCGTCAAGCGGTACGGGCCAAGAACGGTGCTACTGATCGGCATGATGTTGCAGACAACGGCAGTAGGGTGCTTCGTGCTCCTGGCGCACACGAGCAGCGGTTACGGCTTCTACGTCCTGCCCATGCTCATCGCAGGTACTGGCATGGGGCTGACCTTCTCCCCGTTAGCAACCGCAGTCCTGGAGGGAATCGCGTCTCAGGACCGCGCCGTCGTCTCAGGAGTCAATCAAACGGCTCGCCAGCTGGGGACAGCCACAGGCATCGCGCTGTGCACCGCCCTCTTCACCACCTTCGGCGCCTACGCCTCCGGTGAGAGATTCACCGCCGGACTCGTCCCAGCGCTGGGCGCCTGCACGGTATTGCTGGTAGCGGCCACAGCACTTGTCATTGTCATGCCTCGCAGCCGGTTACAGCCGGCAGGCCAGCAGTGAGGAGACGAGGATGGCGCGCGCCCCGACCTCGTAGAGCTCGTCCATGACCCGGTTCATGTCCGCCCGTGGGACCATGGCGCGCACCGCCACCCAGTCGGGGTTCTGCAGCGGGGAGACGGTGGGGGACTCGATGCCGGGGGTGAGTGCCGCCGCCAGGTGCAGCTTGTTCATGGGGATGTCGTAGTCCACGAGCACGTAGGCACGGGCGCGCAGCACCCCCTCCAGACGCCGCACGAGCGTGGCCAGACCGGGCTCTCCACGGAACTGCTCGGTGGTGATGAGTACGGCCTCGCTGATGAGGATTGGGTCCCCGAAGGTCTCCAGGCCGGCCGCCCGCAGCGTCGTGCCGGTCTCGACGACGTCGGCGATGAGGTCGGCCACGCCCAGCTGGACGGAGGACTCCACGGCGCCGTCGAGGTGAACGGTCTGGGCCTCCACGCCCCGGGAGGCCAGGTAGCTGCGCACCAGGACGTCGTAGGAGGTGGCCACACGGCGCCCGGCGACGTCGGCCAGGGAGCTCATCGTGCCCTTGGGGGCGGCGAAGCGGAAGGTGGAGCGGGCGAAGCCCAGGGGCAGGTGCTCGATGGCGTCGACCCCGGAGTCCAGGAGCAGGTCGCGGCCGGTGATGCCGGCGTGCACGGTGCCCTGGCCGACGTAGACGGCGATATCGCGCGGACGCAGGAAGAACAGCTCGACGTCGTTGGTCTCATCGACGAGCACGAGCTCGCGCCCCGTGCGGCGGGTGCGGTAGCCCGCCTCGGAGAGCATGGTGATGGCGGGGTCGGACAGGGAGCCCTTGTTCGGGACGGCGATACGCAGCACGGCGGTTCCTGATCTGTGTAGAGGAGGTCGAGTAGGAGGTGTGAGGGGGTCTTAGGGCTTACAGGTAGCGGTAGACGTCCTGGAGGCTGTAGCCCTTGGCGACCATCATGACCTGAGCGTGGTAGAGCAGCTGGCTGATCTCCTCGCAGGCGGCCTCGTCAGACTCGTGCTCGCAGGCCATCCAGGCCTCGGCGGCCTCCTCGACGAGCTTCTTGCCGATGAAGTGGACCCCGCGGTCCAGCTCCTCCACCGTCCCGGAACCCTCGGGGCGGGTGGCCGCCTTGTGCTGCAGCTCGCTGAAAAGGTCCTCAAAGGTCTTCATGGCCCTAGGCTATCGGAAAGCCGACGGGCCACCGACCGACTGTGGACCTACCCGAGCCCCGAGCCGGTGGTCCGGCTCAGTCTCGGATGGCTGCCCACCGGGCGCTGAGCATTGCCGCCGTCATCGCCAACGAGCCGATGATCAGGCTCAGGAGGACGATCTCCAGCCAGCGCCCGGGGAACTGGTGGGCGACAGCCATCCAGCCCCAGGGCGCCAGGCGCCACAGCCAGGTGGCCGCCATAACGTCGTTGCCGCCGATGAGCAGCCCCATGATGACTAGGATGACGTTGAGAACGATCGCCACGACGATCCGGGTGCTCAGAGCCACCGCCAGGCTGACGGCCGCGATCATGAAGGCGACGGCCGGCATCACGAGGAGCCCGTAGACCGGGCCGGTCACCGCCGGCAGGCTCGGGTCGGTGCGGGTCAGAGTGTCGCCGAGGACGGTCACGATCCAGGAGACGACCAGGACCGGGATGAGGAAGAGGGCGCTGAGGACCGCGGCTGAGGTCAGGATCCCGCAGGATCCCTGGCGAGTGATGAGGGTGCGCCAGGCGGGCTGGAGGCGTCCCCACACCGTGATGCCGACGAGGGCCGCGGCAACCGGCGCTCCCATGAGCTCGAGGAAGCTCTGCCCGTACCCGGGTGGATACACGGTGTGGAGGACACCCAGGAAGGCGAGCAGCAGGGTCGTCAGGACCGCCCACACGATCCAGGGCAGGACGCCGGCCATCGCCAGGACGGCACTTCGCGGCCCGGGAATACGGGCCATGCGGGTGGCAGGCGTAGCACGGAGCTGCGGGGTACTCCGGGGCAGCGACGTCGGAGCCTCCACCGGGGCCTGTTCCGAGACGTTCTCCGGCTGAGCGCCGGTGGCCTGTCCGCCGGGAAGCAGGCCTCTGAGCCCGACGACGAACCACGCGGAGGACTCAGCAACCCCAGATGTGCCGCCGAGAACGGCCAGGCCGGTACCGGCCAGCGTCAGGGCGGCCGTCAGCAGGAACCCGGGCAGGAGCGGATATCCCCACACCGGCGAGTCCGCCTCGAGCAGCACGCTGCTGCCGTGAACACCCAGCAGGGGCAGTGGGACCCTGGCCGTCCAGGCCCACGGGAGCATCCACCAGTCACTCCGCTCGGCCTGGACCACGCCCACCACGGACCAGACGAAGCCGAGGACAGGGGCGATCCCGACGGCGATGACTCGCAGCACGCGGAAGGCTGCCATGCCCCAGGCACAGGCCCCGGTGACGACGATCCACATGTAGGTGGCGAACAGCAGGTACCTGTCCCAGGGGCCCCAGCCGCTGCCGACGATAAGAGCGTGCCCCACCACCGGGGCGACCAGTGCCACCTGGCAGGCCAGCGCGGACAGGCTCAGGACCACGAGGCGGGCAGCCGCCACCCGGCGCGGCTCGACGGCGCGCCAGGCCGTCCCGCCCTGACGCCACCTCCGCTCACGCCACTGGGCCATCACCCCGGTCAGCAGCCCCAGAGGCACCGCGAAGGCCCCGGCATACATATGCATCCACGCCAGAGCATTGCCGTTCCACTGGAGCTCCTTGACCACGCCTGAGGAGATCGAGGCGTTCGCCAGGATGATGGTGTGAACGGTGAAGATGAGGGTCGCCCCGATGACGCCCCAGGTGAAGGTGCGCCGGCTGCGGGTGAGCTCGGCGCGCACCAGGTCCCACAGGCTTACCCTCACTTCTGCCTTCCCCCGCACCTTCACCCGGGTCTGTGGCTGCGCAACGGTGCTCATGCGCCGACCTCCGTCCCGGTGCGGCGTCCGCTTCCAGTGACCGCCGCCAGGAAGGCCTTTTCCATGGCCCGCTCGTCGTCGGCGTCGGCGAAGTCGACCAACGCACCCTCGTAGACGAGGCGGCCGGTTGCCAGGACCCCGACGTCGTCGCTCATGCGGGCGATCTCGCCGAGCTGGTGGCTGGAGACGACGACGGTGCGGCCCTCATCGGCCAGGTCCCGCACGAGATCGCGCAGCTCGATGATGCCCTGGGGGTCCAGCCCGTTCTGAGGCTCGTCAAGGATGAGGACCTCCGGGTCGGTCAGAAGCGCCATGGCCAGGGACAGGCGCACCTTCATACCCGTGGAGAAGGATCCGGCACGCTTCCTGCCGACCCCGGCCAGACCCACACGCTCCAGGAGCGGGTCGATCGTCGCCGGGGAGGTGCCGGTCAGGCGGCAGTGGACGAGCAGGTTGCGCCGTGCGGACAACTGGGGGAAGAGCGCGGGACCGTTGATGGAGGCCCCCACATGGGCCAGGCTGCGCCGGCAGAACGGAGCGCCCTGGATCTCCACCCGGCCGGCGTCGGGCTTGAGCAGTCCCAGAGCGATGTTGAAGGCGGTCGACTTGCCGGCGCCGTTGAGACCGAGCAGCCCGTAGACACGGCCGGGATAGGCCGACAGGTCGAGGTCAGTGAGGACCCTCTGGCGGCCGAAGGACTTCGAGACCCCGGAGAGCCTCAACCCGGGGGCGAGGCCGGTAGTGTGCGTAGGAGAGGGGAGAGGTGATGCCGTAGTGGTGGCTGTGTGGGGAGATGTCATGGCCCTATGCTCGTGTGCAACGGTACCGCGGCGGATCCCCACCAGGGATACAGCCCGTACTCGCCACCACGGCCCCGTCTCCTCCCTGGGGAGGAGGACTACTGTGGCTGGACGAGCCCGGTGGTCAGCGCATAGATGACGAGCTCGACCCGGTTGTGGCAGCCGGTCTTGCCCAGGATCGTCTTGACATGGGACTTGACCGTCGACTCCGCAACATGGAGCCGTTCGCCGATCTGGGCATTGCTCAGCCCTCGGCACACGAGGGCCAGGACGGCGTCCTCCCGCCCGGTCAAGGGCTCGTAGGGGCCCGACGGTGCCCCCACAACGGGCACGGCGCCGTCAGTCGGTCCCGACGGCGAAGTCGGTGGCTGCGCAGCATCCGCTCCGGTACCTGCATCAAGGTGCGCCAGAACGGTGCCGGTAACGGCCGGGTCCAGCCAGGACCCGCCGCGGGCGACGACGCGGACCGCCTCCAGCAGCGTCGTCGGCTCGGCGTCCTTGAGGAGGAATCCGTGGGCGCCGGCGCCCAGCGCCGCCAGGACGAGGTCCTCGTCGTCGAAGGTCGTCAGGACCAGGACCCGCACAGGGGCAGTGGCCGGTGCGGCGCGCAGCTCACGAATGGCACTGATCCCGTCCAGGACCGGCATCCGCAGGTCCATGAGCACCAGGTCGGTACTGCCTTGAGGAGCACCGGCTCGGGCACTGAGTCGGTCGACAGCCTCGCGCCCGTTGACGGCCTCCAGAACGACCTCCATGTCGGGTTGCGCGTCCACAAGGGCGCTGAAGGCGCTCACCAGCAGCGGCTGGTCGTCGACAACGGCAACCTTGATCGTGCTAAGGGTCATCTGGAGTCTCCTAGTCCTGTCTCACCGGTCATCTCACCGGAGTTCTGGTCCGGATCCGTAACGCTCGCGGGCAGCTCGAGCGGCGCCACAGGGAAGTCGACGTCAAGGGTGAAGAAGCTGCTGCCCTCGTCATCGTGCTGAACGCCGTGGGACATGGTTCCGCCCACGATCCTGAGTCGCTCCTCCAGACCGACGAGCCCGCTGCCTCCGAACAGCGAGTGCTCCACCGTCTCGGACACCGGGTTGGACACGTGAAGATGGCACGATGACGGAGTCAGCATCAGGCTCAGCTCGATCTGACCGGATCCGTGTCTGACAGCGTTGGTAAGCGCCTCTCCAACGAGCCGGACGAGGGTGAGCCGCTGTATCGCCGACCATCCCTCGTTGCAGCGCTCCAGCACTCCCGGCCCCGGCAGCACGGCATTGATACGGGTACCTGATCCTCGGGTCGTCTCGATGAGCACGGGGATGGTGCGCAGGTCCGCCAGCGGGGTGATATCGCCGGCGTCGGAGCGCAGGACGGAGACGAGTCGGCGTACGGAGGTCAGGGAGTCGTCAGCCGTATCGCGCACGGTGGTCAGGGTGCTGCGCAGTCGTTCCTCACCGCCCAGGGCCAGGCCGGTGGCGGCCTGCACCTTGATCGTGGTGAGACTGTGGCCCACAAGGTCGTGGAGCTCACGGGCCAGGCTGAGGCGCTCGGCCGCAACCGCCTGGGCCGCAGCGATGCCGACGTCGCGGGCCTGGTTCTCAGCAACTCGGCGCCGGGAGGAGGCCAGCAGGTAGGTGAGTACCACGGCACCGACGAAGACCAGGCTGGTGAGTGTTCTGATCAGAAGGATGGTCCCGTCCCAGCCGGAGCTTGTCGTCAGGTCGGCGCTGGATCCGTGAGCCCTGGAGTAGCTGGCGAGGGTGACCGGGTTGACCAGGGCACCGGCCAGAGCCAGCAGAAGCGCCGCCGTGCCCCAGCGCCGGTCGGGCTCCCAGCGGGTGACGGTGTAGAGGCCGGTGACCGCCGTGGCGATGATCGGGTTGAGGCCGAGATTGACCGGGGAGAGGACCACGAGGATCGCATAGGCCGCGAGCAGGGCGTAGGTCGCGATGAAGGAGACACGCAGGAAACGAAGCCTGCCGAACTGCACCAGCGCCAGTACCAGACACAGGGCGATGTCCGCGACGTAGACGGCGTAGGCGCCGAAGCGGAGGATGAAGGTGGCCGATTCGAGGGCGAAGATGAGGAAGACGGCGCCCAGGGCCACGTCCACGACTGGGACGGCGTATCGCGACCAGCGGCTTCCTCGCGTCGGTACGGTGCGGAGACGAGCGCGCCAGTCGTAGGCCGCAGACAGGTTTGTCGCTAGTGGCAACACCGCTTCATCAACCGGCGCAGCTAGGTCAGCCATGCACCGCCTCCGCATCCAGGATCCGGCGGACATGGCGACCGGCCGCGGCCGCGGCGATGAAGGCGGCCGTGTCCTCGTCCAAACCCCGCCGCATCGTGGACAGCTTCACACCGGTCTCCGCCTCGGCCGCGCGCAGCAGCTCCATGAGCCCGTCGACGGGGACCTCGACGAGCCGGTGCTGCGCGGCACCCGGCCGCGGCTCGCACAGGACCTCGGCCTCCCGACGCACCTGCGCTCCCAGTACCCCTTCCAGGAGGGGGACGACGACGTCGGCACCCGCCAGCGCGACCCGCCCGTAGGCGGTCATCGAGTGGTGGGAGATACCCAGATGACGGGGGCGGGCATCGGCCTGGGAGACACGCAGGCAGGCCACCGGGCGCCCGCCCAGCGTGGCGATGGCGTTGACCGCGTCCCCGCAGGCCACTCCGGAGAAGCCCCAGGGTGTCTCGGTGCCCAGGTTCCCGGGTCCCTGGATGACGATGGCGGCATCGGCGTGCAAGACGTGCCGGGCCGCCAGGAGCGCGTTGTGGACACTGACCGCCTCGATGTCACCGCCCCAGGCCTGCCCGGCCGTCACGGTCCCGGCCAGCCAGCCGGCCTCGCTCAGGGCGGCCACGAGGCGGGAGTAGGCCAGGGGCAGGGCACCGCCGTCGGTCATGACGTAGACGACGCGCGGCTGCCTCGCACCGTCGGGGGAGCGCAGCCCGGCGAGCACCGCCGGCAGGCTCGAGTGCAGGTCGGCCACCACCACCGGCATCCCCTCCAGGTCGAGGTCGCCGATCGGCTGGGACAGCAGGCCGTGGTGGGTGGTGCCCTGCTCGTCAACGCCGGTGACCATGACCTGGTCGGGCATGTAGCGGGCCTTGACGAGGTGCCCCTCACGCGGCGGGTCGGCGGGAAGGGCGTCCAGGCGAGCGCTGACCATGGCGTGCCCTCCCGTGCCCAGGGCGCGGTCGAGGGCTGAGACCTCCAGCCTCACCCGCTCCCCGGCGACGGGCACTCCGGTGAGGGCCTCGTAGGCGACCGCGCGGACCTGAAGACCAGGCATCAGGCTGCTCGCGCCCTTCGGAGCCCCGGTGATCTCCACGTCCAGCTTTGCGCAGGAGCGCCCCGCAGGTCCCCACGCCATCCTGGCCCCACTCACTACGCCGTCGCGCCACATCATGGCGGCAGACTATCCGGGCGCGCGCGCCACGAGCCGTATGCCGCCCGATTCTCCTAGGCTGAGACACCGTGAGCCAGCAGACCCGCAGTACTGAGGAGCGCCTGGTGAGCCTTCTGCTCACCCTGCGCAACACCACCACCGGGCTCAGCGCCGAGGAGCTCGTGGCCGGCGTGCCGGGATACGCCTCGGGCGACCCGGCCACCAATCCGGTCTCGGCGCGCCGCAAGTTCGAGCGGGACAAGGACACGCTGCGCGAGCTCGGCATTGAGGTGACCACCACCGGGCGCCCCGACGAGCCCCGCTATCGGATCGACGACGAGGAGTACACCCTGCCCGCGCTGCACCTGAGCGCCGAGCAGGCCGCCTGCCTGAGCCTGGCCGCCTCCGCCTGGCGCGACGGGGACCTGCCCGCCACCGCCCGGCGGGCACTGACCAAGCTGCGGGCCGTCAGTGAGGGATCGACGGGACATGTCTCCGCCGGCCTTCCGGCTCTCACGGCTGACCTGTCCGGCGACGAGATCCCCGAGGCCCTCGTCGCTGCGGTCGACGAACGCCGCCTGGTCACCTTCGACTACGTCTCCGCCCGCTCGGGAAGCACCCGGGCACGCACCGTCGAGCCCCACCACCTGCGCCTGGCCGAGGGCGCCTGGTACCTCGACGCCGTCGAGCCCACCAGTAGCCACGACACGGACAGCAGCAAGGACCCAGAGGAGCCGGAAGGAACCTCCATCAGGATGCTGACCTTCCGCCTGGCCCGCATTGCGGGGCCGGTGACCGTTCATGGACACCCCGGAGCCTTCACCCGGCTTCCCGCCAATGCCCCTAGCCGCCAGCGCGCTCTGCTCGCCGCCCTTCCGGGGCGGGCCCTGGGACTGCGTCTGGCCGGGGCCCACCTCGATCCGACTCAGGCCCCGCAGACCACCCTGCCTGCGCACCTGGAGGGGCGCGACCTCATCGCCGTCGAGTACGAGGATCCCTTCTCCTTCGCCGGAACCGTCGCCGCTCTTGGTGACGCCGTCGTGGTCCTCGCCCCTGACTCCTTGCGCCAGGCGGTCCTGGCCCACCTGCGAGGTGCCGCCGGGCTCACGGCACCGGAGAGGGAGTGACGATGCCTCGCGTATCCGCCTCCGACCAGCTCACGCGAATGCTCGCCCTGCCCGCGTGGATCGCCGAGCATCCCGGCGTCTCGATCAAGGACGCCGCCGAGCACTTCGGCGTCGCCCCGGCCGTCATTGAGCGCGATGTCAACACGCTGTGGGTCTCCGGCTTGCCCGGAGGCCTGCACGGAGACCTCGTGGACTTCGATGCCACCGACTTCGAGGCCGGGCGCCTGCGCCTGTCCGAACCACTGGGACTGGACCGCCCGGTCCGCCTCACCCGACAGGAGGCGATCTCCCTGCTCATGGCGCTCAGGGTGCTCGCCGACCTCCTGGCCGACGACGAGGCCTCCGCACCCGTGATCACCTCCACCCAGCAGGCGGTCACCGACCTGCTCACCGCAGGTGCTTCCGACGACGCCGACACGCAGGCCGATGTGCGGGCCGGCCTGTCAACCGGTCTGGTCTCCGAGCATGTCGACCGCTGCGGCCATACGGCCCAGGTCCTAGCCGCTGTGCGTTCCGCACTGCGGGACAGGCACCGCCTCCACCTGACCTATGTCTCCGCCACCGACACTCCCTCTGAGCGAGACGTCGATCCCATCACCCTGGAAAGTGACGGATCCCATATAACTCTTGTGGCCTGGTGCCTCAGCGCCAAGGCCGAGCGCAGCTTCCGTCTGGACCGGATCACATCGGTCGAGGTGCTCGATGTCCCGGCCGTCCGGCACCGCGCCCCACGCAGAAAGCACCGGTCCAACATCGATCGCTCCGTAGTAGAGAGTCCCCGCGCCACACTGACCCTGCGCCCGACAGGCCGCTGGCTCGCTGAGCAGATCCCGTGCCTCTCCCAGGAGGAGGTCGACGGTGGTCTCAGAGTTGTCGTGGAGGGACGCGACCGGGCCTGGCTCATCGGACTGGTTCTCTCGGCGGGCCGTCACCTCATCGCCGTCGAGCCTGCGGATCTTGCCCACGACGCCACCGAGGCCGCTCAACAGGCCCTGAGCTCCTATGACACTGATGCGGAGTGAGGCCGCCCCAGGAGCAGCCGACTCCGTCCGCCTTGGGGGGAACCGACGGTGCCGTCGTTCAGAGGCACCTGCCGGGGAGGCTACACTCAGCCCGTATCGATAGCCTCGACCACCTAGGAGTAGCACCATGCGTTTTCAAGTCTGGCACATGATCGTTCTGCTTGTCCTTGTCCTGGTTGTCTTCGGTTCCAGCAGACTTCCCGACATTGCGAAGAGTGTGGGTCAGTCCATGAAGGTCTTCAAGAAGGAGATCAAGGAGCTGCGCGACGAGGACGACGACAAGAAGCCCGCCGCTCAGATCCAGCAGCCTCAGGAGGGCACCTACTACACCGAGCCCACCCAGTCCGGTCAGACCGCTCAGAGCACCGAGGGCTCTTCCCAGAAGTGACGTCATCCGGCGAGAACCGGTGACCTGGAGACGAAGGAGGCCGTGGTGCCCAAGCTCCCTCGGATCAAACGATCGAGGCGCAAGGACAATCCCGAGGCACGCATGTCCATCGGGGACCACCTGCGTGAGCTGCGCAACCGGCTCTTCATCTCGGCCCTGGGTGTCCTGGTGATGTCGGTTGTGGGCTACCTGCTGTACGACCAGGCCTTCTCCCTCATCACCCGACCGATCGATGCCGCCAATGCCCGCGGCGCCAACCTCACGCTGAACTTCGATACGATCCTTGCCTCCTTCGATATGAGGCTCCAGGTCTCCATCTGGCTCGGCGTTCTGTTCTCCGCCCCGCTGTGGATGTACGAGTTCTGGGCCTTCGTGGGGCCGGGCATGACCCGCAAGGAGAAGGCCTACACCTGGATCTACGGTGTTGTGGGACTGCTGCTCTTTTCCGCTGGCGCCGCCTTGGGCATGTGGATCATGCCGCATGCGGTTGCCATTCTCACTAGCTTCATCCCCAGTGGACCTACCGGGGGCTTCATTAACGCGGGTGTCTATCTGGCCTTCGTCATGAGGCTGGTTCTTGTCTTCGGAATCGCCTTCCTCCTGCCCGAGCTCCTCGTCGCCCTCAACATGCTGGGGCTCATGAAGGGCACCACGATGCTCAAGGGCTGGCGCTGGGCCGTCGTCGCCATCTTCACCTTCATGGCCTTCGCCAACCCGCTTCCGGACCCCTGGTCCATGATCTTCATGGCTCTTCCAGTCACCGGCCTGTACTTCCTGGCCTGCTTCATTTCCATCCGGCATGACAAACGGGTGGAGAAGAAGCGCGATCAGCTCGATGCCGAGCTGGAGGCCGCCCTGGCCGAGTAGCGCTCGGCACCGTCAGGCTCCATCGTTCCTCCCAACTGCTCCCTCACCATTCTTCGTCATGCGCATCGCCCTGCTGTCCAACCCGTCCTCAGGCCGGGGTCGTCATGCGGCCGCCGACGACGTCGCCCGCCAGGTCCTGATCGAGGCCGGGCACGAGGTGCTCCATGTGCGCGGCAGCTCCTATGAGCAGGCACGTCACGCCGGACGGGCTCTTCTGGGAGACGGACCCCACCGGAACGTTGAGGCGCTGGTCGTCGTCGGCGGGGACGGCATGGTGCATCTGGGGGTGGACATCGTCGCCACGACAGGCGTGCCCCTGGGCATCGTGGCCACCGGCACCGGTAACGACATCGCCAGGCACTTCGGCCTGCCCAGCAGGGACGCGGCGGCCTCCACGCGCCTCATCAACCAGGCACTGTCCGGTGAGGGGGCGATCAAGGCGACCGACGCGATCTACGCCTCCCGCCCGGACGGAACCCTGCTCGCTCCGCAGCGTCGCTGGTCCCTGGCTGTGGTGAGCGCAGGAGTGGATGCCGCTGTCAATGCCCGCGCCAACACCCTGGCATGGCCGGCCCACGAAGGACGCTACGTGCGAGCCCTCGCGGCTGAGCTCGCAGCGCTGGCACCCTACGGCTACCGGGTCACCACCGACGAGGACACCTGGGAAGGACCAGCGCTCCTCCTGGCGGTGGCCAACACGCGCTACGTCGGCGGAGGCATGGACCTGGCGCCCCAGGCCGACCCCGCCGACGGCCTGCTGGAGGTCCTGCGCCTGGATCCTGTGAGCCGAGCCCACCTGGTTGCCCTGTTCCGTCGGCTCTCCCAGGGCACGCACCTGACCGATCCGGCCGTCCACGTCGAGCGCAGTCGCAGCGTCACTATTGAGGCTCTGGACGAGCGCACCGGCCGTGACCGGGGTCTGCGCCCACCTCCGCACCCCTTCGCCGACGGTGAGCCGCTGGCCGAGCTGCCCCTGCGCCTCGAGGCGGTCCCCGACGCCGTGCAGCTGCTCCTGCCGGCCCAGGGCGGATCCGGCCCGTAAGGTGTCCCCATGAGCTCACCAGCCGAGCGCTATGCCGCTTCTCGTCGTCGACAGGCCGCCGCCGGTAGTGAGCTCGCCCGCTTCAGCCAGGGCTACGACTTCCCGCTCGATCCCTTCCAGGAGGAGGCCTGCACCGCCGTCGAGCGAGGCGAGGGCGTCCTCGTCGCGGCCCCAACGGGTGCCGGCAAGACGGTGGTGGGGGAGTTCGCCGTCCACCTGGGCCTGGTCCGGGGCCTCAAGACCTTCTACACCACGCCGATCAAGGCACTGAGCAACCAGAAGTACCTGGATCTCGTCGCCCGGCACGGCGAGGAGAAGGTGGGACTGCTCACCGGCGACACCTCTGTCAACCCTCACGCGGACGTCGTGGTCATGACCACCGAGGTACTGCGCAACATGCTCTACTCGGGCTCACGCGACCTGGACCGACTGGGCTTCGTGGTCATGGATGAGGTCCACTACCTGGCCGACCGCTTCCGCGGGCCGGTGTGGGAGGAGGTCATCATCCACCTGCCCGCCGAGGTCCAGGTGATCTCCCTGTCCGCCACGGTCTCCAATGCCGAGGAGTTCGGCGACTGGCTCGGCCAGGTGCGAGGCAGGACCGCCGTCATCGTCTCCGAGGAGCGCCCCGTCCCGCTGACCCAGCACATGATGGTCGGTCGCCGGCTCCTGCACCTGTACTCCCGCCCTGCCGACGCCGCAGAGTTCTCCGATGCCGCCAACACGGCGGAGTCGGAGCAGGCAGCCCAGTCGGAACAGACGGGGCAGCCCCCGCTCAACCCCGAGCTGCTCAAGGCCGTCAAGCAGGCCCGGCGTGCCGCCGCCTCCGGTGGCGCATCCAAGAACAGCTACCGCAGCCGTGGCGGCGGCACGGGCCGGGGACCGCAGCCCTGGAAGCGCACCGTAAGAGGCGGACGCGCCCCTCGTCGTGGTGAGGGGGGAGCCCGCACGGCCAGGCTGAAGCCGCCTTCACGACTGCAGGTCGTCACGGCCCTAGAGGAGGCGAGGCTACTGCCCGCCATCATCTTCGTCTTCTCCCGAGCCGGCTGCGAGCAGGCCGTCCACCAGGTGGTGAGCGCCGGGGTGGACCTGACCACCGAGGCCGAGGCGGCCCGGATCCGTGAGGTGATCGAACGGCGCACCGCGGACATCCCGGCCGGTGACCTGGGGGTTCTCGGCTTCCACTTCTGGGCCCACGCCCTGGAGCGCGGCGTCGCTGCGCACCACGCGGGGCTGCTGCCGGTCTTTAAGGAAACGGTCGAGGAGCTCTTCAGCGCGGGCCTGGTCAAGGTCGTCTACGCCACCGAGACCCTGGCACTGGGCATCAACATGCCCGCACGCACGGTGGTCCTGGAGTCGTTGCGCAAGTGGAACGGCTCGGCCCATGTCACCCTCAGCCCGGGGGAGTACACCCAGCTGACGGGGCGGGCCGGGCGCCGCGGCATCGACGTCGAGGGCCACGCCGTCGTCCTGGCCGCCGACGACGTCGAGCCGGCCACGGTCTCCTCGCTGGCCTCCCGGCGCACCTACCCGCTGGTATCCGCCTTCCGGCCGACCTACAACATGGCCGTCAACCTGCTCGAGCGCATGCCGCGGGCGCGGGTCCGTGAGGTGCTCGAGGAGTCCTTCGCCCAGTTCCAGGCCGACCGCGGCGTTGTCGAGCTGGCCGCCCAGGCGCGCCGCAAGCGCCGCAGTCTGGAGGGGCTGGAGCAGGAGATGGCCTGCCGCCTGGGCGACTTCCGCGAGTACGCCGCCCTGCGTCAGGCCATCGCTGACGCCGAGGCGGACCTGTCGCGTGACAAGGCCGCCGCGCGCCGCAGCGAGACGGGACGGGCGATGAGCGCGCTGGGGCGCGGCGACGTCGTCGTCTTCCGCAAGGGCCGACGTCGCCAGCACGGCATCGTCCTCGAGGTGGGAGCCGACCGCACCGGCACCCCCACACTCACCGTGCTGGGGGAGGACTCGCGAGTGGTCGCGCTGACTCCGGACACGGCGCCGGACGGCGTCATGCGCGTGGGCGCGCTGCGTGTGGCCGAGTCGGTGGACCCGCACCGGCCCCGGGACCGGGACCGGCTCGTCCAACGCCTGGTGGACGCTCTGCGCGCCGGGGACCTGGAAAAGGACACGAAGCGCACGCGCACCCGCTCCAGCCGCGCGCAGGCCCGCCGAGACAGTGCCATTGAGAATCTAGAGCGCCTGCGCCACGAGATGCGCTCTCACCCCTGCCACGGGTGCCCCGACCGGGAGGAGCACGCCAAGGTCGGCCGCAAGTGGTCGCGGGCCAAGGCCCAGGCCGAGCGTCTGCAACGACGCATCGAGAACCGTACCGGCACCATCGCCCGCCTCTTCGACGCCGTGTGCGAGGTACTGCTCGAGCTGGGCTACCTGGAGCCCGTGGACCGCGGTCATCCGGAGCGCGAGCTGAGGGTCACCGGCGCCGGCAAGGTGCTGGCCCGGATCTACGCCGAGCGGGACCTGCTCATCGCCGAGTGCCTGCGCACAGGTGTCTTCGAGGGCCTCAGCGCCGGCGAGCTGGCCGGTGCGCTGAGCGCCTGCGTCTACGAGCCGCGACTGAGCGCCCAGTCGATCGGGCTGCCGGTCTCACCCGGGTCGAGACTCGGCCAGTGCCTGCGCGCACAGCTGGGGGTCTCGCACCGGATCCACGATCTGGAGTCCCTGGCCCGTATCGAGGTCTCCTCCGGCGCGGAGCCCGCGCTGGCAGGGGCTGTCCAGGCCTGGTGCGACGGAGCCCAGCTGGCCGACATCCTCGATGCCACCGAGCTGACGGCCGGGGACTTCGTGCGCTGGTGCAAGCAGCTGCTCGACGTCGTCGGGCAGATCGCGAGCCTCTCACCGCCACCGGACGCCACCCCCGAGCAGGCCAGGGCGGTCACCGACCTGTCGATGCGCGCCGCCGAGGCCTCCCTGGATCTCAATAGGGGAGTGGTGAGCTGGTCGGCCGTGTGAGACGTCTACCGTGCACTCTCCAGCCGCCTACAGGGCACTACGGCGGGTAGGCTCGTCGCAGCCGACTCCTCGAACGACAGGACTCATGCCCCTATGTCAGGCTTCTTCGCCCTTCTCGATGACATCGCCACACTGGCCAAGCTGACACTGTCCACTGTCGACGACACGGCCTCGATCGCGGTCAAGACGTCGGCCAAGGTCTCTGCCGCCGCTGTCGACGACGTGGCGACCACGCCCCAGTACGTCACCGGGATCACCCCGGACCGTGAGCTGCCGATCATTAAGAGGATCACGCTGGGATCGCTGCGCAACAAGCTCCTCATCATCCTGCCGATCGGCCTGCTGCTGACGGCAGTGGCGCCGGCGCTCCTGCCGGTCGCACTTATTCTCGGCGGCGCCTACCTGTGCTTCGAGGGCGGGGAGAAGATCCTGGAGCGCTTCGGCCACGGCTCACACGCGCAGGAGAGCGCTGGACCGGTCGACGAGGCCCAGATCATCCGCCAGGCCATCACCACGGACTTCATCCTGTCCACCGAGATCATGCTGCTGGCCCTGGCCGAGGTGGAGGGGGAGTCCTCCATGCGGCGCATCATCGTCCTGGTCCTCATCGCCCTGCTCATCACCTTCGCCGTCTACGGCCTGGTGGCGGCCCTCATCAAGCTCGACGACGCCGGGGCGCATCTGGCGGGCCGGGGCCGCACGAGCGCCGTCCGCTCCCTCGGCCGCGCGATCGTCAAGACGGCCCCGGCGCTGTTCCGCGGCATCGGGATCGTCGGCACCGTGGCCATGCTGTGGGTCGGCGGCCACATCCTGGCGGTCAACCTCGCCAAGGCCGGCTTCCACCCGTTGCACCACGCCATTGAGTGGGCCGAGGAGCTCACTCACAACCCGATCCTGTCCTGGGTCACCGGGACGGCCATGTCCTGCCTCATCGGGGCGATCATCGGCACCGTGCTGGCCCTGGCCTGGCAGCCCGTGCACCATGTCCTGGCCCGCCGCCGGGCTCACGACTGAGAGCTACCTGCTGAGCCCGTCACCGAGGAAGGCGAGGATGGCGCGCACCCGCCGGTTCTCCTCGGAGGGGTCCAGCCCCAGCTTGAGGAAGATCGCCGAGACGTGCTTGGCGACCGCCGCCCCTGACACAACCATCTGAGCCGAGATCTGACTGTTCGACAGCCCTCGGGCCATAAGCTCGAGGACCTCGAGCTCGCGCGGCGTCAGATCCGCGAGCCCCGAGCGAGAGCTGCGCACCATGGCCCGAGCCACCTCCGGGTCGGTCACCATGCCTCCGGCCAGGACCACTCGCAGGGAGCCCAGGAAGTCCGCGACCTCCGAGACCCTGTCCTTGAGCAGGTAGCCCGTTCCGCCGGCGTCTGCCGGGGCGTCGGAGGCGAGGAGCTGCTGGGCGTAGGCCGCCGACACGTACTGGCTGAGCACCATGATGGACACGGCCGGATGACGGCGCCGAATATCCAGCGCGGCCTCCAGACCGTCATTCCTCATGGACGGCGGCATGCGGACGTCGGTGATCACGGCATCGGGTAGGCACCCCCGGCCATCCAGGTGGTCGATGCGCTGGATGAGTGCCGGCGCACTGCTCTCCCGGGCGACGACGTCGTAGCCCTGGCGCTCCAGCAGGCCCGCCAGCCCCTCGCGCAGGAGGGCCGAGTCATCGGCGAGCACCAGTGAGGGGGCCGTGCTCATGTCTCCTGCCCTTCTGCGCCAGTCGTGGCGCCCGTGCTATCCACCCTGTCGATGCCAGTACCGCTCTCCCCACGGGCCAGGAGGAGGGGCAGGTGCGCCGAGACCTGGGTCGGCCCACCCGGGGGACTGGACAGCAGAAGCTCTCCGCCGAAGGCCGCAAGCCGTTCCCTCATACCCGTCAGGCCACGACCCGGCTGGAGGCAGGCTCCGCCGGGCCCGGTGTCGACGACGCAGACTCTCAGGGTCTTATCCACGGTCAGCAAGATCGTGATCTCGGCTCCGGGAGCATGCTTGAGCGCGTTGGTCATCGCCTCCAGAGCGAAGAAGTAAGCGGCAGCCAGGACGCCCTCGGGCATCGTCGGCAGAGGGTGCGGGCAAACGATCCTGATGGTCCTGCCAGTCCTGTCGACTCGATCCACCGCGTCTGTCAGAGCCGCTTCCAGGCCGAGGTCGGTGAGCACCTGGGGGTGGATACCGCGCACCGTGGTGCGCAGCGACTCGAGCCCGCCGGCAATGGCCGACTTCGCCTCGGCCAGAAGAGTGGCGAGCGCGGGATCCGCGGTGACGGCTGGGGAGAGCTGCGCCTCGCCGAGCTTCATGAGCCCGACGACGAGACGTTGCTGAGCGCCGTCGTGCAGATCGCGTTCGATACGGCGGCGCTCGATCTCGTAGGCCGCAACGATCTCCCGACGGGAGGCCGTCAGCTCGGCGATCCGCCGGGCGGCAACGGCCTCGTGCGTGGGCCTGGCCCTGCCGGACCACCGCGGAGAGAACCTGAGCTGCACGCTCCCAAGGTACCGTGTCCGGTCCACCTGAGCCGGCAGGCCGGGTATTGGCTGACCAAGAGGTATACCCAGCACTACCTCGACAGCAGTGCGAGCACTATCGCTATCGTTCCGAGAAGACGATGAAATGAGAGACATGAGCACACCACTGATCACCACCAGCGATATTGTCAAACGATTCGGTACGGTGACGGCTCTGGCCGGCGTGAGCATCAACGTCTCCGTAGGTGAGAGCGTCGCGATCATGGGGCCCTCGGGCTCGGGCAAGTCGACCCTGCTTCACTGCCTGTCCGGAGTCCTTGTTCCGGACCAGGGGAGCGTGGGCTTCGGGGGCACTGAGATCTCCCGTCTCACTGATGCGCAGCGATCCCACCTGCGGTTGCGCGAGCTGGGATTCGTTTTTCAGGACAGCCAGCTCATCCCCGAGCTGCCGGCTCGGGAGAACGTGGCTCTTCCCCTCATGCTTACCGGCACACCGACGCGGTCAGCACTGCGCGCCGCCGACGAGATGCTCGCACGACTCGGTCTGACAGACCTCATGGGCCGGCGTCCTGCGCAGATGTCCGGCGGTCAGGCCCAGCGGGTGGCGATCGCTCGGGCGCTGGTGAGCAGTCCCCGCGCCATCTTCGCCGACGAGCCCTCCGGCGCCCTGGACCAGGCAACCGGTCACGAGATGATGCAGCTGCTGACTGCAGCCGTCTCCATGGCCGGCGCGACGCTGGTCGTGGTGACGCACGATGTCAATGTCGCACGCTGGTGCTCACGCCTCATCGAGATCCGTGACGGACTGGTCCACTCCGACCGTCTCCTGAACGTCGACACGGCCAACCGCTCCGCACAGGCCGCGAGGATGGAGACGATCCGATGAATGCCTCAAGCACCGCGGGTCCCCGCTCCATCACCGTGCCCAGGGCAGACTCCTCCCGCCCCGGCCTTCCGGTCCTCGCCCGCCTCACTGCGCGCCTGACCCGTGCACGGCTCGCCTCCCGCGAGGGGGAGACGCTGCTGTACCTGGCCAGCGTCCTGGCCTACACCGTAGCCACCTGCGCGGCCCTGACCGTCGCTGGGGGCACGTGGATGCTCTACAGCCGTGGAACGCACCCTGAACGGATTCCGGTGTGGGTGGACGCGGCCAAGAACGCGGGCTACGGCTTCGACTTCATGGCATCGCAGTACCTCAGCATGTCCATTCTGGCCTGCGCCATGCTGGTGCCGGCCATGGTGGGGTTGGCCTCCAGTGCCGCGGTCCTGGGAGCGCGCAGCCGTGAAAGGCGCCTGGCTGTTCTGCGGCTGATGGGCCTGTCCGGGGCCGACGTCACCCGTATGTCCCTGCTGGACGCCCTTGTCCAGTCGGTGGTAGGCGCAGTCATCGGCACCGCCGTCTACCTGATCACACTTCCCGCCTGGGGCGGACTCACCGTCATGGGAACCCGGATCACCGCCGGCGAGATGGTGCTGCCGCTGCGGTACCTGGCCGTTGTCCTGGTGGGAGTCGTCACGGTTGGCCAGGTCTCGGCCTGGCGGGGGCTGCGCCAGGTGCGGATCTCCCCGCTGGGTGTCTCACGACGGACCAACGGACCGCGCGCCGGCGTCTGGCGCGTCATCGTGTTCCTCGTGACGCTGTTCGGTGCCCCACAGATCATCAGGTCGGTACCGCAGCAGCATCGTTTCATCATCGTGTGCGTCATGATCGTGGCACTCATCGCCGTCTTCGACCTGGCCGGGTCATGGTTCACGCAGCTGCTCTCCCGAGGGCTCGCCCACCTGCGCGGTCCGGTCATGCGCTGGACCGCTCGCCGCATCCAGGCCGCACCCACCACGACGTGGCACCGGGTCTCCGCCATGGGGCTGCTGGCCTTCATCGGCGGTTTCATGTCACCCATGCCGCTGGGGGTGAGCACCATGACGGCGAAGGAAGCCGGTTCGGCTGAGGTTTTCATCTACGGCCTCCTGTGGGACGTTGACAAGGGTGCCATCATCACCCTGGCTTTCGGGTTCGCCCTGACGGCCACCTCCATCCTCATCACCCAGGCCTCAGGAACCATCGAGCGAGCGGAGCAGTCCCGCAGCCTGCGCCGTATGGGCGCTCCCGCAGGCTATGGCCTGCGCGTCATGTGGATGGAGGCCTATACGCCGCTCCTGCTCGCCGTTCTGGGGGGTGCGGGGCTGGGCATCGTCATGGGTTCCCTCCTGATGGGTACCTCTCCGATGTCCGGCGCGTCTCCGCTGGCACTCGGCGTCATCCTCGTCGGCCTGGTTCTCACGGGACTCGCCCTGAGCGTCTGCCATCCGTTGTACCACCGGCTCCTGGGGACCCAGGAGCGCCACAACGACTGACGCCTCCACGCCCGGTTCCGCCCGTCTACGGACGGGAACGAGGAGAGGCGTCGGCGTATTGCCCGTATGCTTCACCGCGTGACAGTGCCTTCCCGGTTGCCTTCCTGGCTGCGTTCCTGGTCTCTCGGCCGGCTTCGCCGATCAGTCCCCGCGGCTGTGGCGCTGCTGGCGGGTCTGGTCACCTACGCCGCCTTTCCACCGATGAATCTGTGGTGGTCGGCCCTCATCGGAGTCGGGGCATTCATGCTCCTCATCCGTGGCCGCGGCTTCTGGGCGGGCACCGGACTGGGGCTGCTCTACGGCTTGGGACTGTTCACGCCCCTGCTGCACTTCACGATGGTGGGTATGGGCAACCCGATCGGCTGGATCGCGCTGACCCTCTTCGAGTCTCTCTACCTGGCCGGACTCGGCGGGGCCTGGGCCCTGGTGAGCCGCCTCCCACGGCTTCAGGTCTCATCCGAGCGCTCACCCGGCGGCCAGGACCTGCTGCGCCGCGTACCCGCAGGAGCCTGCAACGTACTGGCCTTCGCCCTGCTGTGGTCGGGGATCGAGGAGCTGCGCTCGGTGTGGCCCTTGGGAGGTTTTCCCTTCGGGCGTCTGGCCTTCGCCATGGCCGATGCCCCCGTCCTGCCGGCAGCGGCCTATGTCGGCAGCGCCGGCGTGGGCCTGCTGGTGGCACTGGTGGCGGCGTGCATCGCGCACGCGGCTCGATCCATCGTTGAGCGCCGCGCCATCACGGTCCTCATCTCCACAGCACTCGCCGCGGCCCTGCTCCTTGCGCCGCGGACGCTGCCGCTGGACACCCGCGCCGAGAACGGCACCATTCGCGTCGGGGCCGTCCAGGGAAACGTGGCCACCGACTTCGAGGACGCCTTCAACCGAGCCCTGGAGGTGACCGGCAACCACGCTGAGGCCACGAGAAAGTTGGCCGACGACGTCGGCCCCGGCAACCTCGACATGGTCATCTGGCCGGAGAACTCCGCAGACCTGGACCCGCGCGACTACCCGGCCTCGGCGACTATCATCGATAAGGCTGCCCAGTCCGTTCAGGCACCGGTGCTCGTGGGCGCCGTTCCCTTCGTCGACAACATCCGCTACAACGACATCCTCGTGTGGAATCCCGGAGACGTCTCCGGGCAGACGGTTCATCCCTACTACCGCAAGCACCGGCCCGTACCCTTCGCCGAGTACGTTCCCGCCCGTTCCCTCGTGCGACGCCTGACCACCCAGGTCGACCGAGTCGGTATCGATATGCTGCCCGGCAACGGCCCCAGCACGCTGACGGTCCCCGCCGTCACCCAGGGCCGCGAGGTCACCCTCGCGATGGGGATCTGCTTCGAGGTCGCCTACGACGACGCCCTGCGGACCGGTGTCAAGCAGGGCGGGCAGGCCATCGTCATCCCGACCAACAACGCCTCCTTCCTTGATTCCGGCGAGGCCGCCCAGCAGCTCGCCCAGGGACGTGTTCAGGCGGTGGTGCACGGTCGCAGCGTCATCCAGGCCTCCACCGTCGGCTACACCGCGATCATCAACCCCCGCGGCGAGGTGGAGCAGGTCACCCGGCCCTACACGCAGGCGAGCCTCGTGGCCGACGTCCCGCTGCGCAGCTCCCAGACCGTCGCCGACCGCCTCGGCCCCGTCCCCGGCCTCATCATCCTGGCCGGAGCGGGTGTGCTGCTCGGAATCGGTATTCTGCACCAGACACACCTGCGCAGGAAGACGGCGGCGCAGGTTCACCGGCGTCGGCGCTGATCTCATATACCCTCAGGGTGTCTCAGGTGGCCTTGGTGCCACGCAGCTCAACCATGGAGAGAGAAGTGAAGGCACTCGTCGTCATCCCGACCTACAACGAGATCGAGTCCCTGCCCACGGCACTGGACCGGGTCCGCGAGCACGCTCCCGAGGCGGACATTCTCGTCGTCGACGACGGTTCCCCCGACGGCACCGGCGACTACGCCGACACCCGTGCCGACGAGGACTCCCACATCCATGTCCTGCACCGCTCGGAGAAGAACGGGCTGGGCCCGGCCTACCTCGCCGGATTCTCCTGGGCGCTGGCCGCCGGCTATGAGCTCATCATCGAGATGGACGCCGACGGCTCCCACCGCGCCGAGGACCTGGCGCTGCTCATCCAGCGCGCCGAGATGGCCGACGAGCCAGACCTCGTCATCGGCTCGCGCTGGGTCTCCGGCGGCGCCACGGAGGGATGGGATGCCAAGCGCGTGGCCCTGTCAAAGGCCGGGAACCTCTACATCAACGCGATGCTGGGGCTGCGCGTCAAGGACGCCACCGCCGGTTTCCGGGTCTTCCGCGCCTCCATCCTGCGCCGCATGGATCTGAGCAAGGTCGAGGCCCTCGGGTACGGCTTCCAGGTCAACATGACCAAGCTCGTCGACGAGGCCGGGGGGCGCATCGTGGAGATGCCCATCACCTTCCTGGAGCGGGAGGCCGGACAGTCCAAGCTCTCCGGCGGCATCTTCACCGAGGAGCTGTCCCTGGTGACGCGCTGGGGCGTTGCGAAGCGCTCCGGCCAGCTGTTCGACGCCGCCAAGGTCGCCGGAAGCCGGCTGCGCGCGGCCCGGAACAAGCACCGTCGGGCCGCCGCCGGCTACCAGCAGCAGCGCCCGTCGGCCTCATCCCGTCAGAAGCGCTCCTGAACTCAGATGGCCTGATACCTCACCAACACCGACGGCAGAAGGGCCGCCCTTGCTGGGGGCGGCCCTTCCTCTTCGAACCATGCAGTTTTCAGTAGCCCTCAGGAGACTCAGCCGCTGACCCGTTCGCGGTAGACCTCGCCGCTGCGCAGAGCCTCGAGGCGCTCGTTGAGAAGGACCTCGAGCTCCTCGACCTTGCGACGCTCCAGGAGCATGTCCCAGTGGGTGCGCGGAGTCTTCTTGGGCTCGTCGGGCTCGGGATCGTCCTCACCGCGCCGGGCGGCGGGCTGACCGCACTCGGGGCACTCCCAGGTGGGGGGCACCTCCGCCTCGGTGGACATTGGGATCTTGGTGACGTGCGCCATCGGGCACTCGTAGCTGACGATCATCCGCTCAGCGAACTCGACGCCGTCCTCCGACTCCATCGACTTCGCGCCGATGGTCATGCCTCGCAGTGCGCGGTCTGCCATGCTTGTGGCCTCCTCGTGGCTCGTCTCTCTCGGTGTCCTGACTCGGAGGGAGCATAAGGGCACCGGTGCGTCAACACCGAAGGAGGGCGAATTGTTCCCACCGGCTTGGACGCGATCAGGATAATGATGATACCGGTTGGCGGCGCACACGACGTCGTCGGTCCGAATCGGCTGAAACACCACAGCAAAGACCGCGGGGGCCGAGGCTAACCGAGGCTAACAGCGTGTACGCGGCACCGGACCACGGCATACTTGGCTCTATGGCTCAGCGCATCGGCATTCTCACGGCGGGCGGCGACGCCCCAGGACTCAACGCGGCGATCCGAGGCTTTGGAAAGGCGGCGATTCAGCAGCACGGCTGGGAGCTCATCGGCTTTCGAGACGGCATGCGAGGCCTGGCTGAGAACCGCTTCACCGAGCTCGACCCCGCCGCCCTGTCCGGGATCCTCACCACTGGTGGAACCATGCTGGGAACCAGCCGGGACAAGGTGCATCGCATGATGGTGGACGGCGAGCCGCGCGACATGGTGCCCACCATTGTGGAGAACTGCGAGAAGGACGGGATTGACGCCCTCGTGTGCCTCGGTGGTGGCGGAACCGCGAAGAACGCCAAGCGCCTCATGGACGCGGGCCTCAACGTCATCCACCTGCCCAAGACCATTGACAACGACATCGTCCACACCGACTCCTCCTTCGGATTCGCCACGGCCTTGGAGATCGCTACGGAGGCCGTGGACCGGCTGCACTCGACGGCGCACTCCCACCACCGCATCATCCTCACCGAGATCATGGGGCACCGAGCCGGCTGGCTGGCCCTGGGCGCTGGTATCGCGGGTGGGGCGGACGTCATTCTGCTGCCCGAGATTCCGTACTCGGTGGACGCGATCGCGGACAAGATCGAACGACGCCGCTCCCACGGGTCGTCCTTCTCAGTGGTGGCCGTCGCCGAGGGGGCACTGTCGGTGACGGATCACGCCGAGCTGGAGCACGCCCGCGCCCTGGTCAAGGACGCCTCCAGTCCCGAGCGCAAGGCGATGGCCAAGCGGGGCGTCAAACGCCTGGAGGCATCCCACCGCGCCAACACCTTCACCTTGGCCGAGCAGCTGGAGAGCCTGACCGGACTGGAGGCGCGTGTCTCCATCCTGGGATACGTCCAGCGCGGTGGTTCACCCTGCGGAGCGGATCGTCTCCTGGGCACGCGTCTGGGCGTGGCCGGCGCCGATGCGATCGCCGAGGGCCATTACGGCGTCATGGTGGCCGACCGCGGTCACGGCACGGAGCTGGTGCCGCTCAAAGATGTGGCCGGTCACACCAAGTTCGTTCCGGCCGACCACGAGTGGATCCAGGCCGCTCGCGCCGTGGGGACGGCGCTGGGGGACTGAGAGCCCAGCCTGAGCGGTCGGCGGCTGTGCGCCTCAGCGGGGGAGGAGTGGCCCCGGAGTCCAGGCGACCTCTCCCGGCTCCACGCCGGCCGGGGCGTCTCCGGAGACGATGACGTCTGCGCGCTGCCAGGGGCGGTCCTTGGCGAAGAAGAGGCGCTCGCCGGCCATCCACCAGTGCCAGAAGCGCACCGACTCCTCGGCGTTGCCGTTGACGCCCTCTGCGATGTCGCGGCTGATGCCGCGGCGCTCAGCCACATCGTCTCCGGTCTGGACCCAGATGTGCGCGTCAATGAGATTGCTGACCGCGCGCAGACCGGCTCCGGTTCCCTCGACGACGACCAGGGGAGAGCCGGCCGGGACGCGGATAGAGCCCTCGCGGCCGTGCTCCCGCCATTTGTCCGGGACGAGGTCGAGGCAGCCGGCCTCACGCAACTGGGTCAAGGTGTCGACGAGCAGCTGGTCCCAGTCGTAGAGCGGCTCGTTCCAGATGAGGTCGTCAAGGTGGAAGGCCTGCGCGCCGGGGACGGCCGCCGTTAGTGCCGTGGTAAGCGTCGTCTTGCCGGATCCGCCTCGTCCGTCGACGGCGATGATCGCCGGCCGTCCCTCCGGGGCTCCGACAAGGCTCAGCAGATGCGCAACGAGCTCATCGGTACCGCTGACCTGCCACTGAGCGACAGCGGGCTCCTCCGGCTGAAGCTGGATGGACTCAGCCCCACTCACGCGCCGGAAGCGGCTGTTATCGACGGATCGCTGGCTATGCATCGTGGGTCCTTTCAGAGAACGGGTCATGAGGGTCAGATCGAGGAGCTGTCCGAGCTTCTCACCTGCCTGCGGGACAGTGCCGACAATGGTGAAACCATAGCGTTCGTGCAGACGTACCGAGGCCACGTTGCCGGCCTCGATGAGAGCGATCATGGTACGGTCCCCAGCTGCCCGGGAGGCTTCGATCAGAGCGACCAGAAGCCTGGAGCCAAGACCATGACCTTGAACGGCCGGGGACAGGTAGATCGAGTCCTCGACGGTGCGGGCATAGCCCTCATAGGAGTGCCATGCACCGGCGACCGCGAAGCCGACGATCTCCTGAGGCCTACCGTCCACGTGGGCAACGAGAGCCGTTCCGCGCTGCACCATGGGCGCCAGCCAGGTCTCAGCCTGGACAGGGTTCTGCTCAACGCTCGTCCAGATCGCCAGAGACTCCCGCACGGCCGCATTGCGGAGACGACGGATACCGGGGGAGTCCTTCATGGTTGCTGGACGGATCCGATAGAGCCCTGCCGTCGTCATGAGCCGCCTTTCTCAACGTACCGGGCCAGGTATCGGCCCGTCAGAGTCCTCCGGTCCGCCACCATCTGCGCCGGCGTTCCGGTGAACACGACGCGACCGCCGTCATGGCCTGCGCCGGGGCCCATGTCGATGACCCAGTCGGCGTGCGCCATGACCGCCTGATGGTGCTCGATGACGACGACGGTGCGACCGGAGTCCACAATCCTGTCCAGCAGCGCGAGCATGGCCTCGATATCGGCCGGGTGGAGCCCAACGGTCGGCTCGTCAAGGATGACGACGCGCCCTTTCTGGCCCAGGTGGTTGGCTGAGAAGTACGCCGGCTTTGCGCCCTTGTCCTTATTGGCTTTTGCGAAGGCCTTGCGAATATGATCGAGCAGGTCGGTATAGGTCGCCGGATTCGAGCGCCGAGAGCCCTTGATCGGGCTCTGGTCGATCGTCACCACGTCATCCATGGGGGAGAGGTGGCCGTGGATGAGGCTCGATTTACCGGAACCGGCAACGCCCGTGACAACGGCGAGAACGCCTGTGGGTACATCGACGTCGACGTGGCGGAGATTGTTCGTGCTGGCGCCACGAATCTGGATTTTTCCCGCGGGGGAGCGAGGGGTGTTCTTGATCTGCAGATGGTCGGTCAGGTGGCGCCCGGTGAGAGTATCGGAGTCACGCAGCTGCTCAACGGTTCCTTCGAAGCAGATCCGACCGCCCTGGTTGCCGGCTCCCGGTCCCAGGTCTACCACGTGATCGGCGATCTCGATCGTCTCAGGCTTGTGCTCGATAATGAGCACGGTGTTTCCCTTGTCCCGCAAGGACAGCAGGAGCTCATTCAGAAGGTGGAGGTCGTGCGGGTGCGGACCGATACTGGGCTCATCGAAGACGTAAGTGACGTCGGTGAGGGCAGAACCCAGGTGACGTACGAGCTTGGTGCGCTGGGCCTCACCACCTGAAAGCGTCGCAGCGGGGCGATCCAGTGAGAGGTACCCCAGTCCGATGGATACGAAGGCGTCCAGCATTTCCTTCAAGTTGGCAAGCAGGAGAGCAGCATCGGTAAGAACACCCTGAAGATGAGTGATCCACTGCGCCAGATCGGAGATCTGCATGGCGCAGGCGTCGGCAATCGACTTCTCATCGATCAGACAGGTGCGGGCCGGTTCGGACAGGCAGGTCCCGTCGCACTGCGGGCAGGTCCCGAAGACGACAGCCTGTTGCACAAAGGCGCGAACATGGGGTTGCAGCGTCTCTGGCTCCTTTGAGAGCATTGACCTGCGAATTCTGGAGACGAGCCCCTCGTAGGTGACGTTGATTCCGCCGACCTTAATCTTGGTCGGATCCTTGTCAAGCAGGTCGTTTCGCTGCCTAGGCGTGAAGGTCGGCACCGGCTTGTCCGCCGGAAAGAGGCCGGACTCGGTGAAACTGCGCACCTGCCAACCGCCCACTGCGTAACCGGGGACGGTGATCGCACCGTCTTCCAGGGAGAGCGTCTCATCGAGCACCTGCGTCAGATTGATGTCGGAGACCTTGCCCATACCTTCACAGGTCGGGCACATCCCGCCCTGAACGCTGAATCTCTTGCGCTCAACGACCTTGCGACCGCCGCGCTGCGTGGTGACCGCGCCGCCACCGGTAACGGACGGAACGTTGAAGGCGAAGGCCTGGGATGAGCCGATGTACGGCCTGCCCATGGTGGAGAACAGAACCCTCAGCAAAGCCCCGACGTCGCTGACGGTTCCGAGCGTGGAGCGCGGATTGGATCCCATACGCTCCTGGTCCACGACGATCGCCGGTGTCAGCCCCTCCAGGTGGTCGACGTCGGGACGCGCGCTGGCGTCCATGAATCCCTGGACGAAGGCCGGGTAGGTCTCGTTGATGAGACGGCGCGACTCGGCTGCGATCGTGGCGAAGACCAGCGAGCTCTTGCCGGAGCCCGACACTCCGGTGAACACAGTGAGCCTGCGCTTGGGGATGACGACGTCGACGCCTCGCAGGTTGTTCTCACGAGCTCCGACGACGCGGATGACATCGTGCTTGTCAGCAGCGGTCTGTGCAGCAGCCCTTCCACCAGTCACAGGAGCAATTGTGCCGGATGTCGCCGCATGCCGGCGATACCGCCCAGTCCCAGTCAACGCCGATAATGCACATTATGTCATTCTGCGTGAACGGGAAGAAGAGGCAAGCCCGACCTCTGCCCTCTCGTCCACAACTGGCGCTCCCAACAACACAATCGTGTCGCATGAGATGCGGGCACCATGTAACCTTCGCGGAGCACGCCAGCCGGTCTCGCCTGCAGACCATGTCCTCAGGGAGCCACATGTTCCTCGCCCTACGCGAGATCCGCCACGAACCCGTTCGTTTCGGGCTCATCATCTCCGTCATCACATTGGTGGCTTACCTCACTTTTTTTCTGGCCTCGTTAGCCGTTGGGCTTGCCCACCTCTACCGAGCCGGCATCGATGGCTGGAACTCAGGAAGCGTGGCCATCACCGATGCCTCCAACGAGAACCTCTCAGCCTCACGACTGAGTGACGAGCAGCTGAGCGCCGCCAAGGAGCTGGCACAGGAGCACGGAACCACGGCGTCGACTCTCATGAGCACGGCTGCCGTCGCTCAAGTCCCGGAGGTCAAGGGCGAGGACGGCAAGGCACTGAAAGATGACGTCTTCGCCTTCGGCATCGACCTGGACGGAGAGCTCAGCCCGGTCGTGACCAGCGGCCGATCGATCTCCGACCCCACCAGGGAGATACTCGTGGACGACTCCCTTGAGGCCAAGGGGTTCAAGACCGGTGACACGCTCCGGCTTCTGGGATCCGATCACGACTGGACCATCGTCGGTCTCACCCACGACACGACCTTCCAGTCGGCTCCCGTGGTGACCCTGGACGGCCAGGCCCTGAGCCAGTACGGTCCCACCAGCCTGTCCCCCGCGGTCACCGCCACCGTGTTCAAGGCCGACCTGACCGCGGACAGCAAAGCCATGCAGTCCGCTCAGGAAGCGGGTCTGACGATTCTCACCAGCGAGGAGCTCGTTCGGACGCTGCCCGGATACTCGGCCCAGGTTCTTACCTTTAGCCTCATGATCGGCTCACTGATCCTCATCGCCTCCACGGTGCTGGGCATCTTCATCTATGTGCTGACCCTGCAGAAGAGACCAGTTCTGGGAATTCTCAAGGCGCGCGGTGTGCCCACGGGGTATCTCGTCCGGTCGGGCTGCGCCCAGACCCTCGTGCTGTCGGTCGTCGGTATCGGCATCGGACTGCTTCTGACGGTGGCAACCTCCCTGGTCCTGCCCAGTGCCGTCCCCTTCAGGCTCTCCGGTCTTCTGGACCTTCTCATCGCCGCCGCCTTCGTCCTCGTCTCGGTCATTGGTGGTCTTATCTCCGTGCGGGTCGTCTCCCGCATCGACCCAGTGGAGGCCATCTCATGACGACGCCGACAGCAGCAGGCCAAACAGCAAGCCAAGAAACAAAAGCGGTCATGTCCCTGGAATCGGTGACCCGGGACTACCGCCAGGGCGACGAGATCGTTCACGCGCTACGCAGCACGGATCTTCATCTTCGCGCCGGTGAGCTCGTCGGGATTCTGGGGCCGTCCGGTTCTGGAAAATCGACGCTGCTGACCATCATGGGCGGGCTGCGCACTCCCTCCAGCGGCACCGTCACCATCTCGGGCGAGCCTTTCTCCTCCCTGCCGGAGAAGCGCCGGGCCAGGCTCAGGCTCCGACGTATCGGTTTCGTCCTCCAGGCCTCAGGCCTGGTTCCCTTCCTGCGGCTCAACGACCAGTTCGGCCTGCACGACCGGGTCACGCGCACGAAGGGCGACACCGACAGGCGCGATCACCTTCTGGACTCACTGGGCATCTCGAAACGTGCACACGCCTACCCCTCCGAGCTCTCCGGGGGCGAGCGTCAGCGCGCCGCCATTGCGGTGGCGCTCTACCACGATCCCAACATCATTCTGGCGGACGAGCCGACTGCCGCTCTGGACACCCGACGGGCTCAGGACGTCGCCCATCTGCTCGCCGATCAGACCCATGAGCTGGGAAAGGCCACGGTCATGGTCACTCATGACGAGCGGCTGCTTCCCGTATGCGACCGGGTGCTGGTCATGCACGACGGCGTCCTGACAGAGCAGGACGCCGTGAAGGACGAGGGCCACGCCCACTCAGACACTCACTGAACCGCGCTGGTTCCTCCCAGCATGGAGAACTACAGTCCTGAGTCGTGTCCACGATCCCGAACTCCGACCACTTCCCCACTGCCGTCTTCCTCGGTGACTCCGTCACCACCGGCTGGCGAGCACTGAGCCATCCCCGTAATCGCTGGACCTCCCTCGTGTGCGAGCACCAGCGGTGGCGGGAGGTGAACCTGGCGGCGGACGGTCTTGGCTTCTTCGCACGTCGCGGAGGCCACCTGCCTGGAGGTCAGCGCTCGCCGTCCTGCCGTGACACCACCTGGTTGGAGGCGGTTCTGCGCTGTGAGCCCGACGTCGTCACCATCAGCCTGGGCCTGAACGACGCGGCCTTCCTCCCCTCCCAGCGCGAGCTGGTCGAGCAGGCCATCGACCATGACCTCACCTTCTTCTCCACCCGGTTGCGGGGCACCCCGGTCATTGTCGCGCCGTACTTCCCCTCCCTGGAGGTCGGTCCGCGCTTCCAGGCCATCCATCGGCTCGTTCATGAGAAGGCCACTTCCCTGGGCCTGTCCTCCACCGACGCCCTGACCACTGCGATCAACGGTGACGAGGACCGGCTCGCCATCGACCAGATCCACCCTGATGACGCCGGGCACGCCCAGATGGCCCGCGCCATGATCTCCCTCTACGCCGTGCTCCTGCCCGGCGCATAACACTTCCGTCGGCGTTTACGCAGGTCAGTTGGGTAATGACCCCTTCGAGGCATATGCTTGACAGCAGATCGCACTGACCATGAACGACTAGAGGGAGCTCGAGGATCCATTCGTGGAGTCACATCGCGAACCCACACTGGCTGATGTTGCCCAGGCTGCAGGCGTCTCGCTGACTACAGTCTCCCGCGTGCTCAATAACCGCGGTTACCTCTCCCAGGAGACCAAGGAGCGAGTGGCCGAGGCGATCACACAACTGAACTACCGCCCTAATCAGATCGCCCGGGCGCTGCACGGCAAGTCGACGCAGTCGATCGGGCTGATCGTCCCCACCGTCGCCCTCCCCTTCTTCGGGGAGCTCACTGAGCACGTCGAGGACTTCCTGGCCGAGCACGGTTACAGGACATTCGTCTGCAACTCCATGGGGAAGGCGGATCGAGAACGCGACTACCTCGATCTCCTGGTCTCCCACCGGGTTGACGGGATCGTCTCCAGCGCCCACAACGACGGCCTGGCCGACTACGGCTCGATCCACCTGCCCGTGGTCAGCGTCGACCGAGACCTCTCCCCCACCGTCCCCAACGTCCGCTGCGACAACGAGGCCGGCGGCCGTCTCGCCGCCGAGCACCTGCTCAAGAGAGGAGCGCGGCGTCCAGCGCTGCTGACCTCCCGTACCGGTATCCACAACCTGCGGGAGAAGGGCTACCGTCAGGTGCTCCAGCAGGCCGGGATCGAGCCGGTGGTCCTGACCGTTGACTTCAACACGCCCAACGGCGAGCGCCCGGGCCTCATCCGCGAGCGGCTCGACCTCGTCGCCGACGACATTGACGCAGTCTTCGCCACCGATGATCTCGCTGCCGCACAAGTGATGGAGTGGGCGGCCGAGCGTGACCTGAGGATTCCGGACGACTTCAAGGTGATCGGTTTTGACGGCACTATCACCATGCAGCATGCCCTGCCGGCGCTGACCACGATCCAGCAGCCCATCGCCAACCTGGCCCGGGCAGCGGTCGACCTGCTCCTGAACCGGATCGAGTCGGCCACCGCCGTCTCCTCGGAGAACAAGCAGCAGGGCGAGCCCTGGAAGGACCTGCAGGCCCCCTCCCCCATGCCAGTCAGGCTACTGCCCGGCCGCACCGCTTAGTGAACCGGAGAAGATATTCAGTGGGCCCCGACCTCGATGGTCGGGGCCCACTGAATATCTGTGTCACAGACAATCGTTCAACGGATCAGGCATTGGCCTGTGCGGCGTCGGCCTGAGCATCCGCCTTGTCGTCATCGGAGTCGTCGGTCTTGCGAACGACGTCGAAGAGGGCGTCACCCCGGTGAATCGTTCCAGCACCGTGCTCCTCGATCCCCTCGTAGCCCTGGGCGTTGGAGACGACGATCGGGGTGACGGTCTGGTAGCCGGCGGCACCGACGGCGGCCCAGTCGACGTCCACCAGCGGCATGCCACGCAGAACCTTGTCACCGGCCTTGACCTTGGGACTGAAGTGCTTGCCCTCGAGCTGGACGGTGTCCATGCCGACGTGGATGAGCAGCTCGACTCCGCTTGCGGCTCGCAGGCCGTAGGCGTGCCCGGTCGGGAAGGCCACAAGCACCTCGCCGTCGACCGGGGAGACGACCGGTCCCTCGGCGGGGGCGATGGCCATGCCCGGGCCGAGCATGCCGGAGGCGAAGGTCTGGTCCTCCACCTCGGACAGCGGGATCGCGCGACCCTGGATCGGAGCGGTGACGGTGAAGTCCTCGGCGGCCTCAGCGGGCAGCTCGACGGTCTCGGCGTGCTCGGCCATGGCCTCGGCCTCCAGGGCGGCCTCATCGGCCTCGACGTCGTCTCCGGCCAGAGATGCCTTTCCACGGGTCGTGCCGTAAGCGAAGGCGGCGCCGAAAGCAGCGATGAAGACGATCACCTCGAGGATGAGGTACTTGACGATGTCGTCGGGAACGATCGAGACGAAGCCAACGAATCCGGCGGCGCCCAGAGCCTGGTTGTGGATGTCGAGCAGGGCGACCGCGGCGCCCCCGAGGGAGGCCACGCCCATCCCGATGAAGAAGGGCCAGCGCAGGCGCAGGTTGACACCGAAGATGGCGGGCTCGGTGATACCGACGATCGCGGAGACACCACCAGCACCGGCCAGACCCTTCATCTTGGAGTCCTTGGTCAGGAAGAAGACCGCCAGGGTCACGGCCCCCTGGGCGATATTGGCCATGGAGGCGATCGGGAAGATGAAGGAGCCGGGACCGCCGCTGCTCATCTGTGCGATGAGAGGCAGCTCCACCGCGGGGAAGGACTGGTGCAATCCGGTAACGACGATCGGCGAGTAGACCATGCCGAAGAGGAAGCCGCCCACGGGTCCGGCGGTCGTGTACAGCCAGCTCAGGCCGTTGGTGATGCCGTCGGAGAGCTCGCGCGCCAGAGGACCGACGACGACGAAGGTGAGGAAGCCGGTCACCAGCAGCGTGATGAGCGGGGTCAGCAGGAAGTCAGCAGTCCCGGACAGGCGCTTGTGGAGCCATTTCTCGATGTACGCCAGTAGCCATGAGACGCACAGGACGGGGATGACCATGGCCTGGTAACCGATCTTGTCCACGGTTAGGCCGAAGAGGTGCCACACCTCAATGGTGCCGGCCTGTCGAGCCGTCTCGATCTCGTAGGCGCTGGTCAGCTGGGTGGAGACCATGGCGGCCCCCATGGCCGCGCCCAGGTAGACGTTGCCACCGAAGCGCTTGACTGCGGAGAAGCCGACGAGCACCGGCAGGAAGGCGAAGGCTGCCGAGGAGACGAGATTGATGACGTCGTCGTAGTCGGCGAGCCATGAGAACCTGTCGACCAACCCGTAGGCGCCAGTGGGGTTGTCCGAGGTGACGAAGGAGGGCGCGGTGAAGAACTCGGCCGTGAGGACGTTGTGAATCGCCATCATGAGACCGCCGGCGACCAGGGCCGGAAGCAGCGGGACGAAGATGTCCGCGATCGCCTTGATGAAGCGGGACAGCGGGTTGCCGCTCTTGGCCGCCTGCTCCTTCGCCTCGTCCTTGGAGACCTCCTTGACGCCTCCGGTGTGGATCATCTCGGAGAAGACGAGGT